>Ga0247735_1001109_pt1 | contig 10594 bp, 11 predicted proteins | sample UWRJL178409R2_FD_180934 | JGI IMG/M metagenome (GOLD analysis project Ga0247735, IMG submission 180934) | Plant litter microbial communities from Arlington Agricultural Research Station in Wisconsin, United States - UWRJ-L178-409R-2 | ecosystem: Environmental > Terrestrial > Plant litter >...
AAGAAAACGCGGATTTAGAGGCAAGGAAGCTTAATAGTAGTAGAGGGCAAGAAAATAGCTGCTTAAAAGGCTGCTACGCAGCAGTTAGAGGATGAAAGGCGTTAAGATGTAGCGCAATCAGGTGTGCGCTGACGGGCTGCAGGAAGCCTGGACACAACTTACGTACATGCCATAAAGATACTGTAGACACTGTGGAACATTAAATAGCTGCTATATTAATAGTATTTTAATGTGTGTTTGTGCTACGGTGATGCAAAGGTGTAGAGAGGTGGTGGGGTAACCGACTCGCTTGTCCAACCGACTCACTTGTCACGTTATGTTCGCTTGATTACTTCTTTTTTCCCTTTCGTTCAGCTGTATTCAAATATGATATCAGTGAATTAGTGGTTCAATGAGTGATTATCAACAACTCCTTGCTGCTGTATGTTTTTGTTTTAACTTTGTTTTGCCGTTCATTCTTGAATATCCTCATTTGCTCATTCTTTGGCATAGAAAATTTACCATTTTGGGTTTATGTCCATGACTGATGAAAGATTATTACGCTCCCACTTTCATCTCAAGCACACGCGGTCCGTCATGAATTTGCATTAAGAACGCTCTTCCTGCTCCTCTTCAGTACCCAACTTGCCCAGGTCGCTGTAGCTGCTCCTCATTTTACCAGATCTCATAGGAATTTATGCCGAGATAAACCCCTTACCATGTTCTCGCCACCAAGTACACTCCACACCATCGGCAGGTATGCCTCACACCCGTCTAGCGGGTGCTCAGTCAGTCACTAGCTCATTTTGCTACTTCTTCGCTTTAACCTGAACTTCTCGGAACATAGTTACTTCATGTATGAGTTAGCTACTTCAAGAATATAATCAAAGCTTAAGATTACTAGAAATGCGGATCCATTAAAATGCAAGCGCTTTTTCTGCGCTATATTTTGTCTCTTTGCTTTCTTTTATTTTGGCCCATATCTTTTGTAGATTAAAGGACAAACTTAGTATGAGATCTGCTTGCAAATACTGTGCGTCTTCTAGAAAAGATCTTCACCTGGATATCTACATAGGACAAGCCACCTCATAACGGACTAGCGTGACTCTCTTATCGCCTCGTCATGACAAAGTTGTCCATAGGTCATGCAGCAATGATTTCTCGACTCAGTTGATATAACAAATACAACCAAAATTGTAGAACAGGTGTGTTCTAGATCGTTGGGTATCATGCTTGTCATCGAACATTCACGCAATCTAGTATCAAGCATCCCGCAGGGTCGCGACTGGCGTGCCTTGTTATCTGTTATCTTCATCATCCCACAAACATCACAAGCAACTAACATGCGCTTGTCTTGATTGACTTGAGTCTCTACATAATTGATCGAGTCACTAAACTATTGCCTGCAGTAGCTCATATGTAGCCCACGCATCCTCTCGTGCCGATGTCACCTCCCTGATAAGGCCTCTGCAGGGCGAAGAATAAGCGGTCAGTAAGGTTCCGTGCCCCGCACCTTTAGATATGCGGCCACCATACAATCTCTCACCCAAACTATCCGTTTCAAGGTCATCGTGGTCATAATTTGTGAAGTGAACAGTGAATTAACTGTATTGTACATTGAGTCTATAATGATTGATTTGGACGCCTTTTTAGTGATTGAATGTGAGGTGTCAATTCGCGACCCCGCATCCTTACTGCGCATCGTTACTGCCCGTGTCGTTACTGCCCGCTTATTTCTTCGCCCTTGAGGGCCTTTCTTTTCCCGAATGCAAGACAAATACATCAGGAACCGATCGCCAGGAACACGGTAATTTTCCTTACGATCATGCCTTTAGCCACAGGTAATGTCCCCAAAGTTCGGACACCCCGGATTTTCCACGTTCGAACTACCTGGGTTGAGCAATTCGTTCCTTGGGAAAGGTCATAGCGGTTAGCCTGACAGGATTGTTGCACATCATTGGCAACTAAGCCGTACCGAAAGTCGCATCCAACATGATGCTCAGCGAGTTAGGCTTAGCCTGATACCTGGAGAATGCTAATCGTCATCACTAAAAGCAATTGCCCTCGCCGGTGCAAATCTGTATAAGATTGAAGCACGTTCTCGTGTATATTCATACCCTTCGGAAATTGTTCACCAAACATGGTACGATTTATCTTCTGCGCGCTGGCACTCGTTGTGTCTGCTTTCGCAGTGCCTGTTGATGTCATTAGGAGAGGGTCTCAGCTACCAATAGCAGCTTACAGCGATGGGCAGACAATACTGTTGGGTGAAATTGCTTATTACATTCCCAGCAAACCAGAGGTAAGCTACCCCAACTTTAGGCAAAATTGGAGGCTTACAAACACAGGTTACCTTCGACTTCTCTGGTGATGAGTATGCTGCGGCATCTGGGACCATCATTGTCCCAATTACTTTGATGATAACAACATCTTCGGAGCTCTCAAGCACCACCTACCACAAGACACTTGCTGCCTTCGCCTCTAAGGACGATGTCTGGAGCACTGCATTCGCGAAAGTAGTTGTATTTGCATCTAACTCCTCCGAAGCATGCGACACGAAGGAATTACCGGAGGATGTCATCGCAATTTCGTCGACCGAGATCTCTACGGCAGTCAGCAAGTTGCCAGCAGGGCCATACTTTGCAATGATCACCGGAACCTCGTATAGTGTCTACAAAGCTTACAGGTTGTATCAAGACTTCAGCTTCTCGTTCTACTATGGTGTGATTGATGACCAGGAAGGTGGCTACAAAACTTTATCCGCCTCTCACCCTCTCAACGATGGTTGCACTACCATAGCCGTGCCGTCACGAATGTACTTTGCTGCACCCACCACTGAGAAGCCACTGAATGGAGTGCGAGTAAGTGTATCCTCTTTACTACTAAGTGAGCCAACTTTGACCTTCTTCAGTTGGGTGTTAAGGATATCTATGACATCGCAGGACTGAGAACCTCCGAAGGTAACAGACCGTGGTTTCATTTGTATCCAGCAGTCAACGACACTGCAGTTTCGGTGCAACATCTGATTGATATGGGCGCAATCGTCATTGGTAAGACCCGTACAAGCCAATTTGCGAATGGCGAAGCACCAACCATCGATTGGGTGGACTACCATGACCCTTTCAACCCCCGAGGCGATGGTTACGGTGACCCAAGCAGCAGCAGTGCCGGTGCAGGATCCGCTGAAGCTAGCTACGACTGGATAGACGTGAACGTTGGAAGTGATACTGGAGGCAGTGTGCGCGCTCCAGCAGGTATGAAGCCCGACTTCACTCCCCTTTGATTTATTGGTTGACTCCTGCAAGCATACAGCAGCTTGTTTGGCAACAGACCTTCAATCGGTGCTATCAACACGACTGGAGTCCTATCTATGTCTCCCGAAATGGACACCCTTGCTTTCGTCTCTCGCTCTGCCGCTGAATTCTCTAGTTTTGGAAAAGCCTGGTATGCGGAGAACCCCGACTTCAAAGACTACTTATCATTTCCGAACAAGCTCATCTACCCAATTGATACCCCTGGCATCAATATCACAGAGTTTCCCAGCCCAGGTTTCTTCCCCTCCTCTTACAACGACTCACAACCTCTCTACGATGCCTTTGTCGCCACACTCGAATCCCTACTCAATACCACCAAAATCGAGTACGACTTTTACACCGCATACAAAGAGACCTCAGGCACCGGCCTCTATCCCCCGGATCACGTAGGCGAAGTCTGGACCAAGCTAACAGCCTACGAGCAAGTACGTGATGTCTGGACGCCATTCTTTGCAGACTACGCGGCAGCCAATAATGGCGACGAACCGCATCTCGACCCTCCTGTACGACGCAATTATGAATATGGATTCAACCAAACCGAGTCAGACTATGCCCGCATTCTCGCCTCGAAAGCTGTATTTCAGGATTGGGTCCGCACGCAGCTCCTTGTTTCTAACTTCTCTTCATCTTCTTGCTCGAATGCGATATTCGTCAACCCAATATTTACAGGCAGTCCGTCGAGCAGGGAGACCTATGGGGACGCGCCAACGGGGGAGAATGCATATTTGGGGTGGAATAGGTATGGAATTAGCCAGTTGGCAGGAGTACCGGAGGTGGTGCTACCGCTGGGGACGGTGCCGTTCCTGAGTCCAGTGACGAACACAATCAAGCAGAGTCCCGTTGCGGTGAGTTTGCTTGCTGGGTATGGGTGTGATTTCATGCTGTTTGACTTAGTGGAGAGGCTGGCAGAGTTGGGGGCTATTCCCAGTGCTGTGCGAACTGGAGCGGTACTTTGAATGCATCAAGTTTAGAAAGTTAGGGTAGATGTATGAATTACCATAACGTGATGAACTGATAGACTGCGGTATTCGCACGAATGGGCAATAGAAAATTCAAGATTCCAAATAACGAAGTCGAAGGAGACCCTCGCGTAAACTAAAACCTAGCTGTCACTGTGTATATATACAAGAATCTCCAGAGTGGTCGCAGATACCAATACACATGGGCTCTTACCAAGGTCGAGATTGTGAGGTAACATATAACCTAAGGACGAGGGTGCAGGAATGGTTAAAGTGTAGGAAAACAATATCCCGTGATTCTTAATACATAGGGCTATGGATTGTGGGCATTTATGATGCCTTGCTGTATTAATACCTTGCGATCAAAGTGTCGGGGAAATCTCTCAACAAGTTAACCCGCTGAAACTATAACTTGATTGATGAACTGGCTAATACAGACTTAGATCCTAAAAGCCCAGGATTTTTTTAGAGTAGCCAATCCAGCTAAGTAGGGCGGATGGTTAAGTCTAATAATTAAGTCTAATAATTAATGAGGATATTAGAGAGCCTGCCGGCTTCCCTACTTCTGGCTCTAGACTATTGCTCATTGGGGGATCGATATTGATGGAATGAGTCTCAAATGCTCTCAATTACATGCTCTAGGTAAATCCGTTGGCATGCTGATTTAGTCTCAGTGATCGTTCGAGCTTTGATGGAGCGAAAGGCACTGAAAGGTGCTTAGCATGGAGGATTGCTAGCCTAGTCCGTCAATTGATAGGAAGCAGGATCTGTAGCCACTCCATATGTGGGATGACTTCATTTGAGACCTCTAGTCCATAACAGAGTCGTTGAGGAAATTTTCAGTCTCCATGTGAGGAACCTCCTAGTTTAGTGATTTTACCTAAAGCCATCAGGGATTCTGAGACACTTTCATGGAGGTATTAATACTCGACACAATTTATAGGGACTGAGACATAACAAGAGGGGCGGTAATCTCAACTTGTTGTGATGGAGATGTTCTTGATGCCTTCCTCTGTGTCTAAGGATTGGTCCATGAGTGGATAGAGTTCAACTGGCTTGAACTTCAGCGCGTTATTAAGCCTGAGCCGTAACTGCGTTCATGGTCTGCGATCTTCCAAGAATATGTTCCCCTAGGCCATGATACACACATGGCAGCGTGGCGATAACTGGCTGCGAAGAGAATCGCTACGAGCCACCCTTATTTATTTTGACGTATGCATTAAATTTGATTAGTATCGGGTTAGTGTTATGAGCTCACGCATCAAACTCCGTGTTCGAATTTTTCCCATTCTTGATATTTCGGATCAAAGCCGTCTTCCAAATTTGCCATACAAGATATGTTGCCGCCTTTCTGGACAGAAATGAATTTGCGATGGAGCGAACGATGTTTCTCTACATTACGATCGTTCCAACCATCGTCGGAACATTTCATTGCATCTGTTTGCCCCTTCATTTCAGTTCGATTTGCAGACGGAGATTGAGCATGTTCCACGAATTGGGAAAGCAAAAACGATAATTCGAGTGATTATGCTTGTTGAAGGACTCAATATTAACTTTCATAAAGTAGTCCGCCCTTTCTACTATAGACTTAATGATTTCAGGCAAAAGAAGTGACGCACCATGACCCTCGAATTCAGTAACCTTGGTGCCAGAGGCATGGACTCCACTGTGGCTTTATTTAATGGAAGCCACCACTAAGCCACGCGTTACGACATTTTCCGGACCTTTTCAGACGCTTGGCCGAAGACGGTTAAGTCGGAGTTGGCCGCGAATACCACAACGTATTCCAGCTGTCGCAGCTCTCATCATTCGTCGACTTGAGATGGCGTAACAACCTAGGTCAAACCCAACAATCCGCTTCATGCTCATGGACTTCGAAACCAACGTTAGCTTACATTCCCACTAAATAGACGATATCGCAACTCAATACAGAACAGACTGTGAACAGCCGAACTGTTGTCGAACCACACATTGTTTGGTTGGCTCGACCACTCCCAGAGAATGCCCATGATGAATGACGCGTCTATCATTTCAAAAAGACCAGACCGGAAAATTCATGAAACATTCACCCCAAGCCACATCATTGCAAGTCTTCATGATCGCTCGGTCCATGGTCAGTGCTTGACATGCATCCAACAGATTGAATGTTTGATACTGATCCGATGGTGTTTGTGTGACTTTTACATAGACACGTAAGCGGTGGATACCTCAACTAGTGCAACTCAAGCTCTGGGGAAATGGCACAAGCCTCTAAGCCAATGCTTCCCCCAACCTCCGGTTACGGCTCTGCGCCATGAAACAGACGCCAAATGACAACTTCAGTCTAAGTTGTGTTGAAACACGGAAAAGAGACGTTCTCGTTCAATTAGGCTTCGCGGCCTCCGGTCCGTTTTGACGCGTCATGGACAAAAGTGAAGAGCGAGTACACAAAGTCATAATGAGATGTCTTTTGTATAAGAGGCGATGGGAAGTACCAAGTAAACATCATCATCATCATCACTCACTGTTGTCCTCTTTTCTCCTCTTCTTTTATTTGCTTCGCTTCAAAAACACTGAGCATTTCCGATTTCAATCACTTTCACTTCTACACCATCTTCAAATCCATATCAATCTTTCATCCATCATGGTTAACTTCAACCGCATTGCTTGCGCGCTGGCCGTCGCTGGCATCGCTTCTTCTCAAGGCTTTGGAAGCGACACTCAATCGCACACTGGTATCCCACCCAGCATGGGAAGTGGCCGCCCAATGGGTACTGGAGGAAATGGACCCCCTGGGTCCCGCCCAACAAACATACCATCAGGATCTCCTCTACCCTTCCTCAGTGGTGCTAGCTTCCAACCTCAGCAGAGTGTGGATGTAGCTGTGATAGCTGCACAGAAGAGCGGAACCGCGCACAAAAGCGGACTGCCACAACATTCTGGGTTCCCCGGAACTGCAAGTGGTCCCCGTCCCACCGACTTCCCCTCTGGGTCTGCTCCTCCTTTCCCGAGCCAAAGTGGTGCTGCTGTGGCTGCGATATCTGCACAAAGGAGCGGAAGCGCACATGGAAGCGGTCGACCACACCACTCCGGATTTGCCATTGGAACTGGCGAAAGTGGTGGACATGGTGGTTCGCACCCTACGAATCTCCCTACAGGTGCTCGTCCTAGCAATGCCCCGAAGAAGTCTGAAAGCCCTAGCAAGATTGCGAAGCGACAAGCAAGCCCCAGTCTTTCCAGCCCTACGATCAAGCCGACGGGCGTTCGTCCAACCAACATGCCATCAATTCCCTTTGGTTCCCGCCCAACTAATCTGCCATCGATTCTATCTGGTTCCCGCCCAACAAACCGTCCATCGAACATTCCAAGCGGATTCGCCAAAGCTCAGGCTGTGCAGAAAAGTGGCACGGTTGTTGCTAAACGTCCCACTTCCAAGCCCACAGGTTCTATGAAGGCACCACATTCCGGCGCTTTGAGGCCTACTCAGCCACCCTCTGGAGTCCCAAGCGCTATTTCACCCTCCGGATTTGTGACCAAGCGCCGAGCTTAAAGGATTGTGGTACTTGAGCTGACATTTCACAAAAGACCAAGAATTGTTGCTACCAAAGTCAGATACTCGCTTAAACTATGATGAGCAATCTGAACAACGTTTGTCATTTTGCGATTAGCATAGTCCAATGACCGGCCACTTTTCCATTACTTTGTTTTGCATTTTCCTATTAACACTTCACCCTCACTCATACATTCATTTGGCTGGGGTGCAATTCGACTTTATATCTTCTACCTAGTTAGAATTTGCACTATCAAAATTCTTGTACATATACATACCTATAGATTCGCAGCAAGGATTGTATCCTGCAATATAACTTTTCCCCAAACACCTTCTTTCCTTGTGTTTCAACTCAGACAATACAGATCTGCTGATGATTACCCTGCCTCGCTGCTTTGAGCCGGGATGGAGTCGCGGCGTCGATGGTCTGATTTCTCCGGCTCAACATCAGAGTTAGGCAAATCATTGGAGTTGTCCAAGGTGAGAGGATTGGAGGAATCCATAGGTACGACAGAAGCACTCTAAGGATTTAGGGACTCTAGTTTATCTTTGTAATAGAGAAGTATAATATCAGGCTAGTATATGTGGAAGGATGCTTGTAGACGCTTTGAGGGTCAAGATACTAGCTCCCCACCACGTAGTACGACCGTTACCTAGAGGTCTCTACAACGTGATCATTGTCCGAATTCTCTCATGGCAAAGCATCGAAGTGCATGACGAAGTAGCCTGCTATGACTTTCTTTATCCTCATAGGTAACTGTTCCGAAAAGGTTGACCTCACAATTTCTTCGTTGCAATACAGAAGATCCATGGCCTAGATCCACGGCGTAATAGCTGGCAAGAGCGCATTACCATGCGGCGTTTTGATTGAGAGTCTCGAAATGTGCTGATTGGACATGGAGGGCCTAGAGAGTATGAGGACGAATTTAAAGGCATTCAAGCAGGCTCTAAAGCCATTGCCTCTGTGACCCAGCCAGCCTGCCATTACTTAGGTGATATTCCGGATATTTGGAGCCGTCGTCCCATTGCTGCTAAAAGCTTTAGGCATTCGAGATGACCACTCTTCTGTATATTATTACCATTCCCACATGGCCATTTCTGTGTATGTGAAGCTGTTTGTGCTATAGGCAGGAAAGTACCAGCCCTTGCTCATGACTCTCCGACAGCCCTACACTCTTTCAGTCCCCGTTCAAACCCAACATTCGTAGATATGATCATGCGCTAGTTGACACTGACTGGAGTAATTGGATCACTGTAGCAGTTGCTGAAATGTAACATATCATATGATGATCAGGCAGGTACCTGGTAGGGAAAATCTTTTCCATGGCATTGAGGTGGGATTCTAACGGTACATATTAAAGGAGGACATAGTTGAAGCTTCGGGTACTTTGTTCCCACGTGGCACACACCAGTGTTCGAACTGAATACCCGCAGTAGCAAATCTCGGATTTGATAAAATATGCTGTAAAGCATTATCTATGATATCATTGTCGACAGAGCAGGCTGCTCCCCACGTCTCTTGCAGAACATTGTAGTTATTTTCATTGCAACTTTTGGCTTGCGCCAATCGACACACTACCGGTCATCACAGGTTACAGTGTGAGGTTCATACCCTCGGCCTACATAAAGAAGCTGAGATTGCACATCAGTGATTTTGGCTACTTCATCCCTGGGACTTTCTTTTTGTGTCAGTGTGCAATCAGTGTGCAGACAGCCTCCAACAGCAAAAGTCAGTACCAGGCTCCCAGGAAACTTGCATGATCGCGTATTTATGCCTTGATTAAGCTCGAGCGGCATCTCGTAACGTCTGAACGCCAGCATTTAGGTAGTAGCACGCAGCACTCAACATCTCTTTCCTGAGTATGAGGCTCTGATAGACCCGATTATGGGGATTCGCGGCGATATGTATATATGGGTGGTCGTTGATGTCTTGGAAAGTATGTGATAACAACCGACCGAATCCATTCAGGCTATAATATTCTCTACAGTGTTGTGTTATTGGCCCTAAGGGCGATAATTAAAATAAAATAAAAACTCGGCTGTACAAGGCGTCGGAATCTGGGACATGAGGTCCAACCTGTGCTGCGATTCTCTCATCGAGCTGGTCTAACTGATTTGTTAGCATTTTGCGTGACTTTGAAATGCACTGGTTGATATTTTGTACGCTTCGTATCTGGAGTGAATTTCGAAGAGGCTTGGACGTCGCATTAGATTCGCGATGTTTAGCGTAGATTGAATTTGTGGGGGCCCCACAAACACCCAGACGCATGCAACCGTGGCATTCCGCCCAACAACGTCACAACTCCTGAAGCTTGTAACTACACGAAGGAGAGAAGAACAACAGTCTGCAAGTCTTACTATGAGATCCCCATATCCTCTTTTGCAAGTCTGCGTCTGGCGCCGAGATCGTCAATTTACATTTTTTTAAGATGTTTGAATGACCAGAAATTTATGAAGTGAGGTACGAAGTCAGTATCCAGCCTACTCTCCCCACACTTCACCAGATCTTACCCGGGTGAGAAAACGACCAGAGTTCCACTTCCCAGGAGCAGTATATGAAGATGCACTATCGAAGTATGATGTCAAGGCTGTTTCAATATCAGATAGTGGAGACTTAGTTGTGCACCTGACTGTGTGAGTCTCTCAGTTTTGCGTGGTGAGCGAAAAGGAACATTCACTATAACCCATTATTAGTCTACATCATCATCTTAAACGTCAAGTAATCACAAGATCTACTCCTCTAAACAATCGCCGGTGGTTAATGTTGAGGGGCCGTGCGGCAAGAGGTTTCAGCACATATTTGATGACAAGTT
>Ga0247735_1001111_pt1 | contig 10571 bp, 14 predicted proteins | sample UWRJL178409R2_FD_180934 | JGI IMG/M metagenome (GOLD analysis project Ga0247735, IMG submission 180934) | Plant litter microbial communities from Arlington Agricultural Research Station in Wisconsin, United States - UWRJ-L178-409R-2 | ecosystem: Environmental > Terrestrial > Plant litter >...
CCCTTCTGACGGCCGACCATTCCGGAGCTTACAGATGATCTTCCACGTTTCGATCGATGCCGACAATCCGCAGCATGTCGCGAAAGTGATTGCCGAGCTGTGGGACGGCCAAGCCACGCCATTCCCGCCGGTGATCGACGGCAGCTGGGTCGCGATGGCCGGCGACGAGCGCAACACCATTATCGAAGTCTATCCGCGCGGCACCGAGCTGGTCCCGGCCGATGGCGACGCCGATTGCTACGGCGTGATCGGATCGCCCGACCGCCGGTCCGCGACTCATATTGCGATCGCCACCCGCATGGGCGCGACCGAAGTGTTCGCCATCGCCGAGCGCGAGGGCTGGCCGGCGAAATACCGCAAGCGTGGTGGTGTGTTCGGCGTGATCGAATTCTGGGTCGAGGGCAGCCGCATGATCGAAGTGCTCACCCCGGTGATGCAGGGCGAATATCTCGGCGCGATGACCGTCGGCAACTGGAACGCGATGCTGGCGTCGATCGGCATGCAGCGCGTGCCGGAGATGGCGTAATTTTTTTCCTCCCCAAGCTTGCTTGGGCAGGGGGACTATTCGCTTTTCAGCGAATGGGGGAGGGGTATTGGAGCGGGGCGCGGTTGCCGCGCCCCAATACCCCTCCACCATCCTTCGGATGGTCCCCCTCGCCACTTCGTGGGGAGGAATAGACGTCAGCCTTCCGGCGTCTTCGCGATAAACTCCCCGCCGCGGTAGCTGGCACCGAAATACACCTCGACACTGTGGATCTGCCCGTCGGAGATGGTCAGATACTCGGTGTTGCGGAACTGCCCGCCGGCACTGGTGGTGGCGAGATAGGTGACGAACGCGCCTTCCGGGTCCGGTGCCACGCGCTCGATCCGGAAATCCGAGAATCGGTCCCCGTTTGGCCAGCACCGCTCGAAAAACGCGTCCCGCGAAATCGCGTCGTCATAGGGGCTGGTGAAGGTGAAATCCGGCGCGAGCAGAGCCTCGCTGTCCTCGCGGCGCTGGTCGCGAAATGCCTCATATTGGGCGCGGGCGATTGCCTCATTGTCGTCGATCATGAATGGGAATCCTGGTCGACCGCGGACCGATTGCCCGATGGTTTCAGTTCTGCGGTGGTGCCCGGGTCGTCCGCGACGGGCGCGGCATTCTCGCCATAGATCGGCCCGTCTGGATAGGGCGCGATCATCCCGCCGCGCGGCGCGGCGGTGAAGGCGGTCTGTGTCGGATAGGCGAGCTCGATACCCTCGGCATTCAGCCGTTTGATGATGCCGAGGCCGACCGCATGGCGGGCGGCGAAGAAATCCTCGAAGCTCGAGGTAGGCGAATCGAACTCGACGTCGAAATCATAGCTCGCATCGCCAAAGCCGATGAACCCGGCGCGGACGAATTTCCGCCCGCATTTCTCGATCACTTCCTGGAGGATGTCGGGCAGCTTCTCCATTTTCTCGACCGGGGTCCACTGCACCAGGCCGAGCTTGAACTGGATACGCCGATATTCGCGTTGGGTGTTGTTGAGTATCTCCTTGTCGAGCAGGTTCCGGTTGGCGATGATCCGCTCTTCGCCGGTCGCCGCGCGGATGCGGGTCGATTTCAGGCCGATCGCCTCGACCGTGCCGGAGGACGTATCATAGGTGATCGCATCGCCGCGCCGGAACGGCCTGTCGAAGATGATCGCCAGTGCCGCGAACAGGTCGGCGAAAATGCCCTGTGCGGCAAGGCCGATGGCGATGCCGCCGACGCCGAGACCCGCGACCAGGCCAGTCACGTTCACGCCGAGATTGTCGAGCACCACGATCATCGCGATGGCGAACAACGCGAAGGTTACGAGCAGGCGGATGATGCCCATCGCGCTGCCTATCGCCTCTCCGGTATAATGTTCGGAATGAGTTCGGTGCTCGATCGCGCCGAGGATGATCTCGCGCGCCCAGATCGCCGCCTGGAACACCGTCGAGATGGTGAAAAGGAAGGTGATGGTCGTCGCCACCTCGTGCGGCGGGTTGGCATAACCGGCGACCAGCTTGGCCGCGACCATGACGATGAAGAAATTGCCGGTCTTGACGATGGCGCGGCCGAACACCGTGCCCCAGCCTGCCGCGCCGGGCCGAAGGTTGCACAGCTTGTGGCCGAGCCGCCGGAGGAAGTGCAGCGCGCCGACGATCACGGCGGCCGCGGCGACGGCGATGATGATCTGCAGCCAGTGAGTCTGGAACCAGATGGAGCTGGCGGTGAACAGGTTTTCGGCCTGGTCCTGTACGTTGGACGCGGAAAGGGCAGGCGACTGCGCCTGGCTGTTGTTCGTTACGGTCATGCAATCATGCTGCCTTGGCAGGCGCCCGAGCACCAGGGTTTTCCAGGAATTCGATCAGCCCACGCTCGGCGCGCGAGAGAAATTGCGTCGATCTGGGCAGGGGCGTTTCGCGCAGATGCGCCTGTCCGTCCTTTACCGCCGCGATCAGCGCAGGGTGGACATAGGATTTGCGGGCAATGGCGGGCGTGTTGCCCAGCGCCTCGGTAACGGGTTCGAGCATCGTCTTCAGGCTGATGTCGTGATCGGCATGCGCCAGTGTCTCGAACGCCAGCACGCTCGCGCCCCAGGTGCGGAAATGCTTGGCCGAATAATCCTCGCCCATCGCCTCGCGGATATAGGCGTTGACGTCCGACGAGGTGACCGGATGCGCCTCACCAGCGGAATCGATCCAGCGGAACAGATGCTGGCCAGGCAGATCCTGGCATTTCTTGACGAAACGGCTGAGCGATCCGTCCGTGATGGTCAGGATGCGCAGCTTGCCCGATTTGGCCTTGTACTGAAGCTTCAGGGTCTTGCCGCGAAGGTTGGCGTGGCGCTTCCTCAGCGTGGTCGCGCCGAAGCTCTTGTTCGCCTTCACATAGCCCTCATTGCCGATGCGGACATGGCCGAGATCGAGCAGCCGGACGATCGCTGCGACCGCCGTCTCCTTGTCGAGCCCGCGGCGCTTGAGGTCCTGCTCGACCCGCGCCCGCAGCCTGGGCAACGCCCGGCCGAACGGCGCGCACAGCTCGTACTTCGCGGATTCCTGCGCCTCGCGGAATTCGGTGTGATAGCGATATTGCTTGCGGCCCTTCTCGTCCCAACCGATCGCCTGGATATGGCCGTTGGGCCGCGGGCAGTACCAGGCGTCGCGATAGGCGGGCGGCAGGCCGACCGCGTTGAGCCGGTCGATCTCCTCGCGGTCAGTGATACGATTGCCTTCGGTGTCGTAATAACCCCAGCCGTGCCGGACCTTTTTCCGCGTGATGCCTGGTTCGCTGTCGTCGCAATAGGTGATCTTGGCCATGAAGCCGGAATGCGCGGAGTGGCCGGGAGGTTCCCCGATATGGTCAGGGCAGGGGCTGTCTCATCTTCGCGAGAAGGTCGGACACATCCTCCCCGGGCCTTTTGCGCGAGCGGGAGGGCAGCGTCACGGCGTTGACCCATTTCTGCGCGGGACGTTCGACCAGATGGTAGAGTGCGATCGAGCTGACCAGGACCAGGGTCAGGTAGAGCGCGATCAGCAATGGCGGTACTGCATTTGCGTCGCTGACGAACGCCAGCTTGAACACGACGAACAGCAGGAAATGGCCGAGATAGGTCGCGTAGCTGATCTCGCCGAGATAATGCAGGAGGCCGATCTCCAGCGGGTTGCCGCTTTTGCCCGAGGTGAGCGCGAGCAGCAGGAGGATGGCGGCGAAGGCGGCCGGGGCGGCGAGCGTTTCCGACATCGTACCGACTGCCCAGCCGGCGAGCATCAGCGCCGCGATGCCGGCTGATGTCCAGGCCGGAACCATCGGCGTCTCCCGCCAGCGCACCCACAGGGCCGCGACCGCCGTGCCGGAGGCGAATTCGAGCACGCAGCGCATCAGCCCGAACCGCGATATGTCATGGCCGAGGTTGAGAGCGCCGGCGTCCGCTATCAGCGCATGGAGCAGGACGAGCAGCGCCCCGATCGCGGCGAGCACTGCCCAGGTCGGTACGCGCCGCCAGTCGATCGCCAGCGCGAGCAGCGGGAAGAGCAGATAGGCGCCCAGTTCGGCGCTGATCGACCAGCTCGGATCATTCCAGGCGAGATGATCGGTGAACCCCCAATTCTGCAGCAGGAATATGTGCAGCGGCAGCTCGCCGAACGGATAATCGGTCGGGTTGGCCCGCCCGGTCGCGGCGAGCAGCAGGGCGAGGCCGACCGCGCAGGCGAGCATGAACAAATGCAGCGGCCAGATCCGCGCGACGCGCTTTTGCAGGAACTGCGGCACCATGCGCCAGCCTCCCGCGCGCAGTCGGTCGCTCCAGGTCAGCCAGATGACGAAGCCGGAGAGCAGGAAGAAGAAATCGACCGCGAGATACCCTTTGGCGAACACCGCGACCCAATCGGGCGACAGGCCCGCGATCGACAGGCGGATATGGTAGAGCACGACGAACCACGCCGCGATGCCGCGGACGCTGGTCAGCGCGCGAAGCTCGCCCGGCCCCGAGGCGCTCACGACGTTGCCGGCTCAAGCGGCCGCAGCCGCTGCATCGGGCGCCACGCCGTCTCCTGCCGCTTGCGCGCCAGATAGGTGTCGAGCCCGATCTGCGCGCCGATCAGCATATAAACGAAGGGCTGGAAGGCGATCCCGATAAAGGCCGCGCCCAGAAGATACACGATATGAGCCGACTGGAGCGCGCTGGCGAGCGGGCTGACCCAGGCCTGGTCCGGCGGCGCCTTGCGATAACGCTGACGCAGGATTTCCATCCGGACGATGCCGATCAGGTTGATCATCAGCCACAGCGCGAGGCCCGGATAGCCTTGCTCGCCCAGCATCTCGAAATAGGCGCTGTGGAAGGCGCGCGCCTTGTCGACCGTCAGCTTCTTGTCGACCGTGCTGTTCGACGCATCGCCTTCGACCTTTTCGGTATCGTAGCGGATCTGGTTCTGGCGATACATCTCGAATCCGCCGCCGAACGGATGCTCCTTCGCGTATTCCCAGGTCCATTTCCACACCGCGAGCCTGGTCGAGGCGGATTCGTCCGCCTTGTAGGTCTTGATTGTGTTCATCCGGTCCGTGAAGGTCGAAGGCAGGAACGGCACCGCGGCCAGCCCCAGCACGCCCAGGATGCCGAGATACAGGACCTTGCGCTTCGTATCGCGCAGCATCAGCGCCGCGACGAGCGCGATGCAGAGCAGGCCGGTGCGCGTCGATGTGCCGACCGGGATCAGGCAGCAGGCGAAGACGAGCGCCAGGCAGAAGATCTTCACCTTCCAGTCGGGCGGGAAGATCGTGCCGAATTTCATGAACCACAGGATCAGCGGGATGATCGCCACCGCGACCGTGGAAATGGTGCTGCCCTCGTACAGGCCTGAATTGTTGGACACCATCAGGTTGAGCGAGCCGTAACCGCCGCCGCCCGAGGCGATCGTCTTGATCCCGCCGATGATGATGATCGAGCTGGCCGACAACACCATGACCAGCAACAGCGCCTCGATGCGCAGCTTCGTGCGCAGGGTCAGCGGCAGGAAGGCCGCAAAGGCCAGCGCCTTCCACACCCAATCCCATTTATCGAGCGCTTCCAGCGGGAAGTCGGCGCTGCGCGTCGTCAGATAGCAATAGAGCAGCAGCGCCAGGATCAGCAGCTGGCGCGGGGCGACGCGGCTGTCCTTCTTGTCGTCGACCAGTGCCCATGACGCGACACATAATCCGACCGCGATCAGCGAGATCGGCACCGAATTGAGCAGAACATAGGTCAGCCGCTGGGGCGAGACGATGTCGATATAGACATAGACCAGCACGAACAGGAACGGCTTGCGAAAGCCGCCCGCGAAGAACAGGCCGAGAAAGGCGACGAAGACGAGATCACGCACCCGGGCGATCTCCGGGCTCGGGTGCCGGATCGCGCGGACCCGGTTCCTTGTCGAGATCGGGGCGGCGCAGCAGGAACCAGGCGGCGAGCAGCATCAGGCCGTGGCTGACGGCGAGCGCGAAATTGTCGATCATGCCCTTCGCCCTTTGCCTAACCATCATTCGCAGCCGTTCGGGCTGAGCGAACGGATGTCGTGGACATGCCTAACGATCGCGGGTTGAGGCTCCGTTAAGCAGTGGCGTGGCAGGGAATGCCGATGCGCATCCTCCATATCCTCGACCATGGCCTGCCCCTGCAGAGCGGCTACACCTTTCGTACGCGCGCCATCCTGAAGAGCCAGATGCGGCGCGGCTGGGAAGTCGCGGCGGTCACTGGCCCGCGCCACGGCGCAAGCGCAGTGGCGGAGGAAACGCTCGACGGGATCGACTTTTTCCGTACCCCGGTGCAGCGCAACTGGCCCAGTCCGCTCGGCGAGCTCAACGAGATCAGCGCCTTTGCACGGCGGATCGACCTCGCGGTCGAGCAATTCAAGCCCGACATCCTCCATGCGCATTCGCCAGTGCTCGACGCGGTCGCCGGCCTGCGTGTCGCCAAGAAGCGGAAGCTGCCCTTCGTCTATGAGATTCGCGCCTTTTGGGAAGACGCCGCAGTCGGCAACGGCACCGGTCGCGAAGGATCGCTCCGCTACCGCGCTACCCGCGCGCTCGAAACCTGGGCAGTACGCAAAGCCGACGCGGTCGCGGTGATCTGCGAAGGGCTGCGCCGCGATCTGGTGGCGCGGGGCATCGATGAAGCGAAGATCTTCGTTTCGCCCAACGGCGTCGACCTGGAGATGTTCGGGACGCCCTTGCCCTATGATCGCGCGCTGGCGCAGTCGCTTGGCCTCGAAGGGGCAGAAGTGATCGGCTTCATCGGCAGCTTCTATGACTATGAAGGGCTCGACGATCTGATCGCGGCGATGCCGATGCTGGTTGCGTCGCGGCCCAGGGCGCATCTGCTGCTGGTCGGCGGCGGCCCGATGGAGGACGCGCTCCGCGCCCAGGCGGCGGCCTCGACGGTTTCAGGCCATATCCGGTTCATCGGCCGCGTGCCGCATGGCGAGGTCGATCGTTATTACAGCCTGACCGACGTGTTGGCCTATCCGCGCAAGCGCATGCGCCTGACCGATCTGGTCACGCCGCTGAAACCGCTCGAAGCGATGGCGCAGCGCCGACTCGTCGCGGCCTCGGACGTTGGCGGTCACCGCGAGCTGATTCGGGACGGCGAAACCGGCACGCTTTTCGCTCCGGGCGATCCCTGCGCGATGGCACGGAGCCTGGATGGGCTGCTCGCCGATCGCGACGTGTGGGATGCCCGACGTGAACGCGGCAGGGCCTTTGTCGAGACCGAGCGAAACTGGTCGGTGAATGTGGGTCGTTATGCTCCTGTTTACCAAAAACTTACGGAAACCATGTCATCCGGTACGACATGGTCGATCCCACCCGCCGTCAACGCCTGAATCTGCCGGTCGCACCGCTTGTCGCGGCAGTGATCGGCGGCGTCATCGCTCTCCTTTTCGCCCTGATCCCGACGGGTCTGCTCGAGGATCTGGTGATCGACAGCGGCATCGCCGCGGTGATCCCCGCGGCTGAGCCGCCGCTGGGTGTCACGGCGCGGGCAGTGCTCATCCTGGCGGCAGGCGGCGGTACTGCGGTGATCGCCTGGTTCGGCCTTTTCCTGCTGCTGGGCGACCGCACGATTGTCGTGCAGAAATCCGGCTCGGTCGAGGGCGACGAAGTGGCACCCGTGCTGCGCCGCGCCGATGCCCATCCCGATGCGCCCGCGCGGCGGCCGCTGTCGGCCAATCGCGAACTGGGCACTCCCTTTCTTGAAGTGCGCGCACATCGCCCGGTCCATGCCAGGGCCGACGACGCCGAAATCGACTCGGACGTCGATGAACTGCCGGTGGAGGAACCGGTCGAGCGTAATCTGCCGGCCGATCTCGACATGCCGCTCGCCGCTTATGATCCCCGCGCCATCCGCGAAGAGCCGATCGACTGGGCCTCGCACGCCGAGCCGTTGCTGCGCACCCCGCGCCAGCAGGTCTTCGATCCGGGCGAGCGCTTCGAGACGTTCGAGCTGACCCCGCTGGTTCGCCGCGCAGCGCCCGCTCCGGTAATCGAGTCGCAACCTGAATCCGTTGCGATACGCACGCCGGCCAAGATGGTCGCGCCCGTGCCGGTTGCCGAGGCGGTCGAAGGCCATGCGCCGCCGCCGGCCCCGATCTACGCCCCTGAGCCGGTTCAGATATCCGAGCCGGTCTACGCACCCGCGCCGATTTCCCCACCTGAGCCGATGCCCGCCTTCGCCCCCACCGAGGCGCGCGCGTCTGAGCCGGTCTACGCGTCTGTGCCGATCGCGACGCCCGAGCCAATGCCCTCCTTTGCGCCGACCCCGGCGCACGAGCCGGCGCAGTTCTTCCGCACCAAAAGCCCGCTTCGCCCCGAGCCCGCCAATCCGGAACGGCCTTTCGCGCCGGCGCGGCCACGTGCTTCGGCCCGGGTCGAAATGGATCCTTCGGCCAGCATCCATGCGTTGCTCGACCGGCTGGAGCGCGGCGTAGGTCGCCGCGAGTCGCTCGCGCCGTCTGCCGCACCGCAGAACGAAGTTCCGCAGAATGACGATTCGCTGCAGGAAGCCTTGGTCACCCTGCGCCGCCTCGCCACGCGCGGCTGAGGCCTATTCCTCCACGGTCAGCGCCTCGACCGTCATCGTCGCGATGCCCTCGGCGCGGGAACGCTTGATGACCACGATATCCGCCACCAGATGGCCGCGCAACGGCAGGTTCGCTTCGGGCAGGGCGTCGAGCCACGCGTCGAGTGCGGACGAGTCGGCCGCCTCCAGGGTCAGTTCGTGGCGGGCGCCGTTGAAGGTGGCGCTCGCCCAGCGCGTCCAGGTCGACTCGATCGCGCGCACCGGGCAGTTCGCCCGGTGGGAGTCGGCCTCCAGGCCGCGGACGAGCAGCGTGCCGGCATCAGGGCCGCGGCTCATCGTTCGCGACCTTGTGCGAGGAACGCGTCGATTCGCGCCAGCACACGGGAGCCAGGCTCGCGCCCGTTGCGGAGATCCCCGACCAGTCGCGGATCGTTGACCGCCAGGCGCCCGAACCGTGTCGGCGGCATCCCCGTCTTCTTCAAATACCGATCGATCTTTGCCAGCACCGACATCGCAGCCCTTCCCGAGTCTCTTGATTGTGTTCCCTGTCTGTTCCGTAATTTCCAACTTGTCTAGGAATTTTCCTATGCTATTGGAACAGGAATGGAGGTGACCGATCCTCGCGCGGCTCTGGACCGCCTCGTGGAGGCGAATGGGGAGAGCTATGCGTCGCTGTCGCGCATGCTCCACCGCAACCCGGCCTATCTTCAGCAATATGTGAAGCGCGGCACGCCGCGCGTGCTGGCCGAGCGCGACCGCAAGCTGCTCGCCGGTTATTTCCGCGTCGACGAGGCCGTGCTGGGCGGGCCGGAGCGACCCGCCATCCCGGCCGTGGCGCAGGTCCGTCGGCTCGACGTGGCGGCGTCGGCGGGGCCGGGCGGGCTGGCCGAGGATGACCGCCTGTTGGGCGGCGAACTGTTCGATTCGCGCCTGCTCGCCTCGCTGGGCGTGCGCGAGGATCAGAGCGCGGTGCTGCGCGCTCGGGGGGATTCCATGTCGCCCACGATCGAGGACGGCGACCGCATGCTGATCGACGAGCGCGACCGCAAGGTCGTGGCAAAGGGCGGCATCTTCGTCATCCGCATGGACGGCGCGCTGATGGTAAAGCGCGTGGCCAGGGCTGGAGCAGGCGAACGGATCGCCATCACCAGCGACAATGCGAATTTCCCGCCGATCACGCCCCGGACGCCGGATGAGGTCGAGGTACTGGGCCGGGTCGTGTGGCTGTCGCGCGCACTGCGTTGAGTCCACCCTTCGTCATGCTGGAACGAATTCAGGGTGACGGAGCAGGTTGCTAACGCCTCAGGTTGAACCACCACATCGCGACCGACGCGACGACGCCAAGCCCAATGCCAGTCAGCAGCCCCGGGATCGGCACGTACAGGAATTGACCGATCACGGCGCCGCCCAGCGCGCCCAGCGCGATCAGGACGCCACCGGCGAGCGGGGTGCGGGTAGGGGGTTTGCTGGCCATGCCCGCGTCTCTGCCATGTCCCGCCGCAGGACGCCAGCGTCCCGCCATGGGATCGGTGGGGCTATCGCGAAACCGCCGTTTACCAATGCTTGCCGCGCGCGGGCGCGGTTCTTTCGATGTGGCACATGGCTTGAAAGAAGTGCCGGATCGTTCCGGGGAGTCTCGATGTCGTACATGCCGTATCTTGCCGATCGCGGCGAAGTTGCCGATGCCACAACCCTGATCGCGCTGTTCGGCGACGATGCCGGGCTGGAGGCGGCGGCACGTGCGGACGAGAGTCGCGATATCGGTAACTACCTTCATTTCTGCCGTTGGCGGCAGATCGAGCGGTTGATCCTTCTGCTCTCGGCTGACAGCGCGATCGGCACGGTTCACTGAGCGGGCATGCCAAGCCCCTGTCGCTGGCGGAGTTGACCCGCTAGGACAGGTATATGTGGTTACCCGTCGGGGCGCGTGGCACGGTGTTGTGTGCCGCCGCAGGTCTTTTTGTCTGCACTGCGCCTTGCGTTCATGCGCAGGACAGCGGGGCGGCGACTGCTCCGCAGACATCGTCGCCG
>Ga0247735_1001113_pt1 | contig 10564 bp, 4 predicted proteins | sample UWRJL178409R2_FD_180934 | JGI IMG/M metagenome (GOLD analysis project Ga0247735, IMG submission 180934) | Plant litter microbial communities from Arlington Agricultural Research Station in Wisconsin, United States - UWRJ-L178-409R-2 | ecosystem: Environmental > Terrestrial > Plant litter >...
CGCGAAATGTAGTAATCTAATCAGGTTGCTTGATCGAGAGATCGAAAAACATGGGTCCATGGCGCAGCCCGGTAGCGCACCTGCATGGCATGCAGGGGGTCAGGGGTTCGAATCCCCTTGGATCCACCAAAGTAGTCTCATTGGAACCACCGACTGGCTGAATGCCGGTCGGTGGTTTTTTGTGGCCGCCCTGGGGAGGGGCCGTGACCGAGCACTCAGCGAGCGGAATGGTTCTGCGAGTTCAACGCTGACAACCGTGTCGGCATCTATGACCTCAACTTCGATTCGCTCGAAGAAGGCCTGATTCAGCATGCGTCTGACATGGTCGGGAGCACCGCGGTATGCCTCGTAGCAATCGCGAGCTAACTCCAAGGCACTTGCAAGGGTGGCCCGAATCGAGTCCGTCTGCACCTGCGTGGTACTCAGCCTCTCGTTGACACTCGACAGCTCCAACGTGAGTGCGGATTGCTGCTCTTTGAGAAGATCGAGCGGCACCGCACCGGCCATGTGAGCATCGAGCAGCATTCGTCGCTTGTTTTCGAGTCGCTCGCGTTGAAGCCCCAGGTCACGCTGTCGGGCGCGAACATCCTTGGACGCATCCTCAAAGTCCTGCAGTAAGCGCTCTTCGAGTTGATCGATCATCGATGCGGGTATCGCAACTTTTCGATACTCCTCAATGATCAAGTCCTCGACCGTGTCGATTCTCACTGCCGGGAGCTCACAGTCGTTCACATGGTTGTGCCGCCCGCTACAGATGAAATACGGATAGACGCCACCGTTCCCTTTGGCGTTATGAACAATGAGGCGGCGGTGACAGCGGGCGCATTCAACGGAACCCCGGAGGTACAACCATCCGAGTCGCGTTCGACGGCTGGATGTTCCCACGAACAGGTCTCGCGTTCGTCTGGACCTTGGACAGCGAACTATCGCTGCCAGACAAAGCGCCCGCCTCCCACTCCTAGCGCGGTCTGCCTGACCTGGCTTTTGCAAGAACCAACTGACCTGGCCCGACCTTTCCAAATATCCGAGTGGAGCGATCATCGTCCCGATGTGTACCTCGGGATAATCCTCAAGTTCGAGCCCTGAACAGTTGCCCTCAGGAAACACTTTCTCAAAACGTGAGGCTTGGGTACTTCGGATTCACCGAATTGCTTGAATGAGGCTTCGGACATCGGAAAGCTGATCGCCGAATTCGGACAGCCACCCTTGGGGTTGTGTCGGGTCGACATTGAGCCAGTGAGTTTCGGTCGCTCCCGCTCCTGTGTGTTGCCCGGCCGTGCCTCGAAGGTGCAGAAGTGCCTCGCCCTTCGGAATAAACCAAGCGTGGATGTCATTCGGTGATATGCCGACGCAGAGGAGATCGTCGTAAGGCTGATCACGAATCTGTTGAAAGCGGTAGTGGCCGGCATCCCACAGAGTTGAGAGTTTCACCTGAACACGGTGTCCATTCAGCACCAGATAGTGCTGGTTGTTATGTCGCTCGCGACCCTGGTAAAAGCCCAGCCCGCTCGCCCATGACTCGATGAGGTTTCGACCCACCGCTCCCAGGGTTGCTGAGGGGAGCGCTAAGAGCCAGTCGAACGGACTTCCCGTCCAGTCGCGAACTGTGGGGTGTTGAGCACTCAGTGCCGCTGAAGCTGTTACGAGCGCCTTGTAGTCCGGGATTGATGCGCGATTGACCATAGTTGTCCCGTCCTCAGATTTAGGGAGAAGCTAATCACGCTCTCCAGGCCAACGGAAGAGGTGGATCCGACCGAGGCCGCCCCGAGCAATGGTCGTCATGATCGTGTGTGTCACCGGGGGTGCGCGTCGATCTCAAGGTCAGGCGAGCACCGGGACCAAATTGGCCCCCCTTGCAAGGTTGTTTTAGGCGCGTCAGCTTTCCGAGCGCCTCGTCTGCGTGTTGCTCACGCGTGTCCCTCTTTCTGGGGGGAGTTCGGTGATCGATATTCTTCACCGCGCGGGGACGTTTTGCGTTAGCTTTTGGCTACCGGTCACAACTGAGGTTGTGTCGGGCGGGCGAACCATCCGGCAGCTCGTAGTTTGATCTGGATGGTTGCCCGATGGGTTCATTTCTGCGTGCCTCGGCGCGGTCAAAAGTTGCTGGCTTCGTCTCGCTTGCTCTGGTTTTCAGCGTCCTCACTGCGACGCCGGCGCTGGCTGCAGATGACAAGCCGACAACGCGTGACGAGATAGCGGTCGTCGAGTCACCGGCGGTCAAGCCGTCGAAGCCGGAGATCCCTGAAGGTGACTTCAGTACGAAGACCGATGGTGTTCTGCCGACGATCCCGGTGCCGAAGATCAAGGTCGAGAAGCCCTCAGGCGACACGAAGTTCGACCAGTCGACCGCGACGGTCACGGACCGGACCGAGTACACAAACGAGTACACCGACGCCAGTGGGATGCACCAGACGCAGTTGTCTGCGAACCCGATCAATGTGAAAAAAGACGGCAACTGGGTGCCGGCGGATGTCTCGACTGTCGAGACTGCCGATGGCGGTTACAAGGTTGCCAATAACCCTTTGTCCCCTGAGTTTGCCGATTCCGCGGACGCCGATGAGTTGTTCACGGCGACGCGCGGTGGGCATTCCGTGTCGTTCTCGCTTGAGCACGCTGCTGACGTCGACGCGTCGCGTGTTGTGGTGCCGTTCACCTCGATCGGCGCGGACAAGGTCAGTTACAAGTCCGTGCTCCCGGATACCGATTTGCTCTATCAAATCGGCAAGAGCAGCGTCAAAGAGTCCATCGTTTTGAACGAGCTGCCTAAGGCCGCTGACTCGACGTATACATGGAACATCGACGCCGATGACTTGACCCCAACGCGTGATGAGCTCGATGATCTCGAGTTCAAAGACAAAGCAGGCAAGGTTATTTTCACTATGCCCGTGCCCAACATGTGGGACTCCTCCGGCGAGAAAGACGTGCGTTCTCCGGCGTACGTGAACGTTCCGTACACGATCGAACAGGTCAATGGTTCACGGTGGCAGCTTGTGCTGAAGCCGAGTCGCAAGTGGCTTACTGATGACGACCGTGTCTTTCCCGTCACTGTCGACCCGACGTTTGGATCGGGCGCCGACAACGTCAAGTCGTTTAAATCGGACGGTGCCGTGTACAACGGTGTTGCGCTCGTCGGGAATACGCGGCAGAACAACAAGAACGTCTACTGGCGAGCCACTCAGCATTACAACATCTCGCCGGTGTTCGGCAAACAGGTCATCGGTGCGCAGATCGCTGCGAACACCACCGTGGCCGCCGCGGGGTGTGCGCTTGGCGCTATCTACTGGGCGAGCAGCCTCGGCTACAACGGAGGCGGCCCGGGTCTTGCCGACCTTCAGATCTGCGGAAATGGCTGGTCCTATGGTGCCAGCGACACAATGACGAATTACGTCTCCTCGTGGGTGAACACCGGCAACAACTCGCCATACCTCGAGATCATCGGAGGCGAAGGAGGCAGCTACACCCTCAAGCAATTCACCTCCGAGATAGACATTGCCTGGAAAGACTTCCCCTACGTCACCGGCATCGCCGCGCCGACGCCCTCCAACGGGGCTCGCGGCCCCGTCATGCCGATCATGCGCGGAACTGGTGCCGATCCGGCAGGCACAGGGCTCGCCTACAAATACGAATTCAGTACCAATCCCGGCTTCAGCTCCATCGCGTTCACCTCCCCATGGGTCGGTGATGGCCCATACCAAGTTCCGCAAGGCCAGCTCTCGCAGGGGACGACCTACTACTACCGCATCTCCGTGAAAGACGGGTACGACGGCGCATACGGCACCAGCACGGTTCGTTCAGCCACAAACTCGGCGTGGTACTTCACAACCAATACGCCTCCTCCCACTCCGCCGCAGGCGAATGTCACCCCCCACGACGGAGAAGTCGTCTCCACCCTCGCCCCGACGTTCACCGCCCCCACGGTCACCGACCCGGACGGCGATACGCTGGTGCAGTACAACTTCCGCTTGGCTACGGGGTCGGACGGAAAGTCTGGCAACGTGACGACGAGCGGGTGGATGACCGCGCCGTCGAGCGGGCCGGTCACCTGGTCGCCGCCCGCTGGCACCCTGCAGGATGGCGGCGCATACACACTCGCGGTGCTCACCCAGGACGGCATTGATCAGTATGCCGACCCGTCGTGGGTAACTCACTTCACGGTAAATCTCCGCATTGGAGCAGCAGGGCCGTCGCCGATCGATGCGGCCGGGCCCGCGACAGTCAATCTTGCCAACGGCAACGTCAACCTATCGTTCTCCTCGCCCACGGTGAGCACCCTCGGTGGGCCCATGGGCCTCTCGTTCGCGTACAACTCACTACAGGCGCCGAATAAGTTCCAGGGCCTGAATGCGTCTTACTACAATGCACTCACCCCGGGCCAGACCTCGACGACGACTTTCGTCATTGATGGAAAGTCGCCAGTCTTGTTCCGCACGGACCCGAACGTCTCCTTCAACTGGGCTCTTGGCTCCCCCGGGCCATCTGTACCCGCCGACTATTTCATGGCACGGTGGACCGGCTTCATCCAAGCTCCGACCACAGGCGGTCCCTACACGTTCGGGTTGCAACGTGACGACGGCGCAGTGATGACTATTAATGGCACGAAGGTCATCGACCAGTGGTCGAGCGTGGCAGCAGGCACGCAGTGGGCGACATCAGCTAGTGCGCTACCTGCAGCTCCAGTCCCGTTCCAGCTCGATTACTACGAGGGGGTGGGCGCAGCCGTGGTCCAGGTGTGGGCCAAGGACGCCAGCGGGAATCAATTCGTGGTACCTGCGTCGTGGTTCACCACAAAGTTTCAGACGCTCCCTGCAGGGTGGTCCGCGTCGGCACCTTTGGTTGGCGCGGGCGGAATCTACGCTTCCGCCACCGTCACCGAAGGTGGTGTGGCGCTCGCTGACACAACCGGGACGGTGCACACGTATGTCAAAAAGAGCGATGGGGGATACACAGCACCGACAGGAGAATACGGCGTCCTGGCACTCACTTCGAGCGGCCTCATTACTCTGAACGATGACGACGGATCGATTTACAACTTTAATGCCGCAGGGCGCATTCAGTCCGTCACAGTCCCCGCCGACGTGAAAAAGCCAGCTACACCCATTGCCAGCTATCGCCCGTCAACCGGGCAAATCGACACACTCTCCGACCCGCTGTCAGCGTCAGGGTCGCCCGTGGCATATTCGCGGCAAGTTAGGTTCGCGTATGCGGGTGATACCGCCACTTCTGTCGGACTGTCTGGATCCGACACCGACGGCGGCAACCCTGACGCGCTGGGAAGCGCGTGTCAAATTCCTGCCACCTACACGGCCCCGCCCGCCGGTATGCTGTGCCGAATCGTCTACCCCGGCCACGTCGCGGGGCAGGGCGACACCACGGCCCTGATGTACAACAGCAGTGGTCAACTTGCGCAGATCCTTGACCCTGGCGCCGAGTCGTCGACATTCGGATATGACGCAAACGGGCGGATTTCCCTCATCCGAAACTCGTTAGCGAACGATTGGTTGATCGCAGATAACAGCCGGACGCCTTCTGCAACCAACGCTGTGACTGTCAACTACGACGCTGCAGGCCGTGCCTCTTCCATCGCGCTTCCCGCTCCCGATGGCATCACCGCGTCTGAACGTCCTGAAAAGGACTACACATACGCGCCCGGCGCCAGCACGAGTTATGTGGACATTGTCGGACAAGACCTCTCTGGCTCTCCCACAGGACACTCCAACGTAGTCACGTACGACGGTGCGATGCGCCAACTCACAACCACTGCAGCGAGTGGCCTGGCGGGGCAAAAGGTCTGGAGCGATAAAGATCAGCTCTTGAGCAACACAGATGCTGCAGGTCGCAAATCCACCACCATTTACGACCCAGCAACAGACCGGGAAACCGACAGCTACGGCCCCGCACCAGCAAGCTGCTTCGGCGGAGATAACAAGCCTGTGTCGCCTTGCGCGGTGCTTCCGGCACACACGTCGACAAAGTACGACACCGGGATGGTCGGGTTGAATGCCGTGTACTACAACAACTCGGGGTTCTCGCTGGCACCAGTACTTACAAACCTCGGCCTAATTGGCGTGACTGACGGTTCAGTGAACGCCGATTGGGGAACCGCAGCGCCCGCGGCAGGTATTGGTGCCGACAACTTTTCCATCCGCCTCACCGGGAGAATCACATTCCCAACAGCTGGTACGTATGTAATCAAGACTCTCGCCGACGACGGCACTCGCGTATGGCTGAACGACGTGCTCGTTGTGGACAACCCAGTCGGCGGCGCGGCCGCCGTCGCAGGGAACACGCCTATCAGTGTCACGGGTGGCGAATCGCGTCGCATCCGACTCGACTACTCGGAACAAACGTCATTTGCCAGCCTCAAGCTGGAATGGTCAGTCAACGGAGGTGCAGACACCGTTATCCCGGGTAGCGCTCTTCGTCCCGACTACGGCCTGACAACCTTGACAACGAGCGATGACTCGGCCCCCACGGGCGGCAACTATGTCGCGTCGGCGCAGGTGCCGTCCAGCACTATCGCCACCAGCTACGACAGCCCATGGTTAGGACTCGCGACGGCTGTCCACGTGGATCCGAACGGGCTTAACCTCACCACCAGCACCAGTTACGAGGCCCCAGGAGCTGGGTACTTGCGCGCGCTCTCTTCGACGAAGCCCGCGGGTGTCGCCACCACCTCTCAAAACGGGTACTATGGTCCGACGCAGTCCTATGGCGATGGCCTCGGTCTCACTGCGCCTGTTTGTGGGCTTCCGTTAGCTACCCCTCAATTTGGTATGGTCCGGACGAGCACCTCCCCGTCGAACTCGTCGGGCTCGAGCATCTCTACAAGCTTTATTTACGATGTCATTGGTCGAGTTGTAGGGCAAAAGACCACCGGAGACGCGGATTGGTCGTGTATCCGGTACGACTCACGCGGGCGCACGATTTCGACGACAAACACCGCGTTTGCGGATATGCCCGCCCGCACCGTGCAAAGCGTATTTTCGTCTAGTGGGAACCCGCTGGTCAGCTCCATCAGTGACTCCACCGGCACCATCACGACGGTCACTGACCTGATCGGACAAGTCGTCTCGTACACGGATGTATGGGGCACCGTCACGGCGAACCGATGGGACCGCACAGGAAAGCTGCTTTCCACGAAGATCAGCCCAGCTGGCGGCGGCGCTTCGCAGACCCAGACATTCTCTTACAACCTGGATGGGCAAGTGCTTACGGTGGCCACCGGTATCGGCTCCGCCCCGCCGACAATCATCGCGTCCGCTTCGTACGATTCGGCGGGCCAGCTCGCCAATGTGAACTACCCATCAGGTCCCAATGCCTCGGGAAACGGCACCGCGCTTTCGGCGATAACGCGCGACGCAGCCGGTGCAACCACGGGCATGGCCTGGGGTTTTCCGGGCCAGCAGTCCGTGTCCGATTCAGTTACTCGCTCGCAGTCGGGGCGCGTTCTGAGCGGGGTCTTGACAGACGGAGCGACTTCATCACAATCGTCGTTCACCTATGACGCTGCCGGTCGCTTGACATCGGCCTCGATTCCGCAGCACCAGCTCACGTATGGGTATGCGTCAAGCGGTGGCTGCGGTGCCAACGCCGGCGCAGGAGCCGACGGGAATCGCACTGGGATGACGGATGTCCACAGCACGGCGGGCGCCACATCGACGACGAATACTGCCTATTGCTATGACAACTCTGATCGATTGACCGGAACATCCGTTATCAATCCGGTCGCGGGGTCCAACGCGGTGAGTGGATCAAATCTGAGCACGGTGGGCCCTGGGGCGACGCTCGCCTATGACGCACACGGAAACACGACAACGCTCGCCGATGAAATGTTGTCCTATGACGGCACTGATCGGCACGTAAAAACCACTTTGGCAGACGGAACAACTGTCGAATACGTCCGTGACGCCACCGATCGAATTGTCCAGCGCACCATGACGCCGCCGTCAACCGCGACGCAAAGCGCACCGCCAATCACCGTCGACGCGCAGATTTCCGTAGACGGCACCAGTTCGGCAGGGAGTGTGACCACTGGCCCTATCACTGCCGCTGCAGGAGACACGCTCATAGCGCTGGTTCAATCAGACGGCCCCTCTTCAGCGAATGGGCAAACCGCAACGGTGACGGGCGGAGGTCTCGCTTGGACCCTCGTGACACGGTCTAACTCGCAGTTTGGCGACGTAGAGATATGGAAGGCGACGACTGCGAGTGCATTGACTGCGAAGACCGTGACATCAAAGCAGACCGTCAGCGGTTTTCATCAGTCCCTTTCGGTTGTCGCGCTCGCTGGGGTTTCGGCAGTCGGGTCGATCGTCAAATCAAATGCGGCGACGGGCGCGCCGACGGTTTCCATAGCCACGACTCGACAAGGCTCCCTGGTGTTTGGCGCAGGCAACGACTGGGACTCTGCAATTGCTCGAACTCCCCTCGCTGGTCAATCTGTCGTGCACGAATTCGTCGACTCTTCTGTCGGCGACGACTTCTGGGTTCAAAAGGTCAACTCACCGACCGTTGCCCCCGGATCAATCACCTTCGGCGATAGTGCTCCATCGACCGATCAATGGAACATCGCCGCGGTGGAACTTCTCCCGGCCGTTTCTGCTCGGATTGCCCCGGAAGTGGCTCGATATAGCTACTCTTCGGCCAGTGATGCTGCCGACCTAACTATGAACGGGTCAGGCGCTGTGGTCGAACACACGCTGTCTCTTCCCGGCGGCGCGACGGTATCGATCCGCGACAACGGGCAATCATGGGCTTATGGCAACATCCACGGGGACAGCATTGCACTTGCCGATCAAGCTGGCACTCGGCAGGGAGCGATAACGTACTACGACCCGTTTGGGCAGATCGTCGACCCCATTACCGGCAACCTCGGTTCGGTTTCTGGTGACGACACAAGCCCGAACGTAACATCGAGCGCCACAGCCGGATACGGATGGGAAGGAACAGCGCAGAAGCTATACGAACACTCAGGGGACCTCTCGACAATCGAGATGGGCGCGAGACAATACCAAACAAGCCTCGGCCGATTCCTTAGCGTCGATCCAGTCCCAGGGGGCAACGCAAATGACTACGTCTACCCGAGTGACCCGATAAATAACAGCGACCTATCAGGAAGACTCAGCGCAGATTCCATGGAGAAGCTGGCGCAACGCGGCTACTTCATAGTGGCCACAAAGAGTCACCAGATCACGGCCGTCAAGGTCGTGACAGTGCGACCATCACACTCGGTCTACATCAAGAAAATTGTTCTGGACAATCGAAATAAGGCCTTCACCGAGATCCGCGTGACGCCAACCACTGGAGGGTGGTTCGTTCCGTTCACCGCTGCAGAAAACCACATGGGGGCGCCGCATCGACTAAATATGTGGGACGAGTACGCGAACACGGTCAACATTTCGTCACTTCAAACCCACTCGGTCGAGATGCAACTTCAGTGTCACATCTTCGGCGTTCCGCAAATCATTCGAAGGAATACGTTCCAGGGTTACCACAAGACCTCGTTCAACCTCGAAACCAATCAGCCTGACGGCGACCTATGGTCATTTGCCTTCCCTTCGCACGGAAGCAGCTGCAACCCGGGCGGAGCGGAGACGCGATGACGACAGCGAAACAACAACCCGGCCGACAACCCGGCCGCATGCTGACAAACGTTCTCATCGGGGTGTTCGCGATCCAATTCGCTGTGACCGCGCTCTCGTGGGTGGGAGATCTGACTAGCGCTGGAGGTATTTGGGACAACGGTGTGCTCGTATCGCTAGCGATCCTTGCTTCACTAGTCCTCTTTCCTGTTGTCGTCGTGATGGGAATCCTGAGCTTCCGGAAATCGCGCAAGGGGCGCATTGTTTCTGCCGTAGCAGGCATCGGATTGTTGCTCGAAATCGTGGTCCTGTGCGAACAATTCATAGCGTCGAGATAGTCAGCGGGACTGCTGAATACTGTTAGAGGCGCGAGAAAAGACCTCTGACCTGCCTGGCTTAGGTGCATCAGTGTGAGAGCCAGCACCTGTCTCGACAGCACTAGGTCAGCCATGTGTGCCGCGAATAGAGACACCCTGGGAACGAAGATGTTTGAGCACGGTTGTTGGACTTACGCTCATGGCCGCGGCGATTTGTGCTAGCGACTGTCCTTCGGCGTACAAGGCTGCGGCTCGAGCAAATCGAGCTAGTGCCACGGTGTGAGACCGCCGTTGAACGCCGTTTCGTTCGAGTAAATTCGCAACGGTGGTCCGGTGGCAGGCATACTTTCGAGCTAGTTCGTAGGTGCCAATTCCCGATTGATAGTCGGAGATTACGGCTAACACTTCGGCTCTAGTAAATCTTCGATTCTGCTTCACGGGGAGAGCCTGGTCCTTCTCAGGTCTGCTCTTCGCTGCCCTGCTCGCTTTGAGAACGCGCTCTAGGGGTAGACGCTGGTTCCAAAGGGCATCCCTCAGGACCACAGAAAGAGCAGATGAGAGGCCCTTCCCGTACAGGGAAGGGCCTCTTTCTTTTGGACCGATCCGTCGCTCCTGTTCTGATCGTCGCCCGGCGCGCATCGTGGGCGCGAACGCGACCCTGCAGCA
>Ga0247735_1001114_pt1 | contig 10564 bp, 12 predicted proteins | sample UWRJL178409R2_FD_180934 | JGI IMG/M metagenome (GOLD analysis project Ga0247735, IMG submission 180934) | Plant litter microbial communities from Arlington Agricultural Research Station in Wisconsin, United States - UWRJ-L178-409R-2 | ecosystem: Environmental > Terrestrial > Plant litter >...
TTAGCTGTTGCACCAGCTGTTCACGCCTGTCAAGCTCTTCCTGTCTGTGACATTAGATTCTCATATTCGGATGCACGAGTATACGAACACATACCGCATCTTGTTGCAATTTATTTCCCAGGGACGTTCGCATCTGTGTTAATTTAGCCAGTAGGTTGCGATATTGTGTCGCCAGTTTCTCCTTCTCATCCTTCGTACGTTCCAGCTCTCTCTGTAGACGTTCAACGGGGTCGAGCGTTTCATCCAAATCGTTGACACCATTGCTTAAAGTATGACCATTCTGCTGCTTCAACGGTGATCCATTCTCGGCGCTTCGTTCGCTGTCAATAGACGACCGAGCCTCTTTGCTCTCCATGAGGCCGGAAAATGAGCCTGAAGAGCGGTGTGAGGTGGCCATAGCCAGAGAATACAAGAAATCAGAGACGTGGCCTGGGATTGAGGTACCGAAAGACAAGGTAACAGGTCAGTACCTTGCAAGACTGGACGTCACGTGGGCCAGTGAAGATGATTTCCACTTCGCACCGAAGCACAGACTTGGTCTTCCACACCCACATCTAATTTTCTACTTCATGGTTGTCTAGCTTGAACATAACTTCAAGCAACTGGAGATACGTTATAAGATGGTCTATCAGGCTTGTGGCATAATTCTCATCGTTTGGGGCTCGGCTCATCTGGTGTTTAGTCCTCGTCCAGGTCTCTGTTCACATTCAACAAATCAATCATGCCTCGAGCGTTCGTGGCACGAACAGGCCTCCAGAATTTACCCGTAGAACTTATCTGTCTGATATTGGAAAATCTGGAGATGTACGATCTTCTGTCATGTAATGTGGTGAGTCTCCACACATCGCTACCTTGTACGGTGACTTAGTGACCCTCAGGTCTCCAAGCACCTCAGAAAAGTAGTCAAGGAATCGTCCAGACTGCAATATGCTATAGAACTTGCCAAGCATCGCATGGTTTCCCTTCTATCTCCTTCCGCAACTCCGTCGTTCTCCACCAGACTCAAGCTGCTTCGCGACCGCGAGAGCGCTTGGAAATATCTCGATTTCAAGGAACGGCACACTCTTAAGCTACCACCGACCGGTTCGGTATACGAATTTGTCGGGGGGCTGTATGGGAACGGCAGGGAAGATGACAGCCGAGCAACAGCATCTATCTCATTCTTGGAACTTCCGTCAGCAGATGCCATAGACGTACACCGCGACCTACAACTGTGGACACATACAATGGGGGATGTGACCATCATTGATTTTACTATGGATCCCTCCCAAGATCTTCTGGTTCTCGTGGCTCTAGCGGCTCCAGAGTACGTATTTCCAATTGTTGTTAATTCCATTGCTAATATTGAACAGCTCTAACTGCGTTTATGAGCTACATCTTCGCTCTATTAAAACAAATCGACCCCATCCGAACGCACCCGTTTCTGTTCTACCGTGTCTAACCCAACCTGCTGTACAACCACAGCCATCGGAAATCGTCGCGGCTGTTCGCGTGCAAGTGTCTGGCAACTTAGTCGCACTGCTTATCAAGGAGGTTTTTGAGAGCACAGGCGCTCATTTGGAGATATGGAACTGGGAGAATGGATCGCAGCATTCTGTGAGTATTTTATGATTCCTCTATTAGTATTTCATAAACTAAGATCCCTCCACAGTCGGCCATGAGTCGAGTGTCTGGCATCGACGACTTCACGTTCCTGACTTATGATTCTTTCTTGCTCGTACGGCCAAATGGCAGATTCGAGGTGTACACTTTTCTTGATCCTATCAATCGTTCCACAGTACCTGTTCTGCGTGCCATCTACCCATTTCCTCCGCTGTCCGAGGGATACATGTACTGGTACATTTCCATGAGCAGTAACCCCGCACCTGGATATGTGCCTCATGCGCAGGAAGGCCCTCCGAGTAGTGGGCGGCAGATTTACTATCCCAGACCTGATGAGCGGATACATGCTTGTTGCCTCTACATCTTCAACCCATCAAACGAAGAAAATCCAGTCGTTCATTCGTTCGTTTTCTTCCTCAACCTGAAAACTCTTCTCAACCCACCGGCGGATTGGATAGCCAGATCACAACAAACCAGAAATGGAATGTCAAGACGGGTGGCGGAGCCGCTGATAGAGGTGGAGATTTCTGAGGATGTGGTGCAACAAGAAACACCAACCCCAAGTAGTCTAACATCGGTGGACATTCCCATCCATGGCTCTAACTCCTTACTTGCACCTGTGTCTGGTTCTTCCCAAAACCAACCTCAGCCTTCAAGCGGTATTTACATTCACCATGCACCGACATATCCCCCTTTCCCGACGTTTGACTCACACACCTCGAACGGAACACATCCTCCACCCCAATCTCAAATCCAATCTTCCAGCGTGAATGATAGGACTCCAACCTACACTAGCCCGACTCCTCGACCTAACGCGACATCATGTCATGTTTCCACATTATCGGCCGTCACCATTCCCTGGGAGGTTTGGGGCCCACAGAGCACTAGGTGGTTTGAGGAGTGTTTGAGCACAGATTGGCAGCATGCAATATATGGACTAAGGACCGTCGAAAGCGTTCGTACCCATAGGCATCTTGACGGCCTAGCGTTCGCTCCAACCCCTTCTGTGCAACCACTTGGGGCCACCAATGTCAACGGAGCTCATCCAACTGGACCACCCAACAACGTACCCCATGGAGCCAACCCAATTTTCATCGCGAACAACGGAAGCACGCAAGCATCGGCTTCGAATGTCAATCTCTCCTCGAACCCCAATCCTCTGGCCCAACAGCCACAGCCTGTCCAAGGCGAAAGCCCAGGCGATAATGACGAAGATGATATCGGTGGTCGATCCTCCAGCCCACGGCGTTACCTCCGTGTACGGGACTTCAACCCCTACTCGTTCAAGGACATGGACGTAGTCGAGGCCTCGACGGGGACATCGTCGGATGAGCTCGAGGGAGATCTGGCAAGAGATGGCAAGAAGCAATCAGATGGCCAAAGCAGAGGCCGTGTTAGCGAGGTGGATGCCTTGCGGGACATGGAAAAAGGCAAGGGTAGAGCTGCTAATTCGCGAGCAGGCTGGCGAACACCACGGCTTGTGACGAAGCCGTCAACAACTCCTGTCAAAGGGGTATTTACTCAGGACATCGTGAGTTCGCTACCCTACACGGAGGTCATCAGCGATTGTACGTTTGAGGTGACGGATGTCATGATGGATGACTGCAGGTTGTTACTTCTTAAGGTTCGTTCCCCTCTTTTTACACCCCCGTCCTGCCTTTGATCTCCTTTCGTTCGGAGTGCACGTGTGGATGTTTGTGGGGGTGTTTAGGTTTTTGAGTATGTGTGACTGATGCGAGATCTCCTAATTTTTTCTATTCATTTTAGCGAGGAAAGGCAGGAAAGCTCAAACGTGTGGAAGTTTTAATGATGTAAGGTGACCTGCCCGCGCGATGGGCAAACCCTCATTCCAATTCCAAATTCCTGCTTTCAGTGTGGGTCTCTTCGCATGCAAACGTTCTATTTATCGAATATGTAATGGTAGTGGTGGAAATCTTGTGCTTCTGAACACTAAAATAACATGTATTCTATCGTAATTACGAATACTTAGATGCTTATCCATGTTGTAGTAGAGGCTTTGATGTCGTCTACTTTAATGAGTCGTTCTCAAGATATGAATCTTTCGAGGGTGCCAAAGTATGCACGAAACAGTTGCCCTTGACAGGTGTAGATCGCCGTAGCAGGTTCGCTCCGTTGAAAACCGCATCAAATATCTATGGCCGTCCCACAATATATGTGTAAAGTAGCAGTACGTTAGCCGTCGCGTGAATTCCCCAATGTTCAAAGAGGTTGTGTGTGGATCCAGCAAATTTCTTGGGCAAATCGAGGGTGCGTCCGGGTCTGTGGAAAGGGAAGACAGATCGTCAATCTCCACCTTGTCAAAGGCCCCAGTCGAGACTGGTGTTCGGTTCTCCCGAATCCCCATTACATCCAATATCCTTGACCCATTCACTCTCCCGGTCAGGGACTATAATGTCCCCATCCTGTTCTGAATTGGAGTTTCTCGGGTATCTACCACGCCACCGTTCGACTTTAAATTTCAATAGTGTCTCGAGTGCATCTATCGAGGTTGTCGCTCGTACAGCGGTTCGGAACTTGAGAAACCATGGTCTGCGATAGCTAAAGTGTGCGAACGTCAATCGATCTTTTCTCCTTCCAGATCTCGGTCGACAAGGAGAGATCGACTACTTACCATTGGAATTCCACGAAGTGTAGTACATGAGCTTGCATTACTGACAGGTTGGTTCCTGGGTAAGTCCTGCAGAGAGCGAGATATTCCAGGGAAATATCAACAGGGTCTGGGACAGCAGGTCCTGCAAATAAACTAAGAGAAATCGAACAGGTTAGCTTTTGGTCCACGAGCTCCACCATTATTCAGCAATACTTACCATGGATTCCCAAGCAAGGTTTCGCCCACCATGAGCCCATCTGCTCCCGTAAAGTCCTGGTTGTATTGAAGGTCGCTGAAGACGCGGACATTGCCGTTGCTGACCACGGGGACATGTAAATGGTCTTTAAGGCGTTTGACTTCACCCAAATCGGCAGCACCCTGTCGTCGTCGGCGAGCGGAGACGGTACGTGCATGTAAGGTTATCCAAGAAGCACCGGACGCTTCCAGCCGTTGCGAGAACTCAACGGTTTTAGCCGATGGTTGGCACAGCCGAAGTTTTGCTGATACCGGAACAGTGAACGAGTGGGACATGGATGAAACTGAGATCAAGGTCAAGGCTTGCTGCCCCTTGGTATTCTATAGGGATACTCACCGATTTCTTCGACCAATGGCCAGTCTTTCGGAGCCAAGAGGTATGCTCCAAAATGACCTTCCCTTGCCGCTTCTTGAGGGCATCCGAGGTTGAGATCTATTGGCTTGAACTGGATGAAAGTTGTTCAGGTTCCAGGACGGCAAGTGAGCCTTACCGATGCCGTCACAATATGCTTGCAACTTCTTCCCAGCCTCAACAATTGTTTGTGAATGGTTTCCACAAAGCTGTGCCACTGTCGAGGGCTTTTGACCATTTTCTAGACCGGCAGATAGGTCACGAATATGATATTCCAAGTAGTCCCGGTCATTGAGAAGCTTGTCAGGGATGTACATCTGAGTGTACGACATGGTGGCCCCGTATCGACCGACGAGCAATCGAAATGGGAGATCGGATTGATTGACCATAGGAGCCGCGATGTACCTTAGTTTCAGCTTTGATATGTTTGACATATCTTTTCCAATATTGAACGAGTAGTGTTTGACAGAGTCTCCTGACCAGGTAGGAGGAGATAGAGTTACATCTCCACATCAGTCTACAGGAGCAGAGTGGAGGAGAGTAACTCAGGATATACCTGGCCTTGTTAACTTGCTCGCGGTCGCACTTGTTAAGTTCCGTGGAGCCCGTTGTCCAGGTTCACGTATGAAGGCGAGTAGTTTTAGCCCGTTGATCAAATCTTATGACCCTAGTGATAGTTGGAGTATTAATTCAAAATATTGTGACCGTACTAGAGGCTAGATTGAACGCGACGCGGTGGTGGTAGGAAGGCGACTGCTATGCCCTTGACACGAATATTTTCGGTGCCTTCTTATTCCCACGATCAACATTCACAAGTTCAACACAAACTACCCGCGGCACCACGAAATATCTTCTCAATTGCAACATTCTCTTCATAATACCAAATCAATTCTAGATCATCTCTGGAGTTTTTTTTTCTCTGCAGCTGTCTAGTCACGCCTTTGAGATCCTTCATAAAACTTTCTTGTTGGTTTTGGAAGCGCCTAACCCATGGACCATACCGCCCACTGGCCTGGCGAAACTAGGATTTATGTTTGAACACCCAATTTATACAACGTGTAGTAAATCGTTCAACGTCGAAAGAACCGGCGCTTGTGTCTTGGCTTAGAGCTGACTTGGTCGGGATCTCTCAGGATGGCCTTCATGCTGACTCGAGGCTGCTCACAGCATCTCATTCGTTCTACTCTGGAGTACTGCTTAGGGACCACGAAGCGTTCTTCACTGGATTCTACAAGTCTATCATTTCTAATTCATTTCGGAAAGTAAAGCTCACAAAGGCCGTTATAATATGTGATGGCTGGTCGACGTTCTGTCCTAACAATTCCTATCAAGTTGAGCTGGCTATTTCGTTTCCCCCTCCCTCAGAACTGAAACGCTGGGCCCCTCGCTGATAGCAAGTTCTTATCTCTATTGCTCGTCTACAGTTCCTCTTAGGGATTGAATGCCCAGAAAGGAGTGGTTGCCGCGAACTTCTTACTGTTGCCTGTGGTTTGTTCTGTTATGTCCGCGCCGCTAATCGGATGAAATTTGACTGGTTGATAACGAAGAACTGCAATTGAAGAGCTTCATTTATGTTTTATGTGAGACTTTCTCATTGGGGCCTTAACTCTAATCGGTTAGTAAAGTTCATCCATTGCGTCGGACGTCTACCTGTCTACTGCCCATCTCATACCGGCCTTCATTTCTTTCTTACTATAGGAACAATACTCAAAACGGCACCTATCTATCAGCAAGTTTTTGAGCAAATTTACATAGTACCTCGCTGACCATCTGTCGACAAAACTGTTGGCGAGGTGTGCTGCATATATTTAGGAATCCCTGAGCTTGGAAAAGCTAGTGATGAAACTGCAACATGGTACGCTCATCAATTTCCAGCTTCTTCTCTCCCCACATATGCGGTCTCAGAATTGTGCGGACCAAGGTAGACGTAAGCCATATGTTTCTACTTACAACGTTCTGCTCACGGAATTGTGACACAGCAGCATAACGTAGGGCTGGGTCGACATGTCAACCACAATATTTCCCAAGCCACATCCTATCGAAATTCTTCCGACCCTTGGAAGAGTGTTATCACGTCCAATGGAAGGTACGACCGGCGTTCATGGATGTTAACGGTGGCTATGTTTAATGACAGCACGATCACATGCAGTTATCATATGCGCCAGTCCTTTACTTTTGGGAATATCGAAATCTGTGGGAGCTTGCTGGGTCAAAGTTTTTATCCGGACACGTGAAGCAAATTGAGACTTTCGGATTGCCACCTTTTCACGCTTCTGGAATACTCTGGGGATACAAATGATGGATGATTCATCGCCAACTAATTGTTGAACCGCATTTTTCGGACTTGAGATTGACTAAGTAATGCAGTAACGGCATACAGATATAGCTACTCCTTGACTATTCCCGGGAAACGACGATAGTTTATCCGCCCTGTCGGATTGCTGGCTTGCTAAACCCTCACGTTCACGCCACCCAATTCGCAACTCCCTTTTGGAGCCCATTGAAGGTCTCACATCGCAGTTTAATTTGTTCTCAACTAGCCATCGCTTCTGTGGGCCCATGGGGACATTCGACGGTGCATGTGCTGTATCTCCATTTGGATTTGCTTCCACTTCATCTTTGGCATGAGTGCAGATCGTATGTTGTACGGAGTCCGAGTTCCGTAGGCCCAGCAGTTGTGGGGGATCTCCCAACTTTTGAGGATGTTGGTGCCAGAACGGCGTCGATTTTGCCTTTGGCCCTCATTTCGTATTCACTTGATGGACTCGTTCAATCCCGACAGGAACTGCCGTCCGAGACCCTTTGTAAGTGTGAATAGGTTCTTCGAGACGTGGATGAAGGGCGCCTTACCTCTCTGGTGACCAGCCTACTGGCTTATCTACGGGTTTGCCCGTTTATACTTCACGTCAGGTGCTTGGGGCTCTCACATATGAGCTACTTGGTGCCGCTCGCTTCCTGTTGCGTAGCTTGAGTAAATATTAGAGTCTATGTCTGCACTAACGCCTTCGCAATTGCGACATTGTCCGGCTGAAATCACTCGAGGACACTATCCCTGAACTGTGCCTTGGCGCCTCAACTACGCCCAGCGTGTATCCGTAGAATCTCCACAACTGCAGTCGTCTGCCATGTGTCTAAGGAGCATCGGACCGAAAGATGAACCGCTATTTTAGTTGGGCATTCAATAGAGCAGAAATCTATCATTGGTCTTGATGTAGAGGACATTATAGCCACCGTTTGCATCAATTATGGCTATCGTGGATCTTCGCGATCGGCCGTCGTTCGAGAATTGCGCGGGATCTGAAGCATGTGTAAGAGCGCTCTCGAAGTCCGGGAGCTGTGAAGCCTGTGAATGATGGATCTATGCGATTGTCTGGGTTTGTTTACGAGGGATACATATCAGACCTTCGCGGGAGAAGCCACCTGTGATGGATTTAGAAATGACGCCCCACACTCTTGGAAAAGGGTATCCGCAAGATTGTAACAGTAGCGGATTAAGACTGAGAGACTGCTCGAGATTCTGTAAAACAGCGACCCTCGACCATCACTCAGAGGGGCTAGGTCAAATTTTATCATGAGAAGAGAACCATAAGTCATGGGCGCCTATTTCCCTCTATGATATTTCCCCTCTAGATTCGAGTCCGTCGTGCGAGAGAAAAAGTTCGTTTGTTACCCAAGATATTCTGCATATCATCCAAGTCTTATCAAGGTTTGGGATATCTACACTATATTCGTTCAACTTATTCCAGATGATGATGATCATTTTTTTAGCAAGGGAAACTCCGGGCGAGCAAGGGGGATACCGACGGCCGCCTACTTCATCGAAGCATGCCAAGTGTATTTAACTTGTAGAGAAAGAAACTTAATTCGTGTGCCATTTTTCAAGTACTGGAAGCGAGTGTGTTTCAGTCACGAGGGTAATCTCGAGGAGCCGACCTTGGTACTTACTTACATTACTTCCCAATCGAATGGGACAATGCAAGGCCATTTCTACCTTAATCGTCGTACCTACCGTTCTTTTTACGTGAAACATTCTCACACAAGTCGTTTCATAGGTTCTGTTTAAGGCACATATCAAGATGCAGAGCGTGTATCTGACACGAGGGTTTTAAATGCTTCTCTATTCACTTCTATTGGTATATATTATGTATGTAGTGTTGCTTCCGGGACGACAATCCGAGGGTGGCAATGGGCCGGCGTTCAAATATTCATACCCCAGTACCTCAAAGTAGTACTTACCTCAGTTTTACTTCCGTGAGCTTCGAACTTCGCGATCTTCCTTCGGAAGTAGACGGCTCTTCGTCGCTGGGGAGGCGTCATCAGGAAGTTACATTCTGTTCTTTCCTCGCCGCTTCCTTTAGAGCCACCACGGGTTCTGTGAGCACGTCTATGGAATTACTACTATCAGGGCTCACATAAACCATGTCGTGGTCGTGGTGCCAGTGCTAAGATAGAATCTCTACTAGACCGACCGCCAGATAAAGAGTAGCAATCTGTTCTCCGTGAAAATGTTCAATTCTGAAAGGACTTAAGCGAACGCGATGGCAATTCGTGTGCCCCTCTAGAGTGCGCCACACTGATTGTTGGGTCACGGTCACCCCGTGCCATACTTAGTCACGGCGCTTACGGTTTGTTCACTGGGCGATTTGAGCTCTGCTTCTCCGCTGGCAGTCCTCGACCATAGATGGCTTCTCTAGGTGCAATACTTAGACTCGACCCCTCGTAACCAATACAGCGACCCTTCTGAGCCTCCAAGGGACACAGGCCTCTGAGCTGGGAGTATGCAAACTGTACCCGGTGTACAAACCCATTGGGTTTGTAAGGGCTCAGTGCCCGCATTCAGTACCTTTTATATGCTTATACATAAATAGCAGGACTGCTACAACGGCTTAAATAACCGTTGAGGATCAGCCGCCCTTCAAATGAAGTTCCAGCTGCAAGTCTTTAAATTTCCTGTTCAATCTGGGATCACGATAAACAAGAGGACTTGGCTTCATCATCAACCCTTTCTGAACTCAGTTGTCCTGCAGGGGGAATTGGACCTGCATGTTGTTCGAATATATCCACGGCTACCTCCAGGCTCCAGACATTTGTGACTATTCTGTCAGATGTGCAGCATTTCGCCGTTGCCGCCGGACTAGAAAATACAAATATCTATTGAGTAAGGACGTAAACTTCCGAAGACGTCAGGCACATTAGATTTGAGTATTTGTCTCGTTCTGTTCGTACTTCCATTTTTACAAGCAAGGTTCACAGCCTTTCCATTGCCAAGATACGCACTATTCTATTCACTTGCTTTGATCATACATACCCACCCTATAGAAGACTACCCTGTATGAATTCTCTACAGACTCTACTTATTTATTCAAAATTTTCGAACGACATGCGTGGAATAATCTAAATAAGATATGTATATGACGCGTGGAAGCTGGACAACCCGAGCAGAGCAGGAGGCTCATCCAAGTACATACCTGAGCTTCCCAGTTGCGATGATCGCTGCCGATTTTTGATGGGTACTGTGACGTATGGTTCGGGGACTGGAAACAGTTCGGAAAAGAGACACGATATGTATCAGGAGCTCATTTGCATGATCACAATCGTTGATTGGTGTGGACATGTACACAAAGGAAGGTTAAAATTTCCCCTATACGGCCATATACGATGCGTCGTTTGCCCATCTATCGGATTATTGATTCGGGCATTTTTATGCTGTAGCCTCGCATGGATTCAACTTCGGCATTCCCTCT
>Ga0247735_1001115_pt1 | contig 10560 bp, 14 predicted proteins | sample UWRJL178409R2_FD_180934 | JGI IMG/M metagenome (GOLD analysis project Ga0247735, IMG submission 180934) | Plant litter microbial communities from Arlington Agricultural Research Station in Wisconsin, United States - UWRJ-L178-409R-2 | ecosystem: Environmental > Terrestrial > Plant litter >...
TTTTGGAAAGATCTACGTCAGGGTGTCTTAGAGATCGCTCCTGGCGCGAGTGTAGGTGTCGAGGACAAAATCCAGGTTGAATGGCCTCTTGCACTGCTGCTGGTGCGAAAGGAGTAGTACTCCAATGTGTTTACGATCTCAATAGATCATTGCAAAGGGTTTTTTAAACTCATGGCGCTGTCTTGGCTAGTTTCTCCGCCCTCAAATGAGACGAGGTGTGTGCACTTTTTGTTAATCCATGATTTTTTGATTACCTCTACGCAGGGAAAGACAGCCCGCTGGGAATAAGATATCAGTGCCATATCCGTGAAGCACTCATCCCTGGGTAATTCTTGATGTTTATCTGCTTTCTCGTCTCAGTGAATCGTCGTAGCCTCCGCCAAAATCGGGAGGCAAACGCAACAACTCACCCACGAAGATAAGAATCAGCCAAGACCAATAAATGGACGCAAATTGGATGCTAAACACATGATTCCTAAAGTCATCAACGCCACAGGCGCTGTTCACATTGTACGAATTTCTCCTCGTGTTTGTAGTTGCCATCTTCTCGTCAAAGCAATAATCACTAACACCGAGCGTGCCCCTTGATTTTCCGTTAATGGGGGGTTGTGGAGTAAGTGTTGTTCTCGCATTCAGTGTATTCAATAGACTGAGTGCTGAAACTTCATGGTCCTCTCATCTTCCCCGCTCAACTGTTAAGGATCTAGGCCTAATGTCTAAGAAGATGGGCAATCGTTAGCAACCGGCTCAGAAGCGATTGATTACAATTTTGGGCGCCTTTCTACGCAAGTATAAAGATCGCCTTTCAAGCCATTCCTCCCAACTGCCCCAGATCCAATCATAACCTCGTTCGCACCAAGGACCCAGATGAAGACCCTACAATTCTTAATCTCCGTCTCGACGGTGTTAGTAGCTTTCCTCCACGGAATGAAAGGTAAATCACATCGACCATGTCTTCGCTCGTTGCTGAATTCATCTCAGTCAATGCGGAGGCCGTTACGGTGTACATTGTAGATGACCCTCCTCCTCTCGTATTCCCTGGCGATTCTGCCTCCATCGAACAACTTGGAAGTGCTCATGTTTCCGCTCTTGGACCTGGTGAAAACGGAATGACTCGATATGCCGTTCAAGAGGTACATGCTGGTGTCGTCATCCACTACGCCACAAAAACAGAGACAGCGCTTGCTTTCACCTTTACCGAAACATGTGGGCCTTTTCACCGTTCATTAGATGCGCTGATGTAAACAATCGACGAACTCTCAGATACGATACAAGAGGGCGCAACCCAGATCTTCAGGAGTGATCCACGCCCCACAGGAACAGCAGATTATTTCGGGATTGTAGAGAGTTGTGTTTTGGATCCAACGAAGGGTACAGGCGAATGTGTCAAGAAGAGTCCAGAGCTCCATAATGCCGAGGTCGCCTTTCAAGCAGAAGTGCCATCCACGACACGGACATACACCGGGCGACTGAGGCCTGTGGCTACTCTAGACTCCAATGGAGGAGCTGCTCCCGGAGGTACCACAGGAGGGCCAACTCCGACCTCGAATCCTGGTAAAAATGGTGGTATACCACAAGAAACGGCGGGGATGAATTTCGTAGCGTTGGTTTGTGCTTCGGTCGTTACTGGTGTTTGGATGGTTCTCGCTTGATTTCGCCGAAGTGGGATGTAGTCGCAGATGGAGCCTTGCAGGATACATTAATCCGTTTCGGGGAGTTCACAAGCAAATGCTCTAATCATGTTCTAATCATTTGAAATGTCGGTCGTTGGTAGCTCAATAACTCTCGACTGTAGCCATGAACGGCGAGATATCGATCCCCTAGCGTTTAGATCCACCTCCTGCGCAAAAGGCTGATAATATGCCTCTTGTAGGTTGAGTACCAGCCTTGGACCGAGGATGCACGGTGTGAAAACGGCAATTGCGAAGGCTAACTCCGTGTGTAATACCTGTAGACATGCGCCTTTAAATATCCAATAGTGATAGTGGGAAAAAAGGCGCACTGGCTGCAGGATCCAAACGACGAGATTCGATAAACAAACAGACACGGCACTAAGCACAGAAATCAGTGATGTATTTTCGGTGCAGCCTAGAATGAGTGCCCACATGAATGGAAAAGTTATGCTGTCTCTGACCAAAACAAACAATAGAGAGTGCCGAAACGCACGAGATCGAAGGTCGACCGAACCTCGCATTACTCTAAAATACCTGATGCCTATCCCGAAGGAAAGGGAAAGCAACAAAGACTCGAAGAACAGAATTGGTATCCATATGGTATATAGAAAATGCGGGAAAGAGTCTCTTGAGCAGATGCGAATACCGGGTGCCGGCTCAGACACGGCTGCAGGATGGTACATGAGTCCTGAGAATGGGTGCAAATACATGAAGACTCACGAGCGTTGACCCGGTAGGAAAGACAGGGGATGAGAATTAAGAAGAATGCCTCGATAATGAAGGCAGCTCCGAGAAGTAGGATGATTTTTCGATTGTGTTCACACATGCTCGATATGCGATACATCATGATGCCTAGGGAAATTCAATCATGATATTGCCAATTCAAAAGGCTCGAGCAACACACCACATACCTTGCATAGACCATAAAATGACAGGAGCCAGATAACCATGTAGGACACTCATAAAATTACCTGGATGAAGACCTGCCGTCAGGTCATGCTTCGAATATGAAGTCTTCAAGTTGACTTACAGCTACATTTCCAAGAACGTTCAATGGTTGTGCAACCTCAGAACTGGGAAGACTCACCTCTATGGATCAAGGATGGGATCAACGTCAGACCATCAGTCAAAGGCAAACCACACACTTGGACAGTGTTCAATAAAATATGGCGAACAAAAACTGAAGGACATGTTTGAGAGCTTGAATTAAGCTTGTAGATCACTAAGTAACATACCAAAGGCGGTATATCTTCGGAAGAGAAGGCGCATGAGTGAATAAGGATGAGAATTTCTGCGGAAGATCTTACAGTTGGAAACTATCTCCCACATAGCGATTCTGAATACTCGTAAGACAGGCATTTTCAAGAGGTTTAGAAGCTTACAATCAGAAAGAAAAACTGCACAGCCGACCACCGTTTCCGTTTCTGCGTCACGTGAGATTCAATGAATAGAGGCTGTGACAGAGAAATACCGACCCAAACGAGTGCAATCTATCAAACAGAGGTCTGGGTTAGTAATTGTCTCGCAGTCATAAACATGACCATCCACGAACCTCCATGTCTAGAGTCGTAACTGAAAGTATTGCAGGTAAGCGGTGGAAGAGCTCACGCGATTCTGATTGTCATACCATGATCATATACGACGCAGGTCGCGAACGCGACTAAGAACAGCGCGTCAGCCTGCGGTAGCGTTGGAAGCTAGGGTATAACATGCTTACCATACAAAAACGATAGCGCTCGATCGGTCTCGAGCCATTTTACCACATCCGTGTCCACGCTCATCGTCACGCCCTTTGAGAGATCCAAGGGTCAGGGCTCACTCGTGTCCAACCAATTCAAGAGACCAGAATGCTGCGTCTGGAGCGACGCGGGTAGCGCGCAAGGAGGACCCGGCGTTCACGCCTGTTGCGACGTGCAACTGCTTGAAGAACAAAGAGCCAAGAAGTGAAAGAGTATCACACTCAAGTGAGCCCACCTTTTATCAAACTGCGGCCGTGAGTGCCGCGCAATAGTTTCGGGATAGTCCCTGGTGGTTTCTCACCATCAGATACCGAGGCGACGGCCAATTGGTGCTTCTGGCCAGTTGCAGAGTCTGAAGAGATTTTAATTTCAAGTCTTAATACATACGACAGGAATAGATCAAACCTCACGGAAGTAGTCTCTCCTGATCACTAGGTTGACGAAATCAACTGTCATATGCTCAAGGAGTCGATTTTGCGATCAGTCGGATGGGAGGAGATATGCGCAGAGTGTCAAGCAGTCGCACGGAGTGAGTACAGATTGAATCGGCCGGGAAATATCCATGGTTCTGAGTTTGAGGCAGAAACGGTGCAAGAATATGATCTGGGACAAGAAGTTGTTGACCTTGGTTCGAGCGTGGGCTGTCAGCGCCACACACTCTTGGCCGAGGTGGGCGCCTACAGTCCGCATGATTCCGGTCTTTCTAATCTCCTGATTTGTCAGTAAAATCCCATGGCAATGTGCCGTCCACGAATGGTTTCGCTGGGAATGAGGTAAGATGGCCATGCTCTCACATGAATTAGATGCTCGCCATTAATATTGGGAAGAAGAGCTCTATCATGCGTTGGTGACTTCAAGGTTGAAAGTATAACCAGAGAACACCAAAATCTCTGCAGTGGGCAGATTATGGAAGGGAATGGATTTAGGTCTGCCTGTATTCTGAGGGCGGACATTGGCACATAGGAGGCCGACAAGCAGTTTGGTCATTCATAGGCACGAACCACGGACTGGAGCAGATAAGATCGTTGCCAATAGATGCAATGTAAGGAGTTGACACCTAGGTGTGCCTAAAAAGCGACCGCCCGTTCATGACCGCTGTAGTGAAATCAATAAGCTGAAAAGACCAGACCTCGAGGGAGAACTCAGAGGAAAACTTGAGCACCTATTATTGGCATGCAGGTCGATACATGTTCGAACAAGTTGGTCGTCACACCAAGGTCCCTAAGTTCGTTGGGTTTTGGCGTCCCTTTTCCGACCTCCTGCGGGTTTCATAACCCGGCCGCTAAAATTGGTGGCTTATGGTCAAATCAGAACTGAGATGAAGCTAGAATGTTCGAGTCTGAACACAGTGGCTGAACGAGAGAAAGAGTGTCCCAATGGCGGTACTGAAGCCAAAGAAGGATCAGAAACTTGGCCAGTTCAAGAGGCCGGCTTTCGTAATGGGCAAGCTGTATACCCAGAAGCTGCGCGAGAGTCGGCTTCGAGATCTGCAACCAGGATGTTCCTGCGTTGCCTTCTTACATACCTGGCTCAGATGTTCTGTCCAGCATCCAGACAAGTTGCGATCGTGACCTTCGCAGGTAATTGAATTCATCGATATCTCATCTCCTGTAGCAGGTATCCAGGTTGTGAAGTAAAATCCCCAAATGTCGGATATATTTTGTTCTATATGTCTGTCTAGACTTAAATCGATATTCCAGTACTACCAGAGCATGAAAACCGCGTTCAATAGATGAGAAAACAAAAACCTGACCTCCTACCCACGCTCAAACCCCGTCTCCAACCGCCTTGTGCTCATTGGGCTCTTGAATCCGATGTTGAGATGGATGTTCGTGTGAAGACCTCGATGACTTTCCCTTCAACGATGATTGGCTCGCCATCGGCTATTCCTGGCGTGCATTCCGATATCACGCGACAACCGGAATTAGCGGGTCTCCTTCCACTCTCTCTTGCTCTTAGACTTCACCATCGCCCTCGTCGTCCATCAGCATCCTCGACAACACAGTCAGTATGCAGACGATGATCTCTGCGACACGCTCTGCAGGAGCTAAGCGTGCCTTCTCAACCTCTGCCAGAAGATGGCAGGCCACGCCTCAGCAAAAGCCGGTCTTGATGAAGGAGTTCAAGATTTACCGCTGGGTACGTTGTAGTGCCCTCGAGTAGCTTGAAGTATCCTGACCGCAGCCACAGAATCCAGATGAGCCCGACAAGAAGCCTGAGTTGCAGTCTTATAAGATTGATCTTAACCAAACCGGACCCATGGTGAGTATTCTCAGCCCCGGACGACCCCAGGGATGTTTGTCTCACTTCATCTATAGATTCTCGACGCCATTATCAAGATCAAGAACGAGATAGACCCAACTCTAACCTTCCGTCGCTCTTGCCGTGAGGGTATTTGTGGATCTTGTGCCATGAACATCGACGGTCAAAACACCCTTGCATGCCTCTGCCGAATCGACCGCAACGAGAGCAAGAACACCAAGATCTATCCATTGCCTCATAGTGCGTAACATAACAGACTCAATTGTGACTTGATTGACGCGAGGCAATAGTGTATGTTGTCAAGGACCTCGTGCCAGACATGACCTTGTTCTACAAGCAGTATAAGTCTATCCAACCTTGGCTACAGAACGACAACCCTCCTGCGCAAGGTATGTTCATGACACCCTATGAGGTCACCTACTAAACACCACTAAACCAGGCGAACATCTTCAATCCCCGGAGGACCGTAGGAAGCTTGACGGAATGTACGAGTGCATTCTATGCGCATGCTGCTCCACTTCCTGCCCGTCCTACTGGTGGAACCAAGACGAATACCTTGGGCCGGCTACTCTGATGCAAGCGTATAGGTGGATTGCTGACTCTCGGGTGCGTCTTTCTGGGAGATAATGCGGTCGGGTGGATCTCAGCTCTCCGCTAACCATCGTGCTCTGTAGGACACACACGGAGCTGAGAGGAAGGATAGACTACAGAACGAGATGAGCTTGTTTAGATGTCACACTATCTTCAACTGTGCGTGTCTTTTATCTTCCTCCCCGTTTTTCCCAGATACTGATGACTTCTGACTTCTGACTTTCTTTTATCGTGGAATATACTTCTGGATTTTCACTTCCCTCCATATCCTCGATGACGACCGAATCCTCTTTATTCGCCTACAACCCCGCGTTCTTCGATGATTCTCATGCCGACTCGTTACTCTTCTCCCTCAACTCTACTTCTTCCCATGTAGGCTCACGCACCTGCCCGAAGGGCCTCAACCCGGCTGCCGCCATTGCCAAGATCAAGCTCGAGCTTGCCGCCGAGTAAATACATGTGAAATTGGCCATCGAGGTCATCGTCTACCTGTTCAAACCTCGACTTTACAAGGACTCTGCCTGTGTTGGAAGTAGGATGGTTGGTGTTGCTAGTCATGATGTTTAATAGCGAATAGAAGGCAAGAGAGTTGTAAAACTAAGGAGCTTTAGTGGTGAAGAATACGACTAGTGATAGTATTAGTATCCGCCTGCACAAACCTTTCAGTCGGCAACACCCGGCCCGTGCTGGACATCAGATGTGGCTTGGACTACCCTACCTCGACAATTACAAAGACCTGTCACTTCCACAACCTGCTCACGATGCCTCATCGTGTATCTGAATCACGAATTTCGATCAAACAATGTCCGTTTACAGTCCCAAGGAACCTTCCTGAACTGTTCTTGACAGTTGGAATTGTCACAGAATCTTGTTCAATGTAACCTTTTCTGAAGCTACACTGCATATCTGCTCGACATGCGAGACAGCCTTGCTTCATCCCCGTCGTAGCCATGAGGTGTCATTACTTAAATATTGAACTCGTCTTGGTTCAAATCATTCTCCACCACCATGGATAACAGACCAGTACCAGACACTAGTGAGTCGCACATCTTCTCTCTCTCGGGATGTGTTCTTACATTGTTCGGCAGTTCAGGTTACTCCTCCAGCGCGTAAGTTGGCTAACAAATTTTATTGGGTAAATAATTCATTTCTTAGCTGCCGCCGCCGATCATCCTCGTGGACCAGACACTTTGAGTGAGACAGAGGAGTATTGTCGTCAGATAACAGAGACTGAACATTTTTTTAGCTGTGCCAACTCCATTTGAGGGAAACCTTCGAGAACGTTGGTCGTTCTTGTTATTCATCTAGGCCAACTTCTTATTCCTGAACATAGTTCAATCGCCATTGTCGCCTTATGTTCTTGTTGAACGTGCTCAATTGGTGCCAAGTACGTTGTTCTGCTATTAAAATCTTCCTTGAATTAACCCAGTTTGTTACAGATACCAAAGGATTCGTAGATTGTAAGCACTCTCTACTCGGTGACGGGCTTGAGTTCACCCCAAATATCAAGACGAGCTTCCTAAAACAGTGGCATCAGCAAGAGACGGGTGGCAATGGACCAGTCAAAGTGGTGCCGTCGTGGTAGCTTTCTACCTCTACTATTTTAACCACCTCCTAACAGTCTGAATGTGTATAGTCAGGTCTGCTTGCTGCGGTCGCTGCGCAACTTCTCGGGGTGTTCAAAGACGACGATAAAATCGGACCATCAGGCGCTAAATCTTTCCTTGTGGCAACATGCTACTTCGCCCTTTTCCTCAATATCAATGCAACGATTGGCTCCTTCGTCCTCGTGGACAATCTCGGTGAAGTAGGAGTCGAAGCTGCAAAACGCGAGACACAACAACTTTTGATGCACATTGCCCGGACCCCACGCTACACCGGCAGTGTTACCAAACTTCTGGAGGATTATGGCGCAAGTCGCTGGTGGCCGTGGATGCTGGTGCATTGTGAGTTGGACAAGAGAGCGTGATAATGAATCTGACAACATACAGGGCTATTTACATTTTATCTTGGGATCTTAAGCCTCATTATCGCTGTGTTGACGTACGTGATGATGTCGGAACCATTGGCCACCAAGATTGTTATGGGGTTCACGGTGGGGTTGACTTTGTTGCCCACCACACTCTTCATTCTACGAGGACTTGGGGGAGGAAACGCAGGTAGATCGAACACGCGAGGTTCCCAACATGAGTCTGAAGCAAAGAACACTCGACGCGTATCTCAAGACCAACCGATCGCAGGTGGCTCTGCGGCCTGAGTGATTTTTTAGTAAGTATCGATACAATCTCAGAGTATATTACAAATGCTCATCGATCTTCCAAACGAGATTAGGTTTCAAAGCAGCTGTCATGGCAGAGGGGGAAGTAAAAAGCTATGGAGCTGGTTTTCCGCCTCATTGGTTATTCCCTCAAGAACAGACCAGCTCGAATTCAAAGCAGGACGCGCTTTCTCTTCGAGTCTGAGGACTTGCAGTTGCATAGCTATCCAATTGTATCACAACTCTTCACTTGCGACAGTTTGATGTCTCCTACTACTTTCCTTTTAGGCTCAAGCTGTGCGCCCCGCTACCCAGCTAAATGGTGGTTTCTGTGCTGTGTGGATAACAATTGACGCATAGCCTTCGATATGTTTTCTGCCTAGCGCTAAACATGAGGACCATTAATAATCAAATACTGTCTATTTAAGGGGTGCCCATTTATTTTTTGCCACTCGTCCCGCTTCACCCTCTTCTCTCATCTTTGCGTGTAAATTTCCAGCAGCACTTCTCAGTCGACAACCTCAGGTAAGACGATTGCGCTTTCGAGAGTTTCTTTTAGCTTAACCCAGCTGATGGTCGCAGTAGATAATTCTCTTGCACAATCGTTAGGACCATGTCAAACGCTCAGCCAAGTATGTTCTGACTTTTCACTGGTTTTATGGGCGAGCTCTTACAATTCGTGCAAAGGCAGCTCACAAAGTATGTCTTTCTTGAGCAAATCCATCGTAATCCTCTTTAAACCCCGTGTAGCCCAGCCAGCCGGTGCAGCATCTATGCCTGTATTAGGTGAGCCCCAACCTGTCTCTTGTGGATTAACATTTATGACATCCCGTTCCAGTTGTTCCAAGTAGTTTCCAACCTGCACAAAGTGTGCTATGTTGCTTATGAACCTATGATCGGTCTCTGTCTTACAAGCTATATCTACAGTTCAATCGCCTCTATTGTCTGCGGTCCAATCGCCTCTATCCCCAGGGGCGACATATGTTCTGGTCGAGCGCGTGCAGCCAGATGAAGGTGAGAATACACCTTCTCCAATGCAAATGAGATCCATTTATGACGCTGTCCCTTGAATTTAAATAGGGAAGGGCTATCTTCATTGTGAGCCTGATTCTCATGCAGACCATCTGCAATCAGAAGCCCGGATGTCTGATGCATTTTGAACATTTATGTAGACGAGATTCCAAAAACCGTAGCATCCGCTAGAGATGGCTGGCAATGGACAAGCCAGAGTGGAGCAGTCGTCGTGCGCTTCCTTCCAAAGTCTACTTGTCGAAGCACTAACGGAATTTCAGTCGGGCCTGTTGGCAGCCGTAGCAGCGCAGTTGCTTGGAACCTTCAAGGATGTGAAGTCCTCATCAGGGGCTAAAGATTTCCTCGTCGCAATGTGCCATCTCTCTCTCTTCCTTAACATCAATGCAACAATTGGTTCATTTGTCCTTATTGACAACCTCGGAGAAGTTGGTTATGAAGCAGCAAAACGCGAAGCAGGAGGAGAAAGCCGCATATCCCACTTATCCAGGCTTCAGAATCCGTATAATGGAAGTGTTTCGCAGGTCCTGGAGGTGTACGGAGCGAGCAAACACTGGAAAGCCATGCTCTTCCATTGTAGGTAACCCTCGTAATTGCTTTGGAATAAACTGACAATAGGGCAGGGCTTGTGACATTCTATCTCGGGATCCTGAGTTTGATTATTGCCCTATTGACCTACGTGATGCTTGCCGAGCCAGCAGCCACCAAAGTGGTCATGTTTTTTGCGGTCGTACTGACGCTGATACCGACGACCCTGTTTGTATTCGGTGGGGTGGCACGAGGTATCTCTAGCGAAAAGCAAGAAAAGCAAGAAGAAACAACCTCACTAAATCAAGGAGCGTAGATGTTTCCTCTGTTGATCTCAGGCCATTTATGTACCAACGATGTAGAATGAGCAGCGGGCTTCAATTTGTGTATCGTAAGACGTCTGAACCTTTATTTCAAATTTGTTTGACGACTTTGAGAACAACCTTTCTCGCGGTTCGGATACTGAAGTTGCTCAGCGTGC
>Ga0247735_1001119_pt1 | contig 10551 bp, 6 predicted proteins | sample UWRJL178409R2_FD_180934 | JGI IMG/M metagenome (GOLD analysis project Ga0247735, IMG submission 180934) | Plant litter microbial communities from Arlington Agricultural Research Station in Wisconsin, United States - UWRJ-L178-409R-2 | ecosystem: Environmental > Terrestrial > Plant litter >...
ACCAGGTGTGACACCCGGCTCTTCTCCCAGCCGATCGCGCCGGCGATGTCCTTGATGCGCAGGCGGCGCTGGGGTGCCTCGTTGAGGCTGAGCAGAATCTCGTATTCCGATGCGGAGACGCCGGACTCCCGCTGCAACTGCAGGTCGAGAGCACGGTCGAGCTTGCGTCGCATGGCGTAGAACGAGCGCCAGAGTTCGACCTGATCGCCGGACAGCGATCCCGCCTGCTTCGCGAACTCCGACATGCGATAACTCTACGTTCTCGATGACGCGTCACCGAGAGTTAATCCGCTGTCCCCCGTCCGGACAACGGGCATCAAAAGATTTCTTAACATCAAGTAAATAGGACTTCCGGAACGGCACCTGGGCGAGACAGACCCCGTCGGTCGACCTAATCTAGCCCGTGCCCTCGGTGTGAGGTGTCCCGTGTGGAAGGTCGCTGTGCCCCGTCTCTCCTCCCGTCAGAGATACCTGGCCGTATTCGGCGGCATCGCGCTGATCATCGCTGGCGGCATAGCGGGCTCGGTGCTGACCGGCGCCCACGATCGCGCGACGCTGTCCTCCGGAACGATTCCCGTCGAGGCCGGCACAGAGACGTGCGGGCAGGGGTGGGGGGCGTCCGCTGCCGGCGACCACACCTTCGCGCTTCACAACACGACGATCGCGACCGAGGAGATCTACCTCGAGGGTCGAGACGGTCGGATCTACGGCGAGCTCGAAGCGCTCGGCCCCGCCAGCACTCACGAGTTGAGCGCCCGGCTCAGTGCCGGCTCATATCGCTTCGTCTGCCTCGCGGAGGATCTGCCCACCGTTCGCGGCCCGCTCGCGACAGTGACGGGGCCCACCCGCTTGGCGGGTGCGACCCCCGGGCTGAGAGTCGTCACGGGTGCCGACCTCATCGCGCCCACGAAGACCTATCACGACTGGGTCGCCGGGCGGCTGCCGGTTCTCAGTTCCGACGTGACAATACTGGCAGCGGCGGTGCACACGGGCGACCGGGTAGCCGCAGAGGCAGCGTGGCTCACCGCGCACGAGGAATACGAATCGCTCGGGGCAGCCTACGGCGCGTTCGGAGACATGGATGGCGCAATCAATGGCGGTCCGGCTTCCGGCGACACCGCGCTGAGCGACCCCGATCTCACCGGCTTCCACCGCATCGAGGCCCAGCTCTGGTCGGGCGTCGCCCTGACCGACGTGGTGCCCGCGGCAGATCGGCTCGTCGACGATATCGCGCAGCTGCAGCAGGACTTCGGCACCAGTCGCATCCCCTTTCTCGATGTGGGGCTGCGATCGCACGAGATCCTCGAGAACGCGGTCCAATTCGAACTGACTGGAAGAACGGATGCCGGCTCCCACAGCTCACTCGCCACCGTCGCGGCGAACCTGGTGGGCACACGGGCGGCACTCGCGCCGCTGCAGTCGCTGCTGACCTCGCGCTACCCGCAGCTCCCCGAGACCATGAGCTGGCTGGATCGAGCGGATGCCGTGGTCGCCGACTATCACAATCCCGACGGTAGCTGGGTGCCTCTCACCGACCTCAGCACCGCCGGGCGGGAGACCCTGAATGCGACCATCGACCACACCGTCGAGCTCCTCGCCAACGTCGCCGCCATCACCGACCCGAGGATTTCCCCCGATGCGCACTAGTCGATCGATTCCCGAGGCCGGAATCGGCCGACGCTCCTTTGTTTCCGGCCTGATCGGCGCAGGCGTCGCGGTGCCGCTGGCCGCGGGTTCACTGACCACGGATCCCGTAGAGGCCCACACTCTGGCGTCTGCCGACGAATCGTATTCATTTCATGGAATGCACCAGCAGGGCATCCTCAACGCGCCGGCGCCGCGAGCCGCCTTCGTGTCCTTCGATGCGACGGCGGTTGGCCGACAGGAACTCGCGGAGCTGTTCCGCGCCATTACGGAACGAGCTCGGTTTCTCACCCGGGGCGGGCTGCCGGCGGCCAGTGGCATCTCGGGGCCGCCCACGGACTCCGGCGTGCTCGGGCCGGAGGTCGTGCCGGACGGACTGCGAGTAACCGCCTCGGTCGGGGCGAGCCTGTTCGATGATCGGTATGGACTCGCCATGGCCAGGCCGAAACGTCTGCGCGTGATGGAGGACTTCGCTGATGACGCGCTCCGGCGTGACACGTGTGACGGCGACATCCTGCTGCAGATCAGCGCGAACCACAGCGACACGGTCACTCACGCCCTGCGCGACATCGCCCGCGCGACCCGCGGCGGCATGCAGGTGCGCTGGCGCAGCGACGGATTCGTCTCGCCCCCGCGCCCGAGTGGCACTCCGCGCAACCTGATGGGGTTCAAGGACGGCAGCGCCAACCCCGACGTGCGGAATGTCGGTGAGATGCGCGACCTGGTCTGGGCGAAGACCGACGGGAGCGAACCGGCTTGGGCGGCCGGCGGCAGCTACCACGTGGTGCGCCTGATTCGCATGCTGGTCGAATTCTGGGATCGCGTCGCTCTGCGAGAGCAGGAGAACATGATCGGGCGCACGCGCGACACCGGAGCGCCGCTTTCCGGCACGAGAGAGACCGACGCACCCGACTACTCGAACGACCCGAACGGGGAATCGATCGCGCTCGGGTCGCACATCCGCCTCGCCAACCCGCGCACCGCGAAGACGGCCGCCCAGCGCATGCTTAGGCGGGCATATAACTACGACTCCGGGATGGATTCGAACGGCAACCTCGACATGGGACTGATCTTCACCACCTTCAACCAGGATCTCGAACGCCAGTTCGTCACGGTGCAGAAACGCCTCGCGGAGGAGGCTCTCGCCGACTACATCTCGCCATACGGCGGCGGCTACTTCTTCGCTCTCCCGGGTGTGCGCAACGAGAGCGACTGGTTCGCGCGCGCACTGCTCTCCTGAACTTCCTCATTTCCCCACCATTTCCAGAGAAAGAGACCAGCCATGGCTCGAATGAACCGCCAGCGTGCGGGGGTGGCGGCCGCCGCCATCCTCGCTGTCGCCGGGGTCGCCTGTTTCGGAATGACCGCCACTGCGGCCTTCGCGGGACCGACACCTGACCACTCCGCCGACACCAGCACTCCGATCAAGCATGTGGTGGTGATCTTCAACGAGAACGAGTCTTTCGATCACTACTTCGGCACTTACCCCACCGCGACGAACACCGACGGCACGCCGTTCACGGCCGCCGCAGGCACGCCGGTGCCGAACAACTACACCGCGAACCCGGCTCTCGTTACGAACAATCCCAACTCCTACGCGCCGATGCGGCTCAGCCATGAGCAGGCCTGGACCTGCTCGCAGAATCACGGCTACAACGCCGAGCAGCAGGCGATCAACGGTGGAGCGATGAACCTGTTTCCGGAGAAGACGCAGGCGTCGAGCACCTGTAGCGGTGCGACCACTCAGACGAACTTCCCCGGCGACGTTATGGGCTATTACGACGGCAACACCGTCACGGCGGAGTGGAACTACGCGCAGAACTACGCGCTCAGCGACAACAGCTGGGATGCCACCTTCGGCCCGTCGACCCCCGGTGCGCTCAACCTGGTCTCGGGTCAGACGCGCGGCGCGACTGGCGTCGACTCCATCACCGGCGCCACGGTGATCGGCTCTACCGCGGTGGAGGCGCAGGACGCCAATGGTGTCGGGACCGTCATCAACGATCCAGACCCTGCCTTCGACGACTGCTCCGACAACAACCACACCAGCACGTCGAACCTGGCGAAGCTCTCCGGCAAGAACATCGGCGACCTGCTGAACTCCCGGGGTGTCAGCTGGGGCTGGTTCCAGGGCGGATTCGCGCCGACCACGCCATACGCCGGTGCCGGAACGTACGCGGCGTGCTCTGCCAAGCAGACCAATATCGGTGGCTCATCGGTGAACTCGTATTCCCCGCACCACTCGCCGTTCGAGTACTACGAGAGCACGTCGAACCCGCACCATCTCGCACCCACGTCGGTGGCGGCGATCGGCCACGACGATCAGGCCAACCACAACTACGACATGACCGATTTCGACACCGCGCTCGCGGCGAACAACTTGCCTGCCGTGTCGTTCCTCAAGCCGCCGGCGGCGCAGGACGCGCATCCGGGCAATTCCGACCCGATCGATGAGCAGGCCTTCCTGGTGAAGGAGATCAACGCGATCCAGAAGTCACCGCAGTGGTCGAGCACCGCGATCGTGCTCAGCTACGACGACTCGGACGGCTGGTACGACCACATCGCGCCGACCATTCTCAACGGGTCGAACGACGCGAAGAACGACACCACGCTCTGCTCCACCGGTACCCCTGCGGCCGCCGGTGGGTACGTCGATCGCTGTGGCCCGAGCCAGCGCCTGCCGCTGCTGGTGATCTCGCCCTTTGCCAAGCAGAACTACATCGATCACACCCTCACGACGCAGCCCTCAGTGCTGAAGTTCATCGAGGACAACTGGTCGACCGGACGAATCGGCGACTCGTCGTTTGACGCGACGGCTGGTGACATCACCGGAATGTTCGACTTCGCCCACCCGCAGAACCGCTCGGTGATCCTTGCGGCCGACGGCTCCATCGTCACCGCCGCGGCTCCGGTCGCCGACCCGGTCGCGGCTCCGGTTGACCCGACGCTGGCTAACACCGGCGTAAACCCCACCGGACCGATCCTCGCTGCCGTGTTCCTTCTCGCGGCTGGCGCCGTGCTCGTGCTGGTGCGTCGACGTCAGCAGGCGAAGCAGAAGTAGCAGCCCACATTCCGGTCCCGGGCGAACTGTGCGCTCGGCGGGGAGCCGGGCGGAGTGTCTGTGAAGACACGCCGCCCGGCGTGCGCTGCAGCATGGATTTCACCAGAGACAGCGGACCACGCGGGAGCAGGACGGGCCGACCCGACTCCACAGGCAGCAGCATTGCCGGGTCGCTATGCCGCAGACTGGATGCATCGCCCCGCCCACCGAGAGGTACCGTCCGTGAGCTCGCCCGAGATCGCCCCGCCGTCCACCGATCTGGCAGCGCAGACCGTCGCGACAGTGCGCCGCTGGCTCGCCGAGAGCGCCGATGTTGCCCCGGACAGGTCCGCGGAGCGGCTCGCCGGCGTGCTCAAAGACCCGCGCGGCCTCGACTTCACCATCGGGTTCGTCGACCGGGTGGTGCGCCCCGAAGACCTGAAGGTCGCCGGCCGCAACCTCGAGAAGCTCTCGCACAGCGTGCCGGCCTTCCTTCCCTGGTACATGCGGGCGGCGATCCAGATCGGCGGCCAGTTCGCGCTGATCGCGCCCTGGCCGGTGGTGCCGATCTCGCGCGCCGTGCTGCGACGGATGGTTGGTCACCTCATCCTCGACGCGACGCCGAAGCACCTCGACAAGAGCATCGACGCCCTGCGGCAGTCGGGGATCCGGCTCAACCTCAACCTGCTCGGTGAGGCCGTGCTCGGCGACCAGGAGGCGGATCGCCGCCTGGGCGGCACGCGCGAGCTGCTGGAGCGCGACGACGTCGACTACGTGTCGATCAAGGTCTCGTCGGTGTCGAGCCAGCTGTCGATGTGGTCGTTCGACGAGACCGTCACCCGCGTGGTCGAGCGGCTCACCCCGCTGTACGAGCTGGCCGCGGTCTCCGCGACGCCCAAGTTCATCAACCTCGACATGGAGGAGTTCCGCGACCTCGATCTCACCATCGCGGTGTTCCAGCGGGTGCTCGAGCAGCCACGGCTGCGCGGACTCGAGGCCGGAATCGTGCTGCAGGCCTACCTGCCGGATGCCCTGGGCGCCCTGCAGGGACTCACCGCCTGGGCGCGTGCCCGCCGTGCCGCCGGCGGCGCGGGCATCAAGGTGCGCGTGGTCAAGGGCGCCAACCTCGCCATGGAGCACGTCGACTCCGCCGTGCACGGCTGGCCGCTCGCCACCTATGGCAGCAAGGTCGACACCGACACCAACTACAAGCGTGTGCTGGATTGGGCCTTCCGCCCGGAGAACACGGATGCCGTGCGCATCGGCGTCGCCGGACACAATCTGTTCGACATCGCCTACGCCTGGCTTCTCGCGAAACAGCGTCGGGTCGACACGCGCATCGAGTTCGAGATGCTGCTCGGCATGGCAACCGGCCAGGCGGATGCCGTGCGCCGCGACGTGGGCGGCCTCCTGCTCTACACACCCGTGGTGCGCCCGACCGAGTTCGACTCGGCGATCTCGTACCTCATCCGTCGTCTGGAGGAGAACGCCAGCACGGAGAACTTCATGTCCGGCGTGTTCGAGCTCGACAACGCCGAGATCTTCGGGCGTGAGCAGGGACGCTTCCTCGCATCACTCGACCGGATGGATGACGTCGTTCCGGCCTCGAACCGGGTGCAGGACCGCACGGCTCCCGTCGTGGGCGAGCCGATCGACACCGCTCCGCGGCCCTTCGAGAACGAAGCCGACACCGACCCGGCGATCGGGGCGAATCGGGCCTGGGGGCGCGACATCCTGAGCCGGATCGAGGGCTCGCAGCTCGGGGTGGACACCATCGCCGCCGCGCTGGTGGACGATGCCGTCACGCTCGACAACATCATCATGGGCGCGGAGCGCGCCGGCGCGGAGTGGGGCGAGCGCCGGGCCGACACCCGCGCCGCCGTACTGCACGCCGCAGCCGAATCGCTCGCCGCGCATCGCGCCGACCTGATCGAGGTCATGGCCAGTGAGACCGGCAAGACCATCGCCGAGGGCGACGTGGAGGTCAGCGAGGCGATCGACTTCGCGAATTTCTACGCCGAGAGTGCGCGCGAGCTCGACCGGGTGGAGAACGCCCGGTTCGTGCCGTCTCGGCTGATCGTGGTCACCCCGCCGTGGAACTTCCCGGTCGCGATCCCGGCCGGTTCCGTGCTCGCCGCCCTCGCCAGCGGTGCCGCCGTGATCATCAAGCCGGCACCGCAGGCGAAGCGCAGTGCCGCGGTCATGGTGAGTGCACTCTGGGAGGCCGGCGTGCCGCGCGAGCTGCTGCGCCTGGTCGACGTCGAGGAGGGTGAGCTCGGGCAGCGCCTGATCGCACATCCCGCCGTCGGCCGCGTCATCCTCACCGGCGCCTGGGAGACGGCGGACCTGTTCCGTTCCTGGCGCCCCGACCTGCCGCTGCTCGCCGAGACCAGCGGCAAGAACGCCATCGTCGTCACCCCCAGCGCCGACCTCGATCTCGCCGTGGCGGATGTCGTGAAGAGCGCGTTCGGACACGCGGGTCAGAAGTGCTCGGCCGCCTCGCTCGTGATCCTGGTCGGCTCGGTGGCGCGCTCGGAGCGCTTCCGCCGCCAGCTCGTCGACTCGGTGAAGACGCTGCGCGTCGGGTACCCGCAGGACCCGACCACGATCGTCGGTCCGATCATCGAACCGGCTCACGGAAAGCTCGCGACCGCTCTCACCACGCTGAACGACGGCGAGAGTTGGCTGGTCGCCCCGACGCCGCTCGACGACAGCAACCGACTGTGGAGTCCGGGTGTGAAGGACGGCGTGACCGCCGGCTCGCCGTTCCACCTCACCGAGTACTTCGGTCCGGTGCTCGGCATCATGCGCGCCGACACTCTCGAGGAGGCGATCGCCCTGCAGAACGCGCCGGCCTACGGTCTGACCGCGGGCATCCATTCGCTCGACCCCGAGGAGATCTCGCTCTGGACCGAGACGGTCGAGGCCGGAAACCTCTACATCAACCGCGGCATCACCGGCGCGATCGTGCGGCGGCAGCCGTTCGGTGGTTGGAAGCGGTCCAGCGTCGGTGCGAGCGCCAAGGCCGGGGGCCCGAACTACCTGCTCACCCTCGGTGAATGGCAGCCGGAGTTCGCCGCCCCGCAGTCCGCGGTCGTGCTGAAGGGCGTGGACACCGCGGTGACGCGCGTGATCGAGGCCGCGCAGCCGGGCATGGAGTTTCTGGAGTTCGACCTGGTGCGCGCTGGCGCGCAGAGCGACGAGCGTGCCTGGCAGGCGGAGTACGGGGTCTCGCGCGATGTCTCAGACCTCGGGGTGGAGCGCAATGTGTTCCGCTACCGGCCCGTTCCGGTGACCATCCGCCTCGCGGAGCAGGCCTCGCCGGCGCAACTGGTGCGCGTCATCGCGGCGGCAACGCGCGCCGGATCCGCGATCACCGTGTCGTCAGCGGTGCCGGTCGCGGCGGGGCTGTTGCGGCTGTTCCGCGACGATCTCTCGCCGGTGACAGTGCTCGACGTGGTGGTGGAGACGGATGCCGCGTGGCACAGCCGCCTGCGCTCCGGGTCATCGCTCCCCTCACGCATCCGGCTCATCGGTGGAGACGCCCTGGCGCTCGCCGAGGTCGTCGGTGGCAGCCCGGACGTCGCGATCTATGCGGGGGTTGTCACCACGTCGGGGCGGCTCGAACTGCTGCCGTTCCTTCACGAGCAGGCGATCAGCATGACCGCGCACCGCTTCGGCAATCCCGATCCGACGACGGCGGTCGTGCGGCTGTGAGAATCACGCTGATTGAGTAGCGCCCGAGGAACGAGGACGCGTATCGAAATTCTTTGCGTGGTGGGTTTCGATACGGCTGCTCCTTCGTCGCGGCCTGCTCAACCAGCGTGGACTAGCCGACCAGGTCGGCGTGGAACTTCGCCGCGACATCCGGGTGCGCGCGCAGACGGCTCTTCAGGGCGTTCTCGCCGAAGATGCCGAAGATCGGGTTGTTCGGGTCGGCGGTGACGCCCCCTGCCTCGGCCTTCAGATCCTCGGGCAGGTCGAGCAGCGGGATCGCGGTGTCGAGGGCCGGATTGAAGAAGAACGGGATCGAGATGCGGTCATCGCCGATCAGCGGGGAGATCACGCGGTGCACGGTGGCCTTGAGGTAGCCGTTGGTCGCGACCTCGAGCGCCTCACCGATGTTCACCACGAAGGCGCCAGGGATCGGGGGTGCATCGATCCAGCCGTCCTCGCTCTCGACCTGGAGGCCGCCCTTTCCGGGCTCGACGTAGAGCAGGGTCAGCACCCCGGCATCCTTGTGCGAGCCGACACCCTGGCGCGGGGTCGGGTCTGACTTTCCGGGGTAGCGCACGATCTTGATCAGCGTGGCCGGGCGCTCGGCGAAGGCCGCGTCGAACACGTGCTCGTCGGCACCGAGCGACAGCGCCCAGGCCTGCAACAGCTTGAGACCGACGGCAGACAGCTCATCGTCCCACTCGACGGCGAGGTCGCGCAGCTCGGGCAGGGCATCCGGCCAGAGGTTCGGGCCCTCGAGGCGCCAGTAGTCGGCGACGCCCTCTGCCCGCTCGACGGCGGGGCGCTCCGGGCCGATGTCGATCTGCTCGCGCCAGTCGACCTTGCCCTGGGTCAGTTCGCCGCCGACGCGGGTGTAGCCGCGGAAGTGCGGGCTGTTCACGTTCTCGATGGCCAGCTTGTCGGCATCCTCGAGGGCGAAGAAGTCGCGGGATGCCCGCATGATCTTCTCCTGCAGCTCCGCGCTGATGCCGTGACCGACCAGGTAGAAGAACCCGACGTCGTGGGTGGCCTGGCGCAGGTCCGCGCGGAAGGCGGCGGCTTCGTCCTCGCCCTGGTCCAGGCGGGACAGGTCGAGGATGGGGAGGGTCTTCGGCGAGCTCATGGTGACATCCTCCCCCGCGACCGACGCCGGTGGAACCAATCGGTCGCAGTATTACGGCACGACTAGCCGAAAGCGCGGTGCAGCGTGCTGTGGCACGCTTGCCGGGTGCTCGCCGCGACCCTTCTCCTGCTTGCGGGTCTCCTCGCCGGCATCATCGGCACGGCCGGCGGGGTGACGTCGCTGGTGGCGTACCCCGCCCTGCTGGCCACCGGGATGTCGCCGTTCGCCGCGAACGTCACCAACTCGGTGGCACTTCTCGGCAGCGGCTTTGGTTCGGCGCTCCGCTCCGGGCCCGAACTGCAGGGGCACTATCGCACCCTCACGCGCTGGGCTCCCGGCATCGTGCTGTTCTCACTGGCCGGGGCTGTGCTGCTGGTCGTCACCCCGAGTGCGGTGTTCGACCGGGTGGTGCCGTTCCTCGTGGCGATCAGCGCGCTGATCCTGCTACTGCAGCCGACGATCGCGGCCTGGCAGCAGCGTCGCGGGCGTGCCTTCGGGCGGACATCCACCTCGGCATTGGGGGCCGGTGTCGCCCTGTACAACGGATATTTCGGGGCCGGCTCGGGCATCCTGCTCATCGCACTGCTGTTGCTGACCCGCGAGCCGGTTCTGCACCGGGCGAATGCGCTGAAGAACGTGATGCTGTTTGCAGCGGATGTCCTCCCGGCGGTGCTCTTCGTCGTGGTGGGCCGAGGCGTGGTCTGGGCCGCGGTGCTGCCGCTCGGTGTGGGCGCGCTGCTCGGTGGGCTGATCGGGCCGAGCGTGGCGCGTCGGGTGCGGCCGGACATCCTGCGGGTACTGATCGCGTGCTGTGGGTTCGCCCTCGCGATCTGGCTGTTCGTCGGGCAGTAGTGCGGGCCGCCGGTGCCGCCGGTGCCGCCGGTGCCGCCGGTGCGGCTGGTGCCGCTGGTGCCACGCCGTTCGCCACCCGACCTCCGTTGTGCAGAGGTTGCTGCAGAACGGGGTGCTGCGGTCGAGCGTTGGGGGTCGCGAGCCCGTCACCGTCGCGAGTTGTCACAGAAGTACC
>Ga0247735_1001120_pt1 | contig 10551 bp, 7 predicted proteins | sample UWRJL178409R2_FD_180934 | JGI IMG/M metagenome (GOLD analysis project Ga0247735, IMG submission 180934) | Plant litter microbial communities from Arlington Agricultural Research Station in Wisconsin, United States - UWRJ-L178-409R-2 | ecosystem: Environmental > Terrestrial > Plant litter >...
CGCGGCCGGCGCGGCGGTGCGCTATCGCGCCGTGCATGCGCGCGAGGTCGCCGATATCGTCGCGCTCGACATCGCGCTTCGCCGCAACGACACCGAGTGGTTCGAGACGCTGCCGCCCGAGATGGACTCGGCGATCGTGCACCGCTTCTATTACGGGCATTTCTTCTGCCACGTCTTCCACCAGGATTACGTAATCCGCAAAGGCCATGATCCGTTGGCGATCGAGCATGAGATGTGGGCGCTGCTCGACGCGCGCGGCGCGGAATATCCAGCCGAGCACAATGTCGGCCACCTCTACCCCGCCAAGCCGGCGCTTGCCGCACATTATCGCGCGCTCGATCCGACCAACAGCTTCAATCCCGGTATCGGGCAGACCTCGAAGCGGGCGCATTGGGGGTAGATGTATACGACTTGGCTCTACTGACAGGCTGATTCTTGCGGAACCTCGGCAACGATGACGTCATGCGCCGACACCGTTCCGCCCGCGTTCGTCCCAACGACCAGCCGAGCGCGTGGCGGCAGCGATACCGGCCGCGCCTCGCCGCCGTGGTTTATGATCACCAGCATGCACCGCCCGGCTCCGGCGCGCGCGCTGATCTCGATATCGGGGTCGGCGGAGAGCATCGCTGCGACACCGGCATCGTTCAACACGCGCGCGGCGAGACCGCGCATCGTGGCGGAATCGAGCCAGGCTCCGATATAGGTGATCGTCCCTTTCCCGACTGGTCGCGTGACGATCGCCGGCTTGCCTTCGAGCCATCCGCCGGCATCCGCGTACCGCGAGACGATCTGCGTGTCGGCGGCGTCGGGCACAAGCGTCTCGGCCCAGACGGTCGCCGCACCAGCGACGGCGCCAGTTAGCGCGACGGGCGTGTCGAGCGCATGATATTGCTCGACATGCGCGCCGAGCAAAGGCGCGAGCGGGCCGGGCTGGCGCTCCGGCCAGAGCGCATCGGCATCGTCCTTCATGCCCGATCGCGGGCCGAGCACGAGATGCCCGCCGCCCCGCACATACGCCTCCAGCCGCCGGGCCGTATCGGCGGTCAGCACGTTGAGCGCCGGCGCGACAACGAGCGGATAGCGCGACAGATCGGCATCGACCGGCAACACGACGACGCCCTGCGACGCTATGCGTAGCGGCCGATAGAAATCGGTGAACTCGCGCACCGGGTCGAAGCCCTTGTTGAGCGGCTGGAGATCGATCGCCCAGCGGCTGTCATAAGAGAACACCATCGCAACCTTCGCGACCGGCACGGTGTCGGCGAGCGCCGGCGCGGCGGTCGTGATCTCGCGCGCGGTCTGAGCTACTTCGGCAAGGATCGGGTTGGGCAAGCCATCCTGCCCGAGCAGCGCGCCGTGATAGGTTTCCTGCCCGTTGGGGGCGGGACGCCACTGCCAGTACAGCACCGCATCGGCCCCGTGGCCGATCGCCTGCCACGCCATCTCGCGCACCTGCCCCGGATCGAGCGCGCGGTTGACCGGACCCCAATCGACTCTGCCGGGCTGCGTCTCCATCAGCCAGAAATTGCGCTGCTTGTAGCCGCGAACGAGATCGTGATTGGCGCCGTTGGCGACCCAATCGGGGCGACCGCTCGGAATGTAATTGTCCCACGCGGCGAGATCGAGATCGCGGTGCAGCGCGAAATGGTCGAAGCCGCCGTTCCAGAACATCGTGTTGGTGGTGACGAACTGGCGCGGATCGGCGGCAGCGCGGATTGCCCGCGTCTGGTTGGCGACATAGTCGGTCCAGGTTGCGGTGGTGAAATGCTTGAAATCGAGCAGCAAAGCCGGGTTCTGCTGGCCGGTCGCGTGGAGCGGCACCTGATCGAAGCTGTCGTAATGCTGGCTCCAATATTCGGTCGCCCAGCGCGTGTTGAGCGTCTCGATCGTGCCGTAGCGGCCTTTCAGGAACGTATGCCAGCGCGCCACCGCCTCTGCGTCGAACGAGGCCGGGCCAATCTCATTGTCGATCTGCCAGCCGACGACGCGCCGATCGTGGCCGTAATGCTTCGCCATCTCGTTTGCGACCGCGCGCGCGAAATCGCGGTAGCGCCCGCTCGCAAACGAGAAGTGGCGGCGGCCGCCGTGTCCGGCGCGTTTGCCGTCCTCGTCGACGCGCAGCACGTCGGGATAGGTTTGCGTAAGCCACGCGGGCGGCGCAGCGGTGGGTGTGCCGAGCACGACTTGCATGCCGTGGGTCGCAGCGGCGGCGATCGCGCGGTCGAGCCAGGTAAAATCGAACGTGCCTTCCTGCGGCTCCATCCGGCTCCACGCGAATTCGCCGATCCGCACGGTGTTGAACCCGGCCTTGCGCATCATCGCGAGATCGACCGCCCAGCGATCCTGGGGCCATTGCTCGGGATACCACGATACGCCGACCGCGAGCGGGAGCTTGTCGGGAAAGTTGGCCGCGCGCGCCGGCGTCGCCTGCGGCAAAGCAGGTGTGGCGGCGGCGAGCGCCACAGCGGCGAGCGCGATCCGGGCGATCATGCCGCGAAGCGAATGCGCAGGACGTTGGGCATGTCGGTACCGGTCGCGGCGGGCAGCGTGGCTTCCAGCCCCTTGTCGGTCTGCCGCCATAGGACCTCCCCGCCGCCGAGCCGGGTGATGCCGGCAATCTTGCGGTCGAGATACGGCGTGCCGGTATAGAGCGTCTTGATCCGCACCACGCCATCCGCCGGGCGTTCGAGCGCGATCGCGTAGAGCGAGTCGCCCTTGGTGGTGAAGCGGATATCGTCGGCTTTCCACCCGCGGTTGGCAGCTTCGGATTTCTCTCCGGCGGCAATCGCGGTCGATCCTTCGCCGAAATACTTCCACGGCCGCGTGCCGTAAATGGCCTCGCCATTGACCTTGAGCCACGCGCCGATGCCGCGCAGCACGACCCGCGCGGGCTCGGGGATCGTCCCGTCGGCGCGCGGGCCGACGTTGAGCATCAGATTGCCGTTCTTCGAGACGATATCGGCGAGATCCTGCACCAACGCCTTGGGCGTCTTGTAATCGTCGTCCTGGATATAGCCCCAGCTCTTGGTCGAGATCGACGTATCGGTTTGCCACGGCTCCAGCCTCAGCTCGTCGAGCTTGCCGCGCTCGACATCGAACAAGGCGGTGCCGGGCGCGAATTGCGCGCCCTTGTAGGCGATCGACGGGCTGTAGCCCTTCTTCTTCGCGGCATTGTAATAATAGGCCGCCATGCGTTGCAGATACGGCTCGAACGCGGGCGCGCTGGTCCACCAGTCGAGATAGACGATCTCGGGATCGTATTTGTCGATGAACTCGGTGGTGCGCGCCAGCCAGTCGTCGAGGAACTGCTTGCTCGGCGGTAGCCAGTTTTCGAGATGCGAGGGGTGCGGCTGGCCGGCGGTGGGGTCGCCCGGCAGGCGCACCGGCGCGGCCGGACCGTACAGCCCGGCATAGCGCGGATCGTTGACGTCGCTGTCATAGCCGCGCCCGATGCCATACCACCACCAATGTTCGGCGCGGTGCGACGACAAGCCGAAATGCATGCCGCTGGCGCGCGCGGCTTTTTCCAGCGCGGCGGCGGTGTCGCGCTTCGGCCCCATCTTGACCGCGTTCCACTCGGTCATGGCGGTGTCGTACATCGCGAAGCCGTCACAATGTTCGGCGACGGGCATCACGTAGCGCGCGCCGGCATCCTGGAACAGCGCGATCCACTGCGCCGCGTCGAACTTCTCAGCGGTGAACTTGGGGATGAAATCCTTGTAGCCGAACCTGGATTGCGGCCCGAACACGTTCTTGTGATAGGTGAACGCGACGTTCGCCGGATCGTACATATTGCGCGAATACCATTCGGTGAGGAACCCCGGCACCGAATACGGTCCCCAATGCAGGAAGATGCCGAACTTGGCGTCGCGGAACCATTCCGGCACTCGGATCGCCTTGAGCGATTCCCAATTGGGACGGTACGGCCCGCTAGCGGTGCCGCGGTCGACTTTCGCGAGCTGGCGCGCGACCGGCTCGGCCTTGAAGTCCATCGGATAGGGTTCGTCGGCGAAAGCCGGCGCGGCAACGGCGAGCGCCGAGCCGAGCAGCAGGAACTTCAGGGCGCGGATCATCGCTTTCCTCCGGTTTGCAGCACCGCGACGCCCTCAGACGCGAGATCGACTGCCTGAATGGTGCCGCCGTTTAGGATGTCGTTCATCGTCACCGGCAAAGCGACGTGCTGCGGTGTGCGGCCGTGGTTGATGAGGATGGCGATGCGGCGACCGTCACCCTCGCGTGTCATCAGTTCGACCTCGGCGGGCACCGCGAAATCGCGGGCCACCTTGGCGTCGGCGAGTGCCTGATCAAGCAGCTTGCCGGTCACCGCCGTGTCGAACAGCGAGCCGTAATAGGTGATGCTGCCCTTGCCGACCTTCCGCGTGATCGCGGCCGGGTGGCCGTCGAGCCATCCGTTCGCCTTGCCGTAGCGCAGCAGCACCTTGGCGTCGGGCGTTTTGGCGACGAGATCCTCGGCCCATATGCTCGCGGTGCCGCCATCGACGGCTACGCTTTCGTCGAGCGCGTAGAATTGCTCGACCTGCCCGCCGAGTAGATCGGCGAGCGGGCCGGGCTGGCGGGTCGTGTCGAGCCGGTTGAACTGGTCCTTGAGGCCCGAGCGCGGCCCGAGGATGAGATGCCCGCCGCCGCGCACATAATCGGCGAGGTGGCGCGCGAGCGCACCGGGAATAACGTTGAGGCTCGGCGCGACCACCAGTTTGTAGCGGGTCAGCGGCGCCGCCGCCGCGACGACGTCGACCGCGCCCAGCGCATTCTTCAAGGGCCGGTAATACTCGAGCAGCACGCCGATCTGGTCGTATTCCTTCGTGAGCGGCTGGAAATCGATAGCCCAGCGGCTGTCGTAATCCTGCAGGATCGCGACCTCGGCATTGGGCGAGGTGCCCGCCAGCGCCGGTGAGGCCTTGGCGAAATCCGCACCGATCCGCGCCGCCTCGGCATAGATCGGCAGCGGCTTGCCGTCCGCGCCGATCAGCGAACCGTGGAGCGTCTCCTGCCCGTTGAGCGCGTTGCGCCATTGCCAGAACAGCACCGCATCGGCGCCGTGGCCGACCGTCTGCCAAGCCAGCGCGCGTGTCTCTCCCGGATAGAGCATGTTGCTGACCGGCGCCCAGTTCACGAAGCCGGGCTGCGTTTCCATCACCCAGAAATTCTGCCGCTTCCAGCCGCGCACCAGATCGTTGACTGCGCCGTTGCGATACGCGTCGAGGTGGCCGGTGCCGACGTAATCGTCCCACGAGGCGACATCGAGGCCGGTGTTGATGGCGTAGCGATCAAACCGGTTCGCCCAGCCAAGGCCGCCGAGATTGGTGGTGATGAACGCCCGCGCCGGCACCTTGGCACGTAGCACATCCGCCTGATTGCCCTGGAACGCCACCCATTGATCAGTGATGAAGCGTTTGAGATCGAGCATCAGCCCGGGGTTGTTGATGCCGGCGTTGAACGGCACCTGATCCCAGTCGCTGTACGTCTGCGACCAATACGCCGTCGCCCACAGGTCGTTGAGCTTGTCGAGCGTGCCGTATTTCGCTTTCAGCCACGCATGCCAGGCATCGCGCGCGGCGGGATCGTAGCTTTCCTCAGTATGCTCGTTGCCGATCTGCCAGCCGATGACGTTGGGTTCGGTACCGACCGCATCCGCCATCTTGCCGACGACCTCGCGCGCCATCGCGCGGTAGCGCGGCGAGGAGATCGAGAATTGCCGCCGCCCGCCGTGCCCGGCGCGCACGCCATTGGTGTCGATCCGCAGCGTGTCGGGGTATTTGCCGGTCAACCACGCTGGCGGCGTATCGGTCGGCGTGCCGATCACGACCTTGATGTCGTATTTGGCGGCGAGCCGCACCGCGCGCTGGAGCCAGGTGAGATCGTACACGCCTTCGGAGGGTTCGATCCGGCTCCACGCATATTCGCCGATCCGCACGACATTGGCGCCGTGCGCCTTCATCAGTCGCAGGTCTTCGGCCCAGCGCTCTTCGGGCCATTGCTCGGGATACCACGCCGACCCCAGCCACAGCCGCTCGGACGCGGCCTTGGGGGCGGGCGCCTGCGCGAGCGCCGGGGTCGCGACGCAGGCGAGCAGCAGCGCGAGCAGGCGCTTCATATGGTCCAGCCGCCGTCGATGATCTGGATCTGGCCGGTCGTATAGGTCGCGCCGGCGAGGTAGACGACGAGATCGGCGATCTCCTCCGGCGCACCGATCCGGCCGATTGGCTGGCGCGCGATGAAGGCGGCGCGCGTCGCCTCATAATCGCCACCGGCGCCGAGCCGCTGGTTGAGCGATGGCGTTTCGACCGTGCCTGGGCAGATCGCCGTCACGCGGATGTTGTGGCCGACGAAATCGGCGGCGATCGCCTTGGTCAGCCCGATCACCGCCGCCTTGGTGACGCCGTAGGCGAACCGGTCGGGTACGCCCTTCACGCTGGAAGCGACCGAGGCCATATTGATGATCGCGCCGCCGCCGCGCGCGACCATGCCCGGCAGGACAGCGCGGCACGTCCGCGTCATCGCCTTCACGTTGAGCGCCCAGGCGAAGTCGAGATCATCTTCGCTGGTGGTGAGCACAGTGCCGCCATGCACCACGCCTGCGCAGTTGAAGAGAATATCTATCGTTCCGTCGGCGTATGCGGCGACCGCCTGCGGATCGAGCACGTCGAGCGCGCGCGTTTCGATGCGCTCGCCGGCCAAGCCGTCGAGCGCGGCGGCGTTGATATCGGTCGCGATCACGCGCGCACCGGCGGCGGCGAGTGCAAGCACCGAAGCGCGGCCGATGCCCTGTGCGGCGGCGGTGACGAGGGCGGTCTGTCCGGTCAGGTCGGTCACAAGTCGGTCCTTTGGGATGGCAGCGGCGTGCCGGGTTGGTCGTTCGATCGGTACAGCGCCTCGACCAGCGCCATCGTGTGCCACGCGTCATCCACCGAAGTGGCGAGCACGGCATCCTCGCCGGCGGCGAAGCGCTGAAGGTTGGCCATCGGGCCGATAAAGGCATCAGGGAACCACGCACCGGCAAGCGGCACCCGCGCCCATGGGCCACGGCGCGGCGTGATCCACAGTTCGTCGCCTTCGCCTTTCGGATAGTCGAGCAGTGCGCCCAGTTTGGCGGTGGCGGCGCCGGTGACACCCTCGACGCGGAAGCACGCGTCCTGAAACTGCCGGCCGAAATCATGGTGATGGTTGATCGACAGCAGCACCCGGAGCGTGTCGCCATAGTCGAGGATCATCGACGTGCGCGTGTCGGCGAGCGCGCTGGTCGGATGGCCGAAGCTGCGCGCGAACACGCCACCCGGATTGCCGACCAACGCGCGGATCGCATCGAGATAATGGATCGAATGGCTGACGATCTCGACGCGCGGGTTGGGTTTGAGGTGTGGGAACAACTGCCACGGTGTGACGAGGTTGATGTGAGCCTCGATCTCGGTCAGCGTGCCCAGCCGGCCTTGCCGGACGGCGTCGGCGATCGCGAGCATCATCGCCGAGTAGCGCAACTGGAAGTTGACCGAGGCGGTCAGCCCGCGCGCGTGACAGAGATCGCGAATCGTGGTCGCGCCAGCGAGATCGAGTCCCATTGGTTTCTGAAGCAGCACCGCCGCGCCGTTGGGCAGCGCGGCAAGGATGCTGGCATGCGCGACCGGCGGCGCGGCAATGTCGAAAACCGCATCGGCGGCAGCCGCCTCGGCGAGCGAGCCGAATACGCGCAAGCCGCCCCATTCGCGTGCCAGCGTGTCGGCGCGGATGATATCGGGGTCGTACAGCCCGACAATGGTGAAACCGGCCTTGCGATAGGCAGGCAGGTGCGCGTCGCGGACGATCCCGCCGGTGCCGATGATGACGATCGGGCGCGGTGCCGACGGCATCGGCCAGGCTTGTTGCAAGTCGGTCATCGCGTTGCCTCCGTCTGTGCTTGCGCCAGCAGATCGGCGGTGCTGCTCTCGGTCGTGACGGCGGCGGTCGTCATCCGATCGACGATGTGGCTGATGCGGGCGAGATCGGGCGTGATCGGCATCGCGCGCGCGTGATCGTGCAGCCAGGCGAGCCGGTGGTAATAGGGAATCGCGGCGTTGATGTCGGCATCGCTCCAGGTCGAGCGACGCACCCCGATCGCGCCTTCGCTGGTGGTCAGCCGGTCCATCGGCGCGGTCGCGCAGTGGCGCAGGAAGTCCCATGCAAGCGGTTTGTTGCGCGATCCGGCGCCGATCGCGAGCACCCAGAAGACGTTGAGCGATACGCTCGTCCCGCCCGGCCCGGCAGGCAGCGGCGCGACGTCGACGAGGCCCTTCACCTTGCTGTCGGGCGCGGTGTCACAATAGGCGGCGAACCCGAACCAGTTCGGCATCAGCGCGACCTTGCCTTGTGCAAACAGCATCCCGGACGCCACGCTGTCGAGCGCGGCACAATCGGGCGCGATTGCTTCAGTGTCGCGGGCAAGGCTACGCAGGAAGTCGAGCGCCGCGTGCGCGTGTGGCGAGGTGAAATCGGGGCGGCCATCGGCATCGAACGGTTCGCCGCCGCGCGACCAGATCTGGATGCAGAAATCGTAGAGGCCGTTGTGCCCGTCCGGGTAGAGCGCCAGCACGGTGCCGGAGCGGCCCGCCGCCGGATCGTGATGCGCCCGCGCGCAGGCGTGGAAATCGTCCCATGTCGTCGGCGGGGTCGCGATCAGATCCGTGCGGTAGATCAGGCATTCGGGGCCGTCGTGATAGGGCATGCCCCAAAAACCGCCGCCGAAGCGTTGCAAGCCGGTTAGCGACGGACTCCACGCATCGGGGAAGTCGGCGATCGGCGCGCGCGCCAGATGCGGCTCCAGATTTTCCAGCAAGCCCGCATCCACCGCTTCGGCGAGCCAGTCGGTGTTGAGGAAGGCGATGTCCCAATCGCCCGACGCGAGGCCCCGCTCGACGATCAGGGTCTCATGTAGTGGGTTGAGATCCATCTCGACCGCGTCGAGCATCGCGTCGATGCCGGCCGTGCGGACGAAATCGGCGAACTGCGCGGCGATGGCACGCGCGAACGGATCGAAGCGGCGGACTGCGATGCGCAAGCGGGTCATGCCACTGCTCCGGCGGGGCGGCGCGTGCGGCGGCGCTCGCCGCCGACGGTGTAGATCGCCGCCGCGGCGATCACCACGACGCCTTCAATCAGCCCCTGATAGCTCGCGCCGAGATTGAGCACGTTGAAGCCGTTGGTCAGCGTGAATAGCAGCAGCGCGCCCGCCACGGTCTTGACCACGCTGCCCGCGCCGCCGAACAAGGAGGTGCCGCCGAGGATCGCCGCCGCGATCACGGTCAGTTCGGTGCCCTGCAGCGCGGTCGGGTTGATCGCGCCGAGCCGGCAGCCGAACAGCACGCCGGCGAACCCCGCCGCGACGCTCGACAGCACGAACGCGCCGAGCTTGTAGGCATGAACGTTGATTCCCGACAGCCGCGCCGCCTCGGCATTGCCGCCGACCGCATAGATGCGCCGCCCGATCACGGTGAAGCGCAGCACCGCCCAGACGATCGCGGTGAAGATCGCGAGATAGACCACCGGCGCCGCCACCGCGAAGCCCGGACCGGCCAGCGACGCCAATACCGAGATTACGACCGCAGCGCCGATCTGGAGTAAAGAGCGGCGAACGACCCCGAGCGCGAGCAGCGCGGCGGCGATCGTCAGCACCGGCCAGAACACGGGAACGCGCGTGCTTTCGAACGCGAGCATCTGCGCCAGCGTGTCGGCCCGCTCGACCATCAGCGAGCGCCCGTCAGTGAGCACCAGCACCAGTCCGCGCACCGCCGTCAGCGTGCCGAGCGTGACGATGAAGGCGTTGATGCCGACGAACTGCACGATCGCGCCGTTGAGCAGCCCGACCGCCGCCGCCGTGACGAGCGCCGCGACCGCGGCGAGCGGAAAGCCGATCTGCGGCGCCAGACCTACCAGCACCGCCGCGGCCAGTGCCGCGACCGACGCCACTGACAAATCGAACGCGCCGGTGATGAGCATCACCGTCATCGCCACGCCCATGATGCCGACAAGCGATGCCTGATAGGCGATGTTGCCGAGGTTCTGCGGGGTGAGATAGCCCGGCAGGCCATGTGCCTGCGCGAGTGCGGCGAGCACGCCGATCAGGATCAGCAGCGCGTAGTAAACGCCGGCGTCGCGCAGGCCGAAATGCCGTCGCCAGTCGACTCGATTCATGCGGCAACTCCCATCTCGGTCTGTGCGCCGCCGGTCAGCCGGATCAGTCCTGCCTCGTCGAGCACGCCGGGATCTGCGATCTCGCGCACCACCGCGCCATCGCGCAGAACGAGAATGCGATCGGCGATGGCGAGCAACTCCTCGAATTCGGAGCTGACCAGCAAGACCGCAAGGCCGTCGTCGGCGAGCGTACGCACGGCCCGCAGGATGTCGATCCGCGCGCCGATATCGATGCCGGCGGTGGGCTCGTCGAGCAGCAGCACGCGCGTGTCGGGCGTCAGCCATTTGGCGAGCACGACCTTCTGCGCGTTGCCGCCGGACAATTCGCTGACCAGCGCGTCGGGGCCGTCGGCCTTGATCGCGAGCCGT
>Ga0247735_1001123_pt1 | contig 10501 bp, 15 predicted proteins | sample UWRJL178409R2_FD_180934 | JGI IMG/M metagenome (GOLD analysis project Ga0247735, IMG submission 180934) | Plant litter microbial communities from Arlington Agricultural Research Station in Wisconsin, United States - UWRJ-L178-409R-2 | ecosystem: Environmental > Terrestrial > Plant litter >...
TTCTCCAGGACAGCAACTCGAGTGTTCTCGTGACATCGAGGTACGTCGAATTGGTGACCGTAGTCGTAGAAGGCGCTTGGAGCGGTCGCCTCTGTCAAGGTCTCAAATCCAGCTAATATAGATTAACCAAACATTAGTCTCAGTGCTGTTGAAAAAGTGGAGAAGCGGCGCGCCTTGACCAGCAGCCGATCCATAACTGATGTTGCTGTTGTGCTGCGTGAAAGTCCCGCTCAGATTGGCCAAATTGCTCTGATTGAACATAGCATGGGCGGAGGATGGGGACGTCGAATGATGCATTCGACATAAACGAGAACCGGGGGAAGGAAGGGGGGCGAGCTCGAGTTGACGGTTCTCAATATAAGACCAAGGAACATGTTACACGCATTGGCACTGGCGGCAGTGCCGAGTGCACGAACCGCAAAGTGCTTTTTTTGGCAACTGTCAGAGAAACTCGCACAGCTAAGTTGGACACAGCTTTGCATCAGGCTGAGACTTGAGTCCCCTATTCCAAAGTGATGTTTATCCACAATCGAATAAGATGCCACTAGAGACCTGCGGTGACACCAACATGTCCTTGTAATCTTTGCATGGCGGTTAATCCTGGTCTGGTCAGCGCGGACGACGATAACGGAGGTGGTGCACGAGCGTCCAGAGCGAACAATTCAGGTAAATTCCAGCAATAAATTTCGAGCTGCTTCATAGAGGCGGCTATTTCCTTCGGCCTTGACTGAGCTGAGAGTCGGTCGAGAGCTCAGAGAATCGCTCGAGATATTTGAACGTCATTCAACCGGTCCGGTCCGGTTCATATGTTCCGGGTCATGTGGCCGCAGATGAAAATTCCGGCTCTTGGAAGTTGAACATCCTCAGTTCTTGACTCTACATCATCGACTAGTATTCTCTAGGTTCAAGCTTATAGAGCATGGATTATAGAAAGCTGTTCAATTCGTCGGCAGAACCAAGGACCTCCTCGATATCGACTTTACGTTATTTCTTCCACCTCAGTTCGACGCTTGAAGGGACTGTTGGCTCATCTAGCCTCCAGGAACCGAAGCTTTACTACGCAGATGCCAGACGCCAAGCTTCGAATGGTCAACCTTTGTCGCACCGTCGCCTGAAACAACCAATGGTCGGCCGAAATACGTCTCCAACATCCATCGTCACTCATAGCTCAACTTGCGATAAAGACACACAGAAAAGCTGGCTTCAATCTCGTTCTTGGTCCTGGGTTCTCTAAACCTGGTGCTAAATGTTTGACGTTGACCTCTAACATCAACATCGATCACCAACTTCCTTCAAAGTGGATGAGATTCCAATTGTACGTCACATCATTCTTTTCTGATGTCTGTGAGGAGATACTGACTATTTTTGTCCAGCTCGTCGTAACTCGCTATGATCCCATCTAGGTGGATGTAGTCCTCGTATTTCGCCTCTTCGACAAATCCTATACCCGGAGGACGACCAGCGATGGCGGGAGGGGGTGGCGAGAGAAACTTGAATGTAGTTGAAAGCCTCGCGCTATTTTTGGCGTCCACAACGAGACCGTCAGGTACGTCGTACTAATGCCATCCCATCTTCCATGCTAACTAATACATTTAGACCACCGCGACGATGAACTCCGCCCTCGGCTGGTCTCATTCTGTGAAAACCCGACAATGCTCGATGGAACTTGCAGGTGCCAGAGAAACTGGTGCAGCCCTCTCAACAGCCTTCAGTGACTGGTGGGGCACGCAGTATAGACGCCAAGAACGTTGTGAATGGTCGCGTTGGCGTCGGTTAGGCGGAACCGGTGAGGGAGAGGAGTTGTGGGTCAGGACATCTTGTGCACCGGGTGTTTGTTGTTTGCCTGGGTCTCTGCATGGGGACAGGTCCATGGTTCGGAGGGGACTGGCATGGATGGAAAGGCGCGTCCGTTCGGCTCTGGGTTGGAGCCTGAGGGCAATGGCAGCGGATGCTGGGCCAAAGAGAAGAAGATGACGTCGATGATGCGTTGATGCGGACGCATCTCCGCGGAAACAATGATCGCGACGACCAGGTCGGACGTCACGCGTCAAGAACCATCGTCCGCAGCACGCCGCCGTCCAACGTTCGGCGTTCGGCGATGTGGCCCGCCTACCACGCGAATCCGATTTCTCCTCTTCTCTGGCCTTCTAGGCGCTTGACCTCGACTCTCTGAGTCTCATCCATCGCTTGGCTTTCTTCTCCTCATCACTCGTGGGCTGCCTGAGCTTTGTCCAACCGCCCCTGCCTCTACCACCAAACGACGAACTGAAGGCGAATCCGATGTCATTCAACACCACATGACTGACGATTCGACGTCCAACCCAACTCGGCCCAAAACGCGAGCTCCTCTTCTACCGCCTCATGCGCGAGCACAGTCAAGGTCAACGCAGCTGGGGAGCAGCACAGAGTAGAGGCAGAGGATAACGTCGACGGTATTGGTATCGACACATCATATAATGGGTTTGTCGGTATTGCTGTGCTGGTGAGTTCTTTCCGTCGGTTTCGGTTTTTCTTTCTCTCTTGGTTACGGCCCACCCATCCACCAGTTACACTGCGCTGCTACATCTTACTTGTCATGGAAATGGAACGAACATCTTTCTTTCCCGCTCCCTGGTCGCGTCCTTGTCCTATTTTCGTCTCTATCGTCTTCATCTCCCTTTCCCCCGTTCTTGTTCACTTTTTATTCGTTCTTATTCTTGGTCTCACATTTACATTATAACAACTAACACTCTTCTCTCTCTAGAATTATAGCAACGGGCGATCGCTCCTCTCATTCTGGGTCAGGTCGAGCATGCTCAAGAACCCGCTGGTGGATGCTGTGTGGACGAGGATTGGGCTGCTGAGGTCGAGCGGGGGGCGAATGTCAACTCTAGGCTGGGGTCGTCTGGTAGTGGCGAGTTGAAGGAGGGTATGAAGGCCAAAGCTCAGGGAACTGGACACGGACACGGAAAAATAACACAGCGATGACCGTACCACCGTCGAGGATGAGGGCGGATTCGTTCGAACACAGCGCCACATTTCCTCCGAAAATTATACAGCTACGATAGTATGGGCCTTCCACGAAGGCCCGCCTTACATCGAACCTTGATGAGCGGGGCAGGGCGGGCTGCGGTTGGACATCCAAGGTTCATTATGTGCTGGAACGGTTTTGCGGTGACAGCTCTGGATGACTCTGGCGTTCATACCACCGGAGAGAAAACGGGGACGACAATCGTGGAGAACGTCCAAATGGACAACAAGGAAATGGCGTTGGGAATGGAGATAACGATGGACATGGACGTGGTCGCGTTCTTTCAAGTCGGGTTGAAGCTCGAGAGCGCTGGCAGTGAACGACAACGGAGGGCGGACGGGACAAGATGGCGTCGATGACGCGTTACGCTGGACCATAGGACATCCGAGGACATTAACGATCGAAGCAATCTATGTCTGTTCAACTCTGCCATCTGTCGTTCTAGGGGTTGCGACTCACGAATACAACCCATAACCGCCGTTGCGGTTCAAATCTCCCTCCCTTCCCTCTATAACTACTCAGCCCATTGGGCGGTCGACATCAACTCTCTGTCTCATTCATATTGCTGGTCTTCTCTTCTCATCACTCGTGGCCCTGTCCTGGCCGTACTTTGTCAACTCGCGACTGCTCAACCACTGAACACGAGTACGAGGCAGTGATACCCGACACGACACAACGCGACTGAAAACTCACACATGAAGCTCGAAGCTTTCCGAAATTCTCGATCCAATATCGTCAGTTGGTATCCTCGTCAATGCCGCAAACCCCCACCGGCCCCTCGATCTCAAATTTCGTCATTTCATCCACCTCATCTCGACACTTTACAGGACTGTTGGCTTGTCGAGCCTTTCTAAACTGAAGATTTGGTACCTGGGCGCTAAGCTTCGAGTAGACATATCCAAGCTCAATTCTCTCTCGCCTAGAATACGGAACTGAAACAAACCGAAACGTCTCTTCAACGTGTATCGAACGATCGTTCAACCCCAGTGAGAATGGGTTATGCGATGTCGGCATAGAACCGCACGAGAACGCAGAAGAACGTAGATATTTCAGTAATTCTGCGATTTAAGGATAACCGCATAAAATTAGCATAACACCGCATAAATCTGCGTTCTTGCATCATGGTTTTACAACGCCTTATCCAGCATGCAAGGGCTTGAGTGGACTTTAGAAATAAGTAGAAACTGCCTTGCACCAAGCGGAGTTGTAATTGCTAGATACGGTCATCCCGAGTTCGAGGCCTCTTCGAAGCTTCCTCCACAACCATTATGTCCTTCTTTCCATCCTCCCTCCCTGGCGCCTCGACATCCTCTACCACTCTCAAGTATTGATACAACATACGCTACCATTCTTTTGGGTGGAGTACCTCGTTCAAGACCATGGGATGTGAATGTGAGGTGGAGGTAAGTCTTGGATTCGTAGTTTGGAGCATTCACTGCACTTACACGCGCATATATAGCCAGATTGTGAACTCCTGATATTCCAGTGGGCACGTACCTCATATCGACCCTTTGACCCATTTTGACTTTTGTCGTGCTTAGAAGTTTCCGTGAGATGAGGTCAGACAATCGCTGGACTACTCGGTATGTTTCTCGTTTTTGACTTGTCAAGCTCGTACTCATAGTTAGAGTAGACATCCTATTCAGCTATACATTAGCGACGGACGTGTATTCTGGTGGATGGGCCGTATGTTGGGCGGAAGGAACTTTAAGATGGCTACTTTGGTGCAAGTGGGTGTATGCAGTCGGCGTCAAATATGTATATATTTAGAAGGAAATACAAGCTGCATCTGATCGCATGATATAGTATAAGATCGCATAATATCGCATAAAATTCCGCGGTACATCCGGTTGCAAACTACCGCATAAGCTCGCATAAGACTGCATAAACACTGATGAAGTGGGCATCAAACCGCACTAAAATCGGTAAATTAGTGCGGTCCCATGCGACTTATGCGCTTTGCATAGAACCGCATACGATCGTCTGGTACCGCATAACCCATTCTCACTGGGGTTCAACTTTCGCTCAAATTGAGCCCAAACTTCCAGTCCAGTTCAGTGGTCACTCAACGACGATGCACATCTTGAACCAACACTCGTCGTACACCCCACCCAGGACTGCAGTTTGGTGTGTGTCCGGGGTTGAACGTGGCATTCAGAGTGGGGGCTTATGCATTGAAGCCTTGAGGCCTGTGCGGATATAGGCAAATGGCTGTTGACGGTCAGAGACTCGTACTTGGAGTCGTTTCGTTCGTGGGTTGGACCTCAAGAGGACTGGCGCATGTGGAGGATAGTTGTTTGCTGAAGAAGGGGACCAAGAGAGGATGACGTCGGTGACGTCGGACAGGACATCCGCAGAATTCGACTCGACTGCAGTCTGATGTCACCTTGCCCAGCAGCCGCCATGCATCAAGCTCAAGCTCAAGAACCGTCTGCGGTGCGCGCCCGTACAGGTTTCAGTGTTCGGTGCTGAAGCGTCGCGATTACGATTCTCCCTCTCCTCTTAACTATCTAGTTCTATATGCCGTCGATGTCAACTCTTCGAGTCTCACCCGTGTCCCTTAGCTTTTGTTCTCGTCATTCATGGATTTTGTCACCAACTACAGCGCAGCGGACTCAAAGGACTCATCATCCGACGGAAGGCAATGACATATGCTCAAGATTCTCTGGGCTCTCATTCGTCGTCGGGTTAGACACGAAGAATCAGAGAAATCTCCTCCCACTGCTTCCCAGCTCCTTTACCACGTCCAAGCCGGTCGTATCCACGAAGCACGCACACTCTCCAAAATCTTTCGCGCAAGGCAGTACAGACACTTTACGACTCCCCTTCTCCGTCAGCTCCTCCCTACTGGCACCCCCATATCTCTCCTCTCTCTGCCACTGGGAAATCGAAGCGGCTAGGACCTGGTTCCAAAGGTACTCGTGGCCGTTATTCATCTTGAAGCAGGTTCAGTGTGCGTTTCAACGTTTGAAATATGTTTCGGAGGGGAGGCGACAAAGTATTCGTCATCGTCGGCTCAATATACGGTCACTTGACACCCTTGGCCTGAATGGATGCGGTCATTATTGATCAACCTTGAACAGCTTGTGGCTTACCTTGATCTTGAACATACTCCCGACGCTTGATATCGGCACACATCCCCAACGAACTCAGGACGACCTGGAACCATACTCTTACCCGCCGTCGACTACTCGCAGTGTATGCACCATCGACGCCAAAAATGTTATGCCCAATCGCATCGGTATTGGGCGGTCGTCACACGTGGTTGCTGATGCGGGTATATGCGTTTTGCATCTCATTCTGTTTCCTCAAGGTTTCGAAACTCAAGACTCAGAGTGGACCCGCTCGTCGTTCGTTCGTGCCTCGGGTTGGAGCTGGAGAGGATTGGCAACGGATGAGATCGGTGAGAGTCCGAAGTGGCGCGAGTGGGAGATCTGGAGAGTGCTAGGAGGCTGATGCATTGGAGGGAGGCGGAAGGCGGTCGTTTGACGGGTGTTCGGCAAAGAAGGCACCGAGGAGAAGATGACGCGTTGATGCGGACGGGTTGGATGACGATCGCGAGTTTGATCTAAGCAGCTCATTGCGTTTGTGGACGATTACGACGGCACCAAGCAAGGCACCAATGATGCTCTGATGCTCATCGCTTCTCTTCTCCCCCAACCGGCAACAAGCTTAAGCTTCCACATGTATTTCCATACAACCTTTTATTCGTCCTACACCAATGTATGTACTCGCCGAGTTCCTTTCCACCAATTTCTTCGCTCATCAATTCTGGCTTTCAGTGCATCGTGACTTACTTCCTGCTCTCCTCCCCTTTCAAGATCCAACCGCCTCTGGTTTCACCATCAGACCCCGTATTGCTGCCAACCGATCCTCAAGTCACTCTACGCAAACCCGACACGGCACCTACACCGGTCCCTGCGTGCTGTCCGAAATCGGTTTATCATGAATCCCAAGGCAACTTCGCAGGAGCAGTCCTCCTTCGTCCCTATGTCTTCCAACTCAAGCTCATCCCCGGACATGTGGACTAGGATTCCCATCCAACATCAACAGTAGCGCTGATAACGAGTAGGAAGAAGAACCGCCCCCACTGAATACACAGACGAAACACAAAGTCGTGCGTGCGTTTGGATATACGAGCGAGGGCCGTGGGATGTTGATGGTTTATTTGACAATGGTGGATGAAGCCGGGACAACAAGATGAAGGATATGACCAAGGAGATAGTCAGGTGGTTGAGCGAGGCGCGGATACCCTGTGGTTTGAATATGAGGTATATGGAGAAGAGCCAGTCCATAGTGTTAATGCGTCGCAAAGAACATAAGGGAGGAGTTGTGTATATGACGCATTGAGTAGTAAGCCCGACTAGTAGCGGATCGAGTGGGGTACATCTAACCTCGACTCGCATATCAAATTCAGATTATGACTATTGTATCGGAAGTAAGAGAGAGCACCTAAAATTTCACTGACTTGTGCGTCCATAGATACCAGGTGACTATCCAACTCTAGTCTACATTCATTCCACTCATAACGTCCACAACAACCCTTTCCCTTATAGCTCTCATGGGTCGACATCGAGAGAGGTACCGTGCGATAGATTTCTTCGCTTTCCTTGTTTCCCGAGGGTATGCGGTGCAGAAGGTGCTGAATGTGCAGTTGGTGGCAATGGATGCGAGGTGAGAATCAGGAGGCGCGTTCGCAAGGACGAGGGGGAGAAGTTGCAGGGCGCATCGGTATGTGTACCATAGGTCATAGTTAGACGCGTACTCTGTCCGGTAGCTGAAGAAACAGAGGAGAACTTGCACACCCACAAGCTCCCTGTCCTCCAGATCAATGTAGCTATAGGGACGCTCTCGATGTTCGCCCCACCACGTGGAATGGAGGTCTTGTACATCCAATAAGCAGCGCCCACTCGAATGGCGTTGTCGTCTTTTTCGAAAACGCGAAAGAGATGGTCGCATCTTCAATCTTGTGAAATATCTTGACTTGAGAAGGGGTTTCAGCGACTTTCGACTCTTAACAGAGTGGCCGCCGGACTGTAGATAACGTAGACAGAATAAGGCTGTTTCAAGGTGTATTTGGGGAATACGTGGGGCCAAGATGGATTCCAGAAGTGGATGGACTCCTGATTGTACGTTGATTCCGGTCAGCTGAGGATCATCTGGATCCCATCGTTGTGGATGGACAATCGGGACTAAAGCGAAAGGTCCGTCCCACGAAATCCCTGTGGACGAGCGATCTAAACCTCGACCCTTGTAGCCGAGAGCGAGACGAGCACAAAAACCCGGGCAATGCTGCTCATAGAGCTGTAGCAGTGGTGGGACATATTGCTCATAGAGCCCAAGGTGGTGACTATAGAGCACATTTCTGTTTTTGAATGCCTTGACTTATGTCAGCCAAATCAGAGGTAAGGTTCATACTGGAGTGAACGTACCGAGATTTGTAGATAATCAATGACATACGGGTAATAGTATAAAATATCGTCAGAATACACCTTGCTGTTGTGCGGCAAAGCTGGTTCGGGCAAGGTCATCTGTTGGAGCCTCTCCTCCAGCTCATCCGTAGGATTTGCTTGTACTATTGAACAATATAACAACGGCAACACATAATCTGTCTCAGACGTGTGGTATTAGTATAGTTTCAAGGAGCTCTCTCCCAGCTGGGGAATAGGCGGTATAAGATATCAGACTCACACCGAACGTCCCCAATCCAAACATTGCCATGAAGAGCGTCAAGATAACTGCACCAAACGGCCAGATCAGTGTGGATGGCTGCAAGGCTGAATGGGAGGCCCAAGAACCGACTGGGATCTGACAAGAAATCGAAGAGAGAAGCATGGTGGACACGAAGCGGTTTGTCGTCACCCTTGTATTCGATAAGGGAGCCCAAATCTTCTAGTCCACGCTGTACGTCCCCAGGATGTAGACCGAGGATTATTTCCGTGTTTTCTGGCGTCGTTATTTTAGAGGGAAAGTCATAAGGACCTCTATCCCATGGAATAACTAGTGTTTGTGTGGACAGTAAGCACATCCCAATGACGCGCAGGGTGAGTTCTACGTCCTTGCAAGAGAGTATTATATACTTGTACAGCGCGTCAAGCTGCGCAAAAGGGGATTCTCCTGACAGCGGCCGCAATCTTAAGGCAACGTCAAGGCGGAGCGTCGGGTTATGTCGCGGTGACGAGATATACCTGATGATTGTGGCGGGATAGATGAATTTTCCCGACGACTTCTGCAGGAGATCTGCTTTTGCTTCTGATGAGGGCCAGTCCTGAGGAATGTGGCGTCTCGAAGGGTGGGTGCGCTTGATTTCGTCGAATTTGGCAGAAAGGAAGTACTCCACGTCCTCTATCGATTCGGGTTCGTCGTCCAGCGAGTGCCGGGCGGACACCTCGACAACAGGGGTGGCGTTGAAGACTCTTGCAATTGGGACTTCGGGTCGACTGGTGATGAGAAACTTGAGCGGTGCGGAATCCTGCCAAGCAGCTGTCGAGATTGCATGCAGGAGGGTGGTCCGTTCTTCGTGTTTCAAGCACTCGTCCAGGCCATCTATGACAATGACCGTAGGATATACCATACCTTGCTGAGAGAGTCGTTGAAGAGGCCCGAAGATGAGCTGCTCTAATTGATGAGCAAATGGGCGGCTCAAGATGTGGGGATCGTTTTCAATTGTAGCAACGATTAGAGGTCGAGATTCTGGAACAGAGAGAGCGATGTTGTAGGCGAGGGTTGCGATGACAGATTTTATGTGGTTTCGGGAGGAATCCTGGCGAGAAAAGAAGAATGTAGCGAGGAGTTGCTGTCGACTATGCAGGATCTCGGCCATAGTTCGAGCGATGGCAGATTTTCCAGCGCCAGCAGCCCCATACAACCACATTACAAAGGCAGTGACGTCGATAACGAGGTTGACCCAGTCGCCAACTTTCTCCAGGACTGACACTCGGGTATTCTCGTGGCATCGAGATACATCAAATTCATGATCATGATAGTCGTAGAAGGCACTTGGTATTGTGGCCTCTGTCAAGATCTTGAATCCTGCTAACAGAGATCAACCAAGCATCAGCTCAAAGCTTTCAGATTTTATTGAACAAACGGCTCACCTTGGCCAGTAGTGGATCCATAATTGTGGTAGTTCTCCGTGAAATATCCGCCTGAAATGTAATTCTTTCCGTGAATCATGGAGTGGATGGATGGTGGTAGCGGAGGCTGCATTTGACATAAACAAGAACCGGGGGAAGGAAGGTGGGCAAGCTCGAGTTGATGGTTCTCAAGAAAAGACCAAGGAACAGGTTACACGCATTGGCAGTGCTAAGTGCACGAACCGCAAAGTGCTTTTTCTGGCAACTGTCAGAGAAACTCGCACAGCTAAGCAGGACATAGCTTTGCACTAGGCTGAGTCCCCCATTCCAAAGTGGTGCTCAATCACAATCGAATGAGATGCCACGAGAGACCTGCGGTGACACCAACATGTCCATGTAATCTTTGGATGGCGGT
>Ga0247735_1001125_pt1 | contig 10499 bp, 7 predicted proteins | sample UWRJL178409R2_FD_180934 | JGI IMG/M metagenome (GOLD analysis project Ga0247735, IMG submission 180934) | Plant litter microbial communities from Arlington Agricultural Research Station in Wisconsin, United States - UWRJ-L178-409R-2 | ecosystem: Environmental > Terrestrial > Plant litter >...
CGGCGACCCGGCTCGGCAGGGTACCGGGGTTGCGGCGGACATGAATCGAATCGCTTGGCGGCAGCAGCGACACCGGCGCGACCGGCTCCGGGCCGTGGATTGCGACATCGGCCGACCAATTGCCTTCCCCCATCACCGAGGCCCGGGGATCCTTGTGCTCGCCGATGCGGGCAAAGCCGCCGGGCATAATCGCCCAGCTGCCATCGGCGCCGCGCGCCGCGAAGACACGAAGGGTGAAGGGACGCGCGGTGAGCCCTTCATCGGTGACGACCGGCATGGTCGAGAGGCGGATGATCTCCTGCCCGACATAATCCTGCGGCCGCCGCACCATGTCGTCGAGCAAGGCCGCGCGCGCCGCGCCGGTGATCTCAGCGCCGGGGCGCGGCATGATGCCCTCCAGACCCAGTGGCTGGACGCCGAACGCTGGGCCGATCAGCAGTTGATCAATATCCTCGATAACTCGCGCGCGCTCCTTGTCCTGCCCGCACCACCAGGTGGCGATATTGGGAAGGAGCAGGTCCTTGCCGGTCAGCCGGGTCGCGAGCATCGGCAGGAAAGCGGCGAACGCAGCCGATTCGAGCACACCCGCACCTGGCACGTTCGAGATAACGACATTGCCCGCCGCCATCGCATCGATGAGGCCAGGCACGCCGATGCTCGAATGCGAATCGAAGGCGAGCGGATCGAGCAGGCGCGGATCGAGCCGGTTCCAGATCGCATCGACGCGCTTGAGCCCGCCGATCGTGCGGACATAAAGCTTGTCTTCCAGCGCCGCGAGATCGGCGCCCTCCACCAGCAGCAGCCCGAGGTAGCGCGCGAGGTGCGCCTGTTCGGCATAGCTGGGATTGTAGCGGCCGGGGGTCAGCAGCCCGATGCGCGGATCGGAGCGGCGACAGGCAGCGGCAAGGCCGTCGCGATAGGCGGCGAAGAAAGGCGCGTGGCGTTGTACGTTGAGCCGCGCCTGCAGCCCGCCAAGCGTGCGCGAGATCGCAAGCCGATTCTCCAGCGCGTAGCCGGCACCGGCCGGCGCGCGGAGATGATCGGCGAGCACGCGCCATTCGCCCGTTGGGCCGCGGCCGAGATCGATCGCGATGAAGTGCAGGTGATGGCCGCCTGGCGGCACCAGCCCCGCCATCGGTCGCAGGAAGAAGGGGCTGCCCGCGACCAAGGCGGCGGGGATCAGGCCGCGCTCGACCAGCTTGGCGTCGCCATAGAGATCGGCAAGGACCGTCTCCAACAGTTCGGCGCGCTGGGCGACGCCGGCCTCGATCCCGGCCCATTCGTCGGCCTCGATCAGCAGCGGGACGGGGGATAGCGGCCAGGCGCGTTCCTCGCTTTCGCCGATGATGCGAAAACCCGTGCCGATATCGGCGGCGTGGCGCTGAACGCGGTCGCGCGCATGGCCGAGATCATCGCCGGCGACCGCCGCCAGCTCCTCGAACATCGCGGTCCAGGCGGGATCGTCGCGGCCGGCGCAGAGCACGTCGCCCTTTTTCTCCCGCGCGCAATAATCCGCAATCCAGCGCGATGCGTGAATCGACGGGTCGAGCAAAGAGGGGGATGCGAGCGTGGCCATGGTGATTGAAGGCGTTCCCCTACGAACAGGTCGACCCGACCACAATCCTTTCGCGCGTGCAACAAGGATCAGAGATCGGGCAGGACCTGATCAGCGAACCCCCATCCCGCGAGTTCGCGGGAATTGGCACGTTCGAGCAGCTCCGCGCCATCTCGGACGCCCCAGCGATGGGCATTGTCGATGTCGCGCAGTTCCGTCCAGGTGACCGGAGCGGCGACCGGCGCGCCCGATCGCGCGCGGGCGACATAGGGCAGGACGGCGGTCGAGCCGCGCTGGTTGCGGAGGTAATCGAGGAAGATGCGGCCCTTGCGCTTCGCCTTGGACATGTTGGCGACATAGCGTTCGGGCTCGGCCTCGGCGAGCGCGCGGGCGAAACGTTCGGCAAAGTCCTTCACGGCCGGCCACTCGGCCTGGGGCTTGAGCGGCACCACGACGTGAATGCCCTTGCCGCCAGACAGCATCGCGAAGCTGACCAGGCCGATTTCGGCGAGCTGGTTCTTGATATCCTCGGCGGCCTTCTTGACCACGTCGAAGCCGAGCTCCTCGTCGGGATCGAGATCGAACACCATGCGATCGGGCTGTTCGAGCGTCGCGACCGACGAGCCCCAGCCATGGAATTCGATCGTGCCCATCTGCACGCACATCACCAGGCCATCGGCATCCTCGACATAGATATAGTCTTCCGTCGACCCGTCCTTTTCGCGGATCGGGACCTGATGGACATATTCGCCGAAGGTGCCGGCGTCGTGCTTCTGGAAGAAACATCGCTTGGCGCGGCCCTGGGGGCAGCGGACCAGGCTGATCGGGCGATTGGCCGCCCAGGGCAGCATGGCGGGCGCGACCAGCGCGTAATAATCGGCGAGATCGCCCTTGGTGACGTCCGAATCGGGGAAGATCAGCCGGTCGCGGCTGCTGACCTTCACATGCACCTCGGGCACCGCGGCCGCGTCGACCGCCACCGGCTTCTCCGCGACGACATCCTTTGCGGCCTTGTCCTCGCGCAGGCCGAGGAAGCTGGAGTGGCGCAGCACGCCATCGGGCGTAGTCTCGGCAAAGGCGATCTCGGCGACCAGCTTCGGCTCGACCCAATGCGCGCCGCGCACGGCCGCGCGGGGTGCCTCGACGGTCGGCTTCTTGACCTCGAGCCTGGCCAGCTTCGCGCCCAGATCGAGCATCGTGTCGGTGTCGAACCCGGTGCCGACCTTGCCGGCATAGGTGAAACCGTCAGGTCCGTTGAGGCCGAGCAGCAGCGCGCGGAAACCGCGGGACTTTTCCGACGGTGTCCAGCCGACGATGACGAATTCCTGGCGCCGGATGCACTTCACCTTGAGCCAGCCCTTGCTGCGCTGGCCGCGATACGGCGCGTCAACGAGCTTCGAGACGATGCCTTCATACCCCTCGCGGCACATCGTCTCGAACAATTGCTCGCCCGAGCCGAGGATATGTTCGGCGAATTGCAGGCGTGCATCGGCGCCGTCGATCAGCGGGCGCAGGCGTTCCTTGCGCTGGATATTGGGGAGAGCCGCGATATCCTCGCCGTCGAGTTCGAGCAGGTCGAAGGCGAACAGAGTCATGTCGCCGCCATTGGCAATCGCGTCCTGCAGGGCGGAGAAGTTGGGCTTGCCGTCCTTGAAGGCGACGGCCTCCCCATCGATGAGCGCGCTGCCGATGTTCAGGGTCGCGGCGGCTTCCGCGATGCCGGGAAATTTTTCGGTCCAGTCGAGGCCGGAGCGGCTGTAGATTTTTACCCTGGTGCCCGCGATCGCGATGAGCACGCGGTAGCCGTCATATTTCACTTCGTGCAGCCAGCGACTTCCGGTCGGGACGCTGTCGACCAGCGTGGCGAGCTGGAAGTCGCGGAATTTGGGCAAGGTGCCGGAAGCCGGCTTGCCACCTGCGGCGCGTTTGGGGCGGCCCCCTCCACCAGTTTCGCTGGTCCCCCTCCCCCGCTTCGCGGGGGGGGATTTGGGTTTGGCGCCTTCGGCGATCTCGACCATGGTTCGGCCGGTCGCGACGCTGGTGAGGGCGGTTTCCACCAGGGCGTCGGTGCCGCCGGCTTCCGCATCGTTGATCTTACGAAGCAGCCAGTTCTCGCTCTTTTCCTTACCGCGGGGTTTCAGGCGGATCAGGAGCCATTCGCCCTTCATGCGCTCGCCATCGAGCACGAAATGAAGATGGCCCTTGTCGAGGTCCTTGGCGCTCTTGCCCTTGATCGGGGACCAGGTGCCGCGATCCCACAGCATCACCGTGCCGCCGCCATATTGGCCCTTGGGAATGGTACCCTCGAAGGTGGCGTAGGAAAGCGGATGATCCTCGGTGCGGACGGCGAGGCGCTTTTCGCCGGGGTCGAGGCTGGGGCCGCGGGTGACGGCCCAGCTTTTCAGCACACCGTCGATCTCCAGCCGGAAATCCCAGTGGAGCCGGCTCGCATCGTGCTTCTGCACCATGAAGCTGTTGCCATGGCCGGGCGCGAGCGTGCCGGCCGGTTCCGCGGTCTGGCTAAAGTCGCGCTTCGCGTTGTAGCGTTCGAGCGGATTGAGATCAGGCACGCTTTTTCACCGCAGGTTTCTTGACCGGCGCCGCAGCCGCCTTCTTGGCAGCCGGCTTCTTCGCCGCAGGAGTCGCCTTGGCAGGCGCCCCGCCCGGTTTCTCCATCGACTTCTTCAGCGCTGCCATCAGGTCGACGACGTTGGAACCCGACCGGCCGCCGGGCTCGTCGCTGGTGTCCTCGATGATCTTGCGGCCCTTGGCCTTGCGCTTGCGCTCGACCAGGCCCCTGAGCGCTTCGACATAATGATCGTGGAAGGCCGCGGGATCAAAGCTGCCGGTCTTCTTCTCGATCAGCGCCTCGGCCAGTTCGAGCAGATCGTCGTCCGGCTTGGAATCGGGAATGTCGCGGAAATAGCCCTGGGCCTTGTTGACCTCATCGGCGTAGCGCAGCGTCTCCAGCACCATGCCGCGGCCGCATGGCTTGAGGCTCACCACATATTCGCGGCCGCGCATCGCGAGCTGGCCGAGCCCGACCTTCTTGGTACGCCTGAGCGCCTCGCGCAGCACGATAAACGCTTCCTCGGCAAGGTCGTCGGCCGGCACCACGAAATAGGGTTTTTCGTAATAGAGCACGTCGATTTCGCTCGCGTCGACGAACTGGGTGAGTTCGAGCGTCTTTTTCGATTCGAGCTTCACCGCGTCGATCTCGTCCTGTTCGAGCAGGACGAACTCGCCCTTCTCATACTCGAACCCCTTCATGATCTCGTCAGTGTCGACCGGGCCGATGCCGGTCACGACCTTTTCATAATGGATCGGCTTTCCGCTCGGCTCGTGGATCTGCTTGAAACTGATCTGCGCACCGGATTTGGTCGCGGTGTAGATCTCCACCGGGATCGACACGAGCGCGAGCCTGATCTGTCCCTGCCAATAGGCGCGTGCGGCCATGTACCGGTTCCTTTGTTGCGAAGGCGATTCAATCCCTGGCGCGCAGTTCCGTTCCTCGACACTCGCCCAAGGCAGCCGTAAAGCGCGACCATGGTACAAGATCCCTTCCAGCTGTTCGACATCTGGTACGCCGAAGCGCGCCAAAGCGAGCCGAATGATTCGAACGCGATGGCGCTGGCGACCGCGGATGCGGAGGGCCGCCCTTCGGTGCGCATGGTGCTGCTCAAGGGGCATGGGCCGGATGGATTTGTCTTCTACACCAACCGCGAGAGCCGCAAGGCGGGCGAGATGGAAGCCAATCCGCATGCCGCGCTGCTGTTCCACTGGAAGTCGCTGCGGCGCCAGATCCGCATCGAGGGCGCGCTGACCCGGGCGACCGATGCCGAATCGGATGCCTATTTCGCCAGCCGGCACCGCGATTCGCAGCTTGGCGCCTGGGCGTCCGACCAGTCGCGCCCGCTCGAGTCGCGGGCAGCGTTCGAGGCGCGATTCGCCGAGGTGCAGGCGCGGTTCGAGAGCGGGGCGGTACCGCGGCCGCCGCATTGGGGCGGGTATCGGCTGACTCCGGACCGGATCGAATTCTGGCAGGATCGCGCGCATCGGCTTCACGAGCGTCGCCTGTTCGTGCGTGCCGACAAGGGCTGGAGCGAGGGGCTGCTCTTCCCGTGACCGAGGACCAGCGCCGCGCCATTCCCCATGTCGTGCGGGCCGCCATCGCCAGCGTGGCGATGGCACTGTTCCTGCTCGGGTTGAAGGGCTTTGCCGCCTGGCATACCGGATCGGTCGCCATGCTCGGGTCGCTCGCCGACACGGCGCTGGACCTGCTTGCCTCGCTCGTCACGCTCTACGGCGTCCGGCTCGCCGCGACGCCGGCCGATCACGACCACCGCTTCGGCCATGGCAAGGCGGAAGCGCTGGCGGCGCTGTTCCAGGTCATGCTGATCACGGCGTCGGCCGCGGGCATCGCCTGGCGTGCGATCATGGCGTTCGGGGAGTCCGATCCGACCCAGGACGCCGAATTCGGCATCGGCGTATCGATTATCGCGATCTTCGCGACGGTGGCGCTGCTGATCTACCAGCGAAGCATCATCCGGCGCACCGGATCGGTCGCGATCATGGCCGACAATATGCATTACCAGTCCGACGTGCTGCTGAACGGCTCCGTGATCGTCGCCCTGGTGCTCGACCAGTATCTCGGCTGGAGCAAGGCCGACCCGATATTCGGCATCGTGATCGCCGCCTGGCTGGCGTTCGGCGCGTTTCGCGCGTCGAGCAACGCGATCGACCAGTTGATGGACAAGGAATGGCCCGAGGAGGAGCGCAAGCGCTTCATCGAGGCAGCGGCGCAGCATCCCGAACTGCGCGGCATCCATGATTTCCGTACGCGCCGATCGGGCAGCCATGATTTCGCGCAATTCCATATGTATGTCGCGCCCGAGATGACGATCGCCGACGCGCATATCGTGATGGACGCGGTGGAAGCGAAAATCCGGCGGCAGTTCCCCAAGGTCGAGGTGCTGATCCACCTCGATCCCGAAGGGCATGTCGATACCGACAATCCGCTGATCGAGGCGGACGTCACCCCCCATTGGTTCGGGAAGCGCCTGTGAGAATTCCGTTCGTCCAGATCGATGCTTTCGCGAGCGCCCCGTTCGAGGGAAACCCCGCGGCAGTGATGCCGCTCGCGGCGTGGCTCGACGATGCGACGCTCCAGGCGATCGCGGCCGAGAACAACCTTGCCGAGACCGCCTTCATCATCCCCGCCGAGGGCGGGGACGCCGATTTCGAACTGCGCTGGTTCACGCCGACCGTCGAGGTTGCCCTGTGCGGCCACGCAACGCTGGCGAGCGGGCATTTCGTGCTCTCGGGCGATCCGTCGCGGGACCGCGTGACGTTTCGCACGCGCAAGGCCGGGGTGCTCGACGTGGCGCGGGCCGGCGACGGGTATGAGCTTGCGCTGCCGGCCCTGGCGCCCGACCCCAGGCCGCTGCCGCAGATCGTTGCGGCCCTTGGGCTGGACAGCGCGGTCGAGACGTTGTGGCAGACCGGGCGGTACGGCCTGATCGTGCTGGAGAGCGAAGCGCAGGTGCGCGCGCTGAAACCCGACTTCCGCAAGCTCGCGGCCGACGGAGATGTGCTGACCATCGTGACCGCGCCGGGCGACGACACCGATGTGGTGAGCCGCGTGTTCGCGCCGGGCGCCGGGATCGACGAGGACCCGGTGACCGGATCCGCCCATGCCGTGTCGGTGCCCTATTGGGCGAAGCGGCTGGGTCGCGACCGCTTCACGGCGTTTCAGGCGAGTGCGCGGGGCGGGCGGCTGGCCTGCCGGCTCGACGGCGACCGGGTGGTGCTGGGCGGGACGTGCGTGACGGTGATCGAGGGCACGTTTTTCCATTAATGCGAGTATCGAGGCGGTTTTAGCGGCAGTTCGAGCGGCATTTGGCAGCGATATGCGCGATTTCCCTTTGCTCTCAATCGCTTGATTTTGCGAGACGGCGTCGCATCGCCCGATGAGGGGCGCGCAGTATCGCGCGAGAATAGCGCTGCCATGATGCCGTACCGACAGGCCTGCGGCTGCGCCGGCATAGTAACGCTTGGTCGTTTTCTTGCGCTCACCGCAACTATTCGCGGATTTATGCGACCCAACGCACCCCCCAAAATTTTCGTGCGCTTCTTGGAAGTCACGCGACCTGTTGGAAAATTCAATTTCAGGCGTTGGAGATGCCCAACACACCAAGCCTATAGAGACTGAAGCTATACTGTTCCGTGACTCGAGCTTTACTAGAAGAATTACGCGACCCCTATCAGATATAGCCCGGCCTGTACTTGAGCGTTCGAAAAATCGCTGCGCCATCGCACCTTCTCCGCATGGCAGCCGGGAATGGCGGCGTGCGACCCTAGGCTCCGGCGGCGCGAGCTTGAATCGGACCGGTTGCGCGCGGTGGCATTGGCGGACAGGATGGCCGTCGCCGCAACGCCCGGAGGATCCGCATGCGCCTGATCGACCGTGACGAAGTGCGCGCGCGCCTGACCTACGACCTGTGCATCCCGATCGTGCGCGAGGCGATGATCGCGTTTTCGACCGGCGAGACTCGGCAATTGCTGCGATCGATCATCCCGCTGAGCGAGGGCCGGCTGTTCGGGATCATGCCGGGTGCGCTCGCGGCGGACGGGCCGTTCGGCGCCAAGCTGATCAGCGTGTTCGCCGGCAATGCGGCGAAGGGGCGCCAATCGCATCAGGGCGTGGTGGTGATCTTCGATCCCGAGACGGGCGCGCCGATCTGCATCGCCCATGCCGGGGAAGTAACCGCGATCCGCACCGCCGCCGCGAGCGCGGTGGCGACCGATGCGCTCGCCCGCGCCGATGCCCGCGTCCTCACCATCCTCGGCACCGGCGAGCAGGCGGCAACGCACATCCGCGCGATCGCCACGCTGCGCCCGCTGGAGCGCGTGCTGGTGTGGGGCCGCTCGCGTTATCGCGCGGCAGAACTGGCGCAGACGATGGCCGCGGAAACCGGTATCCCTGTCGCGGCGGTGGACGAGGTGCGCGAGGCGGTGGCGGAAGCGGATATCGTCTGCACCGTCTCCAGCGCCATCGAGCCGATCCTGCACGGCGCCTGGGTGCGGCCGGGGACTCACCTCAACCTGGTCGGATCAAGCCATGCGGTCCCGGTTGAAGTGGATCACGAGCTGGTCGTTCGATCCCGCTTCATCGCCGACAGTCGCGAGGGCGTTCTGGCCCAGGGTGCCGAATTCCTGAAGGCGAAAGCCGCCGGGCTGATCGGCGACGACCATATCGTCGGGGAAATCGGCGAGGTGCTGGCGGGGCGGGTCGACGGGCGACGGTCCGAGGAAGAGATCACCGTGTACAAGTCGCTCGGGCATGTGGTGCAGGATCTGGCGAGCGTCTGGGCGCTTTATAAAGCGGAGCGATGACGCCGGTCGTCGCCCGCCAACGCTCTACCGGGCCTGATCAGCCGAAAGCTGCCGGGCACACAGCCCCTGCGGATGCCAGCTGTGCGTCAGGGTCGTGGCGGGCTGCCCGGAATCATGCAAAATGAGCGCGAAACCCTGGCGCGGTGCGGTGCCGATGGCCATCAGGAGCATCGGCGGCCCAGCCTCGATCGTCAGGCTGTTACCTCGGCCGCGGCCGATGCGAACGCCATCGGGCGTCTCGAGACAGGTATCACCGCTGACGGCGTAGAAGGCCTCCGGCCCGGAATGAACGTGCAGCGGCGCAGTCGCGCCAGGCGCGAAGATCGAGCGGAGATACTCGGCCGAGTAGGTCGAGGCCGGCGCCACGGCGAGCGGGCCGATTTCGGCGACATGCTTGCCTCCCCGGGGCCGCCACTTCGCCCGCTGAAGCGTGAAGAGCCAGGTCGAGCCGAAAGCCTCGACGACGACGCTGGTCGCAATGGCGCGTTTTTCGGCAGCCGCTTTCGAGGGAAACCGGTCGATGAACCAGAAAGTCTGGCCAGCCGGGAGCGAGGGGAGTTCCCTGCGGGCGATCAGGCAGGCTGGGCCAGGTTCTTCGACAGTGCCGCATTGACGCGTCGTCGCCTGGCTCCATGCCGGCGCAGACCAGCTGGCTGCTGCCAGAGAAACCAGACCAACGAGCGCGCTTCGCATGATGTTACCTCACCGACATCCGGTCGTAAGCATGACTGCTTTGGGGAAGCGCTTCAAGCGCAGCGAACGGTTCGTGTGAGGCCCGTCAGCCGGCAGCTACAATGGTGGCAGTCAGGCGAAAATCATGACCCCTTTTTATCCTGCCCCCTTTTTACCGGCCGCCTCCGGCCAGGGCCTGCACGTGCAAAAGGGGAAAGACCTCCTCGATTGGCCGGGTGTCGGGCAGCACATAGACATAGCCGCCCTTCTTCCGGAACAGCGGCGCGATGGTCTTGCCGTAAAAGGCGATGGGCACGTTGATGCAGCCGAAGGTGATGCGGTTGTCGTCCGGGGTCGGCGACAGCATGCGCTCGCGCCGCCGTTCCTTCTTGCTGGCGCCCGGCGGGATCGGGTGGAGCGCCACCGACGTGGCGTAATCGACCCACAGGACCTTTTGCCGCCCGGCGGCAAGGCCGAATTTCGCGAGGAAGCGCCCGGCGGGCGTCGTCTTCTCGGCTGGGCCGATCTCGGCGAGATTCTTGCTGCCGATGCCGGGCGTGGCGTCGTCGCCGGTGGCGACGCCGATCAATACCGGCACTTTGCCGAGCAGCTTGCCTTCCGCATCGAACAGAACAAGCGACGCGTCCTGCTTGTCGATGATGGCATAGGGAAGCGACCTGTTGTCGCCGGAGGTCGCGACCCAATCGGCAACGCGTTTCGCCGCTGCCGATTGGGCGACTTCATCCCGAGCAACCGGCGTATCTGGCTTTGATACCGAAGACGGAGTGCTCTGTTCCGCGCGTGCGGGCACGGCGGCGGTCAGGGCAAACCCGGCCAGCGCCAGAAGGATCACCCCCTGGCGCGTTCGGACGGCACA
>Ga0247735_1001127_pt1 | contig 10490 bp, 5 predicted proteins | sample UWRJL178409R2_FD_180934 | JGI IMG/M metagenome (GOLD analysis project Ga0247735, IMG submission 180934) | Plant litter microbial communities from Arlington Agricultural Research Station in Wisconsin, United States - UWRJ-L178-409R-2 | ecosystem: Environmental > Terrestrial > Plant litter >...
CTCAGCGGCTATGAAACGGCATCCGGCATCAAGGTCGAATTCGGCAGGCTGGAGGGTTCGCTCTACGGCAAGCTGACCATCCGCGACCTGAAGGTCAGCGATCCCAAGGGTGTGTTCGCGACCGCCCCCCGGGTAGATCTCGACTGGCGGCCCTTCGCTTTCATCCGCAACCATGCGGACATTCGGTCCGCCACCGCGCCGCTGATCACGCTCGCGCGGTTGCCCGAACTCAAGGCGGTGCCCAGCGACCCCAACGCGCCCACCCTGCCCGACATCGATATCGATGTCGGCAAGCTGAAGGTCGATCGTCTCGTGCTTGGCGGGCCCGTGACCGGCACGAGGCGCCTGATGACTCTCGATGCCGTCGCGCATATCGCCGATGGCCGCGCGCAGATCACCGGCAATGCCGCGGCACTGGATGGCGGTGACCGGCTCGCGCTGGTGCTGGATGCAGTGCCGGACCAGGATCGGCTTATCGTCGATGCCCGGCTCAACGCTCCCGCGGGCGGAATCGTGGCAGGCATGGCGGGGCTCAAGCAGCCGCTCGTCGCGCGGATTGACGGGCGCGGCAGCTGGTCGGCCTGGCAAGGCAAGGCGCAGGCGGCGCTGGGCGGCAAGCCGCTTGCCGCGCTGAACCTCACCGGACGCAATGGCACCTTCACGGCGCGCGGGCCGCTCCACCCCGGCCTGATCCTGGCCGGACCGGTCGAGCGGCTGACCGCGCCGCAACTGCTCGTCGACCTCACCACGACGCTGGCCGAGCGCCGCGCGAAGACGACATTGTCGGTACGCTCAGACGCGCTCGCCGTGACCGCGAATGGCCTGATCAATCTGGCGGAGAGCCGTTTCGAGGGCCTGCAAATCGAAGCGAGCCTCCTGACGCCCGGTTCGATCGCCCCCAATCTCAATGGCCGGGACGTGCGAGCCTCGCTCCGGCTCGACGGGGCCTTTGCCCGGCCGCTGATCGATTACAAGATCAGCGCGGCAGCGATCGGGTTCGACAAGACCGTCGTGCAGGGCCTGTATGCCGAAGGCCGCAGCCGCGTGGACGCCGACCGGATCATCGTCCCAATCTCCGCGCGCATCGCGCGAGTGACCGGGCTCAACGCGGCCGCCGGCGGGCTGCTCACCAAGGTGACCGTCAATGGTGAGTTCGCGATCTCTGGCGACACGATCCTGTCCGACAATCTGCGCATCCGATCGCCACAAATCGACGCGACGGCCATTGTCGTCGCCGATCTGTCGACCGGGCTCTACCGGGGCGGCCTGAAGGGCCGGATCAACGACTACCGGATCGAGGGCGTCGGCATCATCAATCTGACGACCGACGTGAATCTGGTGACCGTGCCGTCCGGCGGCTTCGGGCTACAGGGGCGGTTCGGCATCGTCACGGTGAAGCTCGACAATGCGGGCGTGGCGGATTTCCTGGGCGGACGGGCCGTGATCGCCGGCACGATCAGCTTCGACCCCAAGGGCGTGTTCCGAGTCCAGGATCTGCGCGTGGGCGCGCCCAAATTCCGCCTCAGCGGCGGTCAGGGCAGCTACCTGCCCGATGGTCGCATCGCCTTCACCGCTCAGGGCAGTTCGACGCAATACGGGCCACTCGCGCTTGCCGTATCGGGCACGGCCGAACGACCGCTGATCAAGATTCGGGCTAGCCGGCCGAATGTCGGCGTCCAGTTGACTGACGTGGTGGCGACGATCCGCGGAACGGGCACAGGCTATGCCGTCACCGCGAGCGGCGGATCGCCTTATGGGCCATTCAACGCAGACGTGCTGATTCGCACCGGTGGCGGCCCGCTGACGATCGACATCCATCGCGCGCGCTTTGCCGGCGTCGATTTCGCGGGCACCGTGCGTCAGGCATCCGCCGGCCCGTTCGTCGGGAAACTCACCGCCAATGGCTCGGGCATCACCGGCACCGTCAATCTGTCGGCGGTCGGCAAGATCCAGCGCGCGCAAATCTCCGCGCGTGCCAATGGCGCCCATATCCCGGGCCAGGCCAAGCTCGTGATCGAGCGTGCGATCGTCGAGGCGACGATTACCCTTTACGCCAAGGCCCCGGAGATCGTCGCTGACGTCCAGCTTGCCGGCGTGCGCCAAGGCAACTTCCTGCTCCAGACCGCGCGCGCCAAGGTAAATTACCAGGGCGGCCGTGGCACCGCCCAGTTGGTCGCGAACGGCCAGAGCGGCGCGAGTTTCCGCATCGCGGCCAACGCCCAGCTCTCGCCGGACCTGTACCGCGTCGCCGCGCAGGGTCAGGTCGGCACCGTCGCCTTCCGCCTCGGCCAGCCGGCAGTGATCCGCAACGAACGCGGCACCTATGTGCTGGCGCCCGTCGCCATCGTCGTGCCGCAGGGTCAAGTCCGGGTTGCCGGCCGCTATGGCAAGACGCTCGAGCTGCAGTCGCGCTTCGACAATTTCGATCTGGCGATCCTCAACACCTTCGCCGCAGGCGCGGGCATCGGTGGCCGGGCGACCGGCAGCCTCGATTATGTCCAGGCGGGATCGGGCATCCCCCGCGCCGATCTGCGCATCGCTATCCGCAGCTTCACCCGCTCCGGCGCAGCGGTTGTGTCGACGCCGGTCGACATCTCGGCGCTCGGCACACTTCGGCCCGAAGGCGGCACTCTCGCTGCGCTGATCAAGCGCAGCGGCGCGACGATCGGAAGAGCGCAGGTGCGGCTGCAACCGGTTGGCGGCGGCGACTGGACGACGGCGATGATGAATGCGCCGCTCGGGGGCGGAATCCGCTATAACGGACCGGCCGATGTGTTGTGGAGCCTGTCAGGACTCGCGAACCAGACGCTCACCGGACAGATCGGCATCGCCGCGGATTTCTCCGGCCGCATCTCCAGCCCGCAACTAACTGGCCTGATCCGCGCCAATGCGCTGGCCTATGATAACGAGACCTATGGCACCCGCATCAGCGCGATCAAGCTGACCGGGCGCTTCACCAACGACCGGTTCGAGATCAGCGACTTCACCGGGCGCGCCGGCAAGGGGACCGTCTCCGCAAGCGGCAGTGTCGGGTTCGGTTCGGATGCCGGCTTCCCGATCGACATCCGGGTGGCGCTGCGCAACGCACAGCTCGCGCGCAGCGATGCGCTCGGCGCGACCGTCTCTGGCGAGATCGCCATCACCAACAGCAAGGCGAATGGAGGGCTGGTTTCAGGCACCCTGAACCTGCCCGAGGTGCGGTATGAGATCATACGCCAGGGTGCGGCCGAGGTCGCCGAATTGCAGGGCGTGCGCCGCAAGGGCACCAGCCGGGCGCAGGCCGCGCGCGATGCCGCCGCGGCGGCGGAAGGCGTGCCGAGCCTGTTCAAGCTCGACCTGCGCATCCGCGCCGACAATCGCCTGTTCGTCAGCGGCATGGGGCTGGAAAGCGAATGGAGCGCAGACCTCCGCGTCGTCGGGACATCGGCCACTCCCGAGGTGGTCGGCAATGTCGATCTGGTACGCGGCACTTACAGCTTCGCGGGCAAGCGCTTCGATCTCGACCAGGACAGCGTCATCCGCTTCGAGGGCGGTGCGGTAACGAACCCGGTCTTGTCGATGCGGGCGACGGCGACGCTTTCGGGCACTGCGGTGACGATCAACATCGCCGGCCGCGCACAGAATCCGCAGATTACGTTCAGCTCCTCGCCAAGCTTGCCGCAGGACGAACTATTGTCGCGCATCCTGTTCGGCAACTCGATCACCGAGCTGTCCCCCATGCAGGCGATCCAGCTCGCCTCGGCGCTCAATTCGCTGCGTGGCTCGGGCGGCGGGCTCAATCCGCTGGGCAAGCTTCGCTCCGCATCGGGCATCGACCGCTTGCGAGTCCTGGGCGCGGACGAGGCGACCGGGCGCGGGACCTCAGTCGCCGCGGGCAAATATATCTCCAACGACATCTATGTGGAGATCGTGACCGATACGCGCGGCTTCACCGCGACTCAGATCGAGATCGCCTTGTCCAAGGCGCTGAGCATCCTGAGCCAGACCGGCGGATCGAACGGGACCGCGATCAACCTGCGCTATTCGAAGGATTATTGAGGGGCGACTGCCCGTCAGCACTCGACGACGTTGACGGCGAGACCACCCAGGCTGGTTTCCTTGTATTTGGAGCGCATGTCCTCGCCGGTCTGACGCATCGTCTCGATCGCCTGGTCGAGGCTGACGATATGCGTGCCGTCGCCGTCGAGCGCGAGATAAGCGGCATTGATCGCCTTGACCGCGCCCATCGCGTTGCGCTCGATGCACGGTACCTGGACGAGCCCGCCGATCGGATCGCAGGTCAGCCCGAGATTATGCTCGATGCCGATTTCCGCGGCATTTTCTATCTGGGCGTTGGTCGCCCCGAGCACCGCCGCAAGACCGGCGGCGGCCATCGAGCAGGCGACGCCGACTTCGCCCTGGCAGCCCATCTCGGCTGCCGAGATCGACGCTCGCGTCTTGTAAAGCATGCCGATCGCCGCGGCCGTCGAAAGAAAGATCCGAATGCCCTCGCGCGTCGCCGGCCCTTCGAACGTCTCGTAATAGCGGATCACGGCGGGGATGATGCCGGCGGCGCCGTTGGTCGGCGCGGTCACCACGCGGCCACCCGCTGCATTTTCCTCGTTTACCGCGAGCGCCCACAGGCTGACCCACTGGATGGTGTGCGATGGCGCGCCCCGTTCCGAGCGCGAGATCAGCGCCTCGTGCAGCCCCTTGGCGCGGCGGCGGACATTCAAGCCGCCCGGCAGAATACCGCCCTTCACCATGCCGCGATCGATGCAGGCGCGCATCGCGTCGGCGACACCGTCAAGCAGAGCGTCGGTCTCCGCGGCCGTGCGCCAGGCGGTATCGTTGCGGCGTACCAGTTCGCTGATCGAGATATGCTCGGCCTCGGCGGTCAGCAACAGTTCGTCGCCCGAGGTGAAGGGATGGCGCACGGCGACATTGCCAAGCTCAGGCCGCTCGTCGCCGCGTCGGATCGTGCCACCGCCCACCGAATAATAGCGTGAAATATGGATCGAGCCATCGGGGAACCAAGCAGTCAGGTCGAGCGCGTTAGGGTGTTCGGGCTCGAAACGTTGGGGGTGGAAGTCGATCCCGCCCCTCCCCTCAAGCTCGACCAGATAGCCGGCATCGCCAGAGCCTCGCCCCAACGGCAAAGCGTTGTCGCGGCGGAACCCCGCAACCAGCGCCGCCGCCGCCTCGGGATCGACCGTCTCGGGTTCCCATCCCGCAAGCCCGAGCAATACCGCGCTGTCAGTGCCATGCCCGATACCGGTGAGAGCAAGCGATCCGTAAAGGCGGCAGCCGACCTTGGTCGCACGCTCCGGCAGAGCGAGGACGGTCCGCGCGAAATCCGCTGCGGCGCGCATCGGGCCGACCGTGTGCGAACTGGAAGGACCGATGCCGATCGTGAACATCTCGGCGATGCTGATCGGGCGATAGCGCGCTTTCGGGAGAGTCGACGTCGCGAGAAGTGAAGTCACCGGGGCATGCTCCTGTCAGGCGCTGCGAGCGCCGTTGCATGCCCCCTCTGTCCCTTTGCCTGAGATCGCTATCCCGTCGGCGGGTGCCGTGGCACCACTCTCCAGAGTGTCGGTGTCGCGCGGTCCTTTTGCCTGAGAGTTTCCGGGGCGGTTGCTCCTTCGGCGTCGGCCAAAGCCGATCTCTCCCGTGCGACGCTCATTACCTGAGCCCGCGCCGCACCCAAGTCAATCGGTTCGCCGCTCAGGATGCTCACGCAGCGCGAGATTCCGCGGCGGCATCCTGCCGGCCGTCGACCAGGGACTGGATAAGCTGCCGGTCGTCCGGCGTGGCCGGATTGTAGACGATGAGGCTAAGGTCGGGCCGGCCATCCACCGCGAAGGCGGAATATTCCAGGGCGATCAGGCCGACCTCAGGATGGCGCAGATGTTTCAACCCATCGCCATAGGTCCGCACCTCGTTATCGCGCCACATCGACGCGAATTCCGCGCTTGATCGGCAGAGCTCGTCGACCAGCGGCGCGACCTCGGCTTCCGCCCCGGCGCGCGCGGAATCTATCCGGAACGCGCTCACCACGAAACGAGCCACCGCTTCCCAATGGGGCTGTGCCGCACGAACGCGCTCGTCGCAGAAGATCAGGCGGAGGATGTTGCGCTGATCGGGCGGGAGGGTTCCGTAATTGGTGAGCACGACCGCCGCGGCGCGGTTCCAGGCGACCACGTCCCAGGTCGCGGTCCGCACGATAGCGGGACTGCAGGTCAACACGTCGAGCAGCCGCTGCAGCCGCGGGGTGATCACGTCGCCGCCGCGGTACTGGGCCGCGGGCGGGCGGCCGAGACCGAGCAGGAACAGATGCTCGCGCTCGACCTGGGTCAGGGTCAAGGCCGTCGCGATGCGATCGAGCACTTCGGCCGACGGCTTTCCGCCGCGGCCCTGTTCGAGCCAGGTGTACCATGTCGCGCTGATATTGGCGCGTTGCGCCACTTCCTCGCGGCGCAACCCTGGGGTCCGGCGCCGGCCGACGAAGCCGAATGACACCGGATCGAGCCTGGTGCGCCGGTTCCGAAGATAGGTACCGAGCATGTTGTCGTCGGACATCGCTGCGCATCCAGTTAGTGCTTATACCAGGATAATGTCACTACTTTACCTGCATAAACCGCATCGCGACAATAGGCGTATCGAAATGCTGGAGATGAGCAGATGCGCGTATTTGTAACGGGTGCCACTGGTTGGGTCGGTTCGGCGGTGGTCAAGGAACTGATCGATGCCGGCCATCAGGTGGCGGGCCTCGCCCGGTCCGCCGAAAAGGCGACCGCACTGACCGCGGTCGGTGCCGAGATCGTGGCCGGGACGCTGGACGACCTCGATATTCTGCGCGACGCGGCATTGGCTGCCGATGCCGTGATCCACACCGCCTTCAACCATGATTTCTCCCGGTTCGCGGAGAATGCGCGGCAGGACCAGCTGGCGATCGAGATAGTGGGCAGCGCGCTGATCGGGTCGGCGCGACCACTGCTCGTCACATCGGGATTCGCGTTGCTTGCGCCGGGCCGGGTCGCGACCGAGGCTGACCTGCCCGCGTCCCGCCCCTCCTACCCGCGCCGGTCCGAGACCGCCGCGATCGCCTTGGCGGAACGCGGCGTGCGGGCCGCATCCGTCCGGCTGGCGCCATCGGTCCACGGCGTTGGCGACCACGGCTTCATCCCGATCCTGATCGGCCTGGCACGCGAGAAGGGTGTGTCCGCCTATATCGGCGACGGGCTGAATCGTTGGCCAGGGGTGCACCGGCTGGACGCCGCGCGGCTCTATCGCCTTGCGCTCGAACGGGGCGCCGCCGCACCCGCCTTTCACGCGACGGACGACGAAGGAGTCGCGTTCAGGGACATTGCCGCGGTGATCGGGCGGCGGCTGGGCGTGCCGGTCGAATCGCGCGGGCGGGAGCATTTCGGCTGGTTCGCCGATTTCGCCGGGGCCGACATCCCGGCATCGAGCGCGCGTACGCGGTCATTGCTCGGCTGGGAGCCGACTGGCCCCGACCTGCTGACCGACATCGATCAGCCCAGCTATTATGCTGTCTAGTCTGGCATCGTCAGCTTGAACGCCTGACACGCGTCGGCGAATTCGGGGAGCGCTTCGCACCGTGCGGCGTGCTCCCCCAAGGCGACCCAGCCATCCATGACGAACTGATCGGCCAAGGCTTCGCTGACGAAGCGGTGCATCGTGCCGAGCAGCACATCGGCATGGCTCATCGTCTCGCCGAGCAGCCAGGAGTCCTTAGCGGCCGCCCGCTCCCGTTCGAGCAGGTCGAGCGTGTCGATCACCTGGGCGCGGCAGCGTTCGACCCACATCTTCAGACCACCATCGCGAAAAGCGCGTTCATAGACCAGGCTGACGGCCTTTTCGGCGACGCCGGCGGCGAAAGCGCAGGTGCGGAGCATCGCGCGGCGATCGTCGCCGCGCCGGGTGAGGAAGGCGCGATCGGGACCGACCAGCTCGTCCAGCGCATCGACGATAGCGCTGCTGTCGGTCAGTGCGATGCCGTCCTCATAGACCAGGGTCGGCACACGCCGCAGCGGGTTGTAGCGCGCGATCTCCTCGACATCGCCGAACGCCGAGAGCGGTGCGTGGCGATACGGCAGATCATAGAGTTTCAGCGTCACCGCGACGCGGCGGACGAAGGGCGAATCATATTGTCCGATCAGCAACATGGTCCGCCCTTCCCTTTCTCTTACCAGACCTTCACGCGCGCATTGGGTTCCAGATACAGCTTCTGGCCCGGCTGGACGTCGAACGCCTTGTACCACGCATCAAGGTTGCGCACCGTCTGCGCGCGGAACCGGCCCGGCGAATGGCCGTCGGTCGCGACCTGTTGCCGCGTCGATTTCTCGCGCGTCTTCTCGCGCCAGCTCTGGGCAAAGGCGAGCATGAAGCGCTGATCGCCGGTCAGGCCATCGATCACCGGCGCTTCCTTCCCGCCGAGCGAGGCACGATATGCCTCATACGCCGCGGTCAGGCCGGCTACGTCGGCGATATTCTCACCCAGCGTCTGTTCGCCGTTGAGGTGGAGGCCGGGCAGCGCCTCATAGGCGTCATACTGTTTGGCGAGCGCTGCGCTCTGTTCCTTGAAATGGGCGAAATCGGCGGGGGTCCACCAGTTACGCAGCTTACCGCTTGAGTCGAATTCGGCGCCCGTATTGTCGAAACTGTGGCTGATCTCATGGCCGATCACAGCGCCGATCGACCCATAATTGGCCGCTGCGTCCGCCTTCGGATCGTAAAAGGGCGCCTCCAGGATCGCCGCCGGGAAGTTGAGCGAGTTCTGCAGCGGCAGGTTGACGGCATTCACCGTCTGCGGCGTCATCCACCATTCGTTCTTGTCGGGGGCCTTGCCGATCTTGCCGAGTTGATGCCGGTATTCGGCGAGGCGCGCGCGCTGCAAATTGCCGAGCGGATCGTCCGCCTTGATCTCCAGCGAACCGTAGTTGCGCCACGTGTCGGGATAGCCGACGCCGACGCTCATCGTCTCGATCTTCTTGCGCGCTTCCGCCTTGGTCGCGGGGGCCATCCAAGTGAGGTTCTCGACCCGCTTGTCGAAGGCGGCGAGGATGTTCTTCACCATGCCCTGGATGTCGGTCCTGGACGAGGCCGGGAAGAACTTCGCGACATAGATCTGGCCGACGGCGTCACCGAGATTGTTGTTCACCGCGCCGATCGCGCGCTTGTCGCGCGGCCGGGGCTGCTGCGTGCCGGCCAGGGTCTTGCCATAGAAATCGAACGAGGCATCGTCGAACGCCTTGGGCAGCACCGCTGTGACGGTGTTGAGATGATGGAAAGCCATCCAGTCCTGCCACGCATTGAGCGGCTCACTCGCGACAAGGGCGGAGAGCTTCGCGGTCGGAGCGGGGTGCCAGACGATGAAGTCCTGCTGGCCAGTCAGGCCGGCGCCCGCGAAGAACGCGTTCCAATCCAGCCCCGGCGCCTTCTTGGCGAAATCCGCCTGCTTCCATGGGTTGTTCGCCTTATGGACGTCCTGAGTCTCGAGATAGCTGGCATGTGCGGCACCGATCTTCGTCTCCAGCGCCATCACCCGCTCGGCGCGAGCGGCGGCATCGCTGAGCCCGGCCAGCGTGAAGATCTTCGCGATATAGTCCTTATAGGCCGCGCGGATCTGCGCCATGTCCGGCTTGGCCGAGACATAATAGTCGCGTTCGGGCAGGCCGATGCCGCCCTGGAGCAGGTACGGTACGGTACGGCTCGGATCGTCGAGCGCCTGGGTGACGAACAGGCCGAACAGATGTTCGGTCCTGAAGTTGGTCGCGTTGAGCGGATCGACATCGGCGCGCAGATCGGCACCCAGCGCCTTGGCCAGCGCGCCCTTGTCTGCGATCGCCGCGATGGCATCCAGCTCCGGCTTGATCGGCGCGAGGCCGCGCTTGTCGATGCCGGCAGTGTCGAGATAGGCATTGTAGAAATCGGCGATCTTGCGCTGGTCGGTGCCAGCGGCGGCATTGGCCTTGGCGGCCTCTGCGATCAGCTGCGCGTTGCGGCCTTCGGCGATGTTGAACACCTGGAGGAAGATGCCTGTGCTCGACCGGTCGGCCGGGATCTCGGTCTTCGCGCGCCAGCCGCCATTGGCATATTCGTCGAAATCGTCGCCGGGTTTAACCGCCTTGTCGAGACCTGCCAGATCGACGCCGATCGCGCCGCCGGCGACCGGCGCGGTCGCGCTCTGGGTGCAGGCAGTGGTGGCGAGCAGGGCGGCCAGAAAAATCGTTGAACGCTTCATGTGATAGACCTCTTCAGGGTGTATGGCGCGGGGGATACACCCGCATTTTCGGTTACACCAGATACCAACCTCGCCGCGCGCGAACGCGGCCGTGCACAGTTTTATGCCGCGAGCGTCGCTTCCCATTCGCGCGATCGCTGTCTAGTCAGGGGCGAAGATGAGGATAATAGCATGAGCGCGCCGGCTCTCGACACCAAGCTATCGCCGGAGAGCGAGACCTTCCGCGCCAACGCAGCGCACA
>Ga0247735_1001129_pt1 | contig 10481 bp, 4 predicted proteins | sample UWRJL178409R2_FD_180934 | JGI IMG/M metagenome (GOLD analysis project Ga0247735, IMG submission 180934) | Plant litter microbial communities from Arlington Agricultural Research Station in Wisconsin, United States - UWRJ-L178-409R-2 | ecosystem: Environmental > Terrestrial > Plant litter >...
TGGTTGTTGGCGGAGGGGGTGGTTTAGTCGTTGGTGGAGGGGGTGGTTTGGTAGTTGGAGGGCACAGTGTGGATGTTGTTGGAGGGGGTGGTTTTGTTGGTGGTGGGTTAGGGATGGCGACCGCAAGGGTGACGAGAGCGAGGACAACGGCGAATGAGAGCTGCATAATTGCTGTTGTGATAGAAGTAGAAACCTGGTTGTTGGTTGCTGAAGTTATCGTCGATTTTGAGCCTCTTTATACCTTTCTGGCCTCCTAAAGACGCGCACCGAATTTCCCTTGATTATCAGAAATCATGTTGTGTCTCGATAGAAAGGACGAAGTAAATTCTTCTCGGTAACATCGTGTTGAAGTGGAGCCCTGTTCAATGAGTGTGGAGTGGAAGCAAGAAAGCGACTGAGCTATGAGAAGGATGATCGGAGGAAAATAAGATCACGATATTTGCAAAAACAATGACTGAGGTTAACTTCTTGTCGGGGAGGAGTGCCGTCCGAGGGATTGACATCAGGCGACAAAAGGTGCATCCTTTGCCTCGTACATATTGTCGCATAGTCATTTAGCCTTGAGACATTACACTTTGACGAGACGAGTCTCATTCACAGTAAAAGTGACTGCAGCTTGCGACTATAATATTATAAGGTTTGACACCAAACTGATATTCCAATGCTCGCAGCTGCCCGAGTATATATCGGATACAAGACGGTCTTTCACACAGCATGTAGACATACTGTTGTCATACCATGAGAAACGCTGACGCCCTTGTGAGCTTGTGAGAAGTGCTGGCAAGCCATCACCGTCATGACCATGCACACGAAGCAGCGCTTCTGTCTATGTTTTGTGTCTTGATGGTAGACATTCTCAGGCTACGTTCAAATGGTAAGATGAGTATCAAGCTTCGGACAGCAAAAAAATTACCCCAGTCCGCGACCTACGTAGGCTTATGAGAGGGCCGATGACTTGCAGGTGGAATGAGTACGGTGGCCAATGTGAAAACCAAGCGTGACGATCAATGTCGAACCGAATGAGGCAGGTGATCGAGATCTCCGGTTATATTCATGGGACAGTTGGTTATATTTTTGTCTACAGGGCAGACATACGGCTTTCAATTCTCTAAATATAAAGGGGACCGAGAGCTGCAAGAGACACTGAGATCACTATCGACATAAAGGGGTAATCTTTCGCACCCTTTCGGAAAACATACAGCGTGAATTCCACAGCCAAAATGAGAACACCACCACCTGGTACCATGGTGTTAATCGAAGTACTTTCAGTGCGATGTCTTTGAGCAATGTCGCGACACCTTCCCCCATGCGATGGCCGGTGTGGCTCGGTAAGTCCAGTTGTATTTCGGGGGAACGCCGGGGTCGCTGCTCTATTCTGGATGAGCGATTTAACGACTTACAGATGGTAACTTGAATATGTGTCATGTCAAAGAGGACATATTCACTCACATAGAATCTGGATTGACGATAATCAGTTACCACGTCATGTTTTGCGTGTATGAACTCAGGGGGAATTCAATAGTATTCCGGCATATCCATCGACCATGAAGTCATTCAGCCTTCAACTTGAGAAGTCTATGATGTAATCAAGTCAGATGTCAGGGCAGGTCGCCGTCGCCGTCGCACACACCGTAGATTTGGCTTAGAGTTCGGTTCGAACATCCGTGAAATGTTGACTTTCCGGTTTCCTGCAGGATGTGCGTAACTCGAGCCAGTACAACCAGGTAACACAGACAGATGTGGAATATTGAATCGTCAGATCGGAATCAATCAGAATCGTTGTGTCGTCTCCTACGAGCCCAGTAGCTGTTGGAAAAGCTAGGTCCAGAACTGCCCAGGTCGTCCAGCATATGCTACTGGCGGTTGACTTCTAAAAGGGTTCAGCTCACCATTCGCGGTTCGAAGCCAATGGAAGTGCATAAACGGGGGTCGATCCCTGAGATAGACAAGTATCACGAGTGAGTTAAAGAACAGCCGAGACGTGGTCCTTGATGAGTACTGGTGTATGGAAGATGAAGAGCTGTACGTTGTTGAAAGAGATTTATCATAAATTTATGTTACGTGGGCCCTTTGGTAGACAGCACACGTGATCCATTCGCTCTAAGTTCCAGGAATCAAATTAATCAAGCCCGAGTCATGATTGGGATGGAGTGAAGTACAGGCGCAGCCGATGGGTACGTTTTCTCGTGGGAAGGAGTTGCCACATAGGCAGCCATCACACGACGTCTAAGTTGTTCCGTACCACCACCTCGATCCAGAGGTGGTTCCTTGTCGCTCGTCAGAATCGAGCTCGGTATCCGTAAAATTTTTACCCACCCACTTCCTTTTTAGCTGTTAAATCAGGAGACAAGGGGACCTTCGCGTAGAGGCTCAGTTCTGAATTCTGGGTTGGGGAGAAGCCATACTCGTACCCTCATATCTCCGGAACGGCTACCCCGATTCTCCTGGGAATTGTTGCATCATTTCCGCGTTATTTATACGTTTCAAACGAGCCTATGAACGTGGCATGAAGTGCGCTGGTTATTTCGCCAGACTCTGACCTTCTCATCTTGGCCTCTCTGCAGCTCGTCTGGGAGCTACCTCAAGTTTGTTGGCTTCGCCTTGCTTAGGCTCCGTATTTCGAGGTTCACTGTACATGCACGTGCTCTCAACACGAGCCGTTCTATTATTCCGTATTTCTTATATTTACGGATCTCATCACACCATCACAGGTATGCTCAAGTACATACATTCATTGGCTCAAACCTGTGGTAGAGTAGGACGTCAGAGGTACTGCCTGGGTCGCTTCGGGGGTCATCCGCCAGCACCTCCATCGTCCTACGAGGAGACACGGTTCACACCGGCTGCTCTTCACGCTCAAACTAACTACCACATACATTGCCAGAGAGCACGACACCAACCCTCGAGAAAATATGGTCGGATCTTACAGCTGGGATCCGAAAATTTCTTGAAGTAGAGCTTCAAAATTCAAAGGTTCGTCATATCCCCTCTACCTTTCTCCTGACAGCCATCTTAACGTCTTCTTGTAGTCCATTGCTCTGATCTCACGCATTCCCTCTCCCACCATGAGTCTGCGCCCCTCTGTTTGAAACCGCACAAGAGCAGACCGACCATACTATTCTACGGTGACTAGTTCAAACACCTTTCGGCAGACGAATTTGGTCTTCCCGTCCCATTGAGCTTCATGCCAGCCTGGCAGCCTCCCTTTGCCTTCGTGGAAAAGAGTGGTGTTCGCCAGCTTTATCTGAGAAAATCCTCTAGTATGAGGACCAAAAAATAGGCTGTCATCGAGCTGTCTACACAGAGTGTAGAACCTGGTGGACGGTGGTTCGGCGGAACGAAAGGAATGGCGACTTTTGGTATTGTTAGCACATAGTTGGTTTCTTTCTCGCGTCAATGACCCGCTCGGTCGGCGCTGGCCATGCCTACAACGTGGTAAAAATTCCCCAGCGAAATCTAGTCTATAGCACATAAAGACATAGTATGATATTCTAATAACGTCCAACCAAGCATTACACTATCTACTTAGTTTTGAGTAAAAAGTCTAAGTTCCATAGAGTTAGGTCCGATACACAAAGGCAGCGAGAATTCATGGTTGCACTGGATGGTGAATTAATATGTTCTTGTCATGATGAGTGTGTGTGAACAGGCAAGTCGCACGTACCATAAGTGGATAAATTGGTTGACCTTGGAACGAATAGAGGGATTTCTGTCATGTAAATATATGGCCTCTCGTCAGTGAGAGAATTATTTCCACTATCGAAGAGTTATATATAATTCATTTTGAATAGCTTGCTCCATCAAAGGATCGGGGATCGAGGAGAGTTATGACGAAAGCGGTAGATGCATATCAGCACTCGTGGCCACATGAGCGAATAATCTCCATAAGGCAGAGGCCCACCATGGCCGCTCTCGGAGATCCTTGAGAGTATACACTACCACTACTTAGAGTCCTTTTGCAAAAAAAAACACAGCGGCCAATCTGCTTGAGGAAATATCGTTGGCTTGTGTGGCGTAGATATCTAGGTTTTAGACGAGAACTCGTTTGTTCCTATTTTGGATGTTGTGGCGCACGAGACGTCGAAAGTCAAACGGCCGATAAACTAGGTGTTTATCCAGTTCCAAAGCTCAGACTTCAAGTTCAAATTGCGCTCAAAAGCCCGTACATTTATCCTGGTGTCTCGACTACATATTCAAGCTCATCCTCATCTCTCATGTCTATCGCTTTGATCGCATGGTACATTGATTTACAAATTGAGATTGACGGGGGTGCAGCCAATTGCAATGAGACCCTCTAGAAAGCAGATTATTAGTCAGGAGGTCAAATGGTCATATAAAAACTCACTGAAGGTATTGTTACTGCAGCAGACGGGCTGGGCGGAGCTTCGGGGATGTTGTCAGCACTGGCTTACAAAACCTGCCAAATATGTAGTTACCAGGAGTTTCCGCCCACTCCAATGACAGAGATGGGGTCGCACGTAAGACCAACAAGGCCAGTAATGTCCTGGACATTAAGTCCGAGGAGGGCATAGATGGCACTGAGGGACGGGCTCTTCGCGTCCTGGGTGCTGTTGCCTGGGACAAAGTCAGTAAGACATACAGGGACAGAAAATTTCGGGTAATATCTTACAGCACTGAACTGGGCCAGTATTACACTGACTAGCAGGGATGGTGGTGGTTGGTGGTGGAGGAGCCGGAGTGGTGGTTGTTGGAGGGGGGTGCGGGGTGGTGGTCGGTGGTGGCGGAGGGGGCGGAATCCCATTGGGGATGGCGACCGCAAGGCTGACGAGAGCGAGGACAGTGACGAATGAGAGTTGCATAATTGCTGTTGTGATAGAAGTAGAAACCTGGTTTATTGGTTGCTGAAGTCAACGACGATGTCGAGCCTCTTTATATCTTTCTGGCCTCCTAAAGATGCACGTCGAATTCCCCTCAGGCTTGATCGTCCAGAAAATCATGTTATATCCAGATAGAAAAGACGGAGTGAATCTTTCTCGGAAACGCCGCGTTGAAGTGGAGCCCTGCTCGATGGGAGTGGAGTGGAAGCAAGCAAGCGGTTAAGGCATGAGAATGGTGATCGGAAGAAAATACCATCATGATATAACGAAGATTCGTCAGACTTGTCTGGGAGGTGCTGTTCGAAGATTGGCATTGGGCGACAAAACATGCATCCATGGCCGTGTACATATTGTCGTCCATTCGTTAAGTCGCAATACATTGGACTTCGGTGAGAGGAGTCATGTTCAAAGTAAAGTGGCTTCAATCTATCGGCCGTAAGAAACTTACAACTAGCCTCGCTATGTGACATAAGGGTTGATACTCACCTGATGTTTTAACGCTCGAAGACGCCCGAACATACATCGGATACAATGCGGTTATTCGCACAGCCTCAGGTAGACATAACTATGTCGTACCATGAGAAATATTGAAGCTTGTGAGAAGCGTCAGCAAGTCATCGCCGTCATGGCCATGCACACGAAGCAGCGCTTCTGTCTATGTTTTGTGTCTTGACAGTAGACGTTCAAATGATAAGATAAGTACCAGGCTTCGTAAAAGATAGAACATTACCCGAGTCTACAACATACGTAGGCTCAGATCACTTGAAGGCGGCATGAATGTGGTGGTCAATTTTGATAATCGGACGATCACATATCGGACCGAGTCACGCAGTTTGACGAGACAGTGCGTTATATTTTTGTCTAGAATGCAGACATGCGGCCTTCATCTCTAAATATAAGGGGAACTAAGAGCTAGAAGAAACGCGGAAATTAACATCAACTTGAGCGCGAGAGGATAATCCTTTCGCAACCGTTTCGGAAAACGCCCAGCGGAATACCAATCGAAGTACTTACTTTCCGAGTCGGCATAAAGAATGCCGCCACTGCTTCCTCCCTTGCGGTAATCATTTTAGCTGGGTAAGCCCAATTTTATTTCGGGGCAACTGCTGGGATGTGCAATTTAACGACCTACAGGTCGTAATTTGAGTATGTGCATACCCCCTCTCTCACCGTGTCTATGCCCCTGTCTGCTCGGCCCTATTGGACGTTTGAACCCATACGAGGATATATTTTCCATACTATACGATGTGGTTCAAGCGACTCGGCTCAAGCCACCACTCCAGCGATAAAATTTCGCTATGCACGTCTAGTACCTACTCCTACCAGGGCTTCCTCGAAACCCTCCAACAAATATGCCATTCCATAGCGCACTATTAGGTGATAACATCAATGTTCGTCCTAAAGACCACTCGCTGTGGATTATCTGTCGGCAACTAGGCAGCAGATGTTTCTATCCGCATAGTTGACTAGCTCAAATTGTATGTTCTTCATTCCATACATCTCCACCCTTCTGAATAATGGCGTTGCAGCCTTTCAGACGTTTTGCGCACTACTTCATGTCCATCAGCGCTGTAGCCGAAGTCTCGTATATGTCGACAAGCAATCTTGCTGGTGGTACCTTCGGCGCTCAATGTTAAACGTTAAATGCCTGCAGCCCATCACATAACATACTATCTTAAAATTTAAATCTGACTGACCATGATGATACTAAGTCCTGCCACGTTACGAGGTAGTTGTACTTATAACGGACACGCCTTTGAACGAATCCACTCCACCCTGTAGCCCCAGATTTTTATGAGCGCGAGTGACTATTAGCCCGTTTCCACTAAATACGCCGTCCTTCAGGAAGGAACCCCCAAATAGCTAAGGTTAACTTTGACGGCAAGGCCCTTGTAAGACTGATGTTGGAATCGGATATGATAGAAAGAAACGTGCACCAGAATTTTCATGTGGCAGGAATCAGAAATATCTGCTGCTGCTGAGGATAGTGGCTTCTGCGTCTAAGTGGAGCGACCGTGTGGTATCAGGAAGTCAGTAGAAGCAAAGCATCACTTTAAAAGCAAAAGCAAAGAGTAAAAGGTTCCGACATGTCAGGGCCAAAAGCAAATACATAACAAAGACGGCGTCATAAGAATCGAACCGTGGACTTGGGCTTGAATTTGCAATACAGTCTTGAGACAGCGCGGAAAGAGCGTGTCTTGTCCTACCCAGATATCATATCAGGTTTCGGATCATGTCGAAGATCATCTCAGTAGTTTGAATCCACTCCATATGCCTGACATATTGTCCCAAGGCTCAATATCCAGATCAAGGTGGAAGAGAGTGTCCTTGTTCTGATAAAGTGATCTTCCAGACCTATTAGAGTATACGATATTTGCGTTCACAAGAAGGCTGTCATCGGAATGTCTAGAACAAGTCTAGAGCCTCGTGGGGGAATCACCGAGAAGGTTACCCGGGACTATAGGTCATCTTCAGTCTGCATGACAGTAGTTCGGAGGAAAGAGGGGAATTTCTAAATTTGGTGTTCTTGCTTCTTGCGTCAATAGCCTACTCGCTCGGTGCCGGTCGTGCCTACAACGCGATAAAACTTACGCAGTGAAATCTGGCCTACAACACATAGTAATGAAATAGTATGAGATTCTAATAACATCCGAACAAGCGTCGCCCAGGCGGTCGCGGTATTATCCGACGGCTTTGATGTGTTTTGAGTGAGAGGTCTGAGCTCCATAGAGTTAGCGCCCTACATAAGAATAGTGAGAGTTCATGCATCGTGATGCCACTGCACGGTGAATAACGTTTTCTCGTTATGATGAGTGCGTGTGTGAACAGAAAGCCGTATACGACACATGATTCAAGTCGTCGTTAACCTCGGAACGAACGGAAGAATCTCTGTGATGTAATATATCAGCTTTCTAGTGAGAGTCGTGCTTTCGCCATCGAAAAGTTGTGTGAATCTCAATTTGAAATGGCCTGCTTCACTGAAGGACCTGGGATCGAGGAGAGTTATGACGAAAGCGGTAGATGCATATCAGCCCTCGTGAGCCATATGAGCAGCCAATCCCCATAAGGTAGAAACCCACAGTCCTTGAAAATATATTATATAAAGTCCTTGCAAAAAAAAACAACCATACAACGACATTGAGGAAACATTATTGCGGCTTTTCTAGCATAGACAACTAAGTTTAGACGAAAATGGTCATTTGTTCCTGTTTTGGATTTTGTGGCGCACGAAGCATCAAAAAGTCAAATGGCTCATAAACTCGACAATGACCCACTTCCGAAGGTCAAAATTCAAATTAACTCGAGCTAGACATGCAGTCCGTATATCTATCTCAGTCTCGCAGCCACTTATCCAAGCCATCTCACATCTGTACCGCTTTGATCACATAGTGCTTTGATTTACAAATTGAGATTGACGGGGGTGCAGCCAATTGCAATGAGACCATCTAGAAAGCAGATTATTAGTCAGGAGGTCAAATGGTCATATGATGAAAAGAAACTCACTGAAAGTATTGTTACTGCAGCAGACGGGTTGGGCGGAGCTTCGAGGATGTTGTTAGCACTGGCTTACAAAACCTGCCAAATATGTAGCTACCAGGAGTTTCCGCCCACTCCAATAACAGAGATGGGATCGCAAGTAAGACCAACAAGGCCAGTTACGTCCTGGACGTTGATACCAAGCAGGGCAAAGATGGCGCTGAGGGAGGAGCTCTTCGCGTCCTGAGTGCTATTGCCTGGAGCAAAGTCAGTAAGAGAAACAAGGACATACGCTGTTGAGTGATATCTTACAGCATTGAACTGGGCCAGTGTTGCACTGACTAGCAGGGATAGTGGTTGGTGGTGGAGGGGGTGGAACTCCGTTGGGGATGGCGACCGCAAGGCTGACGAGAGCGAGGACAGTGGCGAATGAGAGCTGCATAATTGCCGTTTTGATAGAAGTAGAGACCTGGTTGTTTGGTTGCTGAAGTCAACGACGATGTCGAGCCTCTTTATACCTTTCTGGCCTTCTAAAGATGCACACCAAATTTCCTTGATCGTCAGAAAAACATGTCATCTCCAGATAGAAAAGACAAAACGAACTCACCTCAGAAACATCGCGTTGAAGTGGAGCCCTGTTTAATAGGAGTGGAGTGGAAGCAAGCGACTGAGGCATGAGAATAATGATCGGGAGAAAATAAGATCGTGATATTTACAAAAATGAGGTCCGGGTCATCAGATTTCTTGTCAGGACGGCGCCGTCCAAGGACTGACATTATGTGACAAAAAATGCCTCATGGGCCTCATACATATTTTTGTCTAGGCGTCTAGCTGCAAGACATTACACTTTGGTGACGAGTCGTGGTCAGAGTAGCGCCTATCTGTGCGAGTAACTTATGACTATGATATTTAACACTCACCTCGTATTTTAACGCTCGCAAATGCCCGAGTATGCAACGGATACAAGGCGGTCTTTCACACAGCATGTAGACATACTGTTGTCATACCATGAGAAATGCTGTGACCCTTGTGAGGCTGTAAGAAGCGTTAGTAAACCATCACATCATGGCCGTGCACGCGAAGCGCTTCTGTCTGTACTTTGTTTTTTTTTGGACGGTAGACTTTCTTGGAACACGTTCAAAGTGGTAAGATGGGTATCATGCCTCGGACAAAGCATGAAGTTACCCCGGTCTACGACATACATAGGCTCATGACAAGACCGATCACTTGAAGGTGTAATGAGTGCGGTGGCCAATTTGAAAATCAAGGGAGATGATTACATATCGGACCAAGTCACGCAGCTTGACGAGACCGGTTATGTTCATGGGACAGTGGGTTATATTTTTCTACGGACACACGGCTTTCATCTCTCTAAATATAAGGGGGGCCGAGAGCTAGAAGAAACACTAAGGTTAACATCGACACGAGGGGATAATCTCTTCGCACCTTTTCGGAAAATACCCAGCGTGAATTCCACCACCAAAAGGAGAACGCCTCCGCCTGGTGCTAATCGAAGTACTTTCGGGACAAAGCCCTTGTACAATGCTGCGACTCCTTCCTCTCGTGCGATGGTCAATATGGCTGGGTAAGTCCAATTGTATTTCGGGACAACACCAGGCAACCGCTCTGCTCCTTGGATACGCGATTTAACGACCTACGAATCGTAATTTGAACATGCGTCATGTCCAAGAGGACATATTCACTCACATCGAATCTAGATTGACGGAAATCAGCCACCACGTCATGTTTTGCGTGTTCATGAATAGACTCACGGGGTATTCAATAGTGTTCCGGCAAATCCGCCGACTGAACCAGATATGAAGTTATTCAACAATTCACCTTGAGAAGTCTATGATGTAATGAAGTTAGATGTCAGATATCAGGGCAGTTCGCCGTTGCACACACCGTAGGCTTGGGCAACAAGGCCTTGACTTGGAAGATACACCCAAAGTAACCGCCGTTCCAATACACATGTCTGTAGTGACGTCGTCAGCGGCAGTGCGCATATGTAGTGGTATTATTCGGACCTCCAGAAAGTGGATTCCATGCCTGCATATAGACCTAAAACACCATGTTTCGCCACAGTTTGCTTCACGACATCTATGGGGCCTTTGTACGTGCTCGTTTTGTCTTGTAATCTGTAACGAATTAGCTTAAGCCATGGGC
>Ga0247735_1001131_pt1 | contig 10474 bp, 7 predicted proteins | sample UWRJL178409R2_FD_180934 | JGI IMG/M metagenome (GOLD analysis project Ga0247735, IMG submission 180934) | Plant litter microbial communities from Arlington Agricultural Research Station in Wisconsin, United States - UWRJ-L178-409R-2 | ecosystem: Environmental > Terrestrial > Plant litter >...
GGCGTGCTGCCGGGCGGCTATGTGCAGGCGAACTACAGCTACAACGACCAGCGCTACACCCGTTATATCGAGCGGCTGACCTCGGGCGCGGTGTCAGCGCCGTTCGACCGTGCCGACAATCGCATCCCCGGTGTAATCCCGACCTTCGTCAACGCGCGGCTCGGCTATGACACACCACACGGCGCGCTCGCCGGGGTGGGCGCCTTCGCGGAGGTGACGTACCGCTCACGCTATTTCATCGACAATGCCAATCTGCTGAGCATCCCCGCCTATACGTTGTTCAATCTCAACGTGCATTACGATCCGCCGGCGGGGGACGGCTGGTGGTCGCGGCTGTCCTTCTATGCGTCGGTGCAGAACCTCACCGACAAGACCTATGTCGGATCGGCCTCGATCATCTCCGACAGCCTCAACGCGGCGGGCCAGCCGAACCCAGCCTCGGTGCTGATGACCACCACCGGCGCGATCTATGCGGGGCAGCCGCGCACCGTCTATGCCGGCGTGAAAGGACGGTTCTGATGGCAAGCATCCCGCGCCCGAGCCTCAGCTACAGCGCCGTGTGGCGCTGGCATTTCTATGCCGGGCTGTTCTGCGTGCCATTCGTGATCTGGCTGGCGCTGACCGGCACGATCTACCTGTGGAAGCCCCAGATCGAGACTTGGCTCGACCGGCCTTACGCGCATCTCGCCACCACCGGGCCGCTCGCGTCGCCCGATGCGCAGGTCGCCGCCGCATTGCGCGCCGTGCCGGGCGGTACGTTGCACAAATATGTGCTGCCGCAGCGCGATGATGCCGCCGTGCAGATCCTCGTCACCCAGACCCACGCGGACAAGCGAGTCTATCTCGATCCGCGCTCGCTGGCGGTGTTGAACGTCGTGACCGAGGAACAGCGGCCTTTGCGGGTGGTGTTCCACCTCCACGGCGAACTGCTTGCCGGCGCGTTTGGCAGCTATCTGGTCGAGATCGCCGCGTGCTGGGCGATCGTGATGCTGCTCACCGGATTGTACCTGTGGTGGCCGCGCGGGCGCTCTGGGCTCGCTGGCGTGCTTTACCCGCGCCTCCGCACCAACGGGCGGCCGTTCTGGCGCGATCTGCACGCGGTCGCCGGCATCTGGGTGTCGCTGTTCGCACTCGGCCTGATCCTGACCGGCCTGCCCTGGGCGAAGGGCTGGGGCAGCTATCTCAGCGAAGTCCGGCAGCTTACCGGCACCGCGCGTGGGCCGGTCGATTGGTCGATCGGTGGCAAGCCGCCCGCCGATGCGATGAGCGGCGATCATGCCGGCCACGGTGGCATGGTGATGCCCTCGAAGCCGATCCAGCCGGGCGAGCTTGCCCGCGTGATCGCCACGGTTCGCCCGCTCGCGGTCGCGCCGCCGGTGTTGATCTCGCCGCCGACGCAGCCAGGCGCGCCGTGGTCGGTCGCCTCGGATGCCGCCGACCGGCCGTTGCGCAGCGACCTGAAAGTCGATGGCAAGACCGGCGCTTTGCTCAGCCGCGTCGACTTCGCCGAGCGCCACTGGATCGACCGCATCATCGGCTATGGCGTCGCCGTCCACGAGGGCGCGCTGTTCGGGATCGCCAACCAACTGCTCGGCACCGCGACCGCGCTGCTGCTCGTCCTGCTCGCCGTCTCGGGCGTGGTGATGTGGTGGCGCCGGCGGCGGGTCGGTCTCGGCGCGCCGGCCGCGCTGCCAAGACCGGCCTTCGGCGCCGGTCTGGTGGTCGCGATCGTCGCGCTGGCGTTGTACTTGCCGATGTTCGGCCTCACGCTGATCGTCGTGCTTGCCGCCGAGAAACTCGTCCAGCGATCAATGCCCGGCGCGGCGCGCTGGCTGGGGTTGCGGGCGGCGACCGCCTAAGCGGCGCGCAACGTCACCCGCACCGACTTGTACGACGGCGTGCCGCTGTGGGGATCGTGATCCGCCAGCGGCACGAGGCAATTTGCCTCCGGGTAATAGGCCGCGAGCGACCCGCGCGCGATTGCATAGGCCACGACGGTATAGCCCTCCAGCCGCCGGCCCGGCCCCGCTTCGATGTCGACGATATCGCCGTGCGCCAGACCGAGGTCGGCGAGATCGTCGGCATTGGCGAACACCACGTCGCGCCGGCCGGTGATGCCACGATAGCGATCGTTCAGCCCATAAATGGTGGTGTTGTACTGGTCGTGGCTGCGGATCGTGGTGAGCAGCAGCGCCCCCGCCTCCCCGCTCGCGCCGGCGAGCGGATGAGTCAGGAAATGCGCCTTGCCGTCGGACGTGTTCCACACCCGGTTCGAAGCGCCCACCGTCAGGCGGAAGCCGCCTTTGTGGCGCACGCGCACGTTGAAATCGCGGAAGTCGGGGAACACCGCTTCGATGCCGTCGCGGATGCGGTCGTAATCGGCGACCAGCCCGTCCCAGTCGATCGCTACGCCGAGCAGCGTCGCCTTCGCGATGCCCGCGATGATCGCCGGCTCCGAGCGTAGGTCCGGCGCTGCGGGCTTGAGCCGCCCGCGCGAGGCGTGGACCATCGACATCGAATCCTCGACCGTCACCCATTGCGATCCGCTCGCCTGCGCGTCGTGTTCAGTTCGTCCGAGGCACGGCAGTACGATCGTCTCGCGCGCGGTGAGCAGGCAGGTGCGGTTGAACTTGGTGAGGATGTTGACCGACAGATCGAGCTTGCGGAACGCGGCAAAGCTCGCATGCGGATCGGGCATCGCCACCGCCAGATTGCCGCCGAGCGCGATCAGCGCCTTGGCACGCCCGTCGCGCATCGCCGCCAGCGCCTCGACCGCATTGTGGCCGTGCGCGCGCGGCGCTTCGATACCGAAACGCGCATCGAGCCGCGCCAGCATCGCCTCCGTCGGAATCTCGGTAATGCCGACGGTGCGGTCGCCCTGCACGTTGGAATGGCCACGCAGCGGGCAGATGCCGGCGCCCGGCTTGCCGATATTGCCGCGCAGCAACAGCAGATTGGCGAGTTGCTGAACGTTGGCGGTGCCATTGGCGTGCTGGGTGATGCCCATGCCGTAGCACAGGATGACGCGCTCGGCCCGCCAGTAGGTTTGCGCCATACGCTCGATCGCGGCGCGGGTGAGGCCCGATCGCGCAACAATTTTGTCCCAGCCGGTCGCGTCGATATCGGCGCGCAGCGCGTCGAGACCGAGCGTGTGCTCGGCGATGAACGCCCGGTCGAGCAGACCTGCCCCGCCCGCCGCCAGATCGGCAGCGTCGGCCTCGAACAGCGCCTTCATCATGCCCTTGAGCATCGCGCCATCACCGCCGACGCGGACCTGATGATATTCCGACGCCAGTTCGGTCGCATGCGTGCTGAGCATTTCGGTCGGATGCTGCGGCGATTTGAACCGCTCGAGCCCGCGCTCGCGTAACGGATTGGCGACGACGATCGGCACGCCGCGCCGCGCCGCCGCGCTCAGCGTCGAGAGCATGCGCGGATGGTTGGTGCCGGGATTGTGCCCGATGCAGAAGATGGCATCGGCGAGGTCGAAATCCTCAAGCGTCACCGTGCCCTTGCCGACTCCGATCGACTGCGGCAGCCCGACGCTGGTCGCCTCGTGGCACATGTTCGAGCAATCGGGGAAATTGTTGGTCCCGTATGCCCGCGCGAGCAACTGGAACAGGAACGCCGCCTCGTTCGAGGCGCGGCCCGAAGTATAGAATTCCGCCTGATTGGGGTCGGCGAGCGCCTGCAACCCCGCGCCGATGCGCGCGAACGCCTCGTCCCACGCGATCGGCACGAAATGGTCGCTCGCCGCATCATAGCGCAGCGGATGCGTGAGACGGCCGGCATCCTCGAGCGCATGATCGCTCCAGCCGAACAATTCGGTCACGCTGTGGCGCGCGAAGAAATCGGGGTCGACTCGCTTGGCGGTCGCTTCCCACGTCACCGCCTTCGCGCCATTCTCGCAAAACTCGAACGACGAGGTCTTCTTGGGGTCGGGCCAGGCGCAGCCGGGGCAATCGAAGCCGTCGGGCTGGTTCATCTGGAGCAGCGCGCGCGTGTCGGTCGATGCGCCCATCTGGTCGCGCACCGCCAGCGCCACCGCCTTCAACGCGCCCCAGCCGCCCGCCGGGCCATCATATTGTTCTACACCGGCAACCGGCCGCTCGGCCTCGGGAGCGTCGCTATGGTCTTCCACGTCGGTTCCTCACACGCTTTGCGTCGCGTTCTGACCGGTCACCCGCGCGGACGCAAACACACGTTGGTATGAGGTGACTTCCGATCGGACTTGGCGCGCGCGGACACCGTCGTTATAGGCGGTCGCCTGCCCGTATAGCTCAGTTGGTAGAGCGCCACCCTTGTAAAGTGGATGTCCGGGGTTCGATTCCTCGTGCGGGCAGGGTTTACCCCGGCAAACACCCTGCTTCGATCAGGAACCCGACGTGATTCCAGCGCGTTGTCCGCTGCTGTAGCAGCGACCAACCGCGAAGGACGCGTTTCATGGAAGAAGACGAGACCGTCCATTACGATGGCGCCGAAGGTGGCTGGGGTTCGGTGCGCGGCATCGTTGAGACGGCGTTGCGCGAGCGGGCGCGGCCGGCGGCTCTCGACACGCTGCGGCGACAGAACAAAGCCGGCGGCTTCATGTGCGTGTCCTGCGCGTGGACCAAGCCCAAGGCGCCGCACACCTTCGAGTTCTGCGAGAACGGCGCCAAGGCGACGCTCTGGGAATTGACCAGCCGGCGCTGCACACCCGAGTTCTTCGCCGCACATACCGTTTCGGAACTCAAGACCTGGGCGGATTACGATCTCGAACAGACCGGTCGACTGACCCATCCGCTGCGCTACGACCCCGCGACCGACAAATACGTCGCCTGCGGCTGGGACGAGGCGTTCGCGGCGATCGGTGCGGAATTGAAGGCGATCGATCCCGGTGCTGCCGTCTTCTACGCATCGGGCCGGGCGAGCCTCGAAACGAGCTATCTCTACGCCTTGTTCGCGCGGCTGTACGGCCACAACAACCTGCCCGACAGCTCCAACATGTGCCATGAGACCACCTCGGTCGCGTTGAAGGACGTGACCGGGTCGCCGGTCGGCACCTGCGTTCTCGCCGATTTCGAATTGTGCGACGCGATCTTCTTCTTCGGGCAGAACCCCGGCACCAACTCCCCGCGCCTGCTTCATCCCTTGCAGGAAGCGGTCAAGCGCGGCTGCAAGATCGTCACCTTCAACCCGATCCGCGAGAAGGGGCTGGAGGTCTTCAAGAACCCGCAAAGCCCCAAGGAGATGCTGACGCCCGCCGAGACCAAGATCTCGACGCTCTATCTGCAAGTGAAGACCGGCGGCGACATCGCCGCGATCACCGGCATGATGAAGCATGTGCTCGCCAAGGAAGCGGAGCTGTGGGCGGCCGAGAAGCGCCACGTGCTGGACGTGGATTTCATCGCGCAGCACACCGATGGTTTCGATGCGGTGAAGGCGCATGTCGAGGCGACCGACTGGTCGGTGATCGAGGCGGAAAGCGGCTTAGCACGCGCCGACATCGAGGCGGCAGCGGACATCTATATCGGCGCCAAGCGCTCGATCGCGATGTACGGCATGGGGCTGACCCAGCACGTCCACGGCAGCGACAACATCAAGCAGCTCGTCAATCTGTTCCTGATGAAGGGCAATATCGGCCGCGACGGAACCGGCGTGTCGCCGGTGCGGGGGCACTCCAACGTGCAAGGCCAGCGCACCGTCGGCATCACCGAGAAGCCAGAACTGGTGCCGCTCGACAAACTCGCCGAGCAATATGGCTTCGAGCCGCCGCGCGATCAGGGGCTCACCACCGTCCATGCCTGCGAAAAGATCATCTCCGGTGAAGTGAAAGCGTTCCTCAGCCTCGGCGGCAACTTCCTCCGCGCGATCCCCGAGCGCGGGATGATGGAAGGCGCGTGGACCAAGCTGCGGCTCACCGTCCAGATCGCGACCAAACTCAACCGCAGCCACCTCATCAACGGCGAGGTGGCGTATCTGCTGCCCTGCCTCGGGCGGTCGGAGGAAGATCTTCAGGCGAGCGGCCCGCAAGCGGTGACGATGGAGGACAGCCTCTCGTGCATCCACGGATCGATCGGCAAGGCGAAACCGACTTCGCCTGAACTGAAATCCGAACTGGCGATCATCGCCGGCATCGCCAAGGCGACGCTGCCGGCCAACCCCAAGGTGCCGTGGGACGCCTGGGTCGGCGATTACGCGAAGGTCCGCGATGCGATCGAGGAAACCTATCCGGAGCAGTTCCACGATTTCAACCAGCGCGTGTTCACGCCGGGCGGGTTCTACCGCGGCAATTCGGCACGCGAGCGGGTGTGGAAAACCAAGAGCGGCAAGGCCGATTTCACCGTGCCGAAGAAGCTCAATTCCTGGGGGATCGGCGACAAGGCGGGCCGCTGGCGGCTGATGACGCTGCGCTCGAACGACCAGTTCAACACCACCATCTACGGCTATTCGGACCGACTGCGCGGTATCGAGGGCACGCGCGACGTCCTGCTGATGAACCCAGACGATATCGCCGCGGCGGGGTTGGTCGAGGGGCAGATCGTCGGTCTGGCGAGCGATGCCGACGATGGTGTCGACCGGCAGGTCGGCGGGCTGAAGGTCACCAAGTTCCTGCTGCCACGCGGATGCCTCGGCGCCTATTATCCCGAGATGAATCCGCTGGTGCCGCTTTCATGGCATGACGAGGAATCGAAGACACCGGCTGGCAAGAGCGTGCCGGTTCGGATCGTCGCATAAGGTGCTCGGACGGCCTGCCGGATCAGGCAGGCCGTCGCTTTGCTACCCGCAGAGAGCCTGCACCACCTTGCCGGCCGGATCGATGGCGAGCGTGATCCGCTCGACCCGGAAATCGTGCGTCACCATGTCGCCCGGCGCGATTCGCCGGATCTTGCTTGCGCCGGTGCGCTGCTTCACCTGATCGTCATCCGGCGCGGCGTGGCCGACGAGCTTCGCCGCCGCTTCGGGCTGGCATTGCTGGCGCGCGGTTGTGGCGTCATGTGCCACCGGTGCGGTCGGAGCGTCATGTCCGGTCGGCGCGCATGCCGCGAGCAGCGCGGAGACGGTTACGAGCGTGAAAGCCGTGTTTTTCATCCGCGTGAAACTCCCGGTCGGGTGGTCTGGCGCATCCAGTCTTCGATGCCAAGCCGCTGCGGCAGCGCGCGGAGGACCACATCGAGATCCCGGCCCGCGCCTTCGCGGCAGCCGCCACGATGCGTCGCCACCGTCTGCTGGCCCGTCGCGCCCGTCCACGTAATCGTATAGGTCGCCATGTCGGTTATCGAGACGGTGCAGGGCACCGCTGCCGTACTGCCATCGGCGGGCCGGAACGGTGCGAGATCGGCCGCCAGCGCGCGATAAACGTCCGGCGTAGCGCGGCGCTCGCGCGTGCCGAGCACGGCCGTATGGCGCTCGCCCGTGAACGTCACCGCGCCATCGGGCGCGACCTTGACGTCATAGACCGGGCAGAAGCCGAAGCACGGCCCCACCGAGATCGCGATCGAGGTCGGCGCGCCGGCGGCGGGCGCGGGCGCCACACCGGGCGCGGCCGTAGCGCAGGCGCCGAGCGCCGATAGCGCACCGCACGCCGCCGCGAGCTTCACCACCGCCTTCACTTCGCCGCACCCCGGAGGCCGGCCGGCAACATATAGGCAGGGCAATAGCGATAGGCCGTCCCCGGCCCGCGCGTCTGGATCGTGAAGGTCAAAGCGTCCTGAACGGTCACGATCTGGCGCTCGCTCACACGCGGCGCGGGTCCGGCCCCGGCATCGACGCACGACTGGCTCACCGAATAGCGATCCCCCTTGCGCGCGAGCACGCGCACGCGGCAGGCCCGCGAATGCGCGTCGCTGATACCCCGACCATCATATTGCCGGATCGCCGCATTCGGCGCGGAGTCACAGGCGACGCCCTTCTGGACGTAGATCCCCGGCTTCAGCCGGTACACCCCGCCAGGCTTGGGCGAGCGATCGACGCTCGCTACGGCAGGCGCACCGCCCGCTATCACGGCGAGCGTAAGGCTCGAAAGCAGTCCGATACGAAGCAGCATGTCATTCTCCCGTTAGGTTCGGATCGGCTGTATCGCGCCGAATCTGAACGTAGACGGAGCCGATCGCCCGATCCCTTGACCGCTGCGTCAGCCGCCGATCCCGAGCGTATCGAGCCGCTTGCGCAAGGTGTTGCGGTTGATGCCGAGCGCGCGTGCGGCACGAAGCTGGTTGTTGCCGTGCCGCTCCAGCAGCGCCTCGATCAGCGGGCGCTCCACCTCACCGATGATGCGATCGTAGAGCGATCCGTCATCAAGCGCCGCCGGCTCCTCGATCGCCAGCCGCTCCAGCCGCGCGCGGATCGCCGCCGCGATGCCGGGATCGACCTCCGCTGGCGGATTGGCCGAATAGGAACCGCCGAGCAGCACGCGAACCTCGCCCGCGCCGATCATATCGTCGCGGCTGAGCACCGCCATGCGGCGCATCATATTCTCAAGCTCGCGGACATTGCCGGGCCAGTCATGGCTTTCCAGCACCGCGATCGCCTGCGGGTCGAGCTGCTTGCGCGGCAACCCGCTCTCTGCGGCGCGGTCGAGGAAGTGGCGCGCGAGCAAGGCGATGTCCTGCCGCCGCGCGCGCAAGGCGGGCAGCGTCACCGGCACGACGTTGAGCCGGTAGAACAGATCCTCGCGAAACTGCCCGTTAGACACCAACACGGCGAGATCGCGGTTGGTCGCCGCGACGATGCGAACATCGGCGCGGATCGTACGCGCGCCGCCGACGGTGGTGAACTCGCCCGATTGCAGCACGCGCAGCAGCCGGGTCTGCGCCTCCATCGGCATGTCGCCGATCTCGTCGAGGAAGAGCGTGCCGCCCGCCGCCTGCTCGAACCGCCCGGCCGAGCGTGCCTGCGCGCCGGTGAACGCGCCGCGCTCATGCCCGAACAATTCCGCCTCGATCAGCTCGCGCGGGATCGCCGCCATGTTGATCGCCACGAACGGCGAGCGGCGGCGCGGCCCGAGATCATGGATCGCGCGCGCGACCAGTTCCTTGCCCGTCCCCGATTCCCCGGAAATCAGCACGGTGAGATCGTTCGACACGACCCGCGCGATCACGCGGTACACGTCCTGCATCGCCGGCGAGCGGCCGATCAGCGGCAGCGCGCGATCTTCCTCGCCGATCGGCTCGGCGACACCGCCCGAACCCCGCGCCAGCGCGCTTTGCACGGCAGCGGCGAGCGTATCGAGATCGAACGGCTTGGGCAGATAATCGAACGCGCCGACTTCGGTCGAGCGAACCGCGGTGGTCAGCGTGTTCTGCGCCGACAGCACGATCACCGGCAGGCCGGGATGCTCGGCGACCAGCCTCGCGACCATGTCGAGGCCATTGCCGTCGGGCAGTACGACATCGGTGATGAGTACGTCGGGCAACCCCGCCGCCAGCCGCATCTCGGCCTCGGCAAGCGTCGCGGCGGTGGTCAGGCGGTGGCCGTCGCGTTGCAGCGCCTGCACGATCACGGTGCGGATCGCGCTGTCGTCATCGACGACGAGGATGTTGCCGGCTCTGGTCACGCGGAACCTCTGGGAAGCAGGATACGGAATACGGTGCTGAGCGGCGAGCCTTCGCGCGCATATTGGACGATGCCGCCCATGTCGCGCACCAGCTTGTCGACCAGCGACAGGCCAAGCCCCTGCCCCTCGGGCTTGCCCGACACGAATGGATCGAACAGGTGATCGGCGATCTCCTCGGGCGCGCCGGGGCCGTTGTCGATGACGCACACTTCGATCGGCAGTGGTTGGCGCGGTCGGCCCGGCGACGGGCTTACCGCCATGCCGTGCCGATAGGCGGTCGAGAGCAGGATACGCGGGTTGGCGACGGTCGTGAGCGCTTCGCAGCCGTTCTTGAGCAGGTTGAGCACGACTTGCAGCAGCGCGTCGGGGTCGACCAGCACTGGCGGCAGCGATGGATCGAACCGTTCCTCGATCGTCACGTTGCGCCCGAACCCGGCCAGCGCGACGCGGCGGGCATGGTCGAGCAGCGGGTAGATGTTCGAAGGCTGAAGGTTGAGTGGGCGGGTGTCGGTGAAATCCTGCATCCGGTCGATCAGCGCGGCGATGCGATCGACTTCGGTGGTGATGAGCGTGGTGAGGGTAGTGTCGGTCTTCGGCCCGGCGAGCAATTGCGCCGCGCCGCGAATGCCCGACAGCGGGTTCTTGATCTCATGCGCGAGCATCGCCGCCGCGCCGATCGCCGCGCGTGCCGCCGAAGCGCGATCGACCGAATGCCCCATCCGCCGCGAGGCGGCGGCGTGGTGCAATGTCACCGTCCGCCAGCCGGGCCGGTCGGTGACGCGCGCCTCGATGTAGTCGACCCGCACGCGCATCCCGCCGCGCCGCAGTTCGATCTCGGTATCGAACGCCGCGAACAGCCGCTCGTCGCGGTCACTCGGCGCGCGCGGCGGGACGATCACCGAATCGAGCCTCTGCCCGCGCATCGCGCGTTCGGACAGG
>Ga0247735_1001132_pt1 | contig 10471 bp, 7 predicted proteins | sample UWRJL178409R2_FD_180934 | JGI IMG/M metagenome (GOLD analysis project Ga0247735, IMG submission 180934) | Plant litter microbial communities from Arlington Agricultural Research Station in Wisconsin, United States - UWRJ-L178-409R-2 | ecosystem: Environmental > Terrestrial > Plant litter >...
ATCGAGGAGTCACCGTGCGGGTGGAACTGCCCCATGACGTCGCCGACGATGCGGGTGCACTTGTTGAAGCCCTTGTCCGGACGGTAGCCACCGTCGTACATTCCGTACAGGACCCGGCGGTGCACGGGCTTGAGTCCGTCGCGCACCTCGGGCAGTGCGCGCCCGACGATGACGCTCATCGCGTAGTCGAGGTACGAGCGCTGCATTTCGAGCTGCAGGTCGACCTGGTCGACCTTGTCGTGACGCGTGTCGATTGCCGCGTTCTCGAACGTGGGTTCCGCGGCGGCTTCGGTGCCGTCTGGTGTTTCTTCGTCAGCCATGTGTTCTTCCGTTTATTGGCGAGGGTTCGTCGGTGTAAAGCGGGAGGTGTTGTGGCGCTGACGCGCTACGTGACCGCCCGGCGATACGCCTAGATGTCGAGGAAGCGAACGTCTTTCGCGTTGCGCTGGATGAAGGACCGGCGCACTTCGACGTCGTCACCCATCAGGGTCGAGAAGATTTCGTCGGCAGCTGCCGCGTCGTCGAGCGTGACCTGCAGCAGGGTACGGGTCGCGGGATCCATCGTCGTTTCCCACAGCTCGCTGTAGTCCATCTCGCCGAGTCCCTTGTAGCGCTGGATGCCGTTGTCCTTCGGCATCCGCTTTCCTGCCGCGATTCCGTCGGCCTGCAGGGCATCCTTCTCGCGGTCGCTGTACACGAACTGGTGCTCAGCGTTGGTCCACTTGAGGCGGTACAGCGGCGGCTGCGCGAGATACACGTACCCGTGATCGATGAGCGGTCGCATGTAGCGGAAGAGCAGGGTGAGAATGAGCGTCGTGATGTGCTGGCCGTCGACGTCGGCATCGGCCATCAAAACGATCTTGTGGTACCGGGCCTTCTCCGGGTTGAAGTCTTCGCCGACCCCAGCGCCGAAAGCGGTGATCATCGCCTGCACCTCGTTGTTGGCGAGCGCGCGGTCGAGCCTGGCCTTTTCGACGTTGAGGATCTTGCCGCGCAGCGGCAGGATCGCCTGGAACTCGGGGTTGCGGCCGGCGACGGCCGATCCGCCTGCCGAGTCGCCCTCGACGAGGAAGATTTCGGACAGCGCCGGGTCCTTGCTCGAGCAGTCGCGCAGCTTTCCGGGCATTCCGCCGGACTCGAGGAGCCCCTTTCGACGGGTCTGCTCACGGGCCTTGCGTGCGGCGAGCCGCGCCTGCGATGCCTGGATCGCCTTGCGAATGACGTCGCGGGCCTGGGTGGGGTTGCGATCGAACCAGTCACCGAGCTGCTGGAAGGCGACCGTCTGGACGAAGGCTTTCGCTTCAGTGTTTCCGAGCTTGGTCTTGGTCTGGCCCTCGAACTGCGGTTCGGCGAGCTTGACCGAGATGACAGCGGTCAGTCCCTCGCGCACGTCATCACCGGAGAGGTTTTCGTCCTTCTCCTTGATGATGTTCTTGTCACGCGCGTAGCGGTTGACGATCGTGGTCAGTGCGGCGCGGAATCCCTCTTCGTGGGTTCCACCCTCGTGGGTGTTGATCGTGTTCGCGTAGGTGTGGACGCTTTCGGTGTAGCCGTTCGTCCACTGCATAGCGACCTCGAGCGAGATCTTGCGGTTGGTGTCCTCTGATTCGAAGGCAATGACATCCGGGTGGATGAGGTCGGCCTTCTTGGCAGTGTTGAGGTACTGCACGTAGTCGACGAGACCGTTCTCGTACATGTAGCTCTCGAGGACATCCTCTTCGCCGCGCTCGTCGGTGACGGTGATGCGCAGGCCCTTGTTGAGGAACGCCATCTGCTGGAAGCGTGCGCGCAGGGTTTCGTAGTCGAACTCGACCGTCTCGAAGGTCTCTTTGCTCGGCCAGAAGGTCTGCTGCGTTCCGGTCTCTTCGGTCGCTTCGCCCTGTTCGAGCGGTGCAACCGGAACTCCGTCACGGAAGCTCATGCGCCAGACGTGACCCTGGCGGCGCACCTCGGTGTCTACTTCGCTGGAGAGCGCGTTGACGACCGAGATACCGACGCCGTGAAGTCCACCGGAAACGGAGTAACCGCCACCACCGAACTTTCCGCCGGCGTGCAGGATCGTCATGACAACCTCGACGGTCGACTTGTTCTCCTGCTTGTTGAGGTCGACCGGAATACCGCGACCGTTGTCCCGAACGCGGATTCCGCCGTTCTTGAGCATTGTGACCGTGATCAGGTCGCAGTAGCCGGCGAGAGCCTCGTCAACCGAGTTGTCTACGACTTCGTAGACAAGGTGGTGGAGTCCGCGGGGGCCGGTGGAACCGATGTACATACCGGGGCGTTTGCGCACCGCTTCAAGACCCTCAAGGATCTGGATTTGGTCGGCACCGTAGTTGTCTTCCGGCAGTTCCTGGGGAGGGGTCGATGACATCTTGAATTGGGCTCCTGCCGGTAGTTCACTCACGCCATTCGGGGGTGAGGTTCACAGATGTGAGCGCGCCCGACGGCTACATGAGTCTACCAAAGAGTCAGGCCCCGTGAGCGGCGATACGCCGATCTGCGGGGTTTTCATCACGCGGTTGACCAGATTTGCCTTGTCAACCGTAAGTATCGCGCGGACCACGGCCTGGAATTGATCTGGGGCCCCGTTTCCACGACGGGGCGTTGGGCCCTTCGAAGCGAACTGTCGTGATCCCTGCACCGGGGAACCGGATGGCAATTTGGGTCGTCACCTGCGAGCGCATGAGTCGCAGCTGCGTCGCCCAGGCCGTCGAGTCGCAGCGAACGATGAGCGTTCCGTCCTCGATCGAGGTCGGTGCAGAGTGCTCGGCAGTTTCGACGCCGACGATTTCGCTCCATGATGAGATCAGCTCTGACTGCGCGAGCGGGGAGTCCCAGCCCAGCTTGCTGGTCAGGTTGTCGAGAATGTCACTGATTCCGTGCGGGTCGCGGCCGAGTCCAAACGGAACGGAGGCGCCCTCTTTTTTCGTCGCGCGCTTCTTCGCGTCGCGAGACATCGGTCCCACTCCCCCGAAGAGCTTTCGGAATCTGAGGTAAACCGCGAGCGCCTCGTCGGTGGGTTCCTGTGTACCGCCGGGGTCCCGGCCCTGCGAAGAATCAGTCATTCTGCACTTCCCCCGCCGGGTCGGCAGCCGGTTGCCTGGCGGATGGCCCGGTTTCTTCCACCTCTGCCAGTAGCTCCGGATCCACGATTTTGCCGGCCGTGATGTGCACGATGTGGGCCGCGAGTGCTTCGGGAACATCCTCGAGCACCGCCGCGGTAATCAGCACCTGTTCAAATCCCTCCACAGCATTGGCGAGTCGAGCGCGGCGCGAGACGTCCAGTTCGGCGAACACATCATCGAGCACGAGCACCGGATCCCCCGACGACGACTCGCGACGGAGTACCTGGGCTGAGGCGAGTTTGAGGGCGAGCGCGAACGACCAGGATTCCCCGTGGCTTGCGTAGCCCCGCGCCGGAAGCCCGTTGAGGGTGAGGACAAGGTCGTCCCGGTGTGGACCGGACAATGTGAGTCCGCGATCGAGTTCTGCGCGGCGAAGCCGCGCGAGCGAATTTTTGAAATCGACGGCCGCTTCTGCAGCAGTAATTGCCCCACTCAGCGCGGAGGAATCCTGTTCGGCATCGTCATCGGTCGACCGTGAGCGGATGCTGAGAAAACTCGAGAGTTTGGCATCCTGCTCCGCGCCGGCAATATCGGCGTACGCCGACGCGACTTCCGGCAGCAACTCGCTAATGAGCATCCCTCGGGCTTCGATGAGTTCGGATCCGAGGGCCACGAGCCGTTCATCCCAAATCTCGAGCGTGCTCAACTGGTTTTCTTTGAGCCCCGACGACCTGGCGGATTTGAGCAGGGTGTTGCGTTGGCGAAGCACTCTGTCGTAATCCGTCATGACGCCGCTCATGCGCGGGGTTCGCAGCACGAGCAACTCATCCATAAAGCGGCGCCGACCCGATGGTTCACCGCGGACGAGCGCGAGATCTTCGGGTGCAAACAGGACGCTCGAAAAGTAGCGCGGAAGATCCCGGGTCTTGATGGCCGACCGATTGACCTGTGCACGATTGGCCGACGAGCGATTGAGCTGAACCTCGGCGAGCACCTGGCGGTCAGAGTGTTCGAGCCTGGCGCGAATGATCGCGGCTTCCTGGCCCTGGCGAATCATCGCGTGATCGCTCGACACCCGGTGGGATCCGAGGGTGCTGAGGTAACCGATCGCCTCGACGAGGTTGGTCTTGCCCTGGCCGTTTCGCCCGACAAAAACATTGGGACCGGCTAAGAGCTCTACATCGACGGTCGTGTAATTACGAAAGTCGGTGAGGTTGAGGTGCCTGACTAACACTGGCGCCTCCTCGCGGCATGATCATCGACGGTCGTGGTTCGTTCCGGGCTGGCGGGCGTTTCACGTGAAACACTCGCGTGGATTATGCAGCTACCGGTACGACAGACAGTACGACTTTTGAGTTCCGTAGGTGAGAGAGTCACGGCCGGCGGTTCATTCCGCGCCGGCCGTGACTCACCACGAGTTCTAGCTCTTGCGGACCGCGTGTCCACCGAACTGCTTGCGCAGCGCGGCAACGGCCTTCATCGACGGGGAGTCATCCTGGCGCGAAACGAAACGCGCGAAGATCGAGGCGCTGATGGTCGGAACCGGCACCGCGTTGTTGAGTGCTTCCTCGACGGTCCAGCGACCCTCGCCGGAATCTTCGACGTAGCCCTCGATGTCTTCGAACTTCGGGTCTTCCTTGAGCGCCTTCACCAGGAGCTCGAGCAGCCAGGAACGGACAACCGTTCCGCGCTGCCAGGCCTCGAAGGTTCCGGTGACGTCCTTGAGGATGTCCTTGCGGGTGTTGAGAAGTTCGTATCCCTCTGCCCACGCCTGCATGAGCGCGTACTCGATGCCGTTGTGCACCATCTTGGCGTAGTGACCTGCACCGATTTCGCCTGCGTGGACGAATCCTTCGGCGCGGGGACCTTCCGGACGCAGGGCATCGAAGATCGGCAGAGCGCGCTCAACATCAGCTGCATCACCACCGACCATGAGGCCGTAACCGTTTTCGAGGCCCCACACTCCACCGGATACTCCGGCGTCGACGTACTTGATTCCCTTTTCGGCAAGAAGTGCGGAGTGTTTGAAGTCCTCGGTGAAGCGGGAGTTTCCGCCCTCGATGACCAGGTCGCCCTCGCTGAGTACTCCGGCGAGTTCGGTGATCACGCTGGTGGTGATTTCACCCGACGGAACCATGACCCAGACGATGCGCGGTGCCGGAAGCGCCGCGGCGAGGTCGGCGAGAGTTGCGACATCCGTTACTGCGGGGTTGGGGTCGTAACCCGTGACCTCGATGTCGTTCTTGCGAAGGCGGGCACGCATGTTGTTGCCCATTTTGCCGAGACCGATAAGCCCAATTTGCACGAAAAATCCTTTGGTGGTGATTTGCGGATATTCAGCGCAGGAGAAGGTTTGGCTGCAACAGGTACTTGTAGTTGTCTGCTCCTGGCTGGTCCTTCGACGACTGGCTGGTGATGAGCACAGGTCCGGGCTTGTTCGGGTTCTCGGTCTTCGTGAACGAAATGCGCACGAATTCAGAGTGAACGGCGCCTAGTCCGTCGAGGAGGAATGCCGGCTTGAGCGAAACGACTGTGTCTGCGCCGGTGAGGAATGCATCGATTGATTCGGATGCCTGGGCCTGTTCGGATCCGATGGCCTCGAGCGTGAGTCCATCGATCGTGAAAGTGAAACGAAGCGCTGCTTCGCGCTCGAGAACGAGGGCAACACGACGCACTGCTTCGATGAGCTCCGCCGTGTTCACGACCGCGTAATTGTCGACGACTTCGGGGAACAACCGCTTGACCGGAGGGAAGTTTCCCTTGATCAGCAGCGAGGTAACCGTTTTGCGGTCGGCCTGGAAGGCGATCAGTTCGCGATCGTCGGTGTTGGTAATGGCAACGGCGATGGATCCACTGTGGCCGAACGTCTTGCCGATCTCCTGCAGGGTGCGAGCGGGAACCAGTGCGGTGACCGACTCGATCGAGCTGTCGTTCGCGGTCCACTCGATTTCACGAACGGCTACCCGGTAGCGGTCGGTCGCAACGAGGGAAAGGCTGTTTTCGCTGATTTCCAGCTGAACGCCGGTAATCACCGGAGTGACGTCGTCACGTGACGCAGCGACGGCGACCTGGGAAACGGCGTTCGCAAAAGCTTCGGCCGAAAGGACACCGGTCTGCTCGGACACCTGCGGAAGGGTCGGGTATTCCTCGACCGGCATGCTCAACAGGGTGAAGTTCGCCGAACCACACGAGACAACGATGCGACCATCTTCGGTCGAGAAACTCACGGGTGCACTGGGCAGCCGGCTGGCAATGTCAGCAAGAAGGCGACCAGAGACCAGGATGCGGCCGGGTTCTTCGACCTCGGCGGCGATCTCGGTCTGGGCTGAAACCTCGTAGTCGAACGACGAGAGCGTCAGTCCGGCATCCGTCGCCTCGATCAGGATTCCGCTGAGGATCGGCAGTGTGGTGCGCTGGGGCAAAAGCTTGACGGCAAAAGAAACCGCTTCGCTGAAGACATCGCGATTGACCTGGAACTTCACTAAGTAACCCCTGTCACTGAAAATACTGCCGTTGTGGTCTGTGCTGCCGGAATCGACTGCACTGCATGAGATCGAGACTGTCTGAGATCGAACTGCTGCCGGCGCGCTAGCCGGTTAATACTGGCACAGCACAGCACCAGCCAATTCAGGCTGGTTTCTCAAAGGTTATCTTCTTCCCATTTCAATTCTTTAAAGAACAACATTCTTAACCGCTGTGGGTTCTGTGAGTAACTCACCAGAATGCTTACAAGAATTGGGAACTACACCGGTGTGACTTGTTGATGGACTGTGGGACTAACCGGTGAACCTACTCACAGGCCGTGCCGAACGAATGACACGTTTCCACAGTTCGATTCTTGTAACTCACAAGCAGGGCGGCGCGTCGGGCAAGTTATACACAGCTTGTGCACAACCTGTGCAAACTCAGTTTTTGTTGAACCGGTGGTCCTGTTTGATGCGGCTGGTGAGCTCGGTTACCTGGTTGTAAATCGAGCGGCGTTCCTTCATGAGCTCGGTGATCTTCTTGTTCGCGTACATCACCGTGGTGTGGTCGCGGTTGCCGAAGAGCTGGCCGATCTTGGGAAGCGAGAGGTTTGTCATCTCGCGGCAGAGGTACATGGCGATCTGTCGTGCCGTTGCCACCGCCTGCGAACGTGAAGAGCCGTACAGGTCGTCGACCGTGAGTTTGAAGTAGTCGGCGGTGTGATTGATGATGTCGACCGGTGCGATGACATTGTCGTCGTCGAGCGTGATGAGGTCTTTGAGAACCGTCTGGACGAGGGCAAGGTCCACGGTTGTGCGGTTGAGGCTGGCGAAAGCGGTCACCCGGATGAGGGTTCCCTCGAGCTCGCGGATGTTCGATGACACCTTCGACGCCATGTATTCGAGGATCTCGTTGTCGACCTGCAGCTTCTCGCTCTGCGCTTTCTTACGCAGAATCGCAATGCGGGTTTCGAGGTCGGGCGCCTGGACATCGGTAATCAGGCCCCACTCGAACCTGGACCGCATCCGATCTTCAAAACCGGTGAGGTGCTTCGGGGGCAGGTCGCTCGTGATCACCAGCTGCTTGTTGTGATCGTGGAGGGTGTTGAAGGTGTGGAAGAAGGCCTCCTGGGTGGAGTCCTTTCCCTGCAGGAACTGGATGTCGTCGATCAGGAGGATGTCGATCTCGCGATAGCGCGACTGGAAGACCGACGACCGGTTGTTGGCGATCGAGTTGATGAAGTCGTTGGTGAACTCTTCGCTCGAGACGTACCGGACGCGGATGCCGGGGTACAGGCTTTCGGCGTAGTGGCCGATCGCGTGCAGAAGGTGAGTCTTGCCGAGCCCGGAATCCCCGTAGATGAAGAGCGGGTTGTAGGCCTTGGCCGGAGCTTCGGCGACAGCGACCGCTGCGGCGTGGGCGAAGCGGTTGGATCCGCCGATGACGAAATTGTCGAAGTTGTACTTCGGGTTGAGCCTGGAGTCCGAGCGCCTGGTCGTCGAGATCGGTTCACTCGGCGCCGGGATGATTGCCGGCTCGATATAACCGGACTGTTCGCCAACGGGACGGGACTGCTCGAGCACGTCCTGCTGGATGTCCGGGTTGACCACGATCGCGAAGTTCGTGACCTCGTGTTCATCTCCGAGTCCAGAGATTGCGTTGAGTAGGGGAAGCCTGATTCGCTGCTCGATCATGCCGCGAGTGAGCTCGTTCGGCACTTCGAGGTAGAGGGTTCCGGCCATGACGCCGCGGGGTTCAATGAGGCTGATGAAGCCGTGAAGCTGCGGGGTGATTCGTTCGTCGCCCGTCAAACCTGAGAGCACGGCCTTCCAGATAACTGGTGTGGCGTCCGGCATTTCCTGCATCAGACCTCCCTTCAAGGTTTAAGTTATGCACATCTTTATCCACTGGCAGATTGCAGTGTTCGTGCGGGTAAAGCCAGTTTTACACAGGCTGAAAGGGCAGGACTTCACCTTAGTTCTTCACAGCATGTCGTTACCAACCCCCAGTTCTTCGGGTGTGCATAATGTACGGTTGCATCATCAGGGTTTGACCAGAGAGCCCTTACGCCGTATTTTTAATCAGTTGACTACTGCCGTACGGCATTCCCGCATCTTTCCGGCCCACAAAGCTGGGCCTTGGAGCTATCACTATGAGCAAGAGAACTTTCCAGCCGAACAACCGCCGTCGCGCGAAGGTGCACGGCTTCCGCCTGCGCATGCGTACCCGTGCCGGTCGCGCCATCCTTGGTGCACGCCGCCGCAAGGGCCGCACCGAACTCTCCGCGTAGATCTTTTTAGATCTCGCAGCGCAGTCCGCGGTCAAGTAGGCACCGGTGCTCTCTCGAGCTAACCGTGTGGTTCAGGCCGCGGACTACCGCGCTACGGTGCGCAGCGGCCGACGTGTCGGCACAGCACACACGGTGGTCTACCTCGCCAGGCGCGAGCCGGACCAACCGTCTCGATTCGGCTTCATCGTCGCTAAAAGCGTCGGTGGAGCCGTTCGGCGTAATGTGGTGCGTCGTCGAATGAAGGCGATCGGGTACCTGTTGCTTGATTCCCTCGGCGACGGATCTGACATTGTCATCAGGGCATTGCCAGGCAGCGACGAAGTTCCGTGGTCTACTCTGCAAGGTGAGATTGCCGAAGCAGTTGACAGGGGTGTGGCGAGACGATGAACCGAACGGTCTCGTTCCTTGTTCTTCTCCCGCGCAACGTCTGCGTCGTGATCCTTCGCGCGTATCGCGCTGTGATCTCCCCTTTGTACGGTGACGTCTGCCGGTACTACCCCTCGTGTTCCCACTACGCGCTGCAGGCTATCCAGCAACACGGTGTGTTCAAGGGGATCTGGCTTGGTTCTCTTCGTATCGCCCGCTGCCACCCGTGGGCGGCCGGCGGAGTCGACGATGTACCGGTTCGTAAGAGCCAGAAGTACACCGTGACGAATTTTGGATTTGTAGTAACACCTGGCCACGGAAAGGGCTGACTCGACGATGGACTTTATTGGCACCATATTGTGGCCGATCAAATGGGTGGTCGAGGCAATCCTCGTTATCTTCCACACTCTGCTGACGACCCTTGGGCTCGACCCCGACCTCGGCATCACCTGGGTGCTTTCGATCGTCGGCCTCGTGCTCGTGATCCGGGCCGCTCTCATTCCCATCTTCGTCCGCCAGATCAAGAGCCAGCGCCGCATGCTCGAGGTTGCACCGCAGCTCAAGAAGATCCAGGACAAGTACAAGGGCAAGAAGGACCAGTTCTCTCGCGAAGCAATGTCGCGCGAGACCATGGAGATGTACAAGAAGACCGGGACCAACCCGCTCAGCTCGTGCCTCCCCCTCCTCATCCAGATGCCGATCTTCTTCAGCCTGTTCTCGGTACTGCAGAACGCCCAGCACGAACTCGTGGGTGTTGGACTGCTGAACGCGGACCTCTCCAAGTCCTTCGGCGAATCGGTACTGTTCGGCGTTGCGCCGCTCAAGCTCGCCATCTCCACCGCTGACGGCAACGTCGCGGTCATCATCATCGCGGTCGTCATGGTCATCCTGATGACCGGTTCGCAGTTCATCACGCAGCTCCAGATCATGTCGAAGAACCAGTCGGCTGAGATGAAGGCAAGCCCGATGTACCGCCAGCAGCGCATCCTGCTGTACCTGCTCCCCCTCGTCTTTGCATTCTCTGGCTTCACCTTCCCGCTCGGCGTCATGTTCTACTGGCTCGTCTCGAACTTCTGGACCATGGGCCAGCAGTTCCTGGTGATTCGTAATATGCCGACCCCCGGCAGCGAAGCGGCACTCGCACGCGAGGCCCGCCTCGCTCGCCGTGCGCAGCGCCGCGGAATCACGGTTACCGAGATCGAAAGCACCCCCGCTGTAGAAGAGGCGAAGAAGCCCCAGCGCCAGCAGCCCATCAACAAGAACCGTGCCAAGAAGCAGGGTGGAA
>Ga0247735_1001133_pt1 | contig 10469 bp, 6 predicted proteins | sample UWRJL178409R2_FD_180934 | JGI IMG/M metagenome (GOLD analysis project Ga0247735, IMG submission 180934) | Plant litter microbial communities from Arlington Agricultural Research Station in Wisconsin, United States - UWRJ-L178-409R-2 | ecosystem: Environmental > Terrestrial > Plant litter >...
CATATCGACCTTTCCTCTCATCAAATCCACGCCCAACGTCATCTCGAACGCGAGTGCGAACGCCTATGCAGCGGTTTACTCGTCAACTCCCGCGTCCGCGTCTCACTGACCGGTCCATCGTCAAACCTGGGCTCGAAGCTTGAAGACACTGAATCACTCACCATGACGATTGGCAGTTAGCCAAGCCTGCGCCCCAGCTAGTCTACACCTTCGAATTTCAACTTCTTTCCGTTCCTTTCAACAAATTCACACTCAACCTGGACTCGAACTCGAACGATCAGCGCTATGTGGCCTTACTCCTTCACATCTGCGTCTCGTGTCGTTGCTAAACCTGGGCTAAGGCTTCAAGCTTCAAACATCAACCCCCACTCGCCGTGACAGCCAGCAGCCCTGGTAGCACCGACCTTGACTTCATAACTCGCGTGGGCTCTCGGCAATACTGGCTTCGAACCAATACCAAACCAGGCCTTCCACCTTTGAATTTCGGACTCCGGACTCCGAACTTTGAGCTGCAACGCCAATGTCGTCGATAACCCATGCGTTCTTCGATTCGTCATCACTCACACTCACGCTCGCGCTCAGATGACACGAGAAGGAAAAATCCCATAATAGAGAACGAAAGTGATATTTATCGTCAGTGCAGAGACACAAGCACTAGTAATTATGACATCACTTAGTAGTGATCGAACAGAAATTCGAAACGCCTGTTGTGCATATAAGACCGTAGTAAAACCTATAAATCTACCATGCTGTCAGAATTTATTTCTAGCGAGCTCGGCAGCTGCGCGTATCTCTGATGGACGTAGCCGACGTTTCGTGTACGCATGCAACTTAGATGTATAGATCCCGTATATAATCGTAGCTACATCGATTGTACCGACACTCGTTTGCCACCAAGTCCCCCGAATTCTCGCTCACCCTCATTGACCCGGATTTCAATACATGCACCTTCCACTTGACATCTTCACCCACCTCATCCTCTATCTCGATAACCCATCACAAAAATCGTTATGCTTAACCTCTCGAGATCTCGTTCCCATTTGTCAATCGTCGCTGTTCCAGACTATGAACTATGATCTCCCTCATTTTCAAGCTCGAAGGGTCAAGATCTTGCAGAAATCCGCGGCATTGCTCCACCAATCCCCCCATTTAGCGACATATGTTCGCCACCTCCAGTACTCCTTTGGAATAGACCTCACCGAATCCCAGCTCTTATCGACAGTATTAAAGTCCTTGGACCGCATCGAAATTTTAACATTGTCAAACCGGTATCATCTCGAAGCACCCCTTATCCCTGACGATCTTGCGCTTTCGGTCCTTGACACCATACGCTCTCCGGGTTTAACGAGATTGTATATCGAGAATCTGCCAATGTGGTTTCTTCGGGGGGTTGGTGTGGGTTTGACGTCCCTAACGATCCATTATAGTCATAAAACCAAGACGCGAATAGGGGCAAAGCCGACAGAGCAGGTAGAGAGCGCACTGGTGACTCATGAAGAAGGCATTATGGGACGAAAAATATTCTTAACTTCGCTCCGCGTCGAACAACATTTCCTGGAGGCTGTGCGGGCATTTGAGTGTGGCTCCCTGACGAAGGGACCCCAGAGTCGCCTGGAACTTTCGGAACTGGTAGATATCCAAATCAATAACTTGCCGCTCAGCTTCGTCGAAGAGGTCACTACGAAAGCGACGAAGCTCAAGCGGTTGGATTGGAAAAGTAAGCCGGATCTTACTCTATCGTTTCTTTTCCCTGCGTACTTATTGAGTATGAAACACAGTCGGTTTTTCTGCAACCTTTGGATGTCTTTCAGCCATCTTTACCTCTCCTTTAAATTCCACACTCATTAAAATGGGACTACACATTGACGAACCCAAAGGTGATCCGACTGAACGAGATATCCTCAACCTTGCTACGGATCTCATCGCCATTCCAACTCGAGAAGACCGAGCACTTCGACACCTCGAGATATCTATTACAGTTTTGGAAGGTTGGAATATACTGGCCAATAACCTTGCACAGCTCGATCAGGCTATCACAAAAGAACGCTTCCCGAGGTTGGAAGTTTTCTATTTGGAGCTTACAATTCTGACCGAGTACGACAACGACCTGCAGACGATGGAGGAACACGACCAGGAAAGGGAAAATGATGAGCGGAAGTGCAGGGCGATCTTCAGACAGGTTGGAAATATGTATGGGGTTGAGTTTAAATGTGATGTTTTTATGGGCCCGAACATTGAAATATTTCGCGGGTAAAGCCGTCGTAGCCTTTGAGCTGAACCAGAATCGTGAGAGGATCTATCTTGAATTCACTATTTTCAACAGGACTTTACACAAGGTAAAATGAATGTCGTAGAAAGGAGAGATAATATTTTAGGAGTCTGCAGTAGATAAATAGCGCGTGGTTTCACACAAAAAAGGAAAGAAAATGAAAATGAAATAATAGAGAAGTCGAAATAAAAGGTGGAAACTAGGTTGCAGGGAAGATCGAGAGAAGTCGAAGGAAAAGATAGATAGAATGAAATGCGACGAGGGAGAGGGTGTTCGAAGTGAAATTGTTCTTCATGCCCGATTTAGGGTGTACGCCAAGATTTGAAGTTCGAGTGTGCGCCTTAGGGCGTGCGGGTGATGCTCAACCAACTCTGGCCCTTACAGTAATCCCGAGCAGGACACCTAGAAGCGCACTTCCTGGAATGGATTATATACAGTGAGAAGCTTTAATGGAAAGACGCAGTCATCAGAAATTTATACTTAGCAATAAGATGATCTATATAGGCTGTACCCAGAGAAAAAGAGTACGGGCGATGAGTCGAAGAAACCAAAAGCCAAATGCAATGCTAATATTAGAATCAAGTACTCTAGTGAAATTAAATCAAGAAACATCCACCTGACCTAATTTGGGCGTTTCCAAGCCGTCAGCGAGCCCAGGAGCCACCTCTTTTCTAGAGTCAGCGACCGCCGACCATTCTTTCTTCCCCAGTGTGGGTACTCGATGATAAGGTTACCACGCATCCAAGTTTGCTCTCCGAAATGCCCATTTGATCGTGGACTAGACGGAGTCGTTTCCGAAAACCACTCTTGAACTCGAGCGCTTAAGATCTTATCAGTATGTGATGGTTTTTCAAAAAATCTCATTTGTTGATCGGTATCCCGAAAGGCGGCGGATAGAATACAGTTGCAATATCTAGTGTGGTACAGGGGGTGCTATCGACTTTATCCTTCTTCAGCCAGTTAATTTCTCCTTCCCTGTTTCCTGTCGATATAATACGTCCAGCTTCTCACTGAACAAGAAGCGAGAGCATACTAACTAATATCCAAAATGAACATACGGGACCCACGTCAAAAGACCTTGCTCCGTATCACCAACTTGCTGTCGAACGATCAGAATAGCTCGATGAAGAGCGCGCGCGGCATTGATACTGTCAAATCCAGGCCTTCCCAAAGTCGTTCCTTTCTCTATGAGATCCTTGTAAAAACCTTCTGCCACTACGGGGCCGTACTCGTCCCTGATCGACCACATAGTGGCTACAACACTTCGATATCCTACTGCGAGCATCCCAGCTGCCAAGTGGACCGCCTCTTCGGAAAGCGTCTCGTCCCCGGTGCTGGTCTGACAAGCCGACAAAAATGCCAATTCGCAGTTAGCGATACTTTGCTTCATGATGTCTGCCAGCTCAAGCCGTCCGTCATGGAGATAAAATGCACTCTTCAGAGGGTTCTTGACGTTCTGGCTCGCGTGGCACGCAAAATGAATCGAAGGGTGTGACGCCATCTCCTGTTGTACCCGGCTGACTGTGGCGACTTCTCCTTCCAGACGAAGAGATTTGCAAAGTTTTGGCTCCATAATCTTCCATATAACGTTCATTTCTTTCGTAGTGCATTTGATTGGAGAACAACCTGGTGTGTTTGGTTGGCTGATGATGAGCAGCTTGGTAGAGGGTGGATGTACGTCGATCTGAGAGGTTTTAACGGCTCGGAGGAGTGCACTGACTGTGGGGGTGTACGACGATACTGCGAAGTCAAAAATGGATGAACCAGGTAGAGATTGCTTGTCGCCCGGTTTTCCATAAATTCCGGCAGCATGTAGTGGAAGGAATGCAAGGGGTCCCGTTGGACACCACCATATCCGACCTGGGTTTAACAAAGGAGGCGCCTTGGGAGAAATAAAATAAAACCGTATCCAGTTCAATAACAAAATAAAACTCACAGAAGACGAAAGACCGTCCAAAATTGGCTTCACTACCTCCAACCAAAGTACTCCGAGAACAAAGCGGATGTCACTTTTGATACCATGAGGTGGTGCTGGGCGAACAGCGCGACTTTCCTCTCTGAGGCGAACCCTATTCCATGAAAGGAAGTTACGCAGGCATGTGCTGAGGTTAGACGCCTGTTCGTACGTGAATTTTTTGAGTGGGATGTGGATGGGCTTAGGGCTGCCATATATGAGAGCTAGAGCGTCGCAGTGGGATTTATCGACATTGATAAGAATGATCGGGCCGTCCTGTGGGATATGCCTCAGAAGTTCCGATGCCTGAGGTAACCGAAGAAATTTATGGAAACCCGGTATATCGCGAATTTCCCCAAGGAGTTTGTTCCATTCACGAGCACGTTTGATGTGGTTGTGAGCTTCATCTTGTAGAGAAATTTTCTGCGATATGGGAACATCTGTGCGTAGGGTTCCTAATCCACGACGGGAGCTAGAAGACTCCAACGCAGAGGAAATATCCAAGAAACGTTGCGCCAAGCGCGCGTCATGAGCACGAAGATCATCCACAGGTGTTCGAAGCTGGTTTAACTGGCTCCAAACGAGGCAACGACCTTGCTCAAGCCATTCAAGGGCCTTTTCGAACTCATTATGCGAAATTGCGGCTGAAACAGCTGCAGTCGTCAAACTTGAGATATCGACGAGATCAGTGTGGCGCTGTTCAATAGTGCGGTCCATACTGGCAATCTGCGATATGAGATCAATGGCGATGGAATAGGCCTCCACAGCTGCTTCATGATTTTGAGTGGTGGTGAGTTGGGCCCATCGGCGTGCAGCATTTAGACGAACAGAAGGAGGCCCAAAAGTTGTTGCTGAGTTTTTATATAGATTTATGGCGGTGGTGTAGTCGAGGGGATCTCTTGTTCGTTCAAAGCGGGACGCAAACGACATTCCAAGATGTATGAGTAGGCGTGGCATATCTAGGTGACCATCTGGAGTGAGTTGAACAGCGTGCTGCTGGGCTGAAATGGCTTCTGAGATGTCCGACAGATCTCCTGTGTGCTCAAAGCGAGACCGAAATGAAATGCCAATATTATTCAGCCATAATGGCATATTTGGGTGGCCCTCGGGAGTGAGTTGAATAGCGCGCTGCTGGGATATGATGGCTTCCGAAAGATCTGAAAGATCTCCCGTGCGTTCAAAGCGAGACCGTAATGAGATTCCAATACTGTTAAGTCTTGATGGCATATTCGGGTGGTCATCGGGAGTGAGTTGGACAGCGCGCTGCTGAACCGAGATGGCTTCTGAGAGGTCTGACAGATCTCCCGTGCGCTCAAAGCGAAATCGAAATGAATTTCCAAGATTGCTCAGCTGTGATGGCATATCTGGGTGGTCCTCGGGAGTGAGTTGAACGGCGCGCTGTTTGGCAGAAATGGCTTCTGATAGATCTGGGAGATCGCCTGTGCGCTCGAATCGAGACCGAAATGAAATTCCAATATTATTCAACCAAAATGGCATATTTTGGTCACCTTCGGGATCGAGTCGAATAGCGCGCTGCTGGGCTGATATGGCTCCCGAGAGGTCTAACAGATCTCCCATGCGTTCATAGCGAGACTGAAATAAAACTCCAAGACTACCCAGCCATGAGGGCATGTTTGGGTGGTTGTCAGGAGTGAGTTGAACAGCGCGCTGCTGGGATGATATGGCTTCCGAGAGGTCTGAAAGGTCTCCCGTGCGTCGAAAGCGAGACCAAAATGAAATTCCAAGATTGTTCAACCGTGATGGCATATCTGGGCTGCCGTCGGGAGTGAGTTGAATAGCGCGTTGTTGAACTGAGATGGCTTCTATGAGGTCTGAAAGATCTCCCGTGCGTTCAAAGCGAGACTGAAATGAGTTCCCAAGGTTGTTCAGCGTTACCGCGAGATCTGGTTGGTCATTGGGTGTGAGCTGAACCGCTTGCTGCAGGATTGAAATAGCCTCAGAAATTTCTGCCAGATTTCCTGATCGTTCAAAATTTTGGCCCAGTTCAAATCCATGGTTCCCGAGCTCCCGAGCTGCATCTGGTTAAATATTTTTCCTTTTCGCAGACCCAGAACAAATCTACCAATTTGCACCATTTCTTTATCGTTGGTATCCTCATCAATCGCCTCTTCATATGGAACGCCGGTGACGATGAACGACAACTGGAGTGCTGGCACTCCTGCTTCCGAGATAAACCCTTTCTGTATTCCTGGTTGTCGTAAGACCACCGTAGGTCGCGTGAAACCATTATTTTACTTACTCGTTTTGTAGATCCCTTCTCCTAATCCCAGTTCGTGTTTTGTAAACGATATGTGCGCCAAATCGCTTGAATCTTCTGATGTAGCGAGAATTACAAGGCCATATGTGTCTTCGGGTCTGAAAGCGGTTCGTGTCAAATCTTGTGGATGTAGCCGTCTTGAATATGATTCTTACATTTCAGCAACAGACGTCTGCTTCCATGCATCTGGCGATTCCTTTTCCAAAACCAAGATATCCCCATTCACGTTTGCGAGCCCAAAGACGACAAGCTTGATAATATTGAGTGGCAGAAGCTTTGCCTCTTCTGTTGTACAATGAACTCGGAGGTCTGATAGCGATTATTCAGAGCACGATATCTCGAGTGGTGATTCAATCTTACCCGTTATTTGATGTCGACACTTGAGCGTCGCACTCTTATCAAGGTCTTGAGAGACTATATCTGATATCTGCGGCGCTGAAATCCCAGAATGCTCTCGGTCAGATGGTGTGTTATCGTCTGCGTTGTCCTTGACAGCTACGGCACAATCAGCCATAGTGGCATCTAAAACATTTCATGCTTACTTGCTGTAGCTGCTTCTCCATCGACTTCTGTCGCACAGACTCCCGCCTGATTATCAGAAGACAACGAAATTAGATCGGTTTCTTGCAAAATGGATATGTTCTGTGGCATGATTATGGTGATGATATCTTAGCACTGTCAGCTTAGATTGTAGAGCGTACAGTTGGATTGGTACATGGTGTCGAGTGCGATTTGTGCGACATGAGAGGATCAGTGGTGATGGCTCCAGTCGCGGTGACCAGGTAAAGGGAAGCGGGGGGAGTATTGTCAGTACTTGCCTTAGATCCAAGATATGTTACGGTGTCACACTTGGGGTTGAAGTTCGTAGGTGCTGGGTGGGAGGCAGATTCCATAGTGACAGGAATGAGAAACGACGCCTGAGAGCACCGATACCCAAGAGTCGAGCGCTTAAGAATTTAAAAATGCAATTTGAGGGTTTAGTACTAATACTAATAGATGCAAGTGTAGAGTAAGCAAGAGAATCATAGTTGCGTCGGGTGGGTTTGTTGTGCCTGCCCTAATCCTGGGCCGTGCTCCGGGCCGGGAGCCAAGGGTTGCTTCTTCTCTCGAACGATATCGGTGTTTCGTTCCCCACCACCAACGTCAATGTCCCTTCCGAGTCTCTCACAAGTCTTTGCTCTTGCTCACAGCTAACGTCCACAACGAGCCTGCTTCATCGTTCCACCTTACGACATCATCGAGAACCCGCGTCCCAAGCCCCAATGGCAATGGCAACGATTACTTGCAAAGAACGCGTCGGCTTTGGAGTGTGCCTCCCTAGCTCGAAAAAGTTATTTGGTATGCGAGGATCAGGTATGCCCTTTTCATCTCGCCCTTCTCGTATATCGTCGCTGATTCAAACTTTGAAGAACGCGCCAGCTCTGGATCTCATTTTGCCTCCAGCCGACTACACTGAGCTCTTGGCCCTTTCGAACCTGTAGCTGCTCCGCTCTCTGTGGCTTTGGGATTAGGTTCATGTTGCTGTAAATGAGGCTCAGGTATACCCTATTTATCCTCAATCTCTATTCGTATCCCCGCTGATTCAAACCCTTAGGCCATTGGTCGCTAACTTTTGATCTCGACGCGTACGGGGCCCAGCACCAAAGTAATCATCCTGAGCTTCTGCACTCACAGATAGAGTTCAAGTTTTCTCTTGACTCCCATAAATTGCCTACGTCACTTTCCCAGCTCTCAACGTGATCAACATCCGAACCAAAATCTACCCTCCAGCCCCGCCTTAGAGTCCTGGAACACGGATCTTCTCCTCGGAGCATGCTTTTCTGCACTACCATACGACACCTTCGTCTGCGATCAACCTTAACCTTGCTGAAGATGACCCTCAGACATATAAAGACGAGAGTGACCCTTATTTCTGCGTGACTTTTTTTGGGTTAGGATTGGCGTCATATTTATACTTGGATCAGGAATCGCGATGGAGGTATGCTCTCTTTTTCTTATTCATCTTATGTCACTGTGTTATTGACCCAATTTCTTAGGCAGGCCACATAAACTTGAACGGCTACGTCAGTCTTATGCGTACGATAACGTAGGCGCAAGTGTCCTACCCCAGCTCCGGCCTCTTCCACCGTCTATTCGTCGTCCTCCTTGCGATTCTTCAACTACCTGCCCACGCCTTACTGGTTCGCCTGCCCATAGGCGTCACCCCGAGCAATTATGGGCCTCTGGACCTACCACACCCAGGTTGAGTCCCAAGCGCTGGAGCAACTTGTATCCTCACCTCTAGCTTGAAATTGCCCCAATTTCACGTCAGGCCGTCCACGGAGGATGGGTAGATCGCCTGAATGAACTTTGGCCAAGTCGCTGTTTTTTGAAGGATGGAGATGGGATTGAGGGCTAAATGGAGACTCCGTGTTAGGTGCTCCGGCGTTCTTTGCTTCTTGTTCATGATCTTTGCTTTCCGGTCCATATATGCTATGACTTATACTGACATTTGGTACCACAGGTGCGTAACATGTCGGCACTCACCCAACCCATACGTCACGAACAAACTGCCAAAACTTTCGACTCTACCCTCACCAGCCGCTCGAAGGCTAGGATTTTCTGAGAGGTTGGAATTGAGCGACAGTAAGTCGATATTCACACCTAAGACAGCAGCCTCTAACAATATATAGGATTAATTGCGCCCAGATTTCATCGGAGGAGGAAGGCTCCAAGTCGGAGGTCAAATACGATACCGATGCTCAGCCGGACTCAGATGGTGCATCGTACCACCGCGTCCTTGCGATTTGTTCTGTACTAGGTTGATACCAACTTTCGCGCGTCCCAGAGGTAATCGAGAAATTTGAAGCACCCTGTCCATGGGATACACCAAGTCTCAGGCACTTAGGCCAGGATGAGGTGGATGAGGCGTAGGGAGCGTTCTTGAAGACTCTAGAAATGCTTCGAATCCTGTCTCAGTAGGATGATATAATTGAACTAAATTTCAGTCCGCCCTACTGCGTTCGAAAGTGTGATTTTCGCAAAACATCTTTGTTGAGCGCGAGGCCACCGTCGTCTAAACCACTTACGCCTAGCATGATTAGCGAATGCTTCGTATTGGTCTCGAATTGTAAGGTACCAATACCACCGTGAATTGAGGACTGACTCGGGAAGGTTGATCTACACATGCCCATGACCTTCCACCGATCGACCAGGCTATCACAAAAGAACAGTTCCCGAGGTTGAAAGTGTTCAATTTGACGCTTGCGCTGCTGACCGATTATGACGACAATATGCAGACGATTGAGGAATGAGCTCAGGAAAGGAACGATAATGAATAGAATTGCAGGGAGCTCTTCAGACAGGTTGGAAATTTGGATGGGTTTGAGTTTAATTGTGAAGTTCTCATGGTCCTGGACATTGTATATTTTCGTCAGTAAATTTATACCGTAGATATGGGTCCGGTAAGGGCGTTCCAGCTGCGAACAACCCATTTACAATGTTGGATACACTCTGTAAGGTGCTTTACTGACCGATCACAAAAATACACGTAAGTCATTCATCGCACATGCGCTCATCTCATTGAGGATTTCCAAGAGTTATGTAAGTATCACTTGAGTTGGCTAATCGAAACTTGATCAATTGGACTTCTGACTTTAATTCCTCGAGTCTGAACGAGAAATTATGAGCCATCAAAAGTTGTTGAAGTCATATCTAGGGGACATGTTGGCATCGACGCTGTTAATATGAATTTAACAGTCAGTCCAACATTGTAGCACGGGCCATATAGAGTGTCTTCCGGAAAGTAAGAGAAGAGCCAGCTTACGGCGTCTTCCGGACTTTGCGGGTGACGATAATTTATTGGAAAGTGGGATCAGAATTTCCACTACCAAATGATGTGTTGTACATGAGGGAGGTTTCATAGCAAATCGGTAGCAAGGGAGTCGTGAATAATATCTGAGAGAAAAAATAGAGAAGCGATGAACGAG
>Ga0247735_1001136_pt1 | contig 10453 bp, 9 predicted proteins | sample UWRJL178409R2_FD_180934 | JGI IMG/M metagenome (GOLD analysis project Ga0247735, IMG submission 180934) | Plant litter microbial communities from Arlington Agricultural Research Station in Wisconsin, United States - UWRJ-L178-409R-2 | ecosystem: Environmental > Terrestrial > Plant litter >...
CTAGATTTAAACAAAGACAAGGATAATTATGGCAAGAATTGCAGGGGTAGACATACCTAAAAACAAAAGAGGAGTTATTGCTTTAACCTATATTTTTGGTATTGGTAACAGCAGGGCTAAAGAGATACTTGAAAAGGCTCAGGTTAGTGAAGATAAAAAGGTTCAGGAATGGAATGACGATGAAATAAGCGCTATTCGTGAAGCTGTATCTTACCTGAAAATTGAAGGTGAGTTGCGTTCTGAAATATCGTTAAACATTAAACGTTTAATGGATATTGGCTGCTACAGAGGAATCCGCCACAGAGCTGGTCTTCCATTAAGAGGTCAACGCACAAAAAACAACTCAAGGACAAGAAAAGGTAAGAGAAAAACTGTTGCTAACAAGAAAAAAGCAACTAAATAATAAGTAGTATGGCTAAAGCAAGTGCAAAAAAACGTAAGGTTCTGGTAGAATCTACAGGCGAAGCTCATATTAGTGCAACCTTTAATAATATCATTATTTCTTTAACAAACAAGAAAGGTGAAGTTATTTCATGGTCGTCTGCTGGTAAAATGGGTTTCAGGGGTTCTAAAAAGAACACTCCTTATGCAGCTCAAATGGCTGCAGAAGACTGTAGCAAAGTTGCTATCGAAGCTGGCCTTAAAAAGGTTAAAGTTTACGTTAAAGGACCGGGTAACGGCAGGGAATCTGCAATCAGGTCTTTACACAATGGAGGAATAGAGGTTACAGAGATTATCGATGTAACTCCGCTACCACACAATGGTTGCCGCCCTCCAAAGAGAAGAAGAGTTTAATTAATAGTATAATATCGAACGGGACTAAGGTTATCGGAGGATGAGACCTGAATTCATAACCCCTGTTCACCTAAATTTTTAAAATGGCAAGATATACTGGTCCACAAACAAAAATCGCCCGTAAATTCGGTGAAGCGATCTTCGGAGATGACAAAGCCTTCGAAAAAAGAAATTACCCTCCAGGGCAACATGGTTTAGCTAAAAGGAGAGGTAAAAAATCTGAATATGCTGTTCAGTTAATGGAAAAGCAAAAAGCTAAGTACTCTTACGGTATCCTTGAGAAGCAATTCAGGAACCTGTATGAAAAAGCGGCTGCCACTAAAGGCGTAACCGGTGAAGTACTTTTACAGCTTTGTGAAGCTCGTCTGGACAATGTGGTTTACAGAATGGGTATCGCTCCTTCAAGAAGGGGTGCCCGTCAAATCGTATCTCACAGGCATGTTACAGTAAATGGAGAGTTGGTAAATATACCATCTTACCACCTTAAACCCGGAGATAAAGTAGCAGTTCGTGCAAAATCGAAATCGCTTGAAGTAATTACAACTTCTTTATCAAATTCTGCTCGTGTATATGAGTGGATTACCTGGAACAACGATACTCAGGAAGGTACTTTTGTTTCTGTACCTGCAAGACTTCAGATACCTGAAAACATTAAAGAACAACTAATCGTTGAGTTGTATAACAAATAATAATTGACATTAGTCGAACATATGGCAATATTTAATTTTCAGAAGCCCGATAAAGTTATCATGATCGATTCTACAGATTTTCAGGGGAAATTCGAGTTTCGCCCTCTGGAGCCTGGTTATGGATTGACTGTTGGTAACGCACTTAGAAGAGTTTTGCTTTCTTCATTAGAAGGTTATGCAATTACTTCAATTCGTATAGAAGGAGTAGACCACGAGTTCTCTACGATACCGGGAGTTGTTGAAGATGTTACAGAAATAATACTGAACTTAAAACAAGTTCGTTTTAAACGCCAGATCGAGGATATTGATAACGAATCTGTTTCTGTATCTTTTACAGGAAAAGATCAGCTTACAGCAGGCGATTTCCAGAAATTTATTTCTGGTTTCCAAGTGCTAAACCCAGATCTTGTTATCTGCAACATTGACAGTAAAATAAACATTAACCTTGAGCTTACTATTGAGAAAGGTAGGGGTTATGTTCCGGCAGAAGAGAATAAAAAGCAAAATGCAGCTATAGGTACTATATTTACAGATTCTATCTTTACTCCGGTAAAGAATGTAAAATATACAATAGAAAATTTCCGTGTGGAGCAAAAAACTGACTACGAAAAGTTAGTATTTGAAATCCTTACAGATGGTTCTATACATCCTAAAGAGGCACTTACTGAGGCAGCAAAAACACTTATTCACCATTTTATGCTGTTCTCTGATGAAAGAATAACACTGGAGGCCGATGAAATTGCACAAACGGAATCATATGACGAAGAATCGTTACACATGAGACAGCTCCTTAAAACCAAACTGGTTGATATGGATCTTTCTGTAAGGGCATTAAATTGTTTAAAAGCGGCTGAAGTTGATACATTAGGAGATCTTGTATCGTTCAACAAAAATGACTTAATGAAATTCCGTAATTTTGGTAAAAAATCATTGACTGAGCTTGATGAACTTGTTGCCTCTAAAAATCTACACTTTGGAATGGATTTAACGAAATACAAATTAGATAAAGAATAATCCAGTACCGTAAGGTTTAGGGTTAAATTACAATTCAGCAATGAGACACGGAAAGAAAATAAATCACTTAAGCAGACAATCAGGCCACAGAAAGCTGATGCTTGCTAATATGGCATGCTCTCTTATAGAGCACAAGCGTATTAATACGACTGTTGCCAAAGCTAAAGCGCTTAAACAATATATTGAGCCTTTAGTAACAAAATCTAAAGCAGATACTACGCACAACAGACGTATTGTATTTGCTAACCTTCGCGACAAATATGCCGTTACAGAGCTTTTTAGAGAAGTAGCAGCTAAAGTTGGCGATCGTCCTGGAGGTTATACACGTATCATTAAGCTTGGTAACCGTCTTGGTGACAACGCGGATATGGCTATGATCGAACTGGTAGATTTTAACGAACTGTACAACGCTACAGCTAAAGAAGCTAAGAAGACAACTACACGTCGTAGCAGAACTGCTAAAAAAGCTGATTCTACTGCTCCTGTTGCTGCCGAAGCTCCTGCTGTTGAAACAGACGAAAATAAAGAAGCTACTGAATAATCATGAATAAATGATTTTTCTATATTAAATTAAGGATAAACTTTTAAGTTTGTCCTTTTTTTTTGCAATACTTAATCGTTTTAGGCTAAGGTAAATGCAAAAGTTGCTCTTAGCTTTACAATAACAAATATTTAGAGTAAATTTGTACACAGCACAACAACAAACAACTTTAATGAAATATACTAACAGAGACAAGGCAATACTACTCCTTGCGGATGGCACTATTTTTTACGGAAAATCTATAGGGATAGAAGGTACCGTTTTTGGTGAAGTTTGCTTTAATACCGGCATGACGGGCTACCAGGAAATTTTTACAGATCCTTCTTACTTTGGCCAAATAATGGTGGCATCTAATGCACACATTGGCAACTATGGTACTAATAATGAAGAGGTAGAGGCAGATAGCATAATGATATCCGGCCTTGTGTGTAAAAACTTTAGCTTTAATCACTCAAGGGTAAATTCTACTGAGAGTTTAAGAACCTATTTTGAGGAACAAAATCTTGTAGCTATATCTGATGTAGATACAAGGGCATTAGTAAGCTACATTCGCGATAATGGTGCTATGAATGCTGCTATATGTACTGAAGATTGCGATATTGAAGAACTCAAAGCAAAGCTTGCTGCGGTGCCGGATATGAAAGGGTTAGAGCTTTCGTCTAAGGTATCTACTAAGGAGCCTTATTACATAGGTAATCCTGATGCTAAATATAAAATATCTGCATTAGACCTTGGGATTAAGAAGAATATTTTAAGAAACCTTGCTAAGAGAGATTGCTATATCAAAGTATTCCCGTATGATGCGGGTTATGAAACTCTTAAAGAGTTTAATCCAGATGGTTATTTCCTTTCTAATGGTCCCGGCGACCCAGATCCACTTTTTGCGGCACAGGAAACTGCCCGCAATATATTAGCCGAAAACGAACCTGTTTTTGGTATTTGCCTTGGCCACCAGGTTTTGGCCCTTGCAAATGGCATACCTACCTATAAAATGTTTAACGGGCACCGCGGTATTAACCACCCGGTTAAAAACCTGCTTACGGGCGAGGGAGAAATTACCTCTCAAAACCACGGTTTTGCGGTAGAGCGCGAAGCTCTTGAAAATCATCCTGATTTTGAAATTACCCACGAGCATGTTAATGATGGTACTGTTGCCGGTATGCGCATGAAAAACAAAAACTGTTTTTCTGTACAATACCACCCTGAGGCAAGCCCTGGCCCGCACGACGCTACGTACCTTTTTGACCAGTTTATTGCAAACATTGAAAAAGGAAAACATAACAATTAAAAGAAGATATTAAAAACAACCAAAAAGCAATTTATGAGTATTATTATTAAAGTACACGCAAGGCAAATACTGGATTCACGCGGAAATCCTACTGTAGAAGTTGATGTCATCACTGAAAACGGAATCCTTGGAAGGGCAGCTGTACCTTCTGGAGCATCTACGGGTGAGCATGAGGCAGTAGAGCTTCGTGATGGTGGTAAAGCTTATATGGGTAAAGGTGTTCTTAAAGCTGTAGAAAACGTAAACATAACTCTTGCCGAAGAGATTGTGGGTATGTCAGTTTTCGAGCAAAATGCTATCGATAAAGCGATGATAGACCTTGATGGTACACCTAACAAATCTAAGCTTGGTGCTAACGCTATACTTGGTGTTTCTCTTGCTGTTGCTAAAGCGGCTGCTAACGAGCTTGGTATGCCTTTATACCGCTATGTAGGTGGTGTGTCTGGTAATACGCTTCCTGTACCAATGATGAACATCATTAACGGTGGATCGCACTCTGATGCGCCTATCGCATTCCAGGAATTTATGATCTTTCCTGTAAAAGCTACAAGCTTTACACATGCTATGCAAATAGGTACAGAGGTTTTTCATAACCTTAAAAAAGTACTTCATGACCGTGGCCTAAGTACAGCTGTTGGAGACGAAGGTGGTTTTGCACCTAACCTTGCCGGTGGTACTGAGGATGCTCTTGATACTATAAAGCTTGCTGTAGAGAAAGCTGGTTACACTTTTGGAGATGATGTTAAAATCGCTCTTGACTGTGCTGCTTCGGAATTTTTTGTAGATGGTAAATATGACTACACTAAATTTGAAGGTGAAACTGGTAAAATACGTACATCTAAAGAACAAGCTGAGTATCTTGCTGAACTTGCTACAAAATATCCTATTATCTCTATTGAAGATGGTATGCAGGAAAATGACTGGGATGGCTGGAAGTATCTTACTGAACTTATTGGCGATAAAACACAGTTAGTAGGTGATGATTTATTTGTTACTAACGTAGAGCGCCTTGCTAAGGGTATTGATTTAGGTATTGCTAACTCTATCCTTATTAAAGTTAACCAGATAGGTACTCTTACAGAAACTATTGCTGCTGTAAACATGGCACACAATGCCGGTTACACATCTGTAATGTCTCACCGTTCTGGCGAAACTGAAGATAACACAATTGCAGATCTTGCTGTAGCACTTAACTGTGGCCAGATTAAAACTGGTTCTGCTTCTCGTAGCGACCGTATGGCAAAATATAACCAACTACTTCGTATTGAAGAAGAACTTGGTGATGTTGCTTATTTTCCTGGAGAAAAAGCATTTAAAATTAAAAAATAATCCTGTCTACAGGTTTTATTGTGAGGCTGTCCTGCAAGGGCAGCCTTTTTTGTTTATTTAATTTTTTATGCTGCGAATTCTAATCCAAATGCTTCAAATTCTCATCGGCTTGCAATTTATCCGCTGTAAATGATACATTTGCTTTAGATTATACAATGTATGAAGTTTATAAAATTACTACCCCTACTAATGTTTTTACTATTTGTAAAAACATCGGCACAAAATAAAGTACTCGACAGCCTTCAGCATAAACTTTCTGTAGCCAAAACAGCGATAGAAAAAACGCACCTGCTTAATTCTATTGCTAATGAATATGTAGAGAATGATCCTGAATTAATGATTCAGTATGCTAAAAAAGCTATGGCAATCGCGCAAAAAAATAACCTTGAAAGTCATGAGGCCGACTCATGGTTTAATATTGGTAATGCTAATATTATGCTTAGCCGTTACACTCAGGCATTAAAAAGCTTTACAAATTCTCAGGTTATTTATGAAGACCTTATTAATAATACACCCCAAAAACCCGATATAGAAATTATAAACGGCTTGGCCCGTGCTTATGGCAGTATTGGTGTTGTGTGTTCTGAACAAAATAATTATGCAAAATCGTTAGAGTATTATTTTAAGGCTCTTAAGCTTTATAAAGAAACCAAGCAGGAAAATATTGTAGCTATTATATATAACAATATTGGTATTGTTTACGAATCGCAAAAAGAGTTTGGTAAAGCATTGGAGTATTTCAATAAAGCTTTGTGGATACAAAAGAAAAATGATGACGATTCTGAAGCAATTACCATTACTAACATAGGTAAAATATACCTTGCTAAAAATGAAGATGATAAAGCTTTACAGTCTTATAACCAAGCTGAAGCTAAATTTAAAGAGCACCAAAACAGGCGTGGCTTAGCGGAGCTTTACAATAACTTTGGCAACTATTATAAAAAGAAAGGCAATTTTGCAAATGCTGCAAAATACTATCTCGAAGCTTTAACTATTTTTGACGAAACGGGAGAGAAATATGGTGCTTCGGCTTCGTTAGGGTATCTGGGTACAATAAGCGCGCTGCAACATAAAAATGCCGAGGCGATAAAATATCTTGAAAGATCGTCTGCACTGGCCGAAGAGATTGGTACGCCGGAGCAGGTTAAATTATCTGAAAAAGAGTTAAGCGACCTTTATGAAAAAACGGGTAACGCTGAATTAGCATTACTGCATTACAAAAAATATAGCAATGCTAAAGACAACATAAATAACAGTGAGAGTATTAAGAACATGGTTCGCGAAGAAATGAACTATGAGTTTGAACGTAAGGAAGCTCTACAAAAAGTAGAGAACGAAAAACGTCAGGTACTTTTTAATGAGCAAGCTAAAAGGCACCAGCAACAAATGTTGTTTGTAGGCATATCTGCATTGTTGTTGTTTAGTATTGCTTTTTTAATTTATAACAGGCTTCAGCTAAAAAAAAGGCTAACCCTGCAGCGCGACCTTGCAGAATATGAGCAAAAGGCATTGCATTTGCAAATGAACCCTCACTTTGTATTTAATTGCCTGGGTTCTATATCAAGTTTTATAGTGCAAAACGGTAAAGATTCGGCTATAAAATACCTGTCTAAATTTTCTAAGCTTATGAGGCTTACGCTCGAGTATTCTAAAGAATCGTTGATACCTATAGACAGGGAGATAGAAGGGCTTCAAAATTACCTGGAACTGGAGCAGTTAAGGTTTAATAATATGTTTCAGTTTAGTATTACTAAAAATTCTGATATTGAAGATGATATGGCTATACCGCCTTTGCTTTTGCAACCCTTTGTAGAAAATGCCATTATACACGGTATAGTGCCTAAAAAAGAACATGGCAATATATATGTTGATTTTGCAGTTTCGGGAGATAAGCTTATTTGCACGGTAACAGATGATGGTATAGGTATAAACAGGTCGCAAAAACTTAAAGAAAAATCGGTAACGGTACATAAATCGCTTGCGCTGGAAATTACTAAGAAACGGCTGGAAGTTATACAGGCGTTTACCTCTAAAACATCTCGGGTAGAAATAAATGAACTTACTGATGCACAGGGGATGCCGAACGGAACTAAGATTATATTAAATTTACCAATACAATACGCATCTAACTAATATGATAACAGCATTACTTATAGACGACGACACTAACCTGAGAAAAGGTATGAAGGGACTGCTGGAAATGTATGCCCCTGATATTAAAATATTAGGTGAGGCAGATAGTGTAAAGGCAGGTATAACGGCTGTAGAAACGTATATGCCGGATGTGGTTTTTCTTGATATACAACTGGGCGACGGTACCGGCTTTGATATACTGGAGCAGCTGGCGCAAAAACATGGTAAGCTAACGTGCCATGTGGTGTTTATAACGGCGCATGAAGAGTATGCTTTAAAAGCATTTAGGTTTAGTGCGCTCGATTATCTTTTAAAGCCTGTTGATCCCGAAGAGCTGCGTAAGGTAACAGAGAAGATTAAAAAAGTACTGTCTAACAACGATAGCTACGCACATATAGACCTTTTGCTGGAGAATATCAGGAAAAAGGTAGATACCTTTAAGCGTATAGCACTTTCAACGTCAGATGGCATTCATTTGTTTGATGTGAGCGATATTATCAGGCTCGAGTCTCAGGATAATTACACTAAGTTTTATATTAAAAATAATAAGCCGGTGCTTATTGCAAAAACCCTTAAGGAGTATGAAGACCTTTTATCGAGCCAGGGGTTTGAGCGTATCCATCAGTCACACCTTATAAATTTGGCTTATTTAAAGTCGTATATTAAAAAAGATGGCGGCTATGCGGTAATGGCAGATAACAGCAACCTGCCCATATCGCAGCGTAAAAAAGAACGGCTGCAGGAGTTGCTTAAGTCGTTATAAAAATCGAATTCTAAGTGAAACCTGCTAAATTCTAAACGAACTGATAAAGCAGCGATTATAAAATATATATTTACCTACCAATAAATTCCCCACGATTATGAAAACTACATTACTTTACCTGCTGCTTTTTTTATCAGGAATGGTAAGTGCACAAAACATAGATTTTGCCGATGGCAATTTTAAATACAGATTGTTGCTTGCAGGTACGTTGAATAATTATATTGCACGTGATCAGTCAGGGCAGGCAATAGTAATAGATACTAATAATGATGGAGAAATTCAGGTAAGCGAAGCATTAACGGTGTATCAGCTAAATATCAATTATGCTGCTTACATGACAAATCTAAATCCGTTAATAGAGCGTATAACGGATTTAGGAGGTATAGAATATTTTACTAATCTTAATAAATTAACCTGTAGGGATAATAGTCTTACATTCTTAAATATATCGGCACTGGTTAATTTGCAATATTTTGAAACCGGCCTTAATTCATTAGATACTTTAAATCTTGATGGTTTAAATAACCTTAGCCACATACAAGTATCAGATACAAATCTTACAACTTTAGATTTTAGTCGTTTACCATTGCTTGACCAGGTTACGATCTCTAATAATAGTGCATTAACATATCTTAGTCTTAAAAATGGATTTATAAGTGTTGCTAATCCTGAATTTTTTGCTCTGCGAAACAATCCATCGCTGCTTTATGTATGCGCCGATGAGGCTGAAATTGATGTTGTAACCAATAGTTTATTAGGTCAGTCAAATATAGCAGTGAGTTCGTACTGCTCATTTACACCGGGTGGATATTACAACACCATTACAGGCACACTTAGGTTCGACGGTAATAATAACGGCTGCGACGCTACTGATGCTACACAAAGTTTTATAAAAGTAAAAATAGATGATGGTACCAATGAAGGTTATACATTTACAAATCCTGCGGGTGATTATACCTTTTACACGCAGGATGGTACGTTTACTGTAACACCTGAATTTGAAGACAACCAGTTTTTTACAGCATCGCCTTCATCTGCACAGGTTGTTTTTCCAGTTGTTGATAACTCTGTATCAACAGAGAATTTTTGTGTTACTGCAAATGGCATGAACCCCGATGTAGAGGTTGTAATGGTGCCGTTAACAAATGCCCGCCCGGGGTTTGATGCTACTTATAAAATTGTTTATAAGAACAAGGGTAATCAGGTTTTATCCGGCAGGGTAAGCTGCGGCTGGGATACTACTATTTTATATCCGGTTGTACTCGATCCTTTTCCGGACGGAATGGAACCCAACACGTACTCATGGAACTATGCCGATTTGCAGCCTTTTGAAAACAGGGAAATACTCATGACCCTTAATGTAAATACCCCAACCGAGGTGCCTGCTGTAAATGATGGCGATGTATTACCCTTTACAGCATCTGTAAACAGTGGATATGCCGATGAAACACCCGATGATAATTATTATGAGTTTAACCAGACGGTAGTGAATTCTCTAGACCCGAATAATATAGTGTGTGTTGAGGGCGATACTGAAAGCCCTGATGCCATAGGTGATTACCTGCATTATGTAGTTAATTTTGAAAATACAGGTACCGCCCCTGCAGAATTTGTAGTAATAACCCATGATATAGATCCAGCTGAATATGATATTGATACGGTAGAAATTTTAAATGCATCGCATGATGTAAGGGCAAGGATAAGTGGCAGCAGGATAGAGTTTGCTTTTGCCGGTATACAACTTGGTGTTGCTGCCCACGGTAACATACTTTTTAAATTAAAAAGCCGTGCTTCGCTACAGCAGGGAGATACAGTTGTAAACAGGGCCAATATTTTCTTTGACTATAATAGCCCACTTGCAACAAATGATGCCCATACTGTATTTGCACTATTAAGTGCAG
>Ga0247735_1001137_pt1 | contig 10451 bp, 11 predicted proteins | sample UWRJL178409R2_FD_180934 | JGI IMG/M metagenome (GOLD analysis project Ga0247735, IMG submission 180934) | Plant litter microbial communities from Arlington Agricultural Research Station in Wisconsin, United States - UWRJ-L178-409R-2 | ecosystem: Environmental > Terrestrial > Plant litter >...
GGTGAAGGGTGTACTCATCGTCGCACTCTAGAACTCCACTGTTTCGCGCGGATTTCCGCGCTCAGCGCTCGTGCGGTCAGCCTCCGGGGATCACCCGGCTGAACCTCTCGAGTGTCACGTTCTCGGCTGCGGGGCCGCCTCGGTGGCCCGTGTTCAGGATGCCGATTGCGGCAGGTCGTCTACTCAGCCATCGATTCACGGAGCTCGGCGAGGAGCGTCTCGATACGCGCCCTGATGTCGTCGCGGATGGGGCGCACCTCATCGATGCTCTTGCCGGCCGGGTCGGCCAGCTCCCAGTCCTCGTAACGCTTGCCCGGAAAGATCGGGCAGACATCCCCACAGCCCATCGTGATGACCACGTCGGATTCCCGCACCTGCTCGGTCGTCATCAGCTGGGGAACGGCCCGCGAGATGTCGATCCCCTCTTCGGCCATCGCCTGGATCGCGATCGGGTTGATTTGGTCGCCGGGCTCCGACCCTCCGGAGCGCACCTCGACGGCACCACCGGAGAGGGCGGTCATGTAGCCGGCGGCCATCTGGGAGCGGCCTGCATTGTGGATGCAGACGAAGAGAACGGTGGGTGTGGTCATGGCGGGCTATCCGATCGGTTCGAGGGGGACGAGATGCGGCGCGAGGTCGCTCACGCGCTGGGAGAGTTCGTCGTAGGCGGCATCGAATGCTTCGGGGGTGCCCACTCTGATCGGGTCAGGTACCGACCAGTGCAGGTCGCCGACGTCGGCGAGTTCCTCGTGTGCGTTGTCGCACACGGTGACCACGAAATCGGTGTCGACGATCACGTCGCTGAGCAGTCGTGGACCGGTGAGGGCGAGTGTGGTGCCGTGCCGCGTCGCGGTATCTCTCGCTCCCACCGCGATCTGCTCGGCGGGATGAGTCCCCGCGGATTCCACCGGGATATCGCTGCTGCGACGCCAGAGCGCGGCCGCGATCTGGGAGCGCGCGGAGTTTGCCGTGCAGACGAAGACAACCCGGGTGACCGCCCGGGTGCGGCTCACATAGATGCCGTCGACGGTCGGGCGGAGGAGGTGCAGGTAGTTGCGCCGACGGTCCGCCTCGGAGCGGCTGCGGGACAGCATGCCCTCGCCTTCCAGCACGCTCAGGTGGTGGGCGAGGAGGTTCGACGGAACCCCGAGAATTCTGCCCACCTCTGTCGAGGTCAGATCGCCGAGGTCGAGCAGGTCCACGATCGCCAGGCGGGTGGGATCGGCGAGGGCCGCATGCTTCGCGGCCCGCGCCATCAGCTCGTCATTGTGATCAGTAGACATTGAGTCAATGATCTATGAGTAAAGTGGCAACGTCAAGTACGTCAGTGCGGGAGGAGAACACGTGAGCGGGCCAGACAGCCGGATGCATCGTGGGTGCCATTCTCGCCAACGCGATGTTCGCGCTGCCCGCGGTGACGATCAGCACGACCGAGCGACTGACCGGGCCGCACTTCCTCGCGGAGATCGTGGCCACCGCCGGGCTCATCCTGATCATCTTCAGCCTCGCGCGGTCCGGGCGCTCCGCCTGGGCCGCTCCCGCCGTCGGCGCATACATCGGCGCGGCCTACTTCTTCACCAGCTCCACCAGCTTCGCCAACCCGGCGATCACCGTCGGGCGAATGTTCAGCGACACCTTCGCCGGCATCGCACCGGGCTCGACACTCGGATTCGTCGGCGCTCAACTCATCGGGGGCGCCATCGGCTTCAGCATCATCCGATTCCTCTACCCGCAGACGACGATCAGCGCTGCGGCCAGCAAGAGCCGATGAACATACGGTGGGCCCCGTCGGGCTCGAACCGACGACCCACGGATTAAAAGTCCGATGCTCTACCAACTGAGCTAGAGGCCCGCGGGTACAAATGTAGCAGCGCGCGCGACCGACGTAGGCTGGTGCGCGATGACTGACGAGTTCCATAAGCCGACGCAGTACTCCGGCGACAAGTTCGACACCTTCGTGGGCGGAGAGGATCCGGCCCAGATCAGCAGGGTCGCGCACGACACCGCGCTCGCCCTGCTCAGCCGGGTGCGCGACAACCCGGAGTCGGCGATCGTCGAACGGCTCGTCGCCTTCACCGACCAGCACGGCATCGATGCGGTCGCCGAGCTGTGGTCGCGGGCAAACCCTCGCAGCCTGCCCGGCGCGCTCTGGCGCATCTACCTGGTGCGCGCCCTGGTGCGGCAGGACCCGACCGGCACGAGCTTCCTGTACCAGCGCGGGGTCGAGGTCGCGACATCCATCGATCCCGTCGTCGCCGGTGCCACGGCACCGACGGGGCCCGAGGAGATCACCACCCTCGCCGACCAGATTCTGCGCGGACTGTTCCAGGGCGACTTCGCCGTCGCACTCGACCGGGCCGCGGCCTTCTGTCGCATCATGGCCCTCGGCTGCAGCAGCGTCGCGGATGACTCCGACTCCACCTCCCCGGAACGCGCGAGTGAGCTCACCACCCGTGCCCTCCGCTTCTCCACCACCGCGAACGAGTTCGTCTCCTGCGCTCGCCTCTGGCGAACCGACTCGCTGGACTAGCCCCCTCTTGTACAATGGTCAACGGCTCGCAAGGGCCACCGCCGGGCCGCAGTAACCCCGGGCTCCACTATTAGCCGCTTCGAGCGGCCATGCGCCGAGAGGCGTTCTGCGGCTCGGCATCTCTCCTCTCCGCGGTATATCGGCAGACCAATCTGTTCGTGGGAGGGTGCCGAACATCCTGCGTGACGACAGAATGCGGTAACCCGGAGCTCGCATCCCAGCACCAGTGTCATGCTTCAGGGCTCGGATGCAGACGAAGTGCGACATGCTAGGCATCGTGCCCCGAGAGACCGACAGCAGCAGAGACCATGAGTCGACGCAGCTTCCGCCGTCCAAAGAGGAACTCCTCGGCCGTGTGGCCCTGGGGGACCAGAAGGCGTTCGCGGCGCTCTACGACGAGATCTCCCCGAGAGTGTTCGGGCTGATCCGTCGCCTGCTGGTCGACCACTCGCAGTCGGAGGAGGTCACCCAGGAGGTGTTCCTGGAGATCTGGCAGAACGCGACCAGGTATGAACCGACCAAGGGCGGTGCGTCGACGTGGATCCTCACGATGGCACACCGCAGGGCCGTGGACAGGATCCGTTCCTCCCAGGCCGGACGAGACCGGGACCTCAAGATCGGGGTTCGGGATTTCGTCGCCGAGTACGACAACGTGTCGGACGCGGTGGAGATCACGATGGAGCACGAAAGGGTGAAGGTAGCGATGGCACAGCTGACGGAATTGCAGCGCCAGGCCGTCACCCTGGCGTACTACGGCGGGTTCAGCCACAGCGAAGTGTCCGCCATGCTCAAGGTGCCGATCGGCACCGTGAAGACCAGACTGCGTGACGGCATGATCCGTCTGCGCGACGAACTAGGGGTGGCATCGTGACCGAACACGACGACCTTCACCTGTTGGCCGGCGCCTATGCCCTCGGTGCCCTCGACGAGACCGAACGCGAAGAATTCGAGAAGTACCTTCTCACCTCGGAGGAGGCGCGGGCCGAGTTGGCCGCCTTCACCGACACCGCCGTGATGCTCGGGATGTCCACGACTCCGGTCACCCCGCCGCCCTCACTCAAAGGCGACATCATGGCGCGCATCGCCGTGACCCCGCAGCTGCCGTCCCTCGAGACCGAGCAGATGGGCGCCGAACAGACGAACGCCGAGCAGATGAGCACCGAGAAGACGGATGCCGCCCGCGCGAACGTGACGTCGATGTTCGCCGAGCGGGACATCCGCTCCGGTGCGGCACCGAGCCCTGCGGAACGCAGGGCCGCACGTCGCTGGTACGCCCGCCCCGCGAACATCCTGATCGCCGCCGCGGCCGCGGCCGTCATCTTCGTCGGCGGTACCGCCCTCGGTACGGCAATGAACACCCCCACCCAGCAGGTCGAACCGCAGGCCGTCGGGCTCACGGAGATCTCTGCGGCGGCGGACGCCCAGCGCGCGGAGGCTGCGGTCGCCGGCGGCGGCAGCGCCACGGTGATCTGGTCTGCGCAGCTCGAGCGGTCGGCGGTCGTCATCTCCGACCTTCCTGTGCTGCCCTCCGACAAGACCTACGAGCTCTGGTACATCGACGGTGCCCATATCACCCCGGCGGGCACCTTCGCGGCGGCGGCCAGCGGCAAGACGGTGCGGGTGCTCGACGGCAAGATGTCGAGCGGCGACACCATCGGCATCACGGTCGAGCCGGCCGGCGGATCGAAGAAGCCGACCACGGAACCCGTCGCCGCGATCCCCACGGCGTAGCGGCCCGACAGAACGACAGAAGCGGATCGGGCAATGGCGCCCGATCCGCTTCTGTTGTGGTGCTCGTGCCTCAGATCATCCGAATTTGCCGGAGACGTAGTCTTCCGTCGCCTGCACGCTGGGCTTGGAGAAGATCGTGTTGGTGTCGTCGTACTCGATGAGCTTGCCCGGCTTGCCGGTGCCCGCGATGTTGAAGAACGCCGTCTTGTCGCTCACCCGCGAGGCCTGCTGCATGTTGTGGGTGACGATCACGATCGTGTACTCCTGCTTGAGTTCCTCGATGAGGTCTTCGATCGCGAGGGTGGAGATCGGGTCGAGGGCCGAGCACGGCTCGTCCATCAGCACGACGTCGGGGGAGACGGCGATGGCTCGCGCAATGCACAGACGCTGCTGCTGACCACCGGAGAGGCCCATTCCCGGCTTGTCCAGGCGGTCCTTCACCTCGTTCCACAGGTTCGCGCCGCGCAGCGAGCGCTCCACGAGCGACTCGGAGTCGGACTTCGACAGCTTGCGGTTGTTCAGCGTGACGCCGGCCAGCACGTTGTCCTTGATCGACATGGTCGGGAACGGGTTCGCCCGCTGGAAGACCATTCCCACCTGGCGGCGCACGAGCACCGGGTCGACGCCGGGACCGTAGAGGTTGTTGCCGTCGATGAGCACCTCGCCGTCGACGTGAGCGCCCGGAATCACCTCGTGCATGCGGTTGAGCGTGCGCAGGAAGGTGGACTTTCCGCATCCGCTGGGCCCGATCAGGGCGGTGACGGTGCGGGGCTCGATCGTGATCGACACGTCTTCGACGGCGAGGAAGTCACCGTAGAAGACGTCGAGGTTGTTGACTTCGATGCGCTTAGACACGTTTTCCTTAGGCTTGAGGGTTAGCGAGCGCCCTTGGGCGCGAAGACTCGGGCGATGACGCGGGCGATGATGTTGAGGATGACGACCAGGATCACGAGCAGCAGCGCAGCGCCCCAGGCGGAGGCGTTCGAGGCCGCGATGTCCTGGCCGGGGAACTTGATGCCGGTGTAGGCGAGCACCGGCAGCGTCTGCATCGGCCCACTGAACGGGTTCGCGTTGAAGTTGTCGGTGAAGCTCGCCGCGATGAAGATCGGCGCGGTCTCACCGATCACACGGGCGATGGCCAGCGTGATACCGGTGATGATGCCGACGATGGCGGTCGGCAGCACAACCTTGACGATCGTGGAGAACCGCGAAACGCCGAGGGCGAAGGATGCTTCGCGCAGATCGCTCGGGACCAGCCGCAGCATCTCCTCGCACGACCGCACCACGATGGGGATCATCAGCACCGACAGGGCGACCGAGGCGGAGAATCCGCTGAACGCCTTCGGCCCGACCAGCAGGGTGAACAGCGAGAAGGCGAACAGGCCGGCGACGATCGAGGGGATTCCGGTCATCACATCGACCAGGAAGGTGACGGTGCGGGCGATGGGCTGGTTCGGGCGCGCGTACTCGACAAGGTAGATCGAGGTGAGCAGGCCGATCGGGATCGACATGAGCGCGGCGATGCCGGTGATCTCGAGGGTTCCGACGATGGCCTGGAGAGCACCGGTGGTGATGTCGACCTTCAGCGTCTCCGGGTTGAAGACCGCGCCGCCGGTCTGCGAGATGAAGGCCCAGTTCAGCTGGCCGATGCCGTTCGATGCGACGGTCCACAGCGTGGAGATCAGCGGGGCGATGGCCAGGAGGAAGGCGATGGTCACCAGGCTGCGCACGATGCGGTCGACCGCGCGTCGGCGATTCTCGGCGATCGCCGAGAGCACGCCGAGCGCGATCAGGTAGACCAGCGCCGAGAGGAAGAGCCAGCCTCCCAGGTTGAAGCCGAGGAACAGCATCACCCCGCCCACGACGATGAGCGCACCGGCCAGCACGTAGAACTCGACGAACTTCGGCAGCTGGCCGGTGGTCAGAGAGTTGACGATGGGGCCGGGTCCCTTCGAGGCGCTCTTGCGGGCGGCGCCTGAGCTGATCGCGGTCACGCGGGGGTTCCTTCCGGCTTGGTGGTCGCGGAGCCCGTGGCACGGACGGGGGAGTCGCTGGCGGAGAGCGCGGGACCGTTCGCAGCGGATGCCGCCTCGACGATCGCCTTGGGGCGACGCTTCTTGCGGCCGCTCTTGTCGGCATTCGAGCGCGAGATGATCCAGCGGGCGAGGAAGTTGACCGCCAACGAGATGACGAACAGCATGAGGCCGGTGCCGATGAGCGCCTCGCGCTGCAGAACGTTCGAGATCGGGAAGTTGAGGGCGAGGTTCGCGGCGATCGTCTGCGAGTTCTTCCCCTCGGTGAGGATGTTCCAGTAGAAGCCGATCGAGGGGGAGATGATCAGCGCGATCGCCATGGTCTCGCCGAGGGCGCGGCCGAGGCCGAGCAGCACCGCGCTCACGACGCCCGACTTGGCGTACGGAAGCACGGCCATCCGGATCATCTCCCACTTGGTCGCGCCGAGCGCGAGCGCCGCCTCTTCGTGGAGTCGCGGCGTCTGGAGGAAGATCTCGCGGGAGATGGAGCTGATGATCGGCAGGATCATCACGGCGAGCACGACACCACCGGCGAGGATCGTCGAACCGGTGGTGGATGCCTGCCCCGAGAAGATCGGGATGAAGCCGAGATTGTGGTTGAGCCAGTCGGTGAGCGGAAGCAGCAGCGGCCGGATCACGATGATGCCCCAGAGGCCGAAGACGATCGACGGCACGGCGGCGAGCAGGTCGATGAGATAGCCGAGGATGCCGGTGATCCTGCGCGGCGCGTAGTGCGAGATGAACAGGGCGATGCCGATGGCGACCGGGGCACCGAGCACCAGCGCGATGGCGGACACCCACAGCGTTCCCCAGATCAGCGGCGCGACATAGTTCCAGAAGGTCGCGAAGCTGCCGGTGGGGCCGCTGTTGAGGTCGGGGTTGCTCGCCCAGTTGGCGGCGATGGCCGGGGCGGCCTGCACGATCAGGAAGATCGCGACGGCGGCCAGGATGACCATGATGAGCAGTGCGGAGCCGAAGCTCAGGCCGAAGAAGATCCGGTCGGCGGGCCGGGATTTGACGCGGGAGGACCCCGCTCCCCCCTGGGGGGAACGGGGTCCTGACGCGGTGGTGGAACCGGGCGCTTTGACAGAGCTCGTACGGGAGCGAACAGCGGGATGGGAAGTCACTGATGTCTTTTCTCGGGAGGTGTCGCAGCGGGGGAGGCTCTACCGGGTCTGCAGAAGGCTAGCGCCGACTACTTGACGTCGGCGAGGCTCTTGGCGATCTTCGCGAGCATTGCCGCGGGGATCGGAGCAGCACCGGCGTTCTTCGCGGCGATCTTCTGGCCGATGTCGCTGGCGACGTAACCGACGAAGGCCTTCGTGAGCTTGGCCTGGTCTGCCGACTTGAAGGTCTTGCAGAGGATCTGGTACGAGATCAGCGGGATCGGGTACGCGGACTTGTCGGTCAGCTTGGTGTAGTCGAGCTTCTGCGACAGGTCACCCTCGACGGCGGTCGGGGTGGCGACAGCAGCCTTGGCGAAGGCGGTCGAGGCGCCCTCCGCGCTGAACGCGACGTAGTCCTTGCTGGTTCCGGCCTGGATCTGCGCGGAGGAGAGGTCACCGATGGCGCTGTGGTCGGCGTAGCCGATGGTTCCCTCGCCCGCCTTGACGGTGTTCACCACACCGGAGCCACCCTGCTGGGCGCTCGAGCCGGCGACCGGCCACGCGTTGCTGGGCGCGTAGGTCCAGATCGAGGGCTGCGACTGGCTGAGGTAGTTGGTGAAGTTGGTCGTCGTGCCCGAGCCGTCGGAGCGGGTCACCGTGGTGATCGCGGTCGCGGGGAGCTTCGCCTTCGGGTTGAGCGCGACGATCGCCGCGTCGTTCCAGGTGGTGATCTTCAGGCTGAAGATCTTGGCGATGACCTCGGAGGAGAGCTTGAGGTCCTTCACGCCGGGCAGGTTGTAGATGACCGCGACGCCGTCGAGGTAGACGGGCAGGTTGATCGCGCCGTCTGCGCCGCAGGTGCTGGCGGAGGAGGTGACCTGCGTCGGGTTGAGGGGCGAGTCGGAACCCGCGAAGTCGTAGCTGCCGGCGAGCCAGTTGGTGACGCCACCGCCAGAACCCTGCGACTTGTCGTAGTTGATGGTGACGCCCTTGGCCTGCGACGTGAACGCTGCGACCCACGCTGCCTCGGCGTTGGCCTGTGCGCTCGAGCCGCCGGCGGTGATGGTGCCGGTGAGCGACGGGTCGATCTTGTACGCGTCAGCGGTAGCACTGGCGGACGGCTTGGTGGTCGAACCGGTGTCGCCGCTGGAGCTGGCGCAACCGGCGAGGGCGATCGTCGCCGTGAGCGCGAAAGCGCCGACGACTGCCACATTCTTGAACTTCACTGTGTTCCCTTCGGGGTGGTGACCACGGCGAGCTGACATCTAGGGCTCTGCTGGCCGGGCAGACCGGTGCTGGTCCGAAGAAGACGCTATGGGCAGAGGTTAACTACCGTCGCGCTGGAAGGTGAACGGAGGGTTAACGGGGCGCGAACACCACCCTAAACGCACCGGAGTCGGGCCCTGTGGCCCTGCACCGGTCATCCAAGATAGGGAGTGTGTGCCTCGAAGGCCACGAGCCCGTCATGCGGGTGGTCGAGCGAGATGTGCAGCACGATGTAATCGCCCGTGGCCAGTTCTGCAGCGCGGCGCAGCCGCTGATTGTCTGCCTCCCCGGTGGCCTTGGCCACCTCGTGCACGATGTGCGGGATGACCGGACCGTGGCTGCACAGCACCACCGGCTTGCGCTTCGCGAGACGTTTGTGCACGAGCGCCACCATGTCGCGCTCGTCTTCGGCGAAGGCGTCCTGCCCGATCCCCTCCTTGAGGGTGATCGGCAGTCCGGTGACCGCCGCGGTCGGCTCGATGGTGCTGATGCAGCGCAGTGCGGTGCTGCTGATGAGCTTGCGCGGCGACCACGCCGCGATCGCGGTGGCGACACTGACGGCCTGCTCCCGGCCGCGGTGCAGCAGCGGGCGGGTCTTGTCCGGCCCGTCCCAGCTCGGGCGGGGGATCGTCTTGCCGTGCCGCAGCGCGATGATCGGGAAGGTGCGCACCAGTCCCGCCTTCACCCGTGACTCGAACAGGTCGAGCACCTCGCGGTCGCGACCGTAGGAGAGCGCGGCGCGGGCCTTCGCGATCGGGAGCCACTGAACCGAGGCGATCTCCGCGTTCGGAACGAACGTGGATGCCGCTACCGCCGCATCCGTGACCTCCGCCGCCCAGTAGTGCACGACTTTGGCCTTGCCGCCGGGCATCGTGTACTCGATGGTCTTGAGCGGGGCGCCGAGGGTGACGCTGAGACCGGTCTCCTCCTTCAGCTCGCGCACGGCGGTCTGCGGGGGAGTCTCGCCGGGATCGACTTTGCCTTTGGGCAGTCCGACGTCGGCGCGGTCGCCGCGGTGAACGATCAGTACCTGCGTCTTGCCGCCGACGAGGCGCCAGCACACCGCGCCCGCGGCGACGACAGGGGTGGAATCCGAGGCGCTCACCGCGCCGCCCCTCCGCGCTTGCGGCTGGAGATCGTCTTCTGCAGGGTGTTCTGCATATCGCGCAACGGGCGTCCCTCCGCGTCGTGATTGTGTCTCGTCCAGGTGCCCTCCCCGTCGAGCATCCACGACGACGTCTCGTCTGACATGGCGAGGTCGAACAGGTCGGAGATCTCGCGCAGGTGTTCGGGGGCGGTGAGCCGCACCAGCGCCTCGACGCGGCGGTCGAGGTTGCGGTGCATCATGTCTGCGCTGCCGATGTACACCTGCGGGTCTCCGTTGTTGACGAAGGAGAAGATGCGCGAATGCTCCAGGTAGCGACCGAGGATCGAACGGATGACGATGTTCTCGCTCATGCCCGGCAGCCCCGGCTTCATCACGCAGATGCCGCGCACCAGCAGCTCGATGGGCACGCCCGCCTCGCTCGCCCGGTACAGCGCATCGATGATCGCCTCGTCGACGATCGAGTTGAGCTTGATGCGGATGCCGGAGGGCAACCCGTTCCGCGCGTTCTCCGCCTCGATCTGGATGCGCTTGATCAGGCCCTTGCGCAGCAGTCGCGGCGCCACCAGCAGGCGCTTGAACTTCTTCTCGATCGCATAGCCCGAGAGCTCGTTGAAGAGGCGGGTGAGGTCTTTGCCGACGGTGTCGCTCGCGGTGAGCAGGCCGAGGTCTTCGTAGAT
>Ga0247735_1001139_pt1 | contig 10450 bp, 8 predicted proteins | sample UWRJL178409R2_FD_180934 | JGI IMG/M metagenome (GOLD analysis project Ga0247735, IMG submission 180934) | Plant litter microbial communities from Arlington Agricultural Research Station in Wisconsin, United States - UWRJ-L178-409R-2 | ecosystem: Environmental > Terrestrial > Plant litter >...
AGCTTGTCTCTGCCGGACTCATCTTCGACATCTCTCCCCTCGTCATTATCATCGATGGGCTCGACGAGTGTCAAGGAGAAGACGTCCAGTCTGGCATCGTCAAGTCGCTTGTTGCCGCATTCCGTCACTCATCGCTCCGTATTCGCATTCTCATCGCCAGCCGTCCGGAAGTCCACCTCCAATCCACCTTCAATCCAACATCTATGCAGCCTCATCTGTCACGACTTGCTCTATCCGACGAATATTCCTCTAATGGAGATATCTATCGATTCCTAGAAGATTCATTCGATAAGATTAGACCCGAACACGCCCTCGCCTCCTACATTCCGTCTTCTTGGCCTTCCACCGACGTCCTTCGTGAGCTCACCCTGAAATCGTCAGGTCAGTTTATTTTCGCGTCGACGACAATCAAATATATCGGCGGACACCCTCGACAGCTTCCACATCGTCGCCTAGACGTCATTCGCAGGTTGCGGTCTCCCAAAGGGGAGAAGGATATGCCATACGCGGAGTTGAATTCCTTATACCATCATGTACTCTCTAATGTCGACAACATTGAAGCGCTCAAACTGGTCCTCGGAATCTTAATCATTATTAACCCAGTGGCTGAGTACGGAGGGATGTCCACGCCAGAAAAAGTCGACGATTTTCTCTTCTGGGAGCGTGGAGAAACAAAAGCTTGCCTCAGCCAGCTCACATCTGTCATTGAAGTTCGCGCAAATGGTTATATAGCCATTTTGCATGCCTCACTATCAGACTTCCTACTCGATCCCTCTCGATCCAATCAGTTCTACCTATCTCGAGAGTCCATTTTGGGCAACAGTGCAGTTCTTGGACTGCGCCATTTGTGCCAGCTAGAGCATGATAAAGATGGTGTGCCAATCCTACTTTCTTGGGAATCAATTCTTCGAGGACCAATATGCAATATGTTTTGTTCCAGATTTTGGGCGTTACCTGTCGGTCACTCGGGACTGCATTAAAGCTAGCCCATGCTGTACCTCTCAACTTCGAGAGGAACTGAGTCAACTCTCATTCCAGACTCTCCACAGTGTCAGTGAGGATTTCTTGGAGATTGAAGTATTTTGGTCATTGTCGGTGGAGATCATCAAGATGCTGGGAAAACAGGTAAGCCGTACTTATTTAAATTGCGGTGAATCAGTTACCAACGGACAATAGAATCTCCAGGAGCAATTCTCTCATCTTATCTCTGACCTTCAGGCTGTCTGCCTTCAAACAGTGTCTATCTCAGATGAAGAACTAATTTCACTGATCTATGAGGTGCAACACTCCCACATCCTTCATGTTGAGGCCTCAGATCCTACTTCGGTGACTCCTCTCCTGGTTGAGATGGAATATGATGAGCCTTTTGAGCAGTCTTTCAATACATTATTCACCAAGCATCCCCAATACCAACGGCTTGAATTTACAGGGCAGCATTACGCAACAGCTGCTGAACACTTTCTGACTTACTTCTTAAACCCACCGTAGGTCTTCGATTTCAACTCCTGCTATTCAGGCGCTGACCAATGCCATTATTTTAGCCTCTGTCGGAGTGCTGATGAGTTTCACATGTCCGGGGACTGGGATAGGCGAAGCCATTCGCTAATCCTGTTGGCTTTGCTTTACATCGCCCATGTGCTTCCTCTCGCATGCAAGTCTGATAAAATCATAGGATATATTTTCCATACGGAAGATTGTACATTGCACTGGCACGATCCGAAGAACTTTCATACAAATTTTACCTTGAACGGGTGGAATGATCATGTCATTCAACCCGCTCGAGACGCAGTTCTCGACTATTACAAGGTACGCACTCCATATCCCACCTATTCAGTGCTTGCGCTTACACCTATACAATCAAACATTATTTATTATCTGAATCAGCGCTACGCAGAACCATCCGACGTCGAGGAGTACATGCGCCTCAACAATTTATCCTAGTCCTTCTTTCTTTGGTTGTATACCTTCGATAGATTCCCCAGTAATGCCTTCTGTGCTATACTCATCAAATAATATCTTAGCTTTTTTGGCCGTGGAGCATCCTACATATATATTACCAGGCGGATGTACTTTTTCGCTTCACCGTACACAGCACAACAAGCGCTCGTTGAATATAGCACACCTAAGTAAGCGACGCAGCCGCTGGTAGCGCTGTCCAGCGCTTCACAAACGTCGCTGCTCAAGCAAAATCTGTTGGGAAGATCCCGCTTTCGCGGGTGTGAGGTTAATATGAAAACGAGTCACTATCAGGTCAAATATGTTACATGACGGAGTCCTACTTTTTCTAAGATACGATAAAGCACCGTCCAAATTCTATAAATTTACCCCTTCACTCGTTCAAGAAAGCTCCCAGATGCCTCACCTCCTCATCGCACAAGTCCTTAGGTTTTTACGAATCGCCGAAGCCTCCAACATATTTGATTGCCATCAAAGCACATGAGAGTGTGTTGGGAAAGTCGTGACCGAGAGACAATGGTATAACAGCAGGTGGGCTGTATGTGTTGAATAATGAGGCAAATCGACCAGTGTCGTGGGGAAAGCACTGTTAAATACGCGGTGTCAGTAGCACGTCGCCTCGTATCTCTTACCAATACAGGAAGGATGCAGCTTACTATTAAGGGCAAAAATATAGAGTGTCGCCGGATCTTTGCAGTACGCATTATCACTGAGCACGATCGACACTTAGTTGTCATATTTCACCCTAGGCTCTAAGGACTCATTGTATAATGAACAGTATACAAGAATGAACCTGTGTTGTCGTCATTGAATGCTGACATTCTAGGTGTGGATGACTACTTACCGTCGTTAAATTATGTCCTCTCAGAAAAATCCTTCTCCTTCGAGCGTCCAGTGATCACAACCTGCGTTGAAGTTTTGAAACATCATTTGTGACGGGTAAAACTGGATCTACGATACCGAAGGTCCTAACCTGTCGACTCGAGCGTCAGTATAAGCAAAAGCATATATGCGCCTAAAAAGCATGAATACAAAAAGGAAATAATGGCGGGCCACCCAACGGAGTCTCCGTGAGTCGTTGCCTGCGACTCAACCCTCCAAAAAGCGGTGACGATATGGTACCAAAAACACACCATGGAGTAATTATATCCCAATGGACACACTATTGACCACCTTCTGATTGTCTCCTGTCCGGCGACGAATCCTTCCTCAATTGTGAATGTCCTGACACGAAAGTGAGTTTGCGCTCATGGTGATCTTGCTACAACTATTGTTGAGGAGAATACGCCGTGTTTAACCTTCAATGGCGCAGCGCTGGTTGCGAGAGAGCAGCGTCAGTAAAGGACGAACCAGGGAAAAAGAAGCTATCGTATACATAACTGTACCCGAGTGCCAATCCATAATGTCGTCGCCCCCTCTTTCGAGTCTCGCCATCCACCGATCTTTGTTGCGTGGATTTCCAACATCGTTTCCAGCTCGGCAATGGAGATATGGAGATATAGTGACGATGCTTGAAGTTGAGAGCGAAGTGAAAGCTATCAACGTAATAGTGGTTATATTGTTTCGCGCCTATTGCATGAAACAGAAAAGAGATTAGGTCGTTAAAATGAGGTATAGACAAAACGTACTATCGGCCGAAATAACTCTATGACTTCGACGGGTTCTTTCCCTCGGGAACTTGGGTGTAAAGGGACCTGTCTTCACAAACTCGTTAGACTGGGTTTTGGAAGCATATAAGTATAGCACGGCGTACCCGTCAAGTTCGACCAGCTGGCCAGTATTTTGCGAAGAGGCAGCTATCCGATATTCACCCGCGCTGGATATTGGACCAAGTTTCTGTAACTCGGGGGCGTAAGGGTGTTCGAAGGAATGCAGGCAAGATAGACCTATACGCTAGTAAGAAGATTGAGGGAAGGTGAGAATCCTGGTACCTACCAACAAGATCAATCTCAATGACCAACATTTATAAGGACCAAGGTAACTTGAGGAGAATGAGGGATCACTGGAGGAAGGACCTTGAGTTCTGGTCGCCTCTTGAAATCTGCGGATGAAAGCGGTGAGGAGAATATTAGGGAACCGGTCCAAGGGCAAGACTTACGATGTCTGGCGCAGAGGAAGCTGAAAGCCCACTGGATAAGGAGTTTTCGTGAAAGGAAAAGAGATATTGCACGCTTTGGAGGACTTGATAGGGGCCGAAGCGCTGAAGCGCTGAGGCTTCGAGAGTTGAGCTCGAAAATTGAGGGCTTGCGGAGGATGCACGAGCACCACTACGTTGACTAAGGGTTGGCGGGATTGACGTTCGAATGAGCTACGAAAGTTGGAGGGCTGGATCGATGAAAGGACGGGCAGATGAGAATCGGGATAGAAGCGAGGGAACGGAATGGGAGGTACCAGGTTGCAGAAGCGGACGCAATCCAACTGGGCAGAAATGGAGGGTTCCATGATGACGAGGGTATTGAAGAGAGGCGATGCTCAGTCGAAGAGGGCTGAGCGCTGACCGGCGACGCTATTGGAATAAGACATAGAACACCGCTGCTCTTACTGGCGGGTGTTGGCGAATTTGACGGTAGAACGAGCAGGGAGGATTGAGAGAAGTGCGCACAGACTCGCTTAAAGGTTTCCCATGACGTTACGATTTTAGGTATCACTGAGATCTCCGATGTTTGCATCCAACGAGGAGGTGGGAAGATTGAGGGAAAGCTTCATGAACGCTGTTGAATTTCGTCACGCATCACAGACCAAAGACCCAGTGGCACCCACCCAAAAACAGCCCCAAACGGGCCAAAACCCCAAACCTCGCGCTCCGCGGGCCGCAAAATTGCCCAATTTGGATGGAGTGAACACTTGCAGATAAGTCAGAAGTGTTCATGCCGTGAACCAAGGCTGAAAATGGTACAGTATGCATGGCTGCCACTTGAATGCTGAACCCCGTCTTGTGCTGTGTTTTCTCTTTTCTTGTAGGCGTTTCCCAGCGAGTGTTGTCCGATGATGTTCGAAGGGTTTTCCAATTTGGGTGTATTCAGGCCTACATTGAGGCGCGTGTCAGTGGCGCCAAGGTAAGGCTATGATGCACAGACTGTTCATAGATTCGGGAAATCAGCTGGTATATCGTAGGCAGTGCTTTCACCACTGCCGATTCCAAACTCAGTGCAGGTGGCACCTTAGGTTCAAATCGAGCCAATACTGGCGTTGTTCGTGCCCTTGACTTCACACGTTGCAGACGACTTTGTATCAATTTCTGAAGGTATACATGCCTTGATCTACAGAATGTCTTGCCCTGACGCTGCTGAATCCAGTGCAAATGGTCCATCTACTTGGCAGAATCAGTTCGCTCACAGACTGTGCTACTGCGATAGACGATACTGCTTCTGAATGAAACTCGGCTTGAATTGCACCTCCAGGCGTCAGATTTATATGTTGGCAGTGCTGAACAGCTTCAATAACACGTGTCTGCCAGCCAACACCAGCATGGAGGTGAATATAATCCAAACATATCTTCACTCAAGCCTCTTTTTCGTCCACCTACTCCTTACTCAATCCATAGGAGGCTCATCCGTAATATCAAACTTTCCATATGCGCTGATTTGCGCTCTCTACCCCTCTTCTCCAGTCAGGATGACCTGGGTCCCTCACCCCGTTGAACCCAGTGGAAGTACGTCCACCTGGCAGAATCAGGTCTCTCATAGCTACCACTACGGGCCATCAGGTGCGCCAGAGCTCGTCATGTATATTTTGATCCTGAGAATATTCAATCCTGTTAGTATCCATTTTGGACAGCGCCAATAACACCACTTTCACAAACAGTCAAATAAATACGAGCATTACCCAGATACAAGCTTGTAGTGCAGGTACGCAACGAATTCATGAACGCTCGAAATTCTAAACTAACGAACACCATCGATCCAGGATTAATTTTTCTTGTGGAAAAATCTGCAACAGGCGCCGTCTACAATTCCCTGGAGCGGCAGCAACTCGACGCGCCTAAATGCCATCCAAATACTCGCGTCGCCGTAATCAACAGAATTATCGACTGGCTGCTTGGGAAGACCGACTTTGACGCTTTGATTCTATGGCTTTATGGTGCTGCCGGAGCTGGAAAGTCAGCCATCGCGCATTCTCTGGCTGAAATATGCGAAAAGCATGGGCGTCTTCTGGCCACTTTTTTCTTCTGGAAGACAGCAGAGGAACGTAGCAACATTACTCGATTCGTTGCCACCATTGCCTATCAAATCGCTCGTGCAATTCCAGCTGCACGTTCGTATATTGAAGCTGTTGTGGATGCCGACCCAATGATTTTCCACCAATCTATCGATGCGCAGCTTATGAAGCTCATCATTGAACCTCTCCGTCGCCTTCACTCTACTGGATTCGACTTTAAAGACTCCCCATTTGTTATCATCGTCGATGGACTAGATGAATGTCAAGGAACGGACATACAATCTGGGCTTGTGAAGTCGCTGGCAGCCACATTCCATCAATCTCCAATCCGTATTCGCATTTTCATCGCCAGCCGTCCGGAGGTCAACCTCCAGTCCGCTTTCAGTTCCCCCTCTATTCAACGTCAACTCTCACGTCTTGCTCTATCCGATGAATACTCCCCCGGGAAAGATATCTACCGATTCCTAGAAGATTCATTTGACAAGATCAGACGCGAACATCCCCTGGCCTCCTACATTCCATCATCATGGCCCTCCACCGACGCCCTTTGGGAGCTCACCAGGAAATCTTCTGGCCAGTTTGTCTTTGCGTCAACGACGGTAAAGTACATCGGCGGAGACCCTCGCCAGCTTCCACACCGTCGTTTGGATGTTATTCGTTGTCTCCAGCCTCCCAAGGGTGAGGAGCTGAATTCCTTATACCACCATGTGCTCTCCAATGTCGACAACATTGAGGAGATTAAACAGGTCCTCGGAATCTTAATCCTTGTCAACCCTAAGTCAATTTTCCCCGATGACAAGAAGCACTCCACACATAAAATGGACAGTTGGCTCTGTTGGCAACCTGGAGAATCCGAAGCCTGCTTAAGTCAGCTCGCGTCTGTCATCGAGTGTGGCAAAGACGGGTATATATCCATTCTACACGCCTCACTAGTAGATTTTCTACTCGACCCCTCTCGATCTCATCAATTCTATCTGTGTCGAGAATCTGTTTTGGGACACAGTGCAGCTCTTGGACTGCGCCATCTACGCCAGCCAGAGTGTAATAAAAATGGTATGTTTATTCTACCCTCTCGGAAATTTAGTTTTCGAGTGCTAATCTGTAACATGTACTATCACAGATTTTAGGCGTTACATATCAGTCACCGAGGCATTCATTAAAGCTGGCCCATCATGTACTCTCCAACTTCAGGAAGAATTGTGTCAACTATCATTCCAGACTCTCCACAACATCAGCAAAGTATCCAACAGAACCTATGAATTTTGGCGGCTTTCGGAGGAGATCGTCGAGGTACTGGACAAACAGGTGAGCCGTGATCATTTAACTTGAGGTTATTCAGTTACCAACTGACGACAGAATCTCCAGGAGCAATTCTCTCATCTTATCTCCGACCTTCAGGCTGTCTGTCTTGGAACAGAGCTTATCTCGGATGAAGAAATAATTTCGCAGATCTATGAGGTGCAACACTCCCACATTCTTCAGCTCGAGGCCTCAGATCCCGCTTCAGCGTTTCCCCTCCTGATGGATATTGAATATGAGGGGCCTTTTGAACGGGTTTTCAAGATGTTATTCACAAAGTATCCCCAATACCAACAGCTTGAATTTACAGGGCAGCATTACACAACAGTTGCTGAGTACTTTATGATGTACTACTTGGACCCACCGTAGGTCCTCGGTTTCAAAGACTGGTATTCATGCGCTGATCACTGCCATTACATTAGCCTCTGTCAGAGTGCTGAGGAGTTTCACATGGCCGAGGACGAGAAAAAGCAAAACCATTCCAAGACCTTATCGGCTTTGCTCTGCATCACCCATGTGCTTCCTCAAGCGTGCAAGTCTGAAGAAATTATGGGATACATTTTCCACACGGAAGATCATATATGGCGCTGGCACGGTCCGCGGAACTTTCATGCAGATATTACTTTAAACGGGTGGACTGATCATATCATTCAACCCTCTCGCGACGCAGTGCTCAATTATTATAAGGTATGCACCCTGTATATCTGTGCAGTGCTTGCACTTACACTCATTCAATCGAACTCAATTTATTCTTTGAATCAGCGCTACGCAGAGCCATCCGACGTCGAGGAGTACCTGCACATCAATAATCTATCCTAGTCCTTTTCTTTGGTTGTATACTTTCGATAGATACCTCCCGTGCTATTCATCGAACATTTCATAGTATTTTTAGCCCTATATTAATGCTGAAGCATTATGCGGTAGCGGTGCCTTAAGAGTAGAATGTATTTTCGCACTCGCACACGTCGAACGAGTACTCGTTGTTTATGGTACAATAAGTGACTTAGCCCTGGGCAACATTACCTACTGCTTCATCTCTCGGGCGAAACATGTTGGGAATATTCCACTTTTGAAGAGGACTGGGTGACATTAAAATGTAGTGCAGACTACTCTTACTGAGACAGGACTCAAAGCATATAGAAAGTATAGTCGTTTAATCCAAGTGGCCAAACCCGATAGAACTACTCCATTGCCTATCTAAGAATGCTCCAAGATGCCTCGCCGCCTCACCTCACGAGATCTTATGTCCGTACATATCACCTAACCCCTCAATTTCACCTGTATTGGCCGGCAAATACGAGGGAGCATGTATGGGCCAATACGGTAAAGTCGGGAGCTTGATGTTGAGGTCCACATCGAACGCACAAACGACGTACCCGCCCCAAGCGTCGGCACTGAGCTGGAAGGAAATGGTACAAGAGCACCGTCCTAGATTTCCGAGCACACAGCAACAGATGTCGTGGAGAAGGCACTGTTACATAGGTGATATAAGTAGCATGTCACCGTGCGTTCTGTCAGTGCACAAAGGACAGACCTTACTGGTGGCGCGAAAATCCATCGTTTTCCCACATCCTTTCGGTATGCATTGTTGAAGAGATCGCCGAGTACGATTGATCCTTCGTCAACCTTTGGTGGTGTCATATTTGACCTTGTTCTCTGAGAGATTGTTGTCCAATGGACAGTGTACGAGATGGGACCTGCATTATCATCGTTAAATGGTCGTTATAAGTGTGGATGACGATTCACCCTATTCACAACGCAACCTCCACAAATCTTTTGCCCCTAGTGATCACGAGGTGGAGTTGAAAATTTCCTGGAAGCTTGTTGAATCGAACGTCAGTATAAGCTAAAGCACATATGCACCCAACAGCACAGATAAAGAAATACCTACTGTCGGAGCATCCACCAGAGTCTCCGTCAGTCATCGCCGCTACCTCGAGCCTCCAAGGGGCGATAACAGCTCAGTACCGAAAACATACAATCAAGTGAGTTATCGTATCCAACGAAAACCCTCTGATCACCACGTGTTGACGGTCTCCTCGCCAGTGACATACACATCCTCCATCGTGAACGGCCTGACTCAAAAGTGGGCGTGAGGTCACGGTAATCTGGATGCAGGGCTGTCAGCGGTGTCGTTGAAGAGAATACAATGCGCTTGATCTTCAATAGCGCGGCACTCGTCCCGGTTGCCAGAGAGACAGGTCAATGAAAAGGACGAGCAGGGAATAGGCAGGTATCACATGCACACCAGTACCCTATTACTGGCATCCTAGTGTTCTAAGTCGCCTCCATGTCGATTCTCGCCCTCTGTCGATCTTCGTCGAGCGCACTTGTCGGTTCCGACTTGAGAGCGGAGATGTCGACAGTGTCGAGGCGCGACGTCTGGCCAAAGTAAATCGACGTCGTGGTGTTTTTATAATGTTTGGGACCTACACTAGGGAAGCAAAAGAGACATTAGGTCGGGGAGCTGTGGATGAGAGAAAGACAGGAAGTACCTTGGGCCGCACTAACTCGATGGCTCTGAGTTTCGTTCTCTCGAGAATTAGGTACAATTCTTCACAAACTTGTTAGACTGAACCTTGAAAGAATATAGATATAGAAAGACTTACCCTCTAAGTTTGTTCGGCTAACCAGATGCTTTGATTTTCTGTGATGCAGGCGAAAATACGGTGACCTGGGGGGTAGAATGTGTGAGCAGAGTGAGGGGCGATGAAACTAGCGAGACGCACCAAAGCGAAGGACCTCTCTCGATGGAACGAACCAAAAAAACTTAATGCGACCCGAAGCTGGAAGAGTGATACAGGGATCATTGTAGGAACGAACTTGAGTTCGGTGAACTTCTTGAAACCTGTGACTGGTAGTAATGAGCTTATTAGGAAGAGATTGAATGTCAGCGAGGCTTACGATGGCGCAAAGGAAGCTGGAATCGGACTTGACGAGGAGGTTTCATGAGAGAAAGGGAGCCATTGCATGATTTGAGGAAGGATTAGGTTAAAAGGTATAGAAAACGTTCGTGCTGAATTTTGAAGGGCGCAGA
>Ga0247735_1001141_pt1 | contig 10448 bp, 12 predicted proteins | sample UWRJL178409R2_FD_180934 | JGI IMG/M metagenome (GOLD analysis project Ga0247735, IMG submission 180934) | Plant litter microbial communities from Arlington Agricultural Research Station in Wisconsin, United States - UWRJ-L178-409R-2 | ecosystem: Environmental > Terrestrial > Plant litter >...
CTTTTTGATTGGTATCCTGGAGTTCCTCAGGAACCTCAACCATACGGTCGCTATTCCCGTCGGTGTTGCGGTTGGGTTCAGTCTATTCTTCCTTCTGCTGACGACAATATTGCCGACTATACAGGCCCTCTCTCTCTTCCTTCCTCGCTGGCGGATGGGATCTCAGCCTCGATCACCGTGTCCTTATAGATCACCACAATCTTGGGCATTCCATCAGCTTGTGCGACCCTTGGTTACCACTATACTAAGGATTACACGACCCGAGGTATTGGGGGACGAGCGTAACCTAACGTCCCATAACATGATTTCTGAGAATACCCGGTTCTATGAAAGGCGTTCCAACCGCCGGAACCGACCCACCAGTCTACTTTTTCGCCGCAATCCGATCGATAGCTGGGTCGAACTGGGAATTGCCTGGTTGTTTCAGAGAGATCTTGATCGTATGGAACACTTATCAAGGTTCAAGGAATCTGTTTCCGAATTTCGCATTCAACCAGTACCTATATACGACACATTCGAAATCCTCGTTGAAGTGCTTGAAAATGGTTCCTCACAGGATATCTTACTTGCGCACTACTGTGATGAACCCCTTGTGCAAGCCAACAAGACGGACATGGACTATATGAGATACCTTGCTTATCTAGTGGGCGATGCAAGGTGGGGTTTAGATGGGCCAATCGAAAGAGCATCCCTTAATGCGCTGAAGGGTCATAATATGCTGTTTTTACATCTGGTACGGGGCTCTCGCCGATCAAATGACGTAGAAAAGCATATATTCAAGATGATTGTGGACACCACACGTGCTATGTTTGCGAATGGCGCCAAAACTCTGGACGACATTTGGCTAGCAAGTATGTGCCCGTACAATTACTCCAAATTTCATCGTCATCATCCAGGTGAGCACAACTAATGACCATATTCAACAGCAATACCTACTTTGCCTCCCCAGGTACCCAAGAGCAAATACTCGACATTCTCATCAGCTACTTTGATAACGCTGCAGTACATCACCCCGAGCCTGACGAAGCTGGAAAAACCACATACTTCTCTATGGTCACAGTATCTTTTGTTTATGAATCGGCATGGGCTCTGATCGATCTGGAACCCACGTCTCCTCTTTACTCTAGACACAGTAACCTTCTTCAAAATTTGGCAACTCGCCTTCGAGATCTCCCTGAAGATCTCACAACCTCACCTCCTCCTGATTACTTGTTCTTCTCCTCGTTCACCTATGGTTGTTGGCTTCTTGATAGGAACTCGGGATTAATCAAAACGGAAACAGGCAGAGATTTCATTGTCGCCTTATTGCAGTACCGCGCTCGCATCCCTCAGCCACGAAAGGACATAGAGGTTGAATTCTGCAACCCCAGAAATATATTTCCTACTCTCAACTGGTCACAGTTCGTCGAGAATGCCAGAGCGAGTGGTGTTGTGCTGTCTCAACTCGCAGAGGAGCCGCCCGCAGATTCTATAACAATTGGTGGGGTCAAAATCGGTGAAGGATCCAGTAGTGAAGCTGGGGATGTCACCATTGACGTTGGTGTGCTTGGCGGACAGCCCTCATATGATGACACAGCAATCCACTCCCCGTCACGAACAGGTATTGATGAAGCAAAAACGTAGCAATTTGCAGTAGGACGTGATGTGTTGTAGTAGGAGCGTAATGGAACTGAGATTCAAACAGTACCTGAAATTTCATGTTCCTTTTTCCATCTCTGATGCTTTCGTATTTAATTCTATGTGCATATTTGCCGATTTCCTTTCCGCCTCTCCAGGGCACTGAACTCTGTGCGTTGGATACCCATGCGGAGCGCTAGCAGCTGAATCGAGATTCATTGAACCAATAACCTACGTACACTCGAATGGAATGTGTGTTGTCAATCCGTGACAATGGGTGGGTTTTGTTTTAAATAACTTTTTGGGCGCCTAACGGCTCCTATATCCGACGAAAACAAACAGTGCTTGTGCGAAGGCAGAATGGGTAAATCTAATTACAACTTTTACAAACGGTATAAACACAATAAACCCAAAACTCCTGGTACTGTGACAGAGTTGGGTCCTTGGGAATTCAAGCTCAAGATTGATAATTGTATCTGAGGAGTAATGTCAGGTTGCTATCCATATGGAGGAGTCAGGCAAATATTCAAGGAACGTACTCTTCAGTCTCCGTGGATCGAATCAAAGCTTCAATCTCTTTCGAGTTGGGCCGGAGGGAACATTTAAACGGTAGAGGAACCCTACAAGGCAATGCCATATTTACAGAGGTTTATCTTGAAATTAGCGAGTGCACTCACTGAACAACCCCTGCTCTATACGGATGATCCACCCCAGCCGTCTCATCCACCCTCTCAAAATAGAACACTGCAATCAACGACGCAATAGCGATCCAGTTTGTGGATGCTGCTATGAACCGCCCGGGGCAGATGCGCCGACCGAAGCCAAAGACGGCGTGGAAGGGGTCTTTGATGTCGGTGTTGAAGCGACCGTCGGGGGTCATAAAGCGGGAGGGGTTGAATATGTTGGGGTCGGGGTAGGTGTTGGGATCGTGTAGCATTGCCCTGTGGGTGTGATGTGGGGAACAAGGTGAATTACGATGCAGAGGTTCAAAGGAGAGGGAAAGGCTAGTACTGACCATGAATTAGGAATGAGAATCGATCCTTTTGGAATCCTGTACCCGTTATACTCGTCCTCTGCATGAGACATATGAGGTATCGCTATACGCAATCAGATATTGTATCACATCTAAGTCTTCTCCAAATTGGTCACAACGAAAACACCCACCCAACGGTACAGTCACCTTCCACCGCATGCTTTCCTTCATAATAGCAGTAATATACGGTAACGCTGGTTCATCGTCAAAATCCGGTAACCGACTTCCAGGTTTGATAACCCTATCGATATCTACTTGGGCTTTTCGTACAACGTCAGGGTGGTTGAGGAGTGCGATTAAGCATGTGGCGACGGATGCTAGGGTCTGTCAAAATTGATGTGATTAGTGCGTATCAGGATACTTTTGATGAGGAATGATTTGAGGAAATGTGAGGCTTACGGTGTCGGCAGCGGCTAGTTTCACGGGAATAAATGTTCAGTCGTAGATCGCAAAGGAAAGGAAAAAGTATCTTGCCTCCGAATAGAGTAGCGGCTACAGATTTGATATCGTCCTCTTGCACTGCGATGTCCATCAAGTCGTCCATCTTGGCCAGGTTTGAAGCGCACAAAGACGGCCTTTGCGTGCCTGCTGCCTGATACAACATTTACCTGTTAATATCCCGTTCAAAGCGCATTTGGGACTCAATTGAGACTCACAATACACAGCTTCACATCCTCGAACGGTTTATCCCGCATCTCCATCGTTCGACGACGCCACTCCTTTGCTTTGCGCTTAAAACCAGCCCCAGGAAACCAGTCTGGGACGTATTTCAACGTGGGGATAATGTCGACAAGAAATGCACCCGGTACGGCAGCTGCAAGCGCTGGATCGATGGCGTCTTCAGCTAGTTTGATGTATTTGTTGGATTTAGAGTCGATTTCGAAGCCGTAGCTGATGGTAAGGACGTTCTCGCCGGAGAGGCTATTGGTTTATTGGCCAATGGAAAATATATCATAATTTTTTGTAAAACGAAAAAAAAGTGATCTCAAATAGGGTACTTACAGCCGGAGATTACCAAGAATATCATCTGGGTAGTCGAGAACATTGCGAAGAAGTCTTCTCGCAGCTTTGAGTGAGTGTGGTCGGTAACGCTTTGCCTCGTTTGGATGGAATGATTGATGAATGAGCCTGCGATGGGCCCGCCTGTTAGGCATTCCATAAAGTATAAGCGCCAAAGAAATAGAACGAGTCAAGTAGGCCGGGGGCCCATCATACCAGCGATTCCCTGCAGACATCATCAATAAAAAATACTGCATGGTAACTTGGATTTAAATGCGCACCATAATCCATGAAGATGAAATCCCAGTCCCAGCCCATCAGCTCGTTGAGCATAGGGAGACGTGGCCTAGAATTTATCCATTACACTCTCAAGTTATCCAGACACCACACCACTGACCTCCCAGAGTGAATCGAAGAACGTCGTTCAAACAACTCTATGGCCGCTTCGTGGCTCCCGATGACAATAATGCTGGTACCAGCAACATCTAGGTGCAGGATATCGGTGTCTGGCCATGGGTAGATTTCAGCTTTGAAGAAAGGTAGAACTCCAGATGAAATACAAAAAGACGCACCCAACTCTTTGCTCCACTTGTCGTAAACCTCCCATTCGTTAGCCCGTGGCATGTTGAGCAGGTTCCCGATGAGAAACGACTTCTTGGGACCTGGAGGAAGGGACAGACCACGCTTTCGACGTACAATATACATGCATATTGACCAGAGGAAGGCTATCGCGGAAGGAATGACTAGAGCCAGACCCATGGTGAACAGTGTACAATAAAATGCACTGCTGAAGAATGCAGAGATCTAGAGCAATGGCGATAAGAATCGATGGTTGACACTCCTGCTTATCGCTTTAAAGTATTCTCGAAAAAGATCTATATCAATGCCACAAATAATCAGGTGTCATAACTTCAAATGCACTTGCAACGGCTGTCTCCGGGGACGTGGATACATCATGCCAAAACCATAGAACATTCGTATAGCAGCTTGAGACCAAAGCCGCTATCCTAAAGATCGAAAGTTAAGCGCCGGACAAATTCGGCTCACTCCAGCCTGTCAGATATAACCAACACTGGACACCATTGTTGTTCTAGCGCCTGTCACAATCAGAAGATCCAGAATAAATTGACATGATAAGGAAGAGCGTATTAAAATAATTCGGTAACGGCCTGACTTCACTTGAGGTTGCATATTGATGAAGAAAGACGCGAATTAGGTCGAGTGGTCGAATTAAAAGACCAAGTCATAGCGAGTACTGATACCTAGTGCAGGGTTCCAAGAGATGTCAATGAGTTCTGATTTGAAGTTCGGCGCAGTACTCACTCCTCATGTTCAGTGGAACGAATAACAGCTTCAATTTCTTTTGACCTTGGTTGAAGAGAGATCTTGAAGGGCTTAGGGATTCTGTTAAAACAAATAGTTGATGAAACTGGAAGAATGGGACAGTAACTTCAAGCGTACCGAAGAATCCCAGGATGAAACGGATGGTCTGGACCAGCAGTGGAATCCAATCTACCAAAGTCGAAAGCGGCGATAACGGACGCAACTGCAATCCAGATTGTTGAGACCGCCATAAAGCGCCCAGGGCAGATTCTTCTTCCAAATCCAAACACCATATAGAAGGGGTCTTTCGCATCCCTGTTGAGTTGCCCATCCGCAGTCATGAAGCGTTCTGGCTTAAATTTAAAGGGTTCTGGGTAGGTGGCTTCGTCATGGAGCATTGCCCTACAAGTTCGTCGTAATCGTGGCATAAACAGCCCTCGTAGACATGAGCTTACCATGCATTGCCAATGATAATCGAGTCTTTAGGGATTCGATATCCCCGATACTCATCCTCTTCATGGGGGGAATGCGGAACACCTTGTAGTGCACCGGTTAGTTGCTCGCAATTCAGACAAAGTCTGGCATACCTAATGGTACGGTATCGCTCCAGCGCATGGACTCCTTTACAACAGCAGTGACGTATGGGAGCGAAGCTTCGTCATCAAAGTCGGGTAATGTCCCAGGCTTGAGTACACTGTCAATCTCAGCCTGCGCCTTTTTGAGGACTTCAGGGTGATTTAGAAGCGCTAAGATGCAGATCCCAATGGATGCCAACGTCTTCAGGATCGATGAGAGGCAACACTCTGAACTAGTAACAGATTTGAACTCACAGTGTCCGTCCCCGCTAAGATGTGGATTTGGAGAGAAATACGTCAAATGATATATCCAATCTGGATGAATGTCTCTAACCTCCGTATAGGACTCCTGCGACCGATCTGATATCGTCCTCCTGCTGTAGTATATCCATCGACTCGTCCATTCTCGCCAAACTCACCGAGCAAAACGACGGCCTGCCTTCTCCCGATGCCTAGATAGATCAAATTTGGTTGAGTTCCCAATGAATCACCAGAAGAGTACATGCACTCACAAGCTTGCGTTTCATGTCTTCAAAAGGCCTGTCACGCAGTTCTAGAACCTTCAACCGCACTCGCTTTGCATGTCTTTTGAAGCTTGCACCGGGGAACCAATCAGGTATATACTTCAATACAGGAAGCATGTCGACCAGAAATGCTCCGGGATGCAAGGCTTCTACGAGTGGATCGATTGCGGCCTCTGCTAGAGAGATATACTTGTTAAACTTCGATTCTATTTCGAGACCATATGCGGCCGTAAGAACGCTCTCTGCAGAATGACTAGCATCAAGTGATGAAGACTTCAGAAGTGAAAAAATGGGTTTCTAATAGTTGACGTACTGACGAATATTGCCCATAATGTCGCCAGGGTGTTCGAGAATATTTCGAAGGAGTCGCCTTGCAGATTTGAGCTGATGCGGATTGAACTTTTTCGCAGCTGATGGGTGAGCAGCGTGATGCATCAGCCTACGATGTGTCCTCCTTGTGAGCCCCATTAAGTATTAATTGCATCTATCAGCATGATTAAAGTCATCACCAACGAGTTCCTGGGTCATTTTCAACAGACCATATTAGAGAGGGTTGGTCATAACACTCACCATAATCCATGAAAGCGAAATCAAAGTCCCACCCCAGGAGTTCGTTAATCATGGGCATGCGTGGCCTACAATTAATTTTTGTCATTGATGTTTGAGGCAATTTAGTATAGAAACTGACCTTCCTGAATGGACTGACGATCTCCTTTCGAAAAGCTCAACAGCCGCTTCATAGGTATCTAGCACAATGAAGTCGGTGCCTGCAACGTTGAGATGTATAATATCGGTATCTGGAATGATGTTAAGTCCAAATAATCATAGCTCAGTGTTTGTGCTTGAACGGCTCGTCAAGACGCGATGTCATACCGAATTCTTTGCACCATTGGTGATAAGTCTCCCATTCGAAAGCTCGGGGCATATCGAATAAGTTTCCAAGCAATGGCAATTTCATCGGACCAGGTGGAAGAGGCAGTTGGCGCCTACGACGGAATAGATGAACACATAATAGCCAGAAAACCGCAAGTACCAAAGGGACGATCATAGCCAAGGTACGCAAATCCGTGGGGCGTACTATCAACGTGGGGGGATAAAAACCAGTTTCTATGATTGTTTAACATCTGGCCCATATAAAAGGTTTCAAGATCTATACAAAAGGGACGGGTCCCAGAATCTGATCGGCGTTACTGGACAGGGCACTTGAATCCTTCGTACTTTCGTTTCGGTCTACATGCTTCATGTTCGAATCGCCTAGTCCTCTTGTGCGCTCGAGTATGTTGACGCTGACTATACCCGATGTTCTGTGTCTGATTATCTGAAAGCAGCGTTTGCAATGGCGGCGATACGTGCAGTAGTTAGCGGGAAAAGATCTTTAACGGTTGTGGCGATGGTGCGGAATCATGCACACCAGGTTTCGACCCTCATTGCCATTTCGTAGAGCAACACGCCAGGGAGGGTCCCGATTGGGAGAGTGAGAGGTGAGGCCTAGGCGTCGGATTGCGGACATTGGATCTGGCCAAGCATGAGCAAACCCGGCATCTCTGCCACCCCACGGTCTTTTAGATCTCAGTCCGGCACATCCACAACTTGAACGTTCAGGTACTATGCGCTAGTGCAATCGTTCTGAAAAGCGTCAGTACATGTAGTATTTAGCATGAATCTGTGTAGAGTTCAATTAATCAAGCAAATGACCCCTCTTGTATGTGCTATGTATCCATTGACAACGTCAAGTTTAAAAGCATGACCCATTCGTCAGAGACAAGTTGATTTACTTCTTGGGGTTGAATTTGATGGCAGAAGACATGATTTAGGCTGGGTGATGAATTGAAAGACCAAGAACAAAGTTAAAGCGAGTACTGATATCTACGGAGGGTTCGAATACATATCAACGTAAATCAAATTTCAAGTTCGGCACGGTACTCACTCTTCATGCTCAGTGGAACGAATAATGGTCTCAATATCCTTCGACCTTGGTTGAAGAGAGATCTTGAAGGGCTTGGGAATTCTGTCAAAGTAAAATAGTTGATGCTGAATTGAGTGGCGAGACAGTAACGTGGACGCACCGAAGAATACCAGGGTGGAACATATCGTCTGAGCCAGCAGTGGAATCCAATCTGCCGAAGTCGAAGGCTGCGATAACAGACGCGACTGCAATCCAGATTGTTGAGGCAGCCATAAAGCGCCCAGGGCAGATTCTTCTTCCAAATCCAAAAACTGCATGGAAGGGATCTTTCACGTTCTTGTTGAATTGACCATCCGCAGTCATGAAGCGCTCAGGGTTGAATTTAAAGGGTTCCGGGTAGGTGGCTTCGTCATGGAGCATTGCCCTACAAGGTTGTCGTAATTATGGCGCATGCAGCTTTCGTGATAATGAGCTCACCATGCATTTCCGATGATAATAGAGCCTTTAGGGATTCGGTATCCTCGATACTCATCCTCGGCATTGGAAGAATGTGGAACACCTTCAAATGCACTGATCAGCTACTTGCACACTGGATTTAAACGATTTCTGGCACATACCTAACGGTAGTATATCTCTTAAGCGCATGGACTCCTTCACAATGGCGGTGATATATGGGAGCGAAGCTTCGTCATCGAAGTCGGGCAATGTCCCAGGCTTAAGTACACTGTCAATCTCAGCCTGTGCCTTTTTGAGGACTTCAGGGTGGTCCAGAAGCGCTACGATGCAGCACGCGACAGATGCCAACGTCTTTAGGACCCATGAGATGTAATATTCTGAGCTGATAGCAAGCTTGAACTCACCGTATCCGTTCCCGCTAAGAAGTGGGTTTTGAGAAAAATACGTCAAATGATATATCCAAAGGGGGATTGATGCCTCTAACCTCCGTATACGACTCCCGCGACCGATTTGATGTCGTCCTCTTGCTGTAATATGTACATCGAATCATCCATTCTCGCCAAACTCACCGAACAAAACGACGGCCTACCTTCTCCCAACGCCTGGATAGGGGAATTTGGCTGAGTTCCCAATGGATTACCCGATGAGTACATGCACTTACGAGCTTGCGTTTCATGTCTTCAAAAGGCCTATCACGCAGCTCCAGAGTCTTCAATCGCCATTGCTTCGCTTTTCTCTTGAAGCTCGCGCCGGGGAACCATTCGGGTATAATATGCTTCAACATGGGGAGCATGTCGACGAGGAATGTTCCGGGAAGCATTGCTTCCGCGAGTGGATCGACCGCAGCCGCGGCCAGAGAAATGTACTTGTTGAATTTCGACTCTACTTCGAAACCATATGCAGCTGCAAGAGCGCTCTCCGCAGAAAGACTAGCATCAAATAATGAAGACTTGAGAACGAGCGAAAAAATGAATTTCTAATATTTGACGTACTGTCGAACATTGCCCATAATGTCGTCAGGGTGGTCGAGGATATTTCGAAGAAGTCGCCTTGCAGATTTGAGCTGATGCGGATGGAACTTCTTCGCAGCTGATGGGTGAGCAGCGTGATGCATCAGCCTACGATGTGTCCTCCTTGTGAGCCCCATTAAGTATTCACTGCATCTATCAGCACAATTGAAGTCTTTACCAACGAGTCCCTGAATCATCCTTCAACAGATTGTTCTTTAGGCGGTTGAGCAAAGTACTCACCATAATCCATGAAAGCGAAATCAAAGTCCCAACCCATGAGTTCGTTGATCATGGGAAAGCGTGGTCTACAATCAAAATAGTGTCATTTTACGTTCGAGACATTTCAGCATGAAAACTGACCTTCCTGAATGGACTGATGATCTCCTTTCGAAAAGCTCAATAGCCGCTTCATAGGTGTCTAGCACAATGAAGTCGGTGCCTGCAACATTGAGATATATAATATCGGTATCTGGAATGATGTTGAATTCAAATGGTCATGAGCGTTTGTGCTTGAAAGGCCCATCAGGGCGATGTCATACCGAATTCTTTGCACCACCGGTGATAAGTCTCCCATTCGAGAGTTCGGGGCATATCGAGCAAGTTTCCAAGCAACGGCAGTTTCATCGGACCAGGGGGAAGAGGCAATCGGTGCCTACGACGGGATAGATAGACACCTAACACCCAGAGAACTGCAAGTACTACTGGGACGATCATGGCCAAGCCGCGTGGTATCAATGGGGGAAGGGGGAAGGGGGTAAGAACCAGTTGCGTCGTTTCACATATGGCCCTATACTTATAACGTTTGGTGGCCGCCAAGTCGGTCTGTCAGTGCGACTTTCAACTTGTCAGATGATAGAACCAGACAGCAGATAGTGGCGTTTGGAGATGTTGGTGAGAGTCATTCAAACGGCCGGTAACTTGGCCCATGACATGATATGTAAGATTCACTGTATAGATATGATCAAGGGCTGAAAAGGTTTCCCAGGTTTTCAGATTCAGGATCTA
>Ga0247735_1001142_pt1 | contig 10445 bp, 10 predicted proteins | sample UWRJL178409R2_FD_180934 | JGI IMG/M metagenome (GOLD analysis project Ga0247735, IMG submission 180934) | Plant litter microbial communities from Arlington Agricultural Research Station in Wisconsin, United States - UWRJ-L178-409R-2 | ecosystem: Environmental > Terrestrial > Plant litter >...
ATCTCTTTCTTTCAGGGTAACTATAAGAGTATTTTTAGTCTTGGCTGATCGCGCCAATCAAGAATCCCCATGGAGCTATCCCAAGTTGGTCTCTATGCGAGAATAGAACCGAGAGAGGGCGGCAAGTCTGCGCCTCCGAAATCTGGACGGAAGGAGTCCATGGATCTAGCGCGCCCTGTTCACGGCTGCAGTTCTATGGAGGAAGGGAGTTGATATCTCAGCTCAAATGTCATACATAGTGGGTACGGCAAAGGCTATGGCCTACTACCATTAGCCCTATAGTTGTAGAAAGGATACATAAATGATTAGGACTTCACAATTGAAAATAACCCGTTGCTGCCGCAGTGCCGCAGATCGTTCAAGAATGATTGATGACTTGCCTATTTAGGGTACAAACTGATCGGTCTTGATTATGCGCGTTCGTATAGGATCGCGCATGTCACGTGATTCTTTTAATGGTATGTCAGCATTGACTTAGCACTAATTTTGGCCTTCATACTCCGCTGCGCCGCTGCGGTACAATTTGGAAGCGATCTTTAATTTCAGGGGTTAATAATACAAATTTGTTGGATAACTGTCTAATCTGGGTTATTTCTTGCGCGTCTACGACACAGGTAAGACACCAAGATGTTCAAGGGTCCCTCGTAGGTCGGATATTGACTCACACATACATTAAGCGGAGATCTTGTCATGAAGAAGCTTCTTGACAGTTTCACCGTCCTCAGCAAACTTCTTGATGCCCTCATGAAGCTTGTCGAAAGCCATTTGATCTTGCAAGAGAGTCCAACGGAACTCGGGCTCGTTATCGATGTATGAGACCTTGGAGATCGGGTCGGCCTGGGCAGCTTTAAATATGCGCATCAGCACCATAATGTCGGTTCAGGGAGTACATATTTACCAGCGGTGGAGTCCAGCTTTTTTGGGACTTGGTCGCTGGACTTCTTGAGCTCCTCGAGGAGAGAAGGGGAGATGGTGAGGAAGTCAACACCCGCAAGTGCCTTGATCTCTCCAACCTATGAAATCGGGAATGAATATCCGATGAAAAACTCTGCCAATCTGCGTACGCACGTTTCGGAAAGAAGCACCCATGACGATCGTCTTGTATTTATGCTGCTTGTAGTAGTTGAAGATCTTTTTCACGGACTGTACGCCAGGATCTTCGTCACCCTCGTAGTTCTTACCAGTGCTCTTCTTGTACCAGTCGAGGATCTACCGGGACGTTAAGAAGGGAGTGTATTTTCGATATGATTCTACTTACGCGACCAACAAATGGTGAAATCAAGGTGACACCTGCTTCAGCACAGGCAACAGCCTGTCCGAAACCAAAGAGGAGGGTCAGGTTGCAATGGATGCCGTCGTCGCGCTCGAGCTCGCGAGCGGCTTGAATGCCTTCCCATGTTGACGCGATTTTGATCAAGATGCGGTCTTTTTTAATGCCGACTGATTCGTAAAGAGCAATGAGCTCCTTCGCCTGAAATATTAGTTAGCATAATATTCATTGATGAAAATGGCAGTTTACCTTTGCTTTTGTGCCCTCTTTGTCGAATGAAAGGCGAGCATCGACTTCAGTGGAGACGCGACCCGGAATAATGGCGAGAATTTCCTTGCCAAATTCGACCAGCTATAGGAGGTAAACATTAGGAAGGGATCCTATCAAGTTACAATCCCTTACGAGACGGTCCATTGCGGCATTTGTTTGCTCGGTAACGCTGCCACCCTTGGACTTTCCATGTTGAACGGCTGCGTCAATCAGACGGCCGTAACCGGGTTTTCCAGCGGCGGCCAAGATCAACGACGGATTGGTGGTGGCATCCTGCAATAGAGGTCAGATTCCGACTCGAGAGATGTCGGGGGACCCTTACTTGGGGCTTGTAGACATCGATGGCTTTTTGATATGAGTCGTTTGTTAGTTTTGACTGCACAGTGCAACAGATCGTGGGTGCTCACATTCGAAGTCACCAGAGTCAGAGACGACAACAGTACCGGTTGCCTTGAGGAGGTCAAGAGAATTAGACATTTTGCTGTGGTGGGGTGGTGGTGGTTTATGGAAGAGTCGGAGACCTCGAACTTCATGCGATTTCGGACTAATCTATGTCGCCAAAGTCATGTGATAGAGATGACGGCACGATCGCGTAGGTCATCTTACTAGATCAAGATAATGAGCTTCCCTTTTTTAGTGAATGTCAATCTCAGACTGCCTGGGTGAAAGTCCCTCATAGAAAATTGAACGCAAAGGCATAGTCCCGAAGATTTATACAATATCGTCAACTGGTACCTAATATGGTAGGGCCGCTCAGCACAACCTGCGCGTTGACAAAGACATTCTTAGATCAAATAGTACATTCAGATACTCTCTATAAATATTTAGGCACTATAAGCAACAATGCGGGGTTCTCTAGGCGAAAGCCGCAACTTGATAGTTGAAGTTACAGATACCAGATGTGTCGGCCGCAACATCAACACGTCCACTAGCGGCCATCGCAACACCACCAGATGGGTTGAGTAACTCGACCTTTTGAGCACCGGTTTTCATACCCGGAACAGAAGCATAATTCAAACCGGACACCAGAGATAAAGTTTGAATGTCTTGACCTCCGCTCGTAACCCGAAGCTTGTACCCGCTACCCGGGAGAACGATAGCCACGTTTACCGCGTCCAGTGCCGCCTGCCAACCTTCAGGTTTTCTGAGCGGATCGCTGTTGCAGGCTGCGTTCTTGAGGATGGTACGGTACCACATCGATCCAGCTGCCGTCGCTGTGGACCACTTTCCCACCGGAACCATAGACGACGCGCTACCTCCCTTCTTGTATGCGGCAATAAAGGAGGCGACAAGCGATTGCCATCCGGAGTGGTCCCAGGAGTCTTGATTCGCATACGATAGAATGTAGTCAGGAATTCCTTCAGACCACAAATTGCCCACGTAATGACCTTCTCCAGCATCGTTCTAAGAGTGTAGCCATGTTATCCCAGGTAAATCAAACTGAATGGGCGTTTCACGTACCCAGGTAATAAATTCGACAAAATCCGGGATCTTCGGCATCGTCAAAATCTGCTGCATGCGTTGGGGCATGTTGACTTCGCCAACGCGGTAGTAGTGGGTATTTGATGGAGGCAGGTGCTTATACTGAAAGGGAGATAAACCTAAGCGCCAAGGGTTTTAACTTTGACCGAAGAAACCGAGAGAAGAGAAAAAACTCACTGATCATGTATGACTTCCCTTGGGGCACGATGTTGGTTGAGACCCAGTTATCCTGAACAACGCTGATGTTTGCGGGTGTGTCTTGCCTTGACGGCCAAGCAGTCTCCCAGCCAAAGCCACCGTCTACTACGCTTCCCCAAGTATTGAGCCACCCGCTTGGATCGTTATAGAAGTTGTTGACTGAATCAAAATCAGGGATGAAGAAGACACTCTGGGAGAGTTTACTCTTGAATTGCGCGACGTCGCTTGGTCCCAGGCGCCCCGATCCATACGTACTGAGGAATGGGCGATTGTTCGGTCCTGCGTGGTAGTACGCGGAGTGGCCGAGGTATTGGTTCACCATCGTGGTGAAATCGTTGATATTTTCATACTGGAAAAGATCAATGCTGAAGAACAGCTTGAAGTTTTTGCTTGTGGCATAGTTGAAGAGCTGCGACACGGTACTCTGCGCCCATGGCTGGTTGGGCTGTCCAACGTTGAGAGCAAATGCGTCAAACCCGACCGCGATGGCTTGGTCGATGTCGAGCTCAGCATGTCCAGAGCCCGGGTTCACTGTCCCAACCTGGAGAATTTGTTGAAGTTAGATGAACCTGGCCGAATCAGTCCACGCACTCACCATATAGTGGGCAAACACGGCTTTGGCGTGAGCGGCATGTCCGGTTAGATATGTCGCGAGAATGGTTGCAAGAGTTCGTTTGATCTTCATATTCTACAAGGGGCTTCGAGGACACGGGCTGTCGATTTTGAGCGGCTTTTATGCATTCAAAAAGAAGTTAGAAGTATTGGATGCGTGAGAAGAAGCATCACAAGGTAATTGCAAACCCCAGCTGATGGTGATGCCAGCCATTCTGCGGTCCATCGTCTGCGGTAGTGCCTGCTTGTATCACAACGACGAGAAGATCACAGCTTGATATCTGAAGAATGAAGAGAAGCTGCAATCGCGCTGGGGGCTCCTTCGTGAGATTTATATATTCTAGACCTAAAGAATTCTGGTGCAAGAAGCGCAGTGAGGGGGAAAGAGCCAGAAATGTCGTGCCCAGTTTGGTTATTTAAGTTCATCATCACCGCCCATACGAGGGATGCGACCTTCGCCTTGAGTGTGCATGTGGCCTCCTTGCGACTGAGATGTTGGAGAGTTTTCGAATGTCGTCAGCAAAGTTAGGATGCAGCAAGTCAGCATTTATGAAAGAGGCCATGAAGGTTTACGCCAGTAAGTAGTGGTCATGATGCTGTCAGACGGACATGGTCGACCACAAGGACCCCAATTCTCGTGAAAAACGAGAATAGCCTTGGAGCGTTAGTTACTATCACTGTCAGGGGACGGGAGATGCACATTGTCTTCTCGAAGTCCACATCAACATCACCTAAGTTCCCCAGACATCCACTGCAGGGGGCTCAGATCAAGTCAGTATAGCTGAGAACCACATGTAATGTGCGGTATAACAGTGGCCGTTGCAGTGCTGAGGAGCCCGTGAGTGAGCAACGACACATGATATGAAAAGGCATAAAGCAATCCTTGAAAGTACTTTCACTGTACCTAAAATTTTCCCACGCGTGAGCGCTCAGAGCAAGGCAAAAGCGCCAGTCATAGATGTACCCACCATATCTTGAAGATTCCAGAGGTTCAGGCCATTCTTTTGCACTAGTATAAGAATCGTACTTGCCTATAGGCCCAACCGAAAGGACCTACCACAAGCGATGCAAAGTGAGTAAACTTTCGCTTCGCCGACTGGCGACGGTACATGGGTAGGCTACGGTCTGCCCAAGAGTTCATGCGCTCGACAATAGGACATGTCAGGAATCTAGAGTGATCAAGCAGTGTATGTCGATCCGAAGATAGTACAACAGAATGCAAGTAACTAGTAAAATAATAAGTAACATCCATACGGCGCTGGGGAATCGAACATGGAGAGGCAGCGGTAAGCGCCCTTGATCCTAGTGGTTCGACTATGCCCATGGGTTGTCGTCGTGGTCATCGTAATGATAAGTCTTCACCTGTGCATGTAGCGGTGGTGTTGTTGTCCTCGCAATAACCCCTTCAGCGTCTTTCGCAACCCACTCCGAGTCTGTATCGTGCTTAGGCGTAGTCCGTCCCCCATCATCCTCACTGTTCTCGATGCTCTGAGCGATCTCCTCTCCAGCGTTCACTCTCCTCTCATCGGCATCCCCTGTCTCCTCAACTTCGACCTCACCTTCCGCGGTCTCTTCACCGTCTTCATCATGGGCAACGAACCCGCGTCGGTAGACCTTTCGTAGGCCTGAGCCGTGTACTGCAGGTTCGCCTTTCCTTCGCTCCCGAGCTAGTTCGTCTTCCGCTGCATGTGGGTCTTCAACGACGAGATCCACTGCGTCTGGAGGTAGTACAGGCGACGCAGAGGCCGACATACGGGAATTTGTGCGCGACATCGAGGGAGGAGAGCGTACGCGGGTGTTAGGACTGCTCCCACTCGAACCCGACTGAGAAGAGGAAGGTGTCGGCCGGCGGACTCGAATGTTCGTGGTCTGGATATTTGGTGACTGAGATTGTGATCTCGAAGTGGACGGAGAGTTTCTTCCAACACTATTCCTATGCGACTTTGTCCACTTCAAGCTCACGTCCCTTGGGTTGGTTGGTTGAGCCAATCGAGCTTGTTCATGGTCGATGATGGGCCCATCGTCTTCGAATCTTGGTGTTACTCCTTTTCCGTTCTGGGGTCTCTTCGACTGGCCGACTGCGCCATAGCCTTCCCAAGCAGGTCCATTTCTGCTCTGTAATGCTGCCTGGCCTTTCGCACCTCTGATAGGAGAGAACCATGCCCCTCGTTCGTCTCTCAGCACCCGCTCTTCCTCGTCCCAGATCATCGTCCGAGCCGATTCTGAGCTGACGTCGATACTTGGGTAGTTGTAGTCTCCGAAAAGGTACTTCTTGCTATGTTCGAATAGCTCTTCATCTCCCTCGTCGATATCGCCAAACGGAAGATCGTATCCATCATCAGCATCAGCATCCCAAATAGTGTCCTCAGGTTGGTCCACCATGTCGGGGGCAAGATGTACAACGTCTTCCTCTTCTTCGGCAAGTAAAGGTGCGTGGACACTCTCAGCCTGGTCGGCACCTGCGACTTGCTTGATGGCCTTGTTGAATACCCGTTCTGTGCGTCCTGGTGGCCGTGTGTCCTCCACAGGCATGGGTAGCCAGTACTTCCGTTTCCCTCCTTTGCTGTATCGCAACCCAGCGCGTATCCGATTGTCGCGGCCAACACCCTGGTGCATGAACCCTTCCGCAGGCTCAAATTCTCGGTAATCCATGCCTTCACCGCGAAGTGTTGCTTTCGAGTCTTCGATCACATCTCTGGCCCCGAATGCATCTCGGAATGCGTAGTACATCGGCATGCGGGCAACAAAAGTGTGGTGGGTGTCGATGAAGTCTTTGTATGAGAAGGCGTAGTTGTGGGCGATAGCAAATAACGGCATCTCCACACAAATTAGCAAATCGTTGAGGCCGACTGAAACCTTCTCTGGGTCTGTATATGGGCCTAGTTTGGTGATAATTCGAGCTGCGACGAGAGTGGAAATGCCAACAGATTGCCAGAATGAGAAGAAAAGGATTCCTTTGACGCAAAGGAATTTGGGCACAGGTCTTGTCAAGAATTAGCTTACGACTCGAGGCGAGAACACCGATTACTCACCTGAAAGGTTTAAGATCATCGTTCACTACAACCCAGAACATCGCAAGGCAGTACAGGCTCAGACAAATACTGGTGTTGTAGACGATGCTGACATAAAGGTAGCCTGAGTTGGCTCGGAAGTCTCCTTCGTTGAATTTGCCTACTGCCTTGAGGATGAGAGTAACTAGGGCAAGTACCGGCTTGACTTGAACGTACTCTGAATTATACAGTCAGTGATGAAGCGCAACTTCATTCAAGGTCAATCCTGATACTCACGGAGGATACCTCTCTTCAAGAAGAGGAACGTATAAGGATCGCTCACATCAATTTCACTTTTGAATAAGTTGACGGGGAAAACAGGAATCTTAGGTGGCCGACCATGGAGTAGGATGAGGAGAGATCGTTCTCCACCGAGATATGATAGTAGGAGAACGAAGAAACAATAGATCACGAAGGCCTGTAGGAAGTGGTTCAGAATAGTTGCCCGCGTCGGTCGGGGAGTACGATGGGATCTTGGAACCAAAGGCATCGACACTCCCCGTAGTAAAGAAAAAAAGACGCACCTCATATATATCCCTAATAGCGTCAATAAAGAATGCTGCCTCCACTGAGAAGAGAGATATGAGGGACGATATCGCGTACAGAGGAACCATAACCATGATTCGCACAACCATCCTATAAAGTAGATGTCTTAGTAATAGCAATAGTAGATTTAACATCTTACACTCACCGCTGTAGAGCTGGTTTGCGATAGCTGCGCAGTTGTAGCAATATCGACATGGTTGAAACCAGTACGGCCACGAAAGTACAGAGTCCAGCGACCACCAGCAGCGGTGTTGGCAGTCTAGATCCTGCTCCTGAGTCTGCCATTTCTCTGACTCTTCACGCTCTCTGAGCGCCTTGGAAATGAGAGCGGTGTCCTGGACTGAGGACGAGCTGCGGCTGTTGGTAATGACGCTCGTCTTGTGGTCCTCTTTATACAGCGTGACAGTTACAGTCATTCTGTCACACTGCTCTAAGTTTAGGTGGCATGGGCGAATTCAACTCTTGAACTGGAACATCGCCCTAGTAGCTTCTAATGCCCCACTGGGAATGGTCGAGTACGCCCCAAATGAGTATGCCAATTAATACTATCTGACAACATATTCTGACAGGTCCAGTTCGCAAGTCGGGGACGTTGCTCCTGACACCAATACCCAACGAAATCTATCTGGAAATCTTCAAATACCTGCGACCTCTCGATCCACAGGCATGGATCAGCTCTTGCACCCGTAAATACTACTGCGGGATCGCTCTTGTTTGCCGTTTTTTCAGTGCTACCATGCTTCCTTGGATATTCGAGAACCTCACCTTTGGCGGTATCGGTCGCTCCAAAAACACTTCTGCCTCGAGCACATCAAAATTTTGTCGCAGTGTCCTTAACGGAGATCCAACTGCGCTTCTCCTTGCGAAGCACGTGAAGAGGTGTGCCTTTAAGGACTGGGGCATAACGACTGCTGGAAACTGGGCCAACGCACAGATTATGTCACTTTACTGTGATGCGATGGCATTCATGCCAAACCTCTGTGAAGTTGACCTCAAAGAGGCGCCAATCACCAAGTTTTTTCTAAAGAAGTGCCCAAAGCTTTCCGCTCTCCGTAAACTGTCCTTGCAGAAAGGCGGCATGGACGAGGATATCCCGGACAAATATCTACGACGATTCTCATCCCTTCAATTAGAAGACCTTGATATCGAAGAGTACCAGCACACATTTTCGGTTGCGGCTCTACTTCCTTATGTCAATCCCGAGCGCCTGCGGCACTTCAAAGCGAAACAGTGCTGCTTTATCACCAAGATACCGCAAGATACCCCTTTCCTTTCCCTTGAAGATCTAGAGATTCATAACGTCCAAGACGTTCATGCTTTCCGTGCTGTACTCGAAAACACACCTGTCTTGAAGCGACTCCACATTGCTTCACTCCGTCTTTCCGCGTTCATTCAGAGTTTCGAACCAACAGTTCTCCCAATGCTTATGGACCTACGAGCACCCTGCTGCATCAGTTCGAACCTCGTCCCAGGGCGCCCCATCTCCTCACTTGCTATATCGTATCTGTCCGAAGGCGGCCTCGACATGGCGATGGATTTGCGTGACGCCATCACCTTCAGTAAATCGACCCAACCTATTAGGCGCATGTGCATCCCATTACACTTCTACAAAAGCGGTCCATTCTGGGAACATTTTCCAGAGCTTCGGATTTTGCATCTTGACGTCGCCGCCGACCAGTCAAATTACTTCAATATTAAGCTGAGTAACTCAGCGACAATTAACGAGGTTTGTTTCCTCATTCGTTCACAGAAGTTATTAAACCCATATTGATTCCATGTATAGCTGGTTGACGAAATCATACAAGCTTGGCCCAAACACCCCGATCTGCAGGAACTCTATTTGGAGGTATCACATTATTACTGGAAAACACAGGCTGCATTTGGCTTCTTGATTCAGAAGTCCACCTTTGGGGTCCTCTCCTCCGCGTTCCCATCTTTGCGTCGTTTCGAGGTGAACGATAAGCAATACGTCCGAGGGTGTCATGGTTGGAAGCTGGAATTTTGAAGATCTGGCCCGGCCACTCGAAAGTGGCAATTGAATATCTGAAAACCACTGCAATTACAATCTCAAGATGGCGAATGTCCCATAATAATAGTCCCGGATTGCCCTCTGACGATCAAGGTCGCTGTCTTGGTCATGACCAAGTCTACCGTACGGGGTTTGCTGAAGGCACCATTCACATTGTTCCGCGAAACCTTCACTTAATGTACCATGTCGATTCAACACGGCCTTGTATGTTCGCAGGAGATTAAATTGCAATTGTCGCTATGGCTTTATTCGTCGTGCGCCAACAAAGTCGCGATCGTCTTCATATCATCTCGAGCTTCAAGACTTTGGTGCAAAGATCAAAAGCATGTCTTTTTCTACAAATCTCTAAACGTTCTATCTATTTATATGTAGCTTCCTGTGCACATTCACAAGGCAGAAAGGACTGCCTCAGCTCCCGAGACTGAGACACCCGGGCCAGGCTCAACCTGGACGACAGATTGTTAACGGAGAACCTAGACTAGATAGTTGCAATGACTTACGCCAACATATTTCACGACAAGGTCATCAATGACCAAAGCGTAACGCCAAGTTCGAGTACCCAGGCCAAAGCTGCTGAGGTCCTTGTCAAGACCAATCGAGTTGGACCATTTAGCACCGTTATCAGACAGGGCAATGATCTGAATGTTGCGGTCAGCACCAGACCACATGAATGATGAAGGCAAGTGCGTACCTTATCCTTGAGGCCTTCAACGCGAGCCCATCCGCTCATCACAAATGGGTCGTTTGCGGCAACAACAGCGACCACATCAACGCCTTTGGCCGAGAACTTGTCATAGTTCTGGATGTATGGCGGCAGGTGGTTGACATGACATGTAGGCTGTAGAAGTGAAACCGTTTGGTATGTACTGCAAGCGCAGTCTATGATTGAATCACGCACCGTGAAAGCTCCGGGGACGGAGAAAAGAACAACCTTCTTCCCTTTCCATTCATTGGTTGACAGGCTGATGGCTGGTAAATGGTGTCAATA
>Ga0247735_1001143_pt1 | contig 10433 bp, 9 predicted proteins | sample UWRJL178409R2_FD_180934 | JGI IMG/M metagenome (GOLD analysis project Ga0247735, IMG submission 180934) | Plant litter microbial communities from Arlington Agricultural Research Station in Wisconsin, United States - UWRJ-L178-409R-2 | ecosystem: Environmental > Terrestrial > Plant litter >...
TGAATTTACGCAGCGTATTCTTACAGCATTGGCGAAGAGCCACAAACCAAGGTTGGAACACGTCGTCGGAGACTTCAACACCCTGGCCACCAGTAGCAGGTGAAGGAGGAATCAAGAGATCCACAATGCGGAAGGAAGACGCCTTAAAATCAAAAGGATCGTTGAAATATTCGGGATCAAGAGAGGCCGCTTCCAGAGAGAAGATAGTTCCTTCTGTGATTTGCATCAGCCGATATATTCGAGACATGACGGTGATGACTGTACCTTGCAAGTTTCGTCGTCGAATGCGAGCGATAGACAGAGGTCGAAACAGACCAAGCTCCTCGGATAAAATCCAGCTAGGTTCGGGTCCAGACTCATGAGCTTGTCGAGCTAGAAGTACCAAGTCATTGAACACAAAAGCCTGTAGATCCACAGTTCGCATAGAGATATCCGAGGTCATCGGTTTTATCTCGAACGACTGAGCGTGTGCTTCGGGGGATTCTGATTTGATCTGAGACTGAGACCGTATTCGAAGAGGTAGACGCGAGAGCCAACTGGTTTTAGTCGGTGCAAGAGTTGCAGACAAGCCATTATGTCCGATATTGCTCGTCGAGGACGAAGACGAAGACGCAGATTTGAGTGAAGCAGGCTTCTCCATGACGGAGTTCGGTTTTCCAATAGCGTCCAGCAGCCTCGAGGACCGACTTTTCCGTTTATCGCCAAGTTGTTGTTCTTGCACCCCCACCTCAGAAGGGTCGCAAAGATTCGATAAGACAAGCTGTAGCGGTCCAGAATGAAGGAGCCTTCGCTGCCGAGTTGCCAGACCACTCGACAACGATAATCCCTGTAAACGGGTAGTAAAAGACTTCAGTAAGTTATACTCATCTTCTCGAATCTTTACTTCTGTCAAAACTCGGACAACCATGTCCGTAGATCGACAAAGCGAGAAGGTTGACAGATAATCTTGATGAGTTTTCGGTGTCATATCCAGCATTCGCTAATACAAACCTGCGTTAGTACGACAACGGGCGATAAATAATTTACGATGCCCACCGCGAAAAGGTCCTGATAAGATCCAAGTCGGTTGATGGGAAGCATGAGCAACTTCTCAAACGCCCAGCCTTGGCATTCCGAAGACCTTTGTTGCAGACGAATGAACTGGCCGAAGTCACTCCTCGTGTTTTCGGTTAGGCTCACTATCTCCTGTAAGACATCCGCGACTCTGACCACGTAGGGCTGATACACTTCGATCTTCAAAACAAACCATCTGAGCGACTCGGACACCCGATCCGTTGCCGGCGACATAGTATCCCGTGCGGAACACAAGGACTCGTAGACCTGCTCATGCAGGTTAACAATATCATCAAACCAGTCGAGCAGTCGTGCGACGTTCTGCGGAACGCCTGCAATCCATGATCGACTGTTCTGAACTCTGAGGGGGAGTACGAACATCTTCATGCAGATGTGGAGCAGGCGTAGGTGCTCTTCTTCAGTCTCGAAGATTTCCTGAATGACCCCCTCCCGCGTGTTTGAAATTTCGGGCTGGGACTGGAGACGAGGGGTCCGAGTCTCTTGGTGTGGGCTATCTTCTCTGAATCTCCTATTCCCGCTTGCGGAATCATGCTCACCCGATCGAAGACGCTGATGACCATATGCCAACGAAGAATTGACGTTTATTGATGACGCACTTTGAGTTGGTGAGACAAAACTGAAGTGTGGAGTGGCATCGTGGCATTGCTGAAAATTTCGTCAGAAAGTAATATCAATATCACCCTACCAATGTGCCTCACTGAGTAGCGGCGTTCCCTCTCTCTCTCGCTTGCACCCAGGCTCTTGAGCATGCTATCTGCATCAAGGCCTAAGACATCATCATCGGCCTGTCGTATCGATTCATTGATCGAAGACATGTCGCTGTCGGTATGAGACAGATCACCCTGGTTAGGATCGCCTCCACTGAGCACTTCATCCGATGGTGATGGGGGTATTCCAAAAGCCTGGCGCTCACGGGCTGCAGCAGACCGATAGTCTTCCACGATAGCTGAAGCTTCGCTCTGCTGTTCACGAAAGCTCCTACGACGTGTTTGTCGACCTAGACGTCGACTGTCCCATTCGGACGGCTTTGGTGTCAATATCAGCGGGGTTTGGGCCGCGTCGTCCGTTGTGTTTGGTTTAATGAAAGAGTTGCGGTTCTTGATTAAATCTCGAAGGCTTAAAGGAAACATCCGATCTGTGCGAGATGGCTCCGGATATCGCTGACAAACTGATTGAGACCGAGGGGGGTCATTGTATATGTCGTCTTCGTCCTTGGGAGATGCCTGAAAAGAAGGTGTGCAGCTTGAGCTCCGCCGTCGAGGTCTTGAGCGACGTAACGAATAACCCTCTCGTTCAGATTCAGTCTCTTCCTCAGAAAAACCTTGCACCGTGGAAACGGGCGAATGTGGGGAATGAGGGTTGGCGAAGGGCCTGTTGGCCAGGCCTTGGCCGTCCGATTTGACTCTCTGACCGTGATTGGTGTCTAGCCCTAGGGGACGTGTAACGCTGGCGTGGTTGTTATTGAGTTCATCTGAGTATGAGGAGCCTGCAGACTCTGAATGTGGTAGAGAAAATCGCAAGTTCTTCTCAACAGGTCTAGATCGGCTATCATCCCTCCTCGTTGATAATTGCCCCGAAGCTAGTCGACAGAAGTTCGCAGGTGACGAACCCAGCGACAGCCCCAGCCCAACAGGCCCTACTTTCGAGCCGTAGGTTCTGTTAGACGAGATCTGGCGATGAGAGTCTGCATCACTCTCAGAGCTGGTACCCGGAACGACCTCAGCGTTTGCCACGGTTAACTTTCGCCTGGCCTTGGTTTCAAGTTCAAATCGCCGTTCGAGGTCGGAATCATCATTCAAGGTGCCATACTCATTGCCATGGCGTCTAGAATATAGCCGAGGGATGCTCGACTGGAGCTTTGGATCCACCCGATGCACACGGGTCGATGGTCTTGATACATCGTTTTGTGTTGATAGAAGCTTCTCTTGTTCCGTAGGTTGGCCTGTGTCAGCCTAAACAGTTGTAAGCCCAATAGCAGCAATCGACGGAGAAGTCTTCGCACACCTTCTGAGAAGATTCTCGAACCTTTGTACCATTAAGAGGAGAGCGTAGTGGTCCTGAGCATTTACGAGTCAAGAGACTCTTCATTGTCTTCAGAGATGTGCCAGATGTAGATGGTGACTTCGAGGAGCTAGTTGGAGTGTTTATGGTCGCAGTGCTTGGTACTGGACTCTTCAGGGATGACTTAAGGACGGATTTCACAGGCGCCTTGGGAGAAGATAAGGGTGTACCAATGGTTGGTGTCGCTTGGATGTGGGGCGGATGTATGTCAGTTTCTTCGTCCGCATACTGATCGCGGCGTTGTGAAGACTGCCACGAGCGATTCTTCGTCGTTGGTATTGGGTCTTTCCATGGACTGCCAAATGCTCCTGGGTCTTTCCTTGCTGTACCCCGCCAAGTGTCCTCGGCATGCTCCAATCCAGGCATGTACGTCGAAAGTCTTGACGGTGCGCCAGTCATGCGATCGATCGTATCCCGAAGCGAAGGTAACAGCTGAGCCTCCAGTTCTGTGAATCCGGTTCTAGTGCTCTGACGTTTCCTGAGGTCATTTAAGTCCGGAAGGTGCTCCACTATTGAAGTTTCCGAGCTGGAAGGTCCTGGTGCATGCGAATACCTTGTGGATCCTTTCGTGTTTGAGGTTTTCGAGTTGAAAGATTTTTCGTTTTCTATAACCTGCCCGCCAATTCCATGAGTCGCGTATTTGGTGTCCTTTCGCTGGAAATAATCACCAGCGGCTGCTGCGTAGTAGGATGGTGGCATGAATTGTGGTGTGGAACTTGTGCTACTCGTGTTAGGCGTTCGCGGTGGAGCAGCAGAACGCGGTGACTTGGACCGCACGGTGCCCGACCGTGAAATGGGCATATTTGGAAGTCACAGCCAAAGTTTGATCATAACACGAGCAGACGATCTTCCTGCGACTGAATGCCGTAGTTTGGCCGTAGTGGTTCACGGCTGAATGCAGTCTATTCTACCAAATTAAGTTCGATACCGTTGTAGCACCAAATACTACCAAACATTCCATATGAAAAGGTGATCAACTCTTCATCAACGATACCGGGTATCGGAGTCGGCCATCGGGAGACTAACCAGACATATGCTTTGTGAATCCGAGGCTTTCAATCACACTACAGCAAATTAGTTACATCACCAAGTGCCGCCCAATCGTAAATACTTGATACTTAAGAACCAGTCGTACAGAAAACCACAAAAATAGAGAAGAGCTAGTATTATATGGTGGTTGAGCCATATATAAGATTAATGGCTCGATATGTGTTATGCCCCGACGTTTTGTATTTATTGCGCAGCAACGGCTGAAACACTGTCCCAGAATCTGACATGGATGATAAGACGACAACCGGCTGATCAACGAAAGTGTACTCACTCGCATCGCTTCAAGAGGGCCTCTGAAGTGGTTGTGGTTCGCAAATCCGGAGTGTTGGTTTCTGTCTTATTAAACAGCATCTCAACAGACCCGGTCCACTTTGGGAACGGCGGAGTAATATCCAAGATATTCCATTTGACACTGGGATCGAGAGAAATAGCAAAATTGAGGAACGTTCCAGAGAATGCTGCTTGGAAGTCGGCGTTGGCAAACGCTGGTTGAGCACCGTTAGGGAAATAATATGGGAGGTCATCTCCGTGAACAGCTGGGGGGATACCAAAGAAACCCTTGAGACACTCAGGTAAGTTTCTTGTGAAGCAAATGAAAGAATATTCTCTCACCTTATATGCCTTTGGACCAAAGGCTCGCATCAAAGTATACGTGGGGCAAAGGAAGATTGCTGTAAGACGCGGTTAGATATTTTTGGACAGTAGATTCGAAGTTGTCATACAGTCACTCATGATTGCTCTTGCCTGGTCTATAGGAGAACCAACGTCCGCATAGGCCCTAGCTCCGGCTTCAACTTCGGCTGGACCGAAAGTAGGATAGAGTTGTGCAAGATAGCTAGCTGCGGTAATTGTTTCCTGGTCAAGACGTTAGTCAACCGAAGGCCGAACTGTTACACGATCTAATCTTACCCCGTTCAATTTTCCCTTCTTCAGTAGCTGGGAAGGTCGTTGCGCAATTAGCGTGCCGTCCACCACAGGCCCGTAAATGAACGTTCCGAAAAAGCTCTCAGTGCAAATGGCTACATTGGCTGATTCAAGAGCATTGACGTCGACGGTGCGCAGACACTCCAGAGTATCAGCTGCAGAAGCGCATCTGGGGTAAGAGCTTTAATAGATGAACAGTCCTCGTGAAGGAGAATGACATACCCAGATTTCGTTACAGTTTGATTGTATATCATCTGTCAAATCTCGTTAAAGAACTTCAATATCTGAGGGAAATTCCACTAACCTCGGGTATTGGGTCGTTATACCCGTACTCGGACGGTAAGAAGACAGAGCTAGTCATGGCGGCTCGGAACAGAGGAGGATTCGTTGCACCTTCATTGGCAACTATGTGCTGCACGACGGAGCCCGCTCCAGCAGACTGGCCCCAGATGGTCACTTGCTCGGGGTCGCCGCCGAATTTAGAGATCTAGGTAGCATGAGTTTCGTACAATGTGAACATCTGAAGGGCCACCAACATGACTTTGGACCCATTTCAAAGCGAATTGTTGATCCACTAAGAAAATGGACATTCCTTTTCAGAAGAAGGGTAGACATCAAAAAGCTTGTGGTACTTACACAGCCCAGCGTTGAGCACCGCTCCATCCTTGACTTTTTGGCCGGCCAGGAACCCAAACGCACCAAGGCGGTATTGGATAACGACGACAACGACATTTCCACCAGCCTCGCGGATTAGGTCGTTTCCATTGTATGCGTCTGAGCCAGCGAGTCCGACGGCGCTTCCAGCCACGTAGCCTCCTCTACACGATAAATGTAAGTTGTTCACCCAGTGTTGATAGGCAAGTTACTGAGACTTACCCATGAATCCAGAAGACAACAGGCAATTTTTCTTTATCACCAACGTTTCCTGGAATGTAAACGCTTGAATGCGGAAAGTATCAGCGCATTGATCAGAAACGACGGTCCGGAATTCGACATACTTCAAGAACAGACAATCCTCGTCGAACGGGGGCAAATCGTCTCGAGACTCCAATTGAACGATAGAATCCAGACTCCTGCGGCTAGCAGTCGAATTTACCTGGCGGTATGGTGTCTGAGATGCCAAACCCATGGCGCCCATATAGCACCTGTTGGGTTGGTTGGCCGCCACCTGTACGCTAGTAGTGGTGGCAGGCTCTTGCGGGGCAGCGAATCGCAGCGAGCCAGTAGGTGGTGCTGCATACCGAATACCAAGAAACTGGGTGTTGTTCGTACCAGAGATGGTGTCTACAAAAGGCACACCCTGATATGTGGCGTAGCCTAGGTCTACAGTGCCAACAGGTGCGGTTGGCAGGGACAGTACATGTGAAGAAGAGGCGAGGACCGTGAGGAGGAACGAGAGGTTCTTAGTAAATTCCATCTTCTTTCCCTGGGTGCAAGACGAGGACAGTCGGTATGTGTTGCAATATTATAAATATTCAATGGCATTGTGGACCGATCAATCACCAAAGAAGATCAAAATGATGCTGGGGAAAGATATTTCCTGAAGAAAGATACGCGGGAACTATTATTGAAAAAGGCGCTTAGGCGGCATGTGGAAATCAGGTCAGAGGATATCAGAGACGGTGGAAGCACATACCTCGTCGCTGGTGAGGTTACCTGGAAATCGTTGCTAAAGCCGCTCAGGGCATAGTAAGCAGAGGTTAAGGATTTCGAGCGTTCAAACCTGTGTCGCCTTCTTAAGATCGTTTGAGGATGGATGATAAACTCGATTTATCAATGCTAGCGCGGCTTATTATAATATGCCGAAGCATTTCATTTCAAGTTGAAACGTGTTCTTTTGAGCCGGACCTGAGAGTTTGGATCTGGAAGACCATCAGAGACCATCGATGACGAGTAACCCATTATCAAAAGCGGAAAGTATTTGATGCTTGCTGCTTCGAATCCATTCGGTTGAACTGGCAGCGTGCTCACAAAGCAAATGAGATTATAGTCAATAATACGGCCAGCGTTACAAAAGGGTACAAACCAGATCTTATGTTGACTGAGTTACAGCACGCTAGAACGGCTATTGATGCAAAAAATGACCGATTCGTCGGCTGCAGTCAGCTGCACGAGGACTTTGTCGCTCTTCCACCGCATGGGGGTAAGTAAAAGCTCCTGCAATCATTCACCATTGATTGAATCGGATGTGGTCGTAAGAATTGGAGCTGAGACGGGACGCTCTGAAGAATTCTTGTGACCATGATAGTAGTTCGAAAGGAAAGAGTTTCGGTCTACATAATGAAAATGATATTGGTCAAACATTGGACAAGTTTTACCACGGCATATTGCCATCAGCCAGACTTGTACTACAGACTCGAATCTTGAAGCCAGTCAAAATGAAGCTTGAGGCCTTGAGGCCTGAAATCTTAATCTCAAGCCAACCATCGAACAGGGCCCCTCTCTCCGGTAATCACAGTTCGGAGGAGCGTTCTCGAACATGACCTCCATAGACCATCTGGAGCTACGAGTGATAGCTGGCACATGAAGCTCTCTGCTTCGTACCACCATCATCCCTCGCCACTCGTGTGCGAGGGGGAATAGGTTGCTATTCAGCACCGCCATCGATCAGATCATGTGCATTTTTTTCTAGTCCTGTCAGTGTTTGTGAGACGGACCCGTTGCGAGACCACAACATTAGAAATCTTAATGAAAAAGCCAACTTTAATCGACAACGGCGATATTCCCTCCCGCCCGTTGCAGCTCGTCTCGAACAGCCATGTCTCCTAGCATGGGCTGGAGAGCACTACTGTACTAATCTGACCTACTCTTCTCGTCACGCGTCACAGACCGAAGAGAGAGATTTCGAGGACGTCACGCGTCCCAACCTCGTCTGAAGCCTGCGGGGAGGCTCAATAGCACCACAAAAAGGCGATTTTTGGTGTTGAAGAGATGAATTTTTTTGTCCCGTCACGCGTCGTTCTCGCTTTTGAAGAATTCCCGAATCCCCCTCTCTTCGAAGGTGTCACGCGTCACTTGGCATGAAGGGTTGGTCGGAATAGTTATGAGTCCGAATGTATTGTACTAAGCCGGGTGTCCTGCCATTGGATGTGACGCCTAAGTAGTCGGCAACAGCCGGGTGCGTGTGATGTGATGACATTGCGTCTATTTGGTTATTGCCGCATTAGGATATAGGCGCCCAGCGCCGGACCACGAGGAGCCAGCCGCAGGCTGGCGACGAGTGGGGAAGGCGGTTGAGAATGTCAACGACACTAGTTATTACTGGACTCGTTCCTGCCATGCATTGCAATGGCCCACATTTTCAAGTACAGTAAGTACCATGCTTTCGCCCACAACTCAAAGATACGCTTACTAAGTGGATCCATGGCTCAAACTGGATGCAATATCCACCTTGATTGACATCCATATCACCCAAAGTTTTCACCTAGATATGGCTAAACCTTGTGCTAAAATCGACAAGAGCTAGAAGTATTTCTGATCTGGCACGGTGGCACCTAGCCTTAGAAAAACCAGGCCGGCAACTGATGAAGTAATTCTGAGTAGTACTAGCATTTCGTTCAATTTGGCCGGAGAGGACAGGCTGGAATCTGGGGGTGTCACCTGTTGACCCTCAAGGTGGCCGACATCCAGATTTCGGCCAAAGTAAAGATCTGGCCACTTGTAGTAGCCAGTGCAGTACCACCAGGACCAAGTCGTTGCACCTCTCAAGCCCTTGAATCGAGAAATAGAGACTTTATTTACACTTACAGCTGTTTCAGAAAACCTTGTCCAAACTTTTTTTCAAAAATTTGTGTTCCAACCGCCGCGAGCAAGCATAGGCAAGCATGTGATCTGTTGCGACAGTTCGGGACGACCGGCAACACAAGCCGGCTTAGTCAAATAGGGGCACTCTCCTTACATCCTCTTGAATTCAGCTGTATAGCAGTATTTCTGCACAAAAAAAGATTCACGGGGCTCATTTATGGAATAATTAAGCCAGCAGAGGAGTTAAAATGCCTCTTACGCACGGGCTAGCTTTTTGGAGAGAACCACAGCCAATGAACATAACCCCACCAAGATTGCCTCCCCGAGTCCGCGGAAGCTTCTTTTTAGGCTCAAATTTTGATAATTAGAGATTAAATGTATAAATGAATAACTTGGTGCATTTTTTAACTCTGAAAGTACCCGGGAAGGTGCCCAGCGCGCGAGGTAAAGTCAGCGTGTCCAAATTTGGAAGCCCCTGATCAGCCAACGTGACCGTCCAAATGCTCTCACAGGTCACCTGGTCGCTCGCGGCGTCGAGAAATAATAAAAAAAGGTTGGACAAGGTTTTCTGAAACAGCTGTAACGGGCCAACGTTGACGCGTTTGAGTCACGTGTAAAGTTGGTACCTAGCGTGTTTTCGTTAAATTCGTTTTAACTTTTGAATACTTACCTTGCATCTCACGCAGAATAACGTCTAGATTTTGGAATTGAATACGAGTTCGTATACAGCTGCAATGGCTGCGGTCTTGAAAGCACAAAAACAAGCTCTGCGCAAGACAATAGGTGGTCTACTCCGCCAGCTATCATCAAGCGATGTCGAGCTGCAATGTAAGCCACCCAATACCATACCCAATCAGCTGCTCATCCACACATCGCTCATCGGCAGCTCAGGCAATAACCACTCGATTACTTTCCCTGCCCGCCTTCCAGTCATCCATGTCAATAAGCTGCTACCTTAGCATGCCGAATGCGGAGGCGCGTACGCCAGCTATCGTTGATGCTATTATCCAGTCAGGTACGTTGTTGATGTGGCCAATGTACGAACTATAAACTCAAATGAGATTCTGCTCTGCAGATAAACCCCTCTTCGTTCCCAAGATCCAATCCAAAGAGCTTGGAACAATGGATTTTCTGCGTATATATTCGTTGTTTGATTTATCCTCCCTACCCAGTGGGACATGGGGTATAAAAGAGCCTAACGAATCATGGGAAGGAGGCCAAAGGGCGAGCGGTAAGTGGCAACTCTTGGCTTGTTGATCAATCTTTAAAAAAATAATGTGAAAAGTCCTAGGGATCTCCACCCCAAAGACCGAGAATCTCGACATGATAATACTCCCTGGGGTTGCATTCGACCGCACGCTCTCCAGGCTGGGTCACGGGAAGGGGTATTATGACCGATTTATCACTTCCTATGTCGCGTCGGGGAGGACGAAGCCGCTCTTAGGTTCGCAATATCCTACTTCTGGATTTTCATTGAGAATTGACCTTTCTAACAGTTGGGATATGCCTACGCGAACAGCTCCTCCCAAAAGGCGAGGTCGTTCCCCACGGGCAGCACGACTGGGGTCTGGACATGCTGA
>Ga0247735_1001144_pt1 | contig 10432 bp, 5 predicted proteins | sample UWRJL178409R2_FD_180934 | JGI IMG/M metagenome (GOLD analysis project Ga0247735, IMG submission 180934) | Plant litter microbial communities from Arlington Agricultural Research Station in Wisconsin, United States - UWRJ-L178-409R-2 | ecosystem: Environmental > Terrestrial > Plant litter >...
TGGCTTTGTCGGCGGTGTTCACGTCGAGCGTGTGCCGGAGAAGGTCGTACGCCGTCGACAACTCGAGCGCCGCTTCAAGCGGCACGTCTTTCCAACGGACTGTGGACGCGGCGGCGAGAGAATCAAACTGAGTCACTAGTGCTGCAAGCTCAGCGCTAGGGTCTTCTGCGCCACTGAGCCTGCCCTCACATGCGAGCTTCGCAGCGGACAAAGACCATCGCTTGGGTCCGGATGCTTCCAAAGTCCCCGTGATCGAATCAGACTGCGCTAGTCGCACGGCTGTCGCGAAGCGACGGACCTCGTCATGTGCGAATTCGGGCGCGGTTTTTAGCAGGTTCGCTGGCGATACCAAGAGGTCGGCTCGAAGTGCGTCAAGAGCTGCGTGATCGGGTCGGGGATAGACCCGCTCCGACTCAGGTAGTTCGAGTTCCGCCTCACTCATCGACAGGATCGATGCGGTTCGTGCAGCCGCTGAACTTCCAGTTGTCGCGCGGCCGATGAGGTCCTTCCAGACCAACTCAAGACAGCCCCAGTCGTCCAGCGGCGTGGTTACCGTGGTGCCAGTGCGAGCCAGAAGGTCGACGATTGACAGCCGTCGATACAGTGACCTGGCAGGCAAGTTCCGGAGCGCGCCCGCGATAGTCGGCACTTGTGCTCGTACGACGCGCAACTCGTCGTCGTCGAGCCCGGGAATCTCGAACTCCCGCGGGGCCGGATACAAGCCGACGAGTGTGCCCGCCGCGTCCTTGAGCGCAGTGTCCGCTACGACTATGGCCAAACCGACCTCTGCCGCATGTGCGGTGGCCGCGAGCTCGCGCAGGAGCGGACCACGTCCTTCAGCGGCTGCATCCGCTGCATCCACGACGAGGACACGAGACGGAGCCGAGATCTCGCTCAGTAGTTGGGCGAGAGGCAATCCCAGGTCAGTGGACAATGCCGCCACGCTGTCACGTGTTCTTCTCAAGTTGAGAACTACGAACTGAAAGTTGCTGTCGGCGGAGGCGAGTGCCGCAGCCGCCGACAGCGTCAAAGCACTCTTGCCCGTGCCCGACTCGCCGGTAATCAGGATGGCAGTACGGTTCGTCCCGGCTGTAGTGAGCTCAGCTTGGATAGACGCCCGCAGATCCGCGCGCGGCAGATCAACTCTGCCAGCCAACTCGTGCCGAACGGCGACCATCGCGGAACTCTGGTCGATATCTAGAAGTGCCCACGCGGTTTTCGACCTTCCGGCCCCGGATAGTAGGACGGAATGGATTTTGCGTCGAAGCGAGGGCCGATCGATAACCGTGCCCTTCAGATCAAACTGGGTTGCCCGGGCCGAGTGAAGATCGTTGCGGACATCAGCGCCGCTTTTCCCAGCCCGTGCGAGCGGGCTCAGCCGATTGCCTATTTCCACCCAATCCGTTTCATCGCCCGACTCGACTCGGAAGTTCAGGATCCAAAGTCGATTCAGAAGTAGCCAGACGCGTTGCCTGAGCTCGTCCGGAGTCGACTTTGGGCGAGCGCCCTTCACCAGCCCGGTCAAATGGCCGTATCGGTTGGCGTAGCCGCTGTGACGCTTCGACTCGTGCACCTGAAGGTAGAAGTCGGCCTCGGATGCGTTATCCCGTGCCAGGGACGCGAGGAGCTGGACCTCTCGCTGTGCTGGGGTCATACCTGCGACGGCTACCGCGACATACGCCCGCTGGTCATCACTAAATGTGTCGACTTGGTCCAGCAATGTCCCGACAAGCTTGGCAGTCTTCGAGTGGCTTCGCGTGAACTGTGGAGCGCGCCGAGCTGCGACGTGGACAACAACTCGTTCTCCATTGCTTTCAGCCTCTATACGGAGATCATCAACGGGATCCGTCGGGTTGGTCTGGAAGGCGAGCCTCACTACAGGCAGCTCAGCAGTCTCCGGGCGGCCGGCGCCGATCAACATGTCGGCAAGGTAGCTGGTGGCGACTCGATGAGCGAAAGTGCTTCCCCCACCCCCTCCGGCATACGGACTTACAACCGCAACTATGTCCACGTTGTCGGGCGCAAATTGTTCGCGCTTGGCATCATCGTCCGTCATAACCCAAGTCTCTCCGGTCATGGGGCCTTGTGGAGACCGACTGGCCCGCAGACCGACTAGCGATTCAGTTTGTCTGCCCAAATGTCGGATCGTCATCACCTAAGGTGAGCAGTCCCACGTCTTTGGGCTCAACCGCGGGCGATACGACGGTTCACGAAGGGGGCCACCGGATCTGAATGCGGCCGGACGCGGCGCGCCGATTCTGCAAAAGTTGGACTCGAACGATTTGCCTTCAACACTTGGCAATCCGGGACGAAGAGAACCTTATGTACGCGACGAAACGGAGCTTGGATGGGCCAGCAGGACGATGAGCTAGAACGAGTTCGTTTCTACGGCGCGCACGACCTGGCGTCTGGCTGGCACGCCACGCGGGTAGCGGAGATCGCCGATCGGTTTGATCCTGCGGATCCGCCGAAAAGCGTTATGGATGTCCTCGAGCTCCACAATGTGCAGCAATACCTCGAGCATCGGATGCTGCCAAGGTCGTGTCCTCAGGAAGAGGTGGAAAGACTCGTGGCGCTAGTGCCGCAGATTCGAAGCGCCGTCGCCAAGTTTTTTGGTGCGGTCGATGGTTCGAACTTTTCTGAGCTGGTCGCCGACCTTGACCTCGAATATGGCGAGGATTTTATTGAGGTCCTTGGCCGGAGCAAGGCCTTCGAGCGCATACCAAGCGGCTCTGCGTTGCCTGCGCTGAAGAGCGCGGGCTTCTACGTCGGCCAGCTGTTGACCAACAAGAAATTGGTGCAGGCTTATGACGCTGAAATGCGAAACGAGCTTCTAGCCTTGCCTCGCGGCGCCGAACTGCTCGTCCGAAAGTACCTGGAAAAAGAACCGCGTGGAGCCATCCAGCTCCCGGCAAGTTTCACCACGGCGGACTGTCGCGACCTTCTAGAACGCTACATTGACAGCGAATACTCCAACCTCAACTATGTGCGGCTCATTGCGTCCGCGAACGACAACGCGCAGATCGGTATCGACGCGAAGCTGAAGCTCCGAGCCAAACGGCGCGCTAGTGAACTTAACGCCAAGCTCTTCGAAGAGAACAAGGGATTCAAAACCGGGTGCGACGTAAGCATCTCTGACGACCAAGACGAACCGGTGCGGCTTGAAGTAGACACATCCGAAGGTTCGATTTGGAAATATGTCTACAGCAAGCGGTGGTTGGAAGTCGCTTCCAGCAACGCAAGCGTTCTAAACAACTTCCAGCATCTGTTCGAGTTTGCCGATCAACAAGTGCTTCTGACGCTTCCGTCTTATCGAGCGAACTTTGGAGTCCTTGAGCGCACCATGGGCCTCACCGGGAATACCGAGTACAAGGTGGGATCTAATTTTCAGGCGGTGGACGCGCGAACGCTGCTCCAGACCCGCATGTACCGTCAGTTCCTACTGACCCAAGAAGTTGACTTGGAGCGCGTCATAGCTTGGTTCTTTCAAACATATCTAGTCGAGGAGTTTGGAGCCGCGGGCTTTTCCTTTGCTCCGTCGGCCGGCGATAGGTCGTATCTTCAGAAAGTTCGACACCTATTCGCTGAGATGGAGAGCGTGGCGAACCAGTTCAACCTCTTTGCTGAGAACGGTGAATTGGACCGCGACCTGTTGACGATGAGCGCAGAGCAGGTTCGATACAAAACGATACCCAGCCTGCTTGATGGTAAATACCTCTATCCGTCCGAAAGCGAGGAGATTGCCGGCGTCCTCCATCTGCTTTTCTCCGACCAATCGAGGCTGAAATACATTGACGAAACGCTTCGAGCTGAGAACACCGTAAAGCTCCTATTCACCCGCGAAGTGGCATACGAAGATTTTCGCGAATACCAGAGGCCGTCCGTCGACCATCTGATCCAGCTTGGCGTTCTGAGAAACACAGGCACGCGCGTACAGCTAGCCAATATGGAGCAAGCGCTTATCCTTAGCTACTTCAACAACACCGAGGCGGCCAATTACCACCATTTATCGATCACAGGACGCGTAGAAGCGGACGCATTAGTTGCACGAGGGTGGGCGACGCGTCGTTCATCTCTGCTCACCGACGCTGAAGGCGACTATTTCAACTACTTTCTCAATAAGGTGGGATTTAGCAACGGACCGAACCTGCGCAACAGGTACTTGCATGGGTCGCAGACCGGTGCAGATGACGAGTCCACGCATTTCAATACTTATCTCGTCGCTTTGCGTTTGATCACGGCGCTTGTGATCAAGATCAACGACGATTTTTGCCTTGCCAACGTCAATTCCCTGACGGCCGAACGCAGATAGTGCAATCGAGCTCGTGCGGCTTTGCTAAAGCAACTAGCCGGTGCGCTGGAATTGAGTTCACATGCCTTGAGGCGGCGAGAGTGCCGCGCATAAGAATAATTCTCCGAGCGCGGTTACGGAGATTAGTCGAGCGTTCGCGCCTCGCGTGGTTGAAGTCTCATTGTGATTATTCGGCCGCAGCCCGTTTTCGAAGACCTGATGCTGGCCGTCGATTCGACCGCAGTGGCCGTCCGGGGCAGGGCCCGCAGCACCATCCGCGACCTGGTGAAGTTCTGAATGGCGGTCGAATTCGTCCTTGCCGCCATTATCGCGGCAACCGCGCAACAGCCAGCCCTGCAGGCGACGCACATCGCCACGACTGATCCGCACCAGTCCTTGGAATCCTATGCTCGGCGGTCGACGAACGCTCTCCGAAAGCTTGGTTCGCTGCTCGGCGCCCTCAATGCAGAGCGCTTGATTGCAACGTCCCGCCATTGGTTCCTGCAAGGCGTCGCCCCGGAGACGATTCCGGTAATGCAGCTGCACTGGCCTATGTGACGCTCTCTCCTCTGGCAGATGGGATTTCGAGCGGTCTTACTCTCGTGGTCTCGTGGTCTCGTGGTCTCGTAGTCTCGTCGTACCCTCATGGGTCCGGGCCGATCGTCGGTCCGGCGCTACCGGCCCATCCCCCCGCGGGTGCGCCCCCACTCCGCCTATAGCGGCTGCCATCGGATACGGGTTTTCAAGTCGTTCACTCGCGAACTTCGTGAAGGTTTGCTCTGTCCCCCCGGCTGGGGGGCGCCTCGGTCCTTGCACTTCGTTGTACTGACAGTGATGCTTGAACAGCACAATTATTGAAGTCATCCTCGTTTCCGAAAGAGCCCCCAATTGCCAATCCTCACTGACGCGGAACTAGTACTCGGCCTCTCTCGGCACCTCTCGGCATACGCGATGGGGTCCGATCGTGCTGCACTGGGCGAACTAGAGTTCGCTGGCTGGGTTTTCGACGTGGCTTTCCGGCTGCGGGGGAGTACGACAAGCCCTGCTGCGCGAGTCTCCGCTATCGGAACCGATGTGGGTCTCTCAGCCAGAACGCTGAAAGAGGTGATGGTCACCCTTGAGCAAATGGGTTGGGTGACGGTCACGCGAGATCAAGCAAGTGCGCCGATCTCAGTATCGGAAACTATTCCCTCGGCGCCCGAACTCGTGGCCGCTTCTGATCGACTTTTCGCAGTGCTGAGCGTCGGGGGTACTGAGCGGGGCGCATTGACCCTCTTACGTGCGACCACGATGCAACCTCTGCTAGAGACGGAGGCTTTGGAAGCGACGGTCGGTTCCGAGGTGTCCGATCGTGAGGCCGCGGACGCCTTGCGTCACCTCACTTCTCTGGGTCTAGTGCGCCGCGTGACAGCGGACGACGGGCGAGAGGTCGTGTACAACCCCAACGTCTGGACGCAGGGCGATGGCATAGCTGTAGCGGCGCTGAAAGCGGCCGACGCTAAAGCCACGCCGGAGATTCAAGCGTTGCTCGAAGAACTGGCCGAGTACCCTTCGCTCCCTGAAGTGCACGTCAAATCGACTGAACAGAAATGGGTGAAGTTCGCGGTCTCACAGGGATTAGTCCAAAGAGCTGTGATCCAAACAACAGAGGGGGTTGAGCAAGGATTTTTGTTCAGTCCGCACCTTGCACGTGATCCCTTTGGTGGAACTGCGGGCGACGCCTCAGGCCACGTAAGGCAGCTCGTCGGTTCTATGGTCTACGCCACGACCTTCGCCAAGTACAGGCTGCATTCGCCTGGCGCCTTTCTTCGATCGCTCATTCGAAACGGCGTCGCAGGAAATGTGGAGTCCATAGGAACGGACTACCCGATGTTGGAAAAAGCCGGGATTGTTCGGGCGGTGCCCGGCACCGGCAGTAGATATCGCATGGAACTCCTACAATCTGATGTCGCGGAAGACGCACTCAAGCTTCTAAGCGTTCACGGGAGCAATTCTGCTGGATCAGACGACGCAGCGGCCCTTCGCGCTCAGAGTTCTTACCTGCACGTGGATACCAGTCGCGCTCGCTTGGCGTTGTCGGTGGCACCTGATGAAGTAGAGCAAGCCCGGCTAATCGCCGCGCTACGTGACGTGTCAATACGTCGAACGATGGGAGCTTGATGGTGCCCGACGGAGAAAAGGCGCCGAGCCGTTCGCGGAGCCGACGCAACCCGCCACCCGGGACCAGACCTGCCGAAACCGCAGGCGGCGACCTTGAGCGACGCGTGGCGCGCGTGGAGTTCGCCGAAGGCGCCCTTGTTCGCCTGCGCGTACCGCTGGCCGCTCCCGGTGCAGAGCCCGGGAGGGATGTGCTCACCGATATTGACGTTCTATCGATTGACGTTGACTTGCGGCTTCGAGTGAGCCGAACCTCGTCGGAGTGTAAGACGAGCCGCGGCCAGAGCGGCGAACCCAACACGTTGATCTGGCTCGCGGGGTTCCGCCAGCTCTTGAAACTCGCGCGCGTGACATTTGTTCGTCCATCAGTCTCCAACCGCGGGCGAGTTCTCGCCAAGCGACTCGGCGTGCTGGTTCTTGACGAGAACTCCCTTGCGACGCGCGAAAAGGCTGTTCAGTGGGTCCCAGAACGATTTGGGCGCGTCGACGGCAAGGAATCCGCCGCGGCCGAGAGTCGGACGGACGTGCAGCTTCGCGGACTACCGGACATTCCTTCGTCCGTAGCGCAGTTTCTGCGCTACGAATCGATGCTTGCCGATTCGCCAGCGCTATTGGCTGGTGTGGAGGCGCTAGGGCGTGGAGTTCGCGCCCAAGGCGGTGTTCCTGAACCGACGAATATTGTGCTTGCGTCGCATGCGCTTGTGGCGGTTGTTTTTGCCTCGATACAGGATGCAAGCCGGTTGGCTGAGTTGTCTCCACGGGAGCTTCGTACGAGGCTCGAACGAGCGCTGGCGACGGGTGACCCTGATGACGAGCACCTATTGCCTCTTCTTGAACGAGCCGATGCCCTGTTTCGGTACACCGTCGAGCGTGTGCATCGTTCATACACTGATGCGGGCGCCGAGCCGGTCCGGACTGAAGTCCCATCGCTGCGCGATGCGGTAGCTGCACCCCCGGATTATCTCGATGACTACCTCGATCTAGTCGAACGTATCCGCGCCAACCCGTCGGTTGCACGCGATCTCCTGCAAACCGTAGACCTAGCCTGTTTCGACTTCTTGCTGGGCGGGTCAGCCTGGGATTCCGCAGCATTCGGCCATCTCTTTTCTCCGGAGCACAAAGGCCTATTGCTGGTGGCCTTGCGGTGTCTGGGAAGGGTCGCGGGTGTCGAAGTTTCTGACTCACTGGGGAAGCTGCGCAACCTGCCCACGCGAGGAACGTCCGTCCCGGATCGTCGTGGTGCTACGGCTCATCTCGCCGCCGAGGGAGTGCTCGTTGCTCATGGTGTCTCGGCCATTTCTGCGAACACGTCACCGTCGCGCAAGGACGGGGAACAGACCGTCCTCCCTGGTTTGGAGGTGGGCGAATGAACCCGTCGCTTGGAGCGTCGCCTTGGCTGTAGCTGCGCTCATCGTGTCAGCTGTCGGTCTGCTTCTTGCAGCGTTGTCATTCGGGTGGCAGATCGCCAGCTGGGTTTTTGACGGGCGCCGAGTACGAGTTCGTTTGTTGCATGGTGCCGTAGGGCCGGCGGGGAGTGCGACAGGGAAAGTCGGGAAAGATCGTCGCCCGAAGGACATGAAATCGTTGGTCGCTGAAGGGTTTGATAGGCAAGAGGTGATCGGTATTGCGGTGACCAATGTAGGTCGTGCCCCTGTCAGGATCGACAGGTACGGCGTTCATCTGGCCGAAGGAGGATTCTCCTTTTACCCAATCGGGGATGCGATTGGCCCGATTCTTCCCTTCCGGTTGGCCCCAGGCGAGACTGAAACCTGGCTGGCCGATGCCAACGATGCCCGCCGCCTGATTACCACTACACGGGCCATCGGCAAGAAGGCAAGTAACGACGTTTTCATGCAGGTGGAGCTTGGCACCGGCGACCACCGTCGAACGCGTCAGACCATCGTCCTACCTCTCAGATAGTGCGTTCGATTATTCTTGCCGCCTTCTCACACAGGTTGCACCACCGGTCTCCGACGCGGGTCCAAACGGGTGTAAGCAATGCGGCCAACTCGGGGAGCCAACCGCCGAGATGTCATCTTTTGAGTCCGAAGTCATGATCCGAGCTTGAACTAGTCACGGCTTCCTCGCGGGAATTTTCCACAGGCCGAAACAATCGCTCAATCTGTCAGAACGGATCGCGTTAGATTCTGCTCATGGACAACGCGGTGACAACACTTCAGTCGAATTGAAGCGCACTGTCTTGCACTCCAGCACCGGTAGATCATTGAAATCGAAGCCCTATGTCTCGTCTTGTCGTTCTCGAGCCGCAGCGTCAGCCGGCGGCAACGACGAAGGCCGGCCGCCTGATCGGGCTGACAGTCTTCGTCACGACAAAAGGTGTCGAAATCCGAACAATAGGAACTGGGAGTGGGCAGCCACACTTGAATAGTGCAACAGACCGTTGCAGTATTGAGCCCACTCGGTTCGCCGTTCGAGCGGCCGGATATCCGCGCCGCGCACGGTCTCTCGCGACCGAGGGCAACGGACGCCGAATGGCCGGACAAAACGGGTGGATCGACGCACTTGACATAATCGCCACTATAGGCCGACATTTCTGCGGGGCCGTCCCGCGGCCGGTGGACTAGAGGCTCGCCGGTGTTCCGGCCATCTATCGCGAGCTTGCGAATAACGTTTTTACCGCCTAGCCCGGAAGTAAAAGGCCGTGCGGAGGACAAATGGCGCGATCAATGCGAACATGAGCGAGGCGAAGATCGCCCCCGTTAGGTTGTCGATGATCCAGGTCTTGGCGTCTAATCCCGCTTCACGAATCTGGGCCGGCATGAAGGGCGAACAGAGAGAATCAAAGACTGGCTCGCAATTAGCGCTTCGATTACAAGCGACATCACCGATCTGCGCGCTTGCTTCTTTGCCCCGAACTGGGGTGCCCGCCGATGGATGCCTAGCATCAACCAAACGATAGATTCCATGAAGATAACCCATTTTCGATTGGTGGCTTCATGAGCTCTCGTTCCTCCATGCGTCTGGTATCGGCGCCGAGCCGCGGCGTGGCGTTCGCTAGTTCTGTTGCTCTCGTCGTCGGGGTGCTCTCGGGCATGCAGGGACTGGCGAGCCCGGCGGCGTCGGCGGAGGAAGATGAACCTGTCGCCACTTCGCCGGTGGAGCTTGTTGATCAGCGAACGGAGACCTCGACCACGTTTGAGAACCCGGATGGCACCCGAACAATAGAGATGTCCGGTAGCCCGATCCGTGTGGTCGATGAGGATGCCGTCGACGGTTGGTCGGATGTCGACTACAACCTTGAAGCCAAGGACGACGGGACTATCGCCCCGATTGTCTCGGCCGTTGATTTGTGGATCTCTGGTGGCGACACCAAGGAAGCTGCCCGCCTGACGAACGACGACGGGACGTTCGTAGCCGTGACTTGGCCCGAGACCCTCCCAAAACCCTCGCTTGATGGTGGAACGGCGACCTTCGCCGTGTCCGACACGACCAGTTTGGTGATCATTGTGACGGGCGCGGGTTTCAACGCACACATCGTGCTCGAAGAGGAACCGGAAGCCGGCAAAGAGACATTCACATTGGGTCTGAAGACCAAAGATATTGACGTCTCCGAGGCGAACAGTCACCTTGCCATCACTGACAGCTCTGGTGAGACCGTAGTTGAAAGCCAATCCATGATCGCCTGGGATTCCCAAGTCGATGACGCGGGCGACCCCCTGCTCCCTGTGACCCTTGCTGCTGAGCTCGACGAAGGCACCAAAGTAGGCGGGACGGTCCGTCAGGACTTGGAGCTGACCACCCCGGCCGGTTACCTGTCTGACCCGGACACCGAGTACCCGGTCGTTATTGACCCCAGCGTCACATCCCTCACCCAAACCAGGGACACCTACGTTGTCAACGGGACTACAACGTCGAACGGCACCAGCGGTGTCCTTCGCGTGGGCAGCAACGACGGCGACCACGCAGCCGAGTCGTACCTGCAGTTCAACCTGGCGCCGATCACCAGCGACATGACGGTCTTGG
>Ga0247735_1001145_pt1 | contig 10429 bp, 10 predicted proteins | sample UWRJL178409R2_FD_180934 | JGI IMG/M metagenome (GOLD analysis project Ga0247735, IMG submission 180934) | Plant litter microbial communities from Arlington Agricultural Research Station in Wisconsin, United States - UWRJ-L178-409R-2 | ecosystem: Environmental > Terrestrial > Plant litter >...
GTCGATAAAAAAGCGCGACATCCCTCAATCCCCTCGCGCCGGCGAGGTGCCGTCAGGGCGATAGGCAACGGCCTTCACCAACGTGCCGGGCTGGAGATTCTGCGCGCCGCTCACGACAACCCTGTCACCAGGCCTGACACCCGCCGTCACCAGCCAATCGGTCCCGACCGTCCTTGGCGCGGTGAGCGTGCGCAACTGAAGCCTGCCGTCGTTTCCGACCACCAGCACCGTCGGTTGACCCGTATTATTCCGCGAGACTGCTTGCTGCGGGACGGTCATCGCATGCGTTCGCGTTCCCTCGACAAGTTCGGCACGGACAAAGACGCCAGGCAGCAACAAGCCGTCCGGATTGGGGAACACCGCGCGGATTACTTGGCTTCCGGTCGCGGGATCGACGGTCACATCGGTAAATTTGAGCTCCCCTACCGGCAAATAGGGGCTTCCATCTTCCAGCGTGAGGCGCACCTGCAGGACACCGCTTCCATGCGAGACTGCTCCGGCAAGCAACTGCTGGCGCAAACGCAGCAGATCGGCGCTCGATTGCTGTATATCCACGAAGATCGGGTCGATCCGCTGGATCGTCGCCAGAGCGCTGGCCTGGGCCGTCGTCACGAGCCCGCCAGTGGTGATCGCGGATCGGCCTATCCGTCCGGAAATCGGTGCTCGTACCAGCGTGCGATTGAGGTTGATCCGCGCGCTGCGGAGCGCAGCCACCTGAGTCTCGACATCGGCCCGCGCCTGTTCGGCGGCCATTTCCGCGTTTTCGAAATCTTGAACCGCGACTGCATTGATCTTGACGAGCTCAGCGAACCGCCTTGCCAGACCGGCGGTCGACGCGATTTCCGCCCGCGACCGCCGCAGTGCCGCCTGGGCGCTTTCGATCTGCGCCTGAAGGGGCGCCGGATCGATCCGGTACAATGGCTGGCCACGTTCGACGCGCGCGCCCTCCTCGAAGAGCCGTGCCAGAATCAATCCATCGACCTGCGGCCGCACATCGGAGGTCTCGTATGCGCTGGTTCTCGCGGGAAGCTGGGTGGTGAGCGTCGCAGGATGATCGGCGACCGTGACGAATAGTATTTCGGGTGGCCCGCGGGGCGCCACCTGCTCCCGCTTTTCACACGCCGTGAGGCCAGGGAGGCAAAGGCTTGCCGTCAGCAAAAGAGTGCGGATGCGCGCATATGTCATCTATGCACAGTCGCCGATCGGCCGGCCGAAGGTCTTTGCTGATTTCGGCCTGTTTTGGAGAATACGCGTCTAACCGGGTCCTGTGCGCCGCGCCAACGACACCGTGGCCGGGTTGGCGAGCAGATCACCGGTCGCGTCGTGCCGATCCGACCTGACGGGTGGCGAATGCCCTCGTAGCATCCAAAAAGGCGATATTTCCTTCAATCCTTCCCGTGGAATTGTCTCCATTCAAGCAGTCACTCCATAACCAATCGCATTGTCGGCTGACGGCGCCCTCCCGTCGTCCGGCAGGGCCGCCCTCCCGCCCCCGGAGGGCGGCCCATCGCACATGCAGTACCGGAAACGACGCCGTTGCCGGGCGTCGATTTCGACCTCGTGCGTTCGGCCCCCTTCAGGTTATGCGCGGCACGCTCCACGGGACGCGATGCCCTCGCAATCCTTCTCGATAATTAGCACCTGTTTACTCTGTGTCCCGGGCAATAGCGGTTACGCCAGACCATCCGTACTCGTGTGGATGGAGCAACTCATGTCTTACCCAATGGAACAATCGTTCGGCGCGACCGGCGTCGCCGCGGCCGCCAGTTCCCACGCAGGCGATGCGCTTGGGGTCAACGACGGTATGCTCGAGGGGGGCCGCTGCTGGAGTTACCTCACCGCGAACGCACGCATCGTGCGATGCCCGGGCGGCCATGTCAGCGAACGCCGGTTCGAGCGTCCGGTCATCCTCGCTATTCTGGAAAGTGTTGGCGGCCCAATGCGCGTAGAGTTGGGCCATGCAGAGAGGACCGTGTTCTCCAGCGACGCACCCCATCTCAGCCTGATCCCGGCCGGGACCGGAGTGCGCCTGGAGGCGGCGCAAACAAGCATGTTCCGGGAACTCGTCATCGAAATTATCCGGGACCCCTTTTCCGCAATGGCACACCAAACGCCGGAGATGGAACGCGGTGTTCAGGCCCCCATGATGATCGCCGATTCTGATGTGCTGCGAATCGCGGAATTGATGTCCGCCGAATGCCTGTCCAGCCGGCCTTGCGATCCGATTTTCGGAGAGAGTCTGTCCGTGGTGCTGCTCAAGATGCTGTCGCGCATGCCCAGCGTGGGGGGCGACGCCCCCAGTCGCGGCGGGCTGCCACCCTGGCAGTTGCGGCGGGTGACCCAGTTTCTGGAAGATAATCTGGTGCGTGGCGTGCGTCTGGTCGATTTGGCTGACTTGGTCAGCCTGTCTCCTTCCTATCTGATCCGCGCATTCAAGCGTTCGACGGGAATGACGCCGCAGCAATGGTTGCGAAACGCCCGCATTCGCAAGGCACAGACATTCCTTGTCGAACGAACGCTCTCCCTCGCATCGGTCGCGCAGGAAACCGGTTTTGCGGACCAGGCCCACCTCACCCGAATTTTCGGTCAGATAACCGGCGAAAGTCCCGGCGCGTGGCGGCGAGCCAGGCTGACCTCGTCAGAAGGAACTCGCAGCGTGCCGCTTGTCGGCACCGACGTGCGACTGACCGCGATGTCTGGCTGAACAGGATCGGGCACATCGGACTGACACGACGGAGCGGTTCTCTCCATCGCGTCGCAGCGTTTTTGGGGGCTCACCGGGCCAATTTGTTGGCGCCGCGCAATTTTTTTCGTTCCGCGCATGAGTCTTTTCGAACGTCGTGCGTCTTGGCCCGGAGAATGACTTCCAAAACGCGCCACACCGTGGATTTTGGGGTGCCGTTGTGGCACTTCAACGACGTGGAAAATGATGAATCTCGGCCGGAAGCGAACCCGACTGGCCTGCCGGACATCAGCGCCCTGCGGAGCGCGCTGGCCAATTATTTTCGCACGCGGATTTCCAACCGCAGTGAAGTCGAAGACCTGGTGCAGGAAGTTTTCGCTCGTCTCGCGGCGCGACGCGACGGGGAGCCGATCGAACATCTCGATCGATATTTGTTTCAAACCGCGTTCAGCGTTCTTGCCGATCGCATCCGCCGACAAAAGGTCAGGCGGGCCGAGCATCACGTTGAATTCGATGCCGACCGGCATAGTCCGATCGATGTCGACCCTTACCACACCTTGAGCAGCCGAGAGGATCTGCAGGCTGCCCGGCGCGTCCTGCTCGAGTTGCCGGAGCGGACCCGGACGATCTTCATCCTTCACCGGCTCGAGGGCCTTAGATATCGCGATATTGCAAGTCAGCTCGGAATATCGGCCAGTGCGGTACAAAAACACATGGCCCACGCCGCGCTCTATTTGCTGGAAAATATGGGAGCCCGGGAGTGATGCGCGAAGTTATCGGCCTTCGCCAGCTGCGCGCCATGCCGACCGAGCATGCCGCCGCCCTTCTCGTTGCCTATCTCGGGAATCTGGAGGGCGATCAAGACGGCGATATTCTGGACCTCTGGCTCGCCGACGATGAGGCGAACCCGGTCGTCTGGGCTCGCATGACTGAGGCCCTCGTTCCCTTCAATGCGCCGGATGAGGATGATCTGTTCGGCGACCTGCGGGCCAGCGCGCTTGCGGCGGGCCCGCCTGCGCGTGGGAATCGCGTGTGGTTCGCTGCGGCGGCCGCCGTCGCGTTGATTTTTGCAGGCATCACGGCCTGGACCAGCGGTGGCCATTTCCCGCTCGGCAACGCGCCTCAAACTGCCGGCGCGTCGCCGCAGGGCAAGGATCGTGGCGAGTCCATTCAGGTCGCGCGCGCCGGAAAAGGCGAAATCCGTCTCGTCCCTTTGCCGGATGGCAGCGTCGTCACGCTGGACACGCAGAGTGCGGTCGAGATCGCCTATTCGGGGACCGGCCGTGATTTGAAACTCATCGCCGGGCGCGCGCAATTCGACGTGCGGCACGACAAGGCGAAGCCCTTCGTCGTGCACGCGTCCGGCTATGACGTCGTCGCGGTCGGGACTCGCTTCGACGTCCGACTGACCGACAAGGGCGCGGCCGTCCTGCTCATCGAAGGGCGCCTGAGAATTGCGGACACAAGCGACGCCGCCAGCGCCTTCATCCTCGATGCCGGACAGGAAGCTATCTTGGCGAAAGGCGCGCGACCGCGACTCCTGCAGATCAATCAGGACAGAATCGACGATTGGCCGGAGGGCCTTTTAACCTTCAGCGACCAGCCGTTGTCCGAGGTTGTGGCGGAGCTCAACCGCTATTCCACCGACCGTCTCGTCATCAAGGATGCGCGCGTAGCGTCACTGACGGTGACAGGCACGTTCCGGCCGGGAGACCTTGGCCGGTTCGACCGGACGATCTCTGCGATCTACCCGGTCGATGTCGTTCGGCTGAACCAGAACGAACGGGAAATCCGCTGGACCGGCGCGCAATAAATTCCAAAAATTTGATGTGTCTTCTTCGATCCGCTGCGTCTTGGCACCCAGACTTTTGAGTCAAGAGGGATCCCATGACCGAGCGCATATCCTTCGGAGCCTTCCACCTGTTTCCGCGCGAGCGAAGGCTCTGCCGCGGGGCGGAAACCATCCGGCTCGGAAGCCGCGCCCTCGATATTCTGATCGTCCTCGCGCAGCACCCCGGGGATATTATCTCCCAGCGCGAGCTCTTCGCCCAGGTTTGGCCGAATATGTTCATCGAGGAATCGAACCTGCGCGTCCATGTCGCGTCGATCCGTAAAGCGCTTGGCGATGGTCAGTCCACGGCGCGCTTCATCGCGACCATCGCGGGGCGGGGCTATTGCTTCGTCGCCAAGGTCGAGGCCGACGAGGAAATCTGCGAGGCGGAGCGTCCGGGTTTGGCGGAGGGGCCCGAATACTCTGGGATGGGCATTTCGTTCTCCGGGTCGAAAATGCGGCATCGCCGGGCCGCGATCCAGGAAATCTGTTCGCTCGTCACGCGCCGCAGGCTCGTGAGCATCATCGGATTTGGTGGGCTTGGGAAAACGGAATGCGCCAGGGCCGTCGCGACCGGCCTGGCAGGTCATTTCGAGCGCCCCACGATCTTCGTCGATCTCTCGACCGTCACGGACCCGGACCTTGTCTGTTCAGCGATCGCGTCGGCTCTGCCGGTTCAGCTATCCGACCCGAACGCCGCGCAATTGATCGACGCCTTGAGAGATCAGCACCTTCTTCTCGTTCTCGACAATTGCGAACATGTCGTTGACGCGGTCGCGCTACTCGCCGAACAGCTGATGTTCGAGGTGCCTTCGCTTCACCTGCTCGCCACCAGTCGCGAAGCCTTGCGCGCTGGAGACGAGCATATTTATCGCTTGCGCCCTCTTAGCGTTCCTTCCGATCCGGATCGCGTCGACGCCGACGAGGCGATGACGTTCGAGGCGATCCAGCTTTTCATGGAGTGTGCCACCGCCGGTGGGCATGCCGGCCTTTTGTCGGATCGGGAGGCACGGATCGTCGCGGGGATATGCAAGACGCTGGACGGAGTTCCGATGGCGATCGAATGTGTGGCGAACCGCGTAGGCGTTCACGGAATCGATGCGACGGCCGGGCTGCTCGAGGAAAGCTCGCTGCAGCTTTGGGTCGGTCGTCGAAGCGCGCCCGACCGGCATAGCAGCCTTGATGCGTCATTGCGCTGGACGCTCGATCTGCTGTCCGACGCGGATCTCGAACTTCTGTACCGCCTGGCCGTATTCCGGGACACCTTCACCCTGCCCAGCGCGCTGGAAATAGCGGCGGATCCTCGACGCGATCATTTCCGCGTCGCGGGCGCGCTGGAGCGGCTCGTCGACAAATCGGTTTTGCTTACGGCCGCCGACGATACCGGGCTGCGATATCGTCTGCCGCACCTCGTTCGAGCACATCTGATCGAGGGTAGCGCCACCCAGACCGCCGCAGCACTGATGCTTTCCTCAGGCGCCACGGACGGTGCGAGCGATCCGATGGCCGGCTTTCCGATTCTGGCAGATTGCTCCGGCAGGTCCGGCCGATACGATAAGACGCGGATCGTCCAGCTCGGCGCCTGATCTCCGTTTAGCCCATGGCGTTACCAGCGCGAACAGGCCGTGCTGTGGCGGAGCCGATCGATCGAACATCTGCCTTCAGGAGGAAAAGGTCGGCACCCAGAATCTGGCGCGGTCCCTGAAGGAGGGGACCATGGCGGAGAGGGTGGGATTCGAACCCACGGTACCTTGCGGCACAACGGTTTTCGAGACCGTCCCAATCGACCACTCTGGCACCTCTCCGCAGAGGTCTTTTCGAGCAACCCCGGGCCGTGAAAGCGCGGGGTGCCGGTCGAAGAGCGCGCGCCTCTAACGCAAAGCCAATCGCCGCACAAGCACCGGTTCGCGGCCTATCTGCTTGTGCGCCGCAAAAGAGTCCTTAGATTGAGGGCATGTCCCGTGCCCATATCCCTGCTCATCCATTCGACGCGACGATTCCCCTGCCGCCCGTCTCCCACGCTCGGTTCGCCATCGGCGATGTCGTGCGGCATCGCATGTTCGATTTCCGCGGCGTCGTCTTCGACGTCGACCCGATCTTCGCCAACAGCGCGGAATGGTATGAGGCGATCCCGGAGAATATCCGGCCGCGCAAGGACCAGCCCTTTTACCATCTGCTCGCAGAGAACATGGAGTCGAGCTACGTCGCCTATGTCAGCCAGCAGAATCTGATCGCCGACGACACGGACGAGCCGATCGATCATCCGGCGATCTCCGACCTGTTCAACGATTTCGCCGACGGGCGCTATCAACTGCGCCGCGAGCATAAGCACTAAGGCGTATTTGTCCGCAGCCAGTGGTTGACAGAATCGCCTGCCTCCCTTAGCTGCGCCCCTTCTCCCGCCGGGCTTGCCTGCGCGGGCATATGCATTTTGAAAGTGATGAGGGCCATGTTCGCAATCGTGCGCACAGGCGGCAAGCAATATCGCGTTGCCGCTGGAGACAAGATCGTCGTCGAGAAGCTCGACGGCGAAGCGGGAGCGTCGATCACGCTCGCTGACGTCCTGCTTGCAGGCGAAGGGTCGGAGCTGAAGTCGGTCGAGGGGCTCACCGTCTCCGCCGAGATCATCGCTCAGGCGAAGGCCGACAAGGTCATCATCTTCAAGAAGAAGCGTCGCCACAATTATCGCCGCAAGAACGGCCATCGCCAGCAGCATACGATCCTGAAGATCGTCGCCATTGGCGAGCAGGAAAAGAAGGCCAAGGCGAAGAAGGCTGATGCAGCCCCCGCGACTGCTGAGGGCGAAGCCCCGGCAGCCCAGGCGTAAGGAGTAGTTTAGATGGCACATAAGAAAGCAGGCGGCTCCTCGCGCAACGGTCGCGATTCGGCCGGCCGTCGTCTTGGCGTGAAGAAGTTCGGTGGCGAAACCGTCGTTCCAGGCAACATCCTGGTGCGTCAGCGCGGCACGAAGTTCTACCCGGGCGTCAATGTCGGCATGGGCAAGGATCATACCCTGTTCGCCCTCGTGGACGGCCGCGTGTCGTTCAAGGAAGGCAAGCTTGGACGCAAATTCTGCTCGGTAGACATTATGGCGGCTGCGGCCGAATAAAACGGGTAACCGATCGGGTTGCCCACTTGGGCGACCCGGGTTTTCGCAAGAGAACCGAAAAAGGGAGACGGGTCGCCCCGGCTCCCTTTTTTCATGCTCCCTCCCCACCCATTGTCGTTCCCGCGTCATCCCGGCGTGCGAGCGACGATGCGACCGACGAGGAGGAGTACCATGTTCGCTCGGACTGCAAGATTGACGCTGCGCCCCGGCTGGCCGGAGGACGCACCCGCGCTGACTCAGGCGATCGCTCATGAAGCGGTCGTCGCCAACCTGGCACGCGCACCCTGGCCCTATACGCTCGCCGATGCCGAGGAATTCCTCGCCCGCCCGCGCGCTGCCGATGACGCCCGCTTCGTGATCCTCAGCCATGAGGCGGATTATCCGCGCATCGTCGGCACCATTGGCGCCTGGGTCGAGGACGATGCCTGGGAGCTCGGCTATTGGTTGACCCCGTCCGCCTGGGGCCGCGGCTATGCGACCGAGGCCGGCCGAGTCGTGCTGCAGATGGCGCGCCATGCGCTGGGCGTGAAGCACATCCGCGCCGGGCATTTCGTCGATAACCCCGCCTCGGGCCGGGTGCTGACCAAGCTCGGCTTCAGTCCGACCGGTAACATCGTCCCCCGCCATTCGCGCGCGCGCGGCACCGACGTGCCGTGCGCGGTGTTCGAGCTCGACCTCGACGGAGGCCGAATGTGCGACGTGAAGATGGCAGCATAACACGCCCTCTCCCCATGCTTGGGGAGAGGGCGGTCTCCCCGGTATTGGTGCGGGCTTTAGACGCAAAAACGATTTCTTCGCATCAATTCCCATTAAACAAGTAGATTATGTACGTCTCAAATCCGTGGAACAACCAACGGATTAACAAAAACAAAGGGTTCACTTTATGACGTCGCGATCCGCCTTAGCTCTGGCCGTATCCACCATTGCCCTCACCTATGGCTCTGTCGCCGTCGCACAGGAGGCACCCGCCCCGGCAGACGCAACCGAGGCCGCCTCGGCAGCGGATCAGGACGATGTCGTGGTCACCGGCACCCGCACGTCGGGACGCTCACGCTTCGACAGCGCCTCGCCGGTCGATGTCCTGAGCAATGCCACGCTACAGCGCCAGGGAACGACCGAACTGGGCGCCGCGCTCTCCGCAGTGGTACCGTCGATCGACTTCCCGCGCTCTTCCGCGGTGGATGGCACCGACTCGATTCGTCCCGCCACCTTGCGCGGGCTCTCGCCAGACCAGACGCTGGTGCTGATCAACGGGGTCCGCGCGCATACCTCCGCGCTGCTCAACACCAATGGCTCGGTCGGGCGCGGCTCGGCGGCGGTCGATCTTAACACCATTCCGTCGGTCGCGCTCGAACGGATCGAGGTGCTGCGCGATGGCGCTGCGGCCCAATATGGTTCCGACGCGATCGCCGGCGTGGTCAATCTGCGTCTGCGCGAAGCCCGCAGCGGCGGTGGCGCAACCGTCACCTACGGACAGTATATCACTGACGTGCAGACCGCGCGCGGTCGCCGCAACGAGCATGACGGAGAGACCGTGACGGTCTCCGGCTGGCAGGGCCTCGCTTTGGGACCGAATGGCTTTCTGACGCTCTCCGCCGAATATCTGAACCGCAACGCGACCAGCCGCGGCGATTTCGATCCGCGCAAGACGCCGATCCGGGTACGCTCGCGTTTCGGCGACCCTGAAGTCGAGCAGTACAGCATCTATGCCAATGCCGGCTATGGCCTGGGCGACAGCGGCTGGGAGTTTTATGGGTTCGGCGGATATCAGCACCGCGACAGCACCAGCGCGGCGACCCCACGCATCAATGGCGGCACTGATAATAATCTCAGCGCGGCGGCCCTCGCCGCTCTCTATCCAGACGGCTTCACCCCGCTGATCAACGTCAAGTCGGAGGACGTGACGCTGACCGAGGGTCTGCGCGGCGAGATTTCCGGCTGGAAGGTCGACTTGAACCTCTCCTACGGCCGGAACAAGCTGACGTTCTTCACGCGCAACTCGGGCAACGCGACCTATGGCGCGAACTCCGCGCGGGATTTCTATGACGGCAGGCTGGTCTATGACCAGATCGTCGGCGGCCTCGACGTGTCCAAGGAGCTCCCGCTCGGCGAGGGCACGATCAACATCGCCGGCGGTGGCGAGTACCGCCGCGAAGGTTTCCAGATCGGCGCCGGCGACCCGGCATCCTATGACCGCAACCCGGGCTCCCTAACGCCAGTGTTACCGGCGCTCGGCTCGGGTGCTCAGGGCTTCCCGGGCTTCCAGCCGTCGAACCGGGTCGACGTGCATCGTTCGAACGTCTCCGGCTATCTCGACATTGAGGCCAAGCCCGTCGAAGCGCTTACTTTGGGCGCGGCAGTTCGCGGCGAAAGCTATTCCGATTTCGGTGAGACGGTGAACGGCAAGGTGAGTGCACGCTACGCCTTCGCGCCGTGGGTGGCGATCCGCGCCACGGCCTCGACCGGCTTCCGTGCGCCGTCGCTGCAACAGCAATATTTCACCTCGACTTCCTCGGTACTGAGCAACGGCACGATCGTTGAGACCGGCCTGTTCCCCTCGGTCAGTCCGGTCGGCACCGCGCTCGGCGGCAAGCCATTGCGGCCGGAAAAGGCGACCAACCTCTCGGCCGGTCTGGTACTGCGCTCGGGCGGCTTCGACCTTTCGGTAGACGCCTATCGAATCAAGATACGCGATCAGATCGCCCTGTCGGAAAATCTCAGCGGCACGGTCGTCGCGGCTCTGTTGCAACCCTATGGCGTGACGGCGGGACGCTTCTTCCTCAACGGCATCCGCTCGACGACCAAG
>Ga0247735_1001152_pt1 | contig 10400 bp, 11 predicted proteins | sample UWRJL178409R2_FD_180934 | JGI IMG/M metagenome (GOLD analysis project Ga0247735, IMG submission 180934) | Plant litter microbial communities from Arlington Agricultural Research Station in Wisconsin, United States - UWRJ-L178-409R-2 | ecosystem: Environmental > Terrestrial > Plant litter >...
ATAATTTTACGACCAATTTTAAAAAAGTGAATCGCGAAGTTTCAGGTTTGCGATTTTACGATTACGATTTCAGCAAACTCGATTATTTTTCAAAAGACATGATTTCAAAAGACATCGAAATCAACAGGCTCGACAACCAAATTTTAGTACGCTATTTCGATGAAGAATGGAGAAAATTGTAACGGTTCGAGGCGCAAATTTCTAAAAGGAATCGGTGCGACTTTGTTGCTTGTGCCATTTTTGGATGCTTGCACGCAACAGGCAAAAAAATTGCTCGTTCGCTTGACAGGAACCAATCACATTCTCGGGCACCGGCTATGGGTAAAGGATTTTCCGAAACCTTCGGAGCAAATCCGTATTGCATATTTAATTGTCGGCGGCGGCATTTCGGGTCTTAGCGCAGCGCGGCAATTCCATAAAAAAGGCATTTCCGATTTTTTCATTGTTGAACTCGAAGATCATTTGGGCGGAAATTCTTCAAATGGCGAAAACCAGTATTCCAAATATCCGCTGGGCGCGCATTATTTGCCGTTGCCCAATTTTCACGACAAAGAATTGTTGCAATTTCTTGAAGAAGAAAAAATCATCCAGCGTTATGATGCCAATGGCTTTCCGGTTTTCGATGAACAGCAATTGGCTTTTACGCCGCAAGAAAGACTGTTTTACAAAAATAGCTGGCAGGAAGGTTTGGTTCCGAAATTTGGAAATTCTACAGAAGAAGACCAAGATTTTGACCGGTTTTTTAATCTGATGGATGCCTTTAGGCTCGGGCGCGGCGCAGATGGAAAATACCTCTTTGATATTCCGTTATCGAATTCATCCGAAGATTCGGAAACCCGGAGGCTTGATTCCATCACAATGAAAACCTGGCTCGAACTAGAGCATTTTTCAGCCAGAGTTCTTTTTGATTATGTGGATTATTGCAGCCGGGATGATTTTGGCATCGGCGTGGATTTGGTTTCAGCCTGGGCCGGAATTCATTATTTTGCTTCGCGGAAACACGATGCCGCCGCCGATAAAAAAGAGAATGTATTGACCTGGCCGGAAGGCAATTCACGCTTGGCGGCGCATCTGAAAAAGTATACATCTGGAAAATCGTTGAAAAACCATTTGGTTTATGAAGTCACAAATTCGGCGGATAAAGTATCCGTAAAAGCATTTGATGCCGATAAAAAAACCACTGTGGAAATCATCGCAGACCGGGTGATCATGGCGACACCGCAATTTGTAAATCAGTATTTATTGGAAAATCGGAAAAATTTAATCAAGGATTTTCATTATGCGCCCTGGCTTTTGGCAACGCTGACACTTACTGATTTGACCGATAATTTTAGCTTTCCGCTTTGCTGGGACAATGTGATTTATGGTGCAAAAGGGCTTGGCTACATTTACGACCAGCAACAATCTTTGCAGCAATTGCAACAGCGAAAAGTGATTACGTACTACTGTAGTTTTTCGTCGGGAGATTTGAAGAAAGGCAGGAGGAAACTGTATTCCAAAAACAAGGCATACTGGAAACAGTTTGTGATCGACGATTTGAAAATGGCACATCCAGACATTGAAGCGTTCACTGAAAGCATCGAAATCAGAATGATCGGACACGGAATGATCAGCCCGACTGCAGGATTTTTATTTGGCGAAAGCCGTAAAGAGGCCATGCAGCCTATTGGAAACAAAATTTATTTTGCGCATTCAGACCTTTCAGGAGTTTCGATTTTTGAAGAAGCTTTTCATCAGGGAATTAACGCCGTAAACGAAGCATTAGATGCAACAACCGTGGATTCATAAAGCCAAAGCCGACAGCGTTTTTATACTCGCACCATCATTTGTTGTGGTTGCGATTGTATTTGTGTTCCAGGATTGGCTCACGAAAATCGAAAGCGATTATTCTTTTTACACCTGGTTGTTTTTGATTGTGTTTATTGATGTCGCGCATGTTTATGCAACGCTTTTCAAAACGTATTTACTAAAATCGGAATTTCAAAAAAGAAAACGGTTGCTGGTTGCATTGCCTGTGATTTGCTTTTTTAGCGGAATGTTACTGTTTGCTTGTGGAAGCCTGATGTTCTGGTCGGTTTTGGCATATGTCGCCGTGTTTCATTTTATCAGGCAGCAATACGGATTTATGAGGCTTTATGCGCGGAAAGAAGTGAAAACCAAAGCGGGTATTTATTCTGATAATATCGTGATTTATACCGCTACGGGTTACCCGATGTTGTACTGGTTTCTGTCTTCTCCGAGGAAATTCAACTGGTTTGTGGCGCATGAATTCTTTCGGATGGAAAATCAATTTGTGTTATTTATACTTGGATGGATTTATGCCGCAATCCTGGCTTTTTACATCATCAGGACGATTTATAAATCTGTTAAAGAACACTATTTTAATATTCCGAAACATGCGATTATCGTGGGTACAGCACTTTCGTGGTATTTCGGAATTGTATATTTTAACAATGATCTTGTGTTTACGGTTTTGAATGTCGTGTCGCACGGAATTCCTTATATGGCATTGGTTTACCTGAAAGAAATCGACGGCAAGCCTAAAGAAGAACTGGGTGTTTTAACTGAATTAAAACGCTTCAAGGGCATTCTGATGTATGTTGCGATATTATTGCTGATCGCTTTTTCTGAAGAATACTTATGGGAAATACTGGTTTGGAACGAGCATTTTTCATTTCACCTGGATGCATCGCCCTGGCAAATCATATTGGTGCCTTTGCTGACTGTTCCGCAGTTTACACATTATTTGCTTGACGGATTTATATGGAAATCAAAATAAAAAAAGCGAAACAATTGTTCCGCCTTTTTACTTTAATGTTTGTTGGTACCGCAATTAATTTTTAACAAATTGCAATGTTTTAGCAGCGCCTTCTTTCGAGATCTTGATAAAATAAACACCGTTATTTAAAGCGGCAGTACTGATCGTTAAATCTGATACCGAAGTAATTTTTGCGCTTGCGACTAATTGTCCGATGCTGTTGTAAACGGCGTAAGATTCAGGCAGGTTCGAAGCATTGGCGTTGATATTTACGATTGACGTAGCCGGATTTGGATACAAATTGATGTTTGCCAAGTTGTCAAATGATGCCGTAGCCAATGTTTGCCAAACATCTGAATTGACAAGTTCCGCTCTTCTTGGAGAATTCTGCAAAACAGCCAGCACTCTGCCTTTTTGATCCAAAGTAAAAATATTCATACACGTATCATTCGAGTAATCCATGTAATTTTCAGTCATGTCGTTTCCGGTAGCGACAGTACAAGTATTGTAAACTTCTTCACAATCGTAATGTTCTTCAGTCGCGGCCGGAGTGTCCGGGCAGTAGTCTTTTCTGCTATCGCTTGCGTTGATCACGCAAGAAGAATTGTCTCCCCAAATGTGTCTCAATCCGAAACAGTGTGCGATTTCATGTGTCGCCGTTCTACCTTTGTCGTAGGTATCGAAATAGTTTCCGGTTGCGTAATCAGATGATCCAAAACACCTCCAGTCAATAATGACACCATCAGTATTTGCAGCACCTTCATTTATCGCAAGCCCGCCCAAGCCTGAACTGCTTGGAAATTGTGCGTAGCCTAAAGTTCCGTACAATTCTGCACTGCTGCTGTCGCTGAATGCGCAAACCCAAATGTTAAAATATTTTGTGGGATCCCAGCTTGTTTGTGGTTTCAAAGTGCCTTCCACCAAAGTTTCCGAAGCCCAACTTGCCCTGCTGAGATTTACACGATCGATTCCGTTTGTAGCGGTTCCGTCTGGTTTTCTGGCAGCCATAACGAATTCGATTTCCATATCGGCTCCGACTGCGTTAGCGTTGTAACCTGGCGTTCCAGCCATTTTCCTAAAATCCTGGTTTAAAACTGTGATTTGAGATAAAACCCTTGCGTCAGAAATGTTTTCATTGCTTCCAACAGCATCTCCGTTGTGAATGACATGAACAACCACTGGGATCGTTACAACGCCGGTCGTTTTATTGTTTTTTAACGCTTGTTTTGCAGCTTCCACTTTTGGCGCAAGCCAGTTTTCAAAAGCCTCCGTATTTGCTCTTGACGGATATTTTTCCTGTAAAGATTGTTCGTATTCAGTAGAGGCGCATCTGATGAATCCGTTTCGTGGATTTACGCTGTGCACTGTTTGTCCGAAAATCGTGCGTGTTGTTTTTGTCTGAGCAAAAGAAAACAAAGGCAGCATCATTAAAAGCAAGATTGCTTTTGGAGTAAAATTAAATTTCATGCGTGGTATTTAATTAATTAAAAATTTTAATAGCGGGCGAATATAGATCATTTATTCAGATAAAAATGTTAAAATGCAAATTTGAAGGGAATGCCGATTATTTAACGGTAAAATTCATATTATAATATATCCATTGTAACTCCCTCTTTCATCAGAAGGTTTTGTTTTTAGGTATGTATTACCATACAAATCTTCCATTTTCAAGAAGCTGAATGTTATTCCGGCAATTGAAGAAAAATGCTATGACTATCGCTACGCAGCATTCAACCTGTGACCAATACCAGCAGAATTAATCCTACAATACGTTTTTAAGTTTCCCTTTTCAAATAGCCTGTCCGGTTTGGATTGGTTTTTATTGCAGCAACATTTGCTTTGCGACTGGAAAAAGCCGTTCTACAAATTTGGCATAAGCCGATTCTGAAGGATGCAAACCGTCGGACGCCACTAAAGCCGGCTGGGCCAAACCTTGCCTCGTAATATCTGTAATATCTACAAACGCAATGTGGTTTGCAAGGCAATAAGTCTTTGCGAAATTGTTGTATTGATCGATTTGCACCGAAATGGTAGTGCTGCCATTTCCGTATGGCGTGAAAGCGTAATCCGGAATTGAAACAACGATTACATTGTTCGGATCGCCTTTCGCCAAAGCAACCGCAGTCGCGACCAATTCGGGAAATTCCTGTTCGTATACTGAAAAAGGCTTGTTTTGGTATTGATTGTTTACGCCTATGAGTAAAGTCACCAGATCGCAGTTGGCCGGTGGATTTTGGGAAGCGATCGCCAATTTTAAATTGGTAGTGGTCCAGCCGGTTGTTGCGATAATTTGCAAATCAATTGAAGATGCCGGAAGTTCTGATAGTAATTTGGTTTTTAATTGTTCGGGAAAACGGCAGGTTTGACAAACATTCTGGCCAATGGTGTAACTGTCGCCCAACGCCAGATATTTGTAAGTGGCTGATGGATTTTCGGGGTTTTCCGGCGTTTCCGGAACAGAATCTGTAGGTTGCTGTGCAACAGCCATGGGCAAATTGCGCACGGCAACATCATCTGAATTCGAGCAAAAGGCAAAAAACAAACTGCAAAACAAAACAGAAATTCCGGAGATCATTTTCATCGTTGGTGGATTAAAATGGAATTTACGACGAAAACGGCCAAAAGGTTTAAACCATTTCTGCTTTCATCATAATTTTTTCTTCAATTGCATTCCACAAACCAATGCGTTTTTCCAAAGCCTGAATCGAAATTTGCCGTACTTCATTCCATTTGTTTGCGTCATTTTCACATAATGCATCAATCATTTGCATCGCCATCGGACCGTGTTCGTCGGCATCGAGTTCGATATGTCTTTCGAAATAATAGAGGAGTTCAGACAAATCGGCTTCCGGGAAATTATTCTGGAAGTTTTTAAGGATTTCGGTAAACATAGATGGGATCAAATCTTCGCGTCCAAAAGTAAAAGCGGCAGCGATCTGGTGCGGTTTTCCTTCTTCGATCACACGAAATGTAAAATCTAAAAAAGCTTTGACTTCCGGATGCAAACTGCTGCGTTTGATCGCCACGAAAATATTTTGAAGTGACTGTACTTCTTCAATAAAATTGTTGATTTCAGAAGTATCGGCACCACAAGACTGCATTGCATTTAAATACATTTCGAAATGGCTGAGCCGTTTTCCGTTCAAAGTCAAATCACTTTCTTCGGCCAAGACAATTTCATTGATCAGATATCTTGTTTCCGGGTTTTTAGTGGCAAACCAAGGCGTAGTCGTACAAGTCAACTTTTGCTGAAGTGCTTTTAACAACGACATAAAATCCCAAACTGCATAGACATGGCATTCAAGGAAAGTATGTAAATCTTCAATCGTTTTGACCTTTTCGTATAGTGAATGTTGCAGCAATTGATGTTTCAGCGGTTGCAGTTTTTCGTTAATCGTATTGGTATTCATAGCGTGGTATTTTGCGTAAAAGTAAAAAAGCTTCCCGGTTGCAGGAAGCTTTTTTAGAATTTTATCATTATTTTATCAGCTGTTTACTATTTGAAAGCTGCGATTCCGGTGATGTCCATTCCGGTAATGAGCAAGTGAATGTCGTGTGTGCCTTCGTAAGTAATCACCGATTCTAAGTTCATCATGTGGCGCATGATCGAATATTCGCCGGTAATTCCCATTCCGCCCAAAATTTGGCGTGCTTCACGCGCGATTTCAATGGCCATATTGACGTTGTTCCTTTTTGCCATCGAAATTTGAGCAGAAGTTGCTTTGCCTTCATTTCTTAAAACACCAAGTCTCCAGGTCAACAATTGTGCTTTTGTGATCTCAGTGATCATTTCAGCGAGTTTTTTCTGCTGCAATTGCGTTCCGGCAATCGGTTTGTCAAACTGAATTCTTTCTTTTGCATACCGCAAGGCAGTGTCGTAACAATCCATCGCAGCACCAATTGCGCCCCAGGCAATTCCGTAACGCGCAGAATCCAGGCAGCCCAGGGGCGCACCCAAACCTGATTTGTTCGGCAATAAATTTTCTTTAGGAACTTTAACGTTATCAAATATCAATTCACCAGTTGCAGACGCACGAAGCGACCATTTGTTATGCGTTTCCGGAGTGGTAAAACCTTCCATGCCGCGCTCTACGATCAATCCGTGAATGCGTCCCGTTTCGTCTTTTGCCCAAACTACCGCAATGTCGGCAAACGGTGCGTTTGAAATCCACATCTTCGCGCCATTGAGTAAATAATGGTCGCCCATATCTTTAAAATTGGTAATCATGCTTCCCGGATCTGAACCGTAATTTGGTTCTGTCAGTCCGAAACAACCGATAAATTCACCTGTTGCCAGTTTTGGCAAATATTTCATTCTTTGTTCTTCGTTTCCGTATTTCCAGATCGGATACATCACCAGCGAAGACTGAACAGAAGATGTCGAACGTACGCCCGAATCGCCTCTTTCAATTTCCTGCATGATCAGTCCGTACGAAATCTGATCCAGTCCGGCTCCGCCATATTCTACCGGAATATACGGGCCAAAACCACCAATTTCACCCAAACCTTTAATGATTTGTTTCGGGAATTCTGCCTTTTGAGCATATTCTTCAATGATTGGCGACACTTCGCGTTTCACCCAAGCACGCGCAGAATCGCGCACTAATTTATGTTCTTCTGTCAGCAAATCGTCCAACAGGTAATAATCCGGAGCCTGAAATAAATCTGGTTTCATATCAATGAGTTTTAAAAACTGGGGCAAAAGTAGGCAAACAATTATGACAAATCAAAATAAACGAAACCGATTTCGCTGATAATTTAAATTTTGGCAATTCGCGTTGCGGAATGTGTATTTTAACCAGGAAATTTATGAGTGCAACGCGCCGGGCTATCCGTTTCAATCTTTTTATTTTGTCCTTCGACTTCGCTCAGGATGACAAAATAAAAAGGATTTTCACTTCTATCCCTATTGCGGGTTACATCTTCAAATAAAAATCCTTTGTAAGATCGATGTATTCCGGAGTGTATTCATGCCTTCCAATTTCAATGACGAGTTCGTCCACCGGAAAGTTTTCAGTAGTGTTTCGGCTAAAAGCCAGCAAACTTCGCTTGATTTCAGTAACCGGCGTTCCTTTTACACGCGTGATTTTCATCGGAAACAAATCAAAATCATGTGCCAATGCAATCAGTTTTTCTTCTTCTTTAAAAGGGACAATGATCGCGAAAATGCCATTTTCAGAAAGCAATAAATCGGCTGCTTCAACTAAATCTTCAAAAGGCAAAGATTCCGTAAACCGCGCCTGGTCGCGTTTCTCGTCACCCGAAAAATAATTCTCGGTATAAAACGGCGGATTTGAAACAATCAGGTCGTATTCGTCTTCGGGTTCTTCCATAAATTCATCCAGTCCGGCGTGGTAGCAAAACAAGCGATCGCTCCAGGGAGAATTCTCGAAATTTTCTACGGCTTGTTCGTATGCATTTTCATCAATTTCAATTGCGTCGATTTGGTCGGCATCGCTTCTTTGCGCGAGCATCAAAGCAATAATTCCGGTGCCGCTTCCAATGTCAAGAATAGAATAAGTATTTTTATCAATCGGAGCCCAAGCGCCAAGCAAAACACCGTCTGTCCCGATTTTCATCGCGGCTTTGTCTTGTTCTACAGAGAATTGTTTGAATTTGAAAGTCATTAATTTAAAGGTACATTTCGATCAATCCTTCTGGCAGATCCATTTTTACCTTTTTATTTTTTCGGTCGATTTCGACTAAAAAGTGGTCGATCATCGGAATCAGGATTTCTATATCTCCTTTCAAAACCTCAAAAAGCGGCTGTGCAGAGGAATCGTTAATGGATTGAATGACGCCGACAACGCCCAAACGTTTGTCTTCGACTGCAAAACCGATGACTTCGTGGAAATAAAATTTGTTGCCGGTGAGTTTTGGCAGCATTTTCAAAGGAAGATACACTGCGTTTCCTAGTAATTCTTCGGCCTCGGCTTCACTTTTTACATCTTCAAAACGCACACGAAGGAAATCGTTTTTGTGCAGTGAACTGTTTTCAATAAAATATGGAATCAAATTTTTGCCGAATTCGACAAAAACTGATTCCATATCCTCATATAACTCGGGTTCGTCCGTATCCAAATAGATCAGGACTTCCCCTTTAAAACTAAATTTTTTTGCGATTTTACCTAAGTAGAAACAATCTTCTTTACGCATTATCGCAGGATAAATTAAGCCTGAGTTTCTTCATTGTTTTCTTCAACTGCAGGAGTTTGCTCCGCCTGTTCGCTAGCGCTCGAGTCCTCGTTTGCAGTTTCTGCGTCAGCAACAACAGCTTCTTCAGTAGCTTCTTCTTCAACAGCAGGAGTTGCAGCAGCGATTGCGTCAGCTTCAGCTTGTTTGGCAGCAGCGATACGATCAGCGTTTACTTTTTTCTCAGCTTCAATTGCTTTCGCTTTTACATCAGCTTTGGTAGTAGAAAGACCTGATTTTTTAGCATCTACTTTTCCAGCTTTTTCATCAAGCCATTTCGCCAATTTCTCGTCAGCTTGTTCCTGGGTCAAAGCGCCTTTGCGAACGCCTCCATCAAGGTGGTGTTTCAATAAAGCACCTTTGTAAGAAAGGATTGCTTTTGCAGTATCAGTTGGTTGTGCGCCATTGTGAAGCCACTGTACAGCGCTTTCAAGGTTCAAATCGATAGTTGCAGGGTTTGTGTTTGGATTGTAAGTACCGATTTTTTCAAGGTATTTACCATCTCTTTTTGAGCGTGCATCAGCAGCTACAACCCAGTAAAAAGGTTTTCCTTTTTTACCGTGTCTTTGTAATCTAATTTTTACAGACATAATCTTGTGATTAAATTTTGAGGTACTCGACCCCGATTAATTAAGGGTGCAAAGATACTATTTATTTTTAAAAATGCTAATCACGGAATATAATTTACAGATATTCACGCCCTTTGTCGATTTTATGATTTTTTATTAATGGATTTTGACATAAAAAACTATTTTTGTTTTCCAAAACTAAAAAATCCAATGAAAAAGATATTTTCCACACTAATATTGATTGTAATTCTGAGCAGCTGTAGCGAAACTGTAGAATTTAATGATTCGTCTGTGCTTCAGGGTGTTAAAAACAATGAGTTTTGGAAATCAAATACCGTTACGGCGACAGTTACCCCTACAACATTGACAATCGTGGGTGAAACCGATACTGAAACTTTAACATTGCGCATTCCTTTACCTTCAACGGTTGTTGATCCGGTTAAGGAAAACACCTTCATAACCTATTTGCTTGGGGTTAATGCAAATAAAAAAGCAACGTATACGATTACAAATGCTTCGGGAACTGTTGTTTATGAAACCGGAACTGCGGAAGAAGACGGTCAGGTTGTCATTTCTGAATTTAACGGCGCAGTGGTTTCGGGCAGCTTTCGTTTCAACGCTTACAATACGGATGAAGAGGCTGACGAAGATGACATCATCAACTACCAAAACGGTATTTTTTACAAAGTACCAATTACGACTTCGCTCTAAATAAATTGACCAAATAAAGAAGACCTGCTGTTACGGCGGGTTTTTTATTGCCTGAATGCCAGTGGAATTGCGGTCCGGAACTGATGAGAATCAAATATTTTAAATTTACAATTTAATTATATTGAAACCTTAGCGATTTACAATAAATAAAACTATATTTGTTGGAATTA
>Ga0247735_1001153_pt1 | contig 10384 bp, 10 predicted proteins | sample UWRJL178409R2_FD_180934 | JGI IMG/M metagenome (GOLD analysis project Ga0247735, IMG submission 180934) | Plant litter microbial communities from Arlington Agricultural Research Station in Wisconsin, United States - UWRJ-L178-409R-2 | ecosystem: Environmental > Terrestrial > Plant litter >...
TGTCAGAACTAGCGGACTCGCTGGATGTGTGAGATACTAAGCTTAGTTTGGTGCAGGCATCCAAAGGCCAGACGTCAAATACAGAGTGTTGGGTAAGTCTTGGGACAACATAAGAGAGATCCTTCAAAGACTTCGTGGTGACTGAAACAGAATTTGGGCTTAGGGATGAATGGCAAGTCAATCGACCTGAGCAAGAGTACATACCTTGTGAGCTCCCTAGCTCCCACTTTAGTCTGTAGAAGTATCTGCATATTATTTCGAACGCTAGTGAATCGTCCCGATCAACATTGGTAGGGGAGAAGACGATGCACATCTTCAATCCTGATCCGGAATGTAATGATAATCAGAGCAGTGTACTCGAATTCTGCGTAAATCTGCTACGAACATTCCATTCCGCATTGTTATATCAACGTAGCATTATTATTTGAGATGCGGTTATAGTCAAATTGGGGGTTTCGGCGTTCAAGTGAGAATGGAACTCAAGAGTCGTAAAAATATGATGCATACTGCTGGCTTTGAGATCTTTGTAAGCCTGGTAGAATTGCACCCACACAGAAAATTTGAATATGGTACACAAAAACCCGAAAACTTACGAGCCATGACGCATTTTCAGGAAGTTCGATTCTCGCGGTTTGGCCTGCATGAATAGACCGACCGTATGATCAGAAGCCATAGGTTACAAATGCCAGTTGCCGTCTGTATATAACTTTGAGAGCTTTTGGATTGACAGATAGGCCCGATAACGACGTAGGAAACGACGAAAATGAACCATTGTCCTTGAAGCCGACATTCAGAGTTGGTGCCGCCCCACTTCTGACAACACTGCTACAGTCCTTTCTCCTCTACCATGAGGGAAGGTAATATTTTTGATGTCCAGTGAATTCTTAGATTCATTTCCTTGGGAAGGACGTGAATCTCCTGTGCTATCCGTCTGTTTCTCAAGTATTGCTCATAGGGGGTACCACGCTTGGGCAAGGCTTCCTGCCAGGCTATCTTCCGGGTCTATTCTAGTCATTAGGGGCAATAGATATACCGTCTATTGTCAGATCCATATATTTATCGTCTACATCGATGTATTTTTGAACTTCACTTTCCTTGTCTCCCGTGGGGTTAATTTACTGGGAGTCACTATGCAATGAACATAAGCAGTTAGTATCGCAAACGTTAGTGTGCCCTCAAGCCAGCTGCGATACAAACGAACGCTGATCCTGTCAGCGAAATGGTGATTATGGTAGAAATAAAATACATCTCAGTGTACCTAGATTGGTTGTTATACAATATGCTGATGGATCTCATTCTGAATGTAAAATGAGAAGGGGGCGCAGTCTTTCAGTTGATGTGTATGACTTACCTGAGGTTTTGCCTCCCGATCCGTGTGGTTAGGGTCTACCTCCGACTGCGTAGAGCTCAAGCCAAAATCAGGAAGATGAAATGTGTCTTCTGCGGCTGCTTGCTCTCGGTGTCCTTCCCGTGATGTTAAGCTGAATCAGTAATATAAATCAGGTGGCGAATCACTATAGGATCGTAGAGTTCTCACATGCTGACGACGCAGATGACGTATACTAACGAGCTAGTGCTCAGTAATGTTTCGGTATAGGGGACTAACCGAATCTTACCATGTGTGTTTGCAGCCAGAGGGATCATGCTGATAAGATCATGTAAGGCAGAGTACGAGAACCGCATGAAACAACTTACAAGTAGAGAGAGCCGTTAGCAAAGATGAACTAAAATGGGTTCGAAAGTTGTTATAAATGCGGTTGCAAATTAGATGGAGATATAGCACGCACCAGGAGGACGCTAAGGACGGCACAGAGGCTAAGGGGCGTAAATACAGAGGCAGCACCTATGAGTCCAAGCGATCCTACCTCGTCGCGATGGCACGATGAATCGCATATGCGATTAAGTGATTAATCATCGAGTTTGTCCTATATTCATTGGATCAATCTGTTAGCGAAGTCCACTTGGAAATTGAGTGCCTACTTTTTCAGTCCTGACCGATGTGTCGTGAGGATTGAGCAGAGTGCCAATGAAATTATGATGTCGCAGAGAGCTGCCGCGATCCCTTGGGTTGTTGTCGCTCTCTAGTGGATAAAGATGCGATCAGTAAACCCCAATATCAGCGACGAAAGAAGACCCACAATGAGAAGTTCGGTTCTCAAATTTAACTTCGAGAAAGACTTGCTGGGAAACCTATTATGGAACGAGAACGCCGAGTGAGTACAAGAAGTAAAAGCAATCAATGGCTAGACGCACGTAATACTTGTCCATGCTTCGTTGTGAATTCTCCAAATAAGTTTTCGAAATTCTATCCCCTGGAGTCATGTCGGAGATTCTCACCTAGTCCAGCAGCTACGATCGTTGATTGTGTGATTGATGGCAGACATGCTCCAAAACAGCGACTTACCAATTTGGGCAAATGCTAGCCCAACCTGTACGGCGTACCAGTCAATGAGACGCAAACGAAAGGTGTGAAATCTGGAATGGACACTTACAGCAGGGATGGCCAAGTAGCGGAGACGGGTTCGCAGGTTCAATCCGACTAACGAGAGTGGATGATTAAGCCAGGGAAGATTAAGTGGGAAAGGACCCGTCGGATCCCGTACCTGACCAAATCCGACTGCAAAAAAACCTAACGCGATATCTCAGCTGAGTATTATCCAGGGAACACATGGGAAACTTACAGTTGCGCAATGAATGCCGTTAGGTACTGTAGGACCCCCGAAAGTACTGCTAAATGCCTGATCCTCGTCCGGATAAAAATTGAGAATTTTTGGCCGGAAGCCTGATGCAAATCCGGATAAAAGTGGCCATTTTGGGCCTCAAGCCTGAGGCATTTTCCGGATAAAAATTTGGGTCTATGCGGGAGGCCTGATCCCAGTCCGGATAAAACTGGACAGGGTACTCAACAGCCGAGACTTTATAGGACTCTAAGCACAGATGTACCTACCTTCCCTGACCAAATATGTTCACTTTCTGCGTTGGCAATTTGGATGCACTACGGCCACTCCGTGACGACGGTAACGCTGGAGATCGGTATGGTATTGTTTCTCGCTGACGCTGGGTAGAGTTGTTGTTGGAAATAGTGTGTTCTCTTCCATCCCCTCTGACAAAAATGCGCAACTGAATAGCTTCCAGTATTATGACCGTCTCGAATATTGGAGTGCAAGTCTATGAGCATGTCTTTGCGACCCAATTTCGGGACACCCCACTCTCAGGCCCTCATTGTGAAGCGTACTTGCACTGGCCGAGATGGTGCTTTTACGGACCTTGGTGACTCATGCATCTCAAGTAATTGCAGCGTTAGCTGCGTTCAAGACAAGGTCGAAGACTGGGATTTGAGGATGATAAGGAGGACGTTTAGTATTTAGTACTCATGTAATCGACGCTTTCGTATTATACAGGAATTGGCTCTGAGAGCAAAAAAGAGCGAATTGAGATGATTTTTTTGATTTTTTTGGAGGCCTGATCCTATGTCCGGATAAAAATCAAACTTTTCTGAAGCCTGAGGCGAAGTCCGGATAACTATTACCCTTTTGGGTCCGGATAAAAATTGGTCCTACAGGATCAGGCATTCAGCAGTACTTTCGGGGGTCCTGGTACTGTTCATAGATTCAACGAGCGCTTCTGAACGAAGTCGTGAATTGAAACTCACAATGCAGACATATTTGCCCTTCCCATCAGAAATGGTGATTTAATAACTTCTGACAGAAATAAAGAGGTAAAGCCACAAACTGTCATAGAGCTGAGACACAATCACATTAAGTGCTGACCCTTTGGGGTGGTTGATAATTGATCACGTACAACACAATTTCGTCCAAAAGACTCGTTTTACCTAGCCTCGTGACGAACATGTCGTAGATTTGGTAACAGAAAAAAACGGTCTCCAACGTCGCCAATAGACTGGGAATTGGGTACATTAGTAGTACAAATCAATGTTCACTTTTGAGAAACCTACCCAAGGACCAAAATTATCATCTTCATCGACGTAGAGTCCCTACTCGCATGTCGTTTAAAGTAGTTGAGGACCGTATACTAAGTATAATCATGATCGGAAGTGAGAATGAGAGAGAATAGTCTGAATTTGGCACACTCACCAGTGCTATCCCAAAGAAGCTAAAGCCCAAGTCTGAGCGTGGAGTCCATAAGTCAGAACAACTGGTCAGCTTACAAGAGGTTCACGATGGATGCGTTCATCTGAGCACCATATAGTGAAGCGAATGTAGCTTTTATCTTCGGTGGATAGTTGGGATGGGCAGGTGGCAAACTTCCTGTTGGAAGCGCCTCAACGAGCGTAACTGAGTACTGAGGGTGGTCGGCACGGGAGACCATTGTGTCAGGAATGCACGACGCTCTCATCGTTCATTAAGTAGAGACTCGGGCATAGAAACGTTCGCAGGTACTTACGGCAACTAATCCGTGGCATGTGATAGGTGTGTAATCAGGTCCGCCAAAAGGACTTACAGAATTCGGCTCCCTTACATCGCATAAGCGAAGGCCAGTGAAATTTGCATGTACTTACGTCTGAAAACCATCGGAATCGATCGCAATCACAAATGGTTGGAGGACGTTCTGGTTTTGTTAGTTATTTCCAACATACTCGCCCAGTCATTGGTATTTTTGTTGTTGAGTAGTGAGACTGTACGGCGTACACGGCGTCTAGGTTGATGTGGACGTGGGTGCTCCTTCCTTTTTCAAAATAAAGTTTGGCGCGGAATCTCAAATCCGGGCAAGCCCAGCTGCCCATCTTGATTCTTTGGGACTCGTCCACCAATGCTGCTGGATCCAGCCTCCACACCTGTGGTACGGACCAACTAACAAGTGGGATACAACATGTCTACGCGAACATACTTCACCTCCCGGCTATTGCTCTTTCCAAACACCCACTGACATCACGCAATTCGAGTTATCAAACCAGTCAATCCAGTACTGAGAGTTGACCACTCGTTGCCATGAGCTAGCTCGGCATAACACCAGGTTGGCCAAAGTGTTTGGGTTGCTATATCAGGTATGTCCTAGTCCACTCTTTGTGTGAGATTCAGACTGAAGACATCGTTTTATCAATGGGATCCTCTCAAGCAGGACGCCCCTCCGTTCATCGGCAAGCCAAACGCCTTTACACTCGTCCACTGCAAATCTAAAGCCTTGAAACACATCCAGCAAGCAAGCAACTCCTGCTCCTACCCTTGATTCTCGCTTAGTGAACACCTCAAACGACCCCCGACGCCTCCTTTGTACTAGACATCCGCAGCATCGGTGTTTGGCGATGAACTCATTGCCGTTAAAATTGGGCAAGATCGACCATTACTATCCGCGTATGTACGCTTGTCTGTCATTAACGCACCTGCGACTGACCGCCTTCGGGTTATCACAGAACACGGCCTCCGACCAGAGATGTATGAACGCGTTTTATGCAACCTCATCCACGACCTTGCATTCACTACGGATCATGACCAGACCAATCATGACCAGACCAATAACTTTCACCAGGCAAAGAAATGAAGCGTTCGCGTTCAATTACCAGCAAACATCGCCGACGAGGCAGGGCTTCTACCCACCAGGGTGAGTCGTGCTTCCTCTTACATTTCTTGCCCTCATCGGCATCCATATCTTTAGCGGATGAAGTGGCATTTTGTGAATGTAACTTTAAATGGTAAGCGGGATCCTCGAAACTTCCGATTCTACGATACTCATATCCACCTTCTTCAGCCCAACCGTGACGGTGCGCCTGATGACTCAGTTTTGTCTTGGAGGACTAGGCTGAAACTGCAACCTGCTTGCAATATGTGGACACTGGGTCTGAGAAAAGGCTAGTCCGCATTTTTTTTTGCCGATTAGGCGGTGTTTCCTTCACATTCCTTCTCTTTATTTCTCTTTCTCACCGTCTGCTTTTCACATATGGACCCAGCTAATATCCTTGTGAATGGACGCCTATATGTTCTCGAATTTCGGTGCGGTTGTATTGGTATCAGTAATATTGCCATATTTTCGAGCGTCCAATGATGGTGGTCTCCCATCGCCCTCTTCATCTTCTCCATTGTCGCCAACTGAATGAAGCGACTCTGCGTCGTCCCAGCGGCCCTGTTTCTAGTATGTGACTGCCAGGTGCGACGTGGCCCTCAGAGTGTGAGGGTGGACACGGCCAGAGCTGACTCGCTTACCCCCCGGGGCCTCTATCTGTCCGCTCGGTTATCGCAACGGGTGCCTCCTCCTAGAATTGGAAGCCGCTTTATGTTCGGAATTCTCCATTCAGGCACTCGATCCAACTGATTCGATCCCTTGCGCCTCTGGCGAACGAGAAATTCGCATTTAAATTCTGATATACGCCTCGGTATGCATTTGCTCCATAATATTTAACCAATCTCAATGCCATTCGTAACTAAACTATTACATCCACCCCAGGTCCGTTCTCCTGCGTTTGAAATCAAACCTTGCTAGCTTCAAGAACCATTATGGGGTTCTCTATTTTCCTCTACCACTGCCTCGAGTGCCTCTGCCTCGCTCAAGCGGCCCAGCTCTCTATACGTGGCTGCGAGGCTCAACATACTGTTGAAGATTTTAGGATGATGGTCTCCTAACAGCCGCTTCATTCTTTCAATTACCTCTATACCAAGTACCTCGGCGTCGTTCAAGCGGCCCTGGTCCCTGTATGTGTTTGTAAGATTTGCCATGTTGTCGAGGGTCCAATGATGTTCGTCTCCCATTACCCGCTTCGCCTTCTCCATTGTCAAAACCTGAAGTACTTCCGCATCCTTCCAGCGGCCCTGTTTCCAGTATGTGACCGCCAGGTTCGACATAACCTTTAGAGTGTTCGGATGGTCATCGCCTAGCACTCGCTTCATCTTCTCCAATGTCATTATTTCGAGCGCTTCTGCATCCTCTAAGCGGCCCTGCTCCCTGTACGTATAAGCAAGATTAATCGTGCCCATCAAGGTTGCTGGATGATCTTCTCCCAGCAGTCGCTTCTTCTTCTCCATCAGCATAACCTCAAGCATCTCTGCATCGTTCAGTTGGCCCTGGTCTCTGTATGTGACGGCAAGATTCGCCATGCTCCGCAGGGTTTCAGGATGATCCTCTCCCAGCAACCGCTTCCTCTTCTCCACCACCAACACCTTGAGCGCCTCTGACTCCTTCCAGCGGCCCTGGTTCCTGTAAGTCCCAGCAAGGTTCCCCATGCTCTTCAGGGTGTCAGGGTGGTCGTCTCCCAACACCAATCTTCTCTTTTCCAATACCACGAGGTCGAGTGCCTCCGCATCACTCCAGCGGCCCTGGTGCCAGTACGTGTGGGCAAGATATTCCATACTTTGAAGGGTTTCTAGATGGTCATCACCCAGCACCCGCTTCCTCTTCTCCATACCCATCACTACAAGCACTTCCGTTTCTTTCCAGCGACCTGCTTCACTATAGATTTTTGCTATATGTGTCGCAACTAATGGGTTGATATCTTCGAGCTTGAGTAAGGCCATGGGGCTGGTGATATGTTTCATCAGGTTGCGTCGATATTTGATGTGCTCGTCAGTTTCTGTCATAGGAACTGATAGCGCAATTATAGTGAGGATGAGATTCTGCATAAGAAGTTGATTTTCTTCCAAGGTGGTGCCACTCCAGTGGTGTACAAGCGGATGAATGCTGTAGGTGCGATTTTGGTGATCATATTCAATGAGTGAATGTGAACCGAGGTGCATTATGACTTTCTGGAACGTCCAGGAACTCCAGCCCGAATCTTGTTTCCCTAGCTGTTTCAACAACTTCGTCACTTCTTCTTGCAACTCCGAGTCCTCCAGATTTAGTTTAGAGAGCGCCGCTTTTTCGAATATTTCCTCCGAAATTCCTTCGTGATGCAGCAACGAGCAAACTTGGAGGAAACACCGTGCTGGTCTGTCAAGTTTGTCATAGCTCAATCTCCATGTCGAATAGACGGCTAATTGGTATGGATCCTGTCCTTGAGTCTCTTTGTTCTGCAACAGATTGTCGCGTTCACGTCGGTAGAGTTCTCGATACTGGCCTAAGGACGAGTGGCAGTGAATGAAAGCCCCAGCTTGTGCGACGGCTAATGCAAAGCAATGGAGTTCCTGTGATGCATGTCAGCATGAAACTCTACGAAAGATTGAGAGAAAAAAATTACCAATGCAATCGTCTCCGCTAGTGCATTATTTTCGATAGTGCTTTCTGCCCGAGCCTGCATCAGAAGTAAACTTTTTGCGTCCTCGAGATCCATCCCTTTGACGTCCGCGTCCGCATCCTTAGCAGTGTAGTGGCGAAGCTCTCGATTGCGCGTTGTAATAAGAATATTCCCAGAGGAACATGATGGAAAGAACTTCTTCAACTTCAAGTCAATATTGTCCGCGTTATCGAAAACGAGGAGCCAATGCCGGTCGGTCTGACTCGCAAGCCATCGCAGACCCGCCTCCACTGTTCGCTTAGAATTTCCTGGGACAATAGCCTCGAGATCTGTTTTAATAGTATCTTCGCTCGTGGCGTCGACGTAGAAGATATCGAAGAAGCTTAACATAAGGTCGTTAGCAATTGACTGTTTGATTTATTTGACTAATTGGCATACCGTTTGTCTTTGGATTCTTCAATAAATTTGAACGCGAGTTGGCTCTTTCCCGCACCGCCGAGACCATGCAGCACGAAGATGCGCTGAGATGTACTCTCAGAGTCAAAATAGCTGCATAGCTTATTGAGGATGTCCTTTCGGCCTAGAAAAGAAGCCACGGGTGGTGGACAGAGTTTGCGTTCCGGGATATCTTGAATTGATTCCAGGAGTGGCCTAGGGGACACTGCAGCAACGATGAGACATTCTCCACATTAAAAATGAGGTTCTTCCGCACCGAGTTGCTCAATCGTAAGCCGTGCTCTCGGCATTATGATTATCTTCCCCAACAGTGCCAGCTTTTCATTGACCTCCTTCCTCCTCAAATATTGTGTTGTATGAGCCTCCACTTTGCTCAAATCCTCCCATTCAGAAAGCTTGATCCCCTGCATCCCTTGCTCGACATTCAGTCGAAAGTATGTTGATGGCAATTGTGTGAAGAGGCGTGACATTTGTTCATGTGTATCCTCACAATCGATCGCGATTGCCCTCAGCACATCTATGACATTTGTAGGTATGATCTGCCGTAAAAATCCAGGTTTTCCAATGCCGACCGTCTCGACCTGTCCAGTACCAATGCTCACCAAGCACCCTATGGGACGGGCCCCAAATAGAGTGTTGGCTTCATCGAGCACAACCCAGCTAGGGTTATTGCGGCCCACACCTCCATCGATGAAAGGTTGTGCCCTCCCAATTTCAATGCGTTTGAAGAAGGTCGGCGCTGCAGACGTGGCTCGAGCGGCCTCCCAAATCTTGCATTCAGGATGGGTTTCGTGAGACTCGTAGGTCCTGAATAGCATGGAAATATTTGCGTTCATGTTGTGGGCGTTTTTTGCGCAGACAAAGCTGCGGAGGAGATGTAAGAACATAAAAACGCAAGAATACATCGTAAACTCACGTCCGGCAACCTGTAAACACATTTCGTTGCAATAATGGTGATTCAGAATCACCAGTTACGCCCTTCACAATAGTCTTGATTGCTGCTTCAAGTTTAGTCGCTTTAAACTTTCCATCCCCTGGCCTTCCCTTCGGATGAGAAAAGACGAGTTTCACCACAGTATCATAATGTTGTATTGCGGTTTCTACGTCCATCCGAAGTCGCCCAAGCATTAAAGCAATTATCCTGTAAGGCAAAAAAATTAGCAGCAACACATTATGTTTGAAGCACGAAGCGCACCCTCCCGTACTAGTACCGCCAATTAAGTCAAAGTGATCACATGGCTTTGGCGGGCGAGCAAGCAGCGGTTGGCCCTTTTGCTTCAGTTTCTTGTTCTCCTCAACCATCACCTTGTGCATAATTTCGTTGAGAATTAGCAGCCCGGAAATTCCACGAATGCCGCCGCCATCTACCCAGAGGTTACGAGTCAGGAAAGATCTCTGCGAGTTAAATTCATCAAGTATTTACCCAATGCAAGTAACTTGACAGGTGTTTCTTCGTTGGAGGAGTTCATTGTTCCAATAGTACACCAGTGGAATCAATAGCGGAACCTTGAATCCTTCAAACTTGTCTAAAGGACCGTGTTTTATACAATAAGTCTATCATCCCCAGTTTCCTGGTACGGCCGTACTTCTTACACCTGCCGAAGTACTTGCGAATTCGAACGAACTAGCTTCTAAAATATAGGACTGGGAGAAGGTCATGATCATCATAGAGAACCGAAGCAGGGACAGGGGTTTCCATCTACATCAAAAGTTTCGTACAGGATTTGCAGAACCCATGATAAATTTGCTATTCCGAACGACAGACATGAGAATATCATCAGCCGTCTAAAAATAGTCCAGTGGTTGAAG
>Ga0247735_1001154_pt1 | contig 10384 bp, 14 predicted proteins | sample UWRJL178409R2_FD_180934 | JGI IMG/M metagenome (GOLD analysis project Ga0247735, IMG submission 180934) | Plant litter microbial communities from Arlington Agricultural Research Station in Wisconsin, United States - UWRJ-L178-409R-2 | ecosystem: Environmental > Terrestrial > Plant litter >...
GGCCACTCCACGAAAGAGTGTTTACCAAGACTGGAGCACCTTGATTATACGGGATGCATCGATTTCACCCCTGGTAAGGTGATTACGATGCTGAAAAACCGGTGGGACCACTCTCTGGCCGGTAATAATCTCCGAGGCATAGAGTCAATCACTATTAATTATAGTAACCAAAGTTGGGCGCAGGATCAGGATCCCAATGTCATGAGAGACTTTTATAGAGAATTGGAAGCTATGGTCGATGTGGGCACAGATGTAGACATTTCCTGGAATTAATATACCCTCATCATGATGTTCCTGCTCTAATAAACTTACCTTCTGCTCCAGTTGTCATTCCGCCACGGACACCCCCTTACATTCAGATGTCAAAGTTTGAGCACTTGGCAGCACTTCATCTCATTACTCGAGTACTACCGACATAACTGGCAAGGCCTTTCGAGAACATGTGTTTGTGGAAAACTGCGCAAATGCCAAATGCCGCAGTTAGTTGCGCAGCTGGATAATGTTCCTGTTACATATAATTGCGGACGCCTCAACGGCCATTGTCATAAAACATTTACTTAGCCTCTGATGTATGTTTAGTAACATACGTGTTCATAGAACTCGTTCAAGATACACGGAATCACTGCGGAATACGTGTCCTATCGAAGCAGCTGCATAAATAGATGGACTTGCACCAAGTTCGGAATCATCAACTCAAATTCCGTCAATATGGACTTTAGCGAGATCTCAGCTCCTGTTCAAGTTCTTTCAGATACGCCTACCATCTTGCCATCGCCTTCCATCATCCCCCATCCGCCAATTGACGAAAACCAGCGATCCCGCGTCGAGCAATCTGGTGCCGAAGTTGAGTTCAACGACGCTTTGAGACAGTTGTATCAGTCCTCGACGAGGTAAAAATATTCCATCGAGTTAGGAGAATGAACGCTGACAGCGACTCGAAGGTTGGTACAAGATGTGGTCAAGCCAACCATTGGGAAATTCCTCGACTCGGGCGATGTGAATCGACAAGTCAAAGCCATCATCGCCACTCCCTTGTTGTTGGGAATCATACTATTTGGTGCCATAGTGTGAGTTTACGACTGTGAAGTAGATCCATGACTTACCCAATCACCTTAGCGCTCTTGCGACTCTCGTGTTGGTTCTTTGGAGTCTTTTTGCCATCCTGACGGGGACGCTGTTGGTCATAATTGGCGGATTGATCTCACGTATGTGGTCCTCATCAGAAACTCAACCGCAGAGTGTTGACGTGGAGGCTTTCTCCCAGTGGTCTTCAAGCTATTAATTGTAGCAGCAACTGTGGTCCCTATAGCCGGAATAAGCACTGCCATCTTCGTTGCAATCAATGCTGCGATTCAGTTCTTGGTAAGGGTTTTGAATCACTCTCTGTATTAAAGCAGTGCCTAACGCGGTCGTCCAGGTCAGCGAGGTTTGGGACAGCAGGTCTGTGAAGGACGTCGACTGGAACCAAGTCGCAGCAAAGCTAAAACCAGTGGTCAAGTTCTCAATCCAAAGCACGAAGATAGCGACGGTTATTGGCTTCAAGATGTGCCAGGCACTCGTAAAAGTCTGCGCGACAGCTTTTTCTTCGATGGAAGAGCAAGGTCGCAACGACGCAACATCAGCTCGGCCCTCAGAGACTCCGGTCGGTACCACCATGGATCCGACCATTTCAGAGACGCAAGCGGTACGAACTGGCGGTCCTGCTGGTGTTGATGTCGCGCAAAGCATCAGGATGGCTACTCTTTCTGGGCTCAGGGCGTTTGCACAGATTTGTTTGACATTTGTCTCTTCCATGGAGAGAGCGGCAGCGGCCGACGCAGCAGCTTTCAAAGAAGCGGAGAGTGTTGGGCCCAGTGATTCTGGCGAATTCGAGATGCAGGTTGAGACGTCACAAAGTACCTCTCGCAAAGGAGAGGATTCTTCGACAGTAAAGCGCCGCACACCCTACGTGGATGTAGAGGACGAGTCGGTGGAGGAAGAGAAATAAAGTTGCCATCTTGATTCTCAAAGGACCATCAGGTACCACTGTATTCCTTCGGGGCCATTCAAACTATGTATAATTTTGACTATCCAGGACTTCAATATGTTGTACAAGTATCATCCGGAATTGTTTATGCTGTCCATGTTTCGAGCGACTTGAGTAATCCGGATAAGTGTCAAGAATATCAGAGCTGAGTGGCCATTCATCGGGAATAGAGGAGAGGGCCGTCTGTCAGGACCTGCTGTCGGTAGAGTGCGACCTTTACTCTGCTCAGTTCAAGTTGCTGCAGTTGGTGGCAAGTGACAAGGGAAAACGGATACCAGCGGCCCGTTGTCGGCACCGGTCTTGTATATTGTGCCAAACAAGCTCTGCTTGCCAACCCCTCGGCAATCGTCACTCAGCTACGACCACCTCCGAATCACCTCGTTTTTCTTCATCAAGCTTTCCAAAGACCTCGGTTTCCACAATGTCGAGTACGAATAAGCTTCGAGGGGATCGCGCCCAGAAGGAGGTGACGGAGCTGGCTGCCTCAGCTGGAAACAGTGAGCTATTTCTATCGAGTCGATTTCAGCTGAGACTTATCATAGTGCTTCTCGGTAGATATTTGCGCAGATTGTAAGGCAAGAAATCCTAGATGGACGTCCTACAATCTCGGCATATTCATTTGGTGAGTAGTGCTGTTAAATTTACGTGGTTTCATGCTAAGTTTACCTTCGTATTTTACAGCGTGAACTGCGCGAGTATTCACAGGAAAATCGGGACCCACATCACCAAAGTGTATGTAGCCTTCATACAGATCCGGAATTTTGTTACAAACACTATTTTTTCAGGAAGAGCCTGACGATGGATGACTGGACGGCAGAGCAGGTTGAAGTGAGTTCTGTTCGTGGCCACACTGTGATCAATGCTAATCAAAGGAACACAGAAAATGAGATCAATAGGAAATGTCAAATCTAACTCTATATATAACCCAAATGAACTGCGCAATCCGCCTCCGGCGAACTTGGAAGATTCGGAACGCGACAGTGAGATCGAACAGTACATCCGAGGTGAGTTGGTGGTATTTATAGCCATGAGAGACCTTATTCATTAGTTTGTGCAGCGAAGTACCAGTACAGGAAGTTCCTTGACAAATCTGCGTTGGTAGCGTCAAAGCTAGGCCCGTCGAGATCAGCCACCTCAATGACCAGCTCTCGTTCGGTGTCGTCACCTCTGTCTTCTCTTGGAGCAACCTCCGCAGGTACTCCGACAGCAGTAGCGGCTGCTCCAGCGTCCTCGATTACACCACGACGACCCACCACGTCGTCAAACAGCCAGCTGGATGACAAGAACGCTTCACAATCAAGATCGGTTTCCCAACCTATTTCAGCACCTACTAGACAAGACACGAAACCAAGCCCACTGGGTGGCGTATGGGATGACCTTAGTTCCCTCGCCAATTCTGGCCAAAACTCATCACTGCCCCTCCAATTTCAGTCGGCCAGCATCACTCAGAGCGTGCAACCCCAAGCGCCTTTCGTGAACGGGGCCATGGGTTCTAATGGGTATCCCATAGGAGTGACTCAGGCCGGGATGGGAATGAACCCTTTCCAACCTCAGCAACTAGGTGTCAACCCGTTCTCCCAGCAGCTTTCGCAATCTCCTTTCGCCCCTCAACCTTTTCTCTCCTCTCCTGCACCCAGTCAACTGCAACAGCAGCAGACGTTCAATCAGCAGTACATGGGTGCATCACCCGCGCAGCCGAGTCCTATGATGGCTCAGCAACATACTGCAGCGCCATTCTTCCAGCCTCAGCCTCAGTCGTCATCACTACAGGTGCAGGCACCTACTCAGAACTACCTTTCGCCGTCACCAAATCAAGGCTACATGTCGGCGCCTCCCATGCAGACCCAATTCCTGACACCGAGTCCATCCCTACAGTTCAACTCGCATAGTCCTCAACCGCAGATGATGCAGCAGCAACCACAGTCGGCGATGTCAGCTCAAGGATTCATGTATCAGACCCCCGCGTCAGCCCAATCTCAAATGCAGACGGGCTTCTTGGGAATGACGACGATGCAGATGCAGCAGCAGCAGATGCTCTTGCAACAACAACAGCAGCAGCAGCAGCAGCAGCAACAACAACAACAACTACAGCAGCAGCAACAACAACAGCTACAGCAGCAGCAACAACAACCTCAGAGCATGTTCAACCCTGTGCAGCAACCGCAGATGATGAATACTCATCCATCAATGAACGGCATGAACAGTATGTACGGCGGCGGTGGGCAGGTGTTTGCACAGGGTGGTTTTCCAACACAGGTTGGCGGCCAACAATGGGGTGCAATGTAAGCTACCACGATGGACGATCTCTCCCGATTTATTTAGTCAGTTAGGCCACTCACTTTTTAGTTTCGGTTGTACTGCTCTGCTCGTCGCCCATTCCTTGGTTCATTTTCTTCGGGTCCATCGTACTTTACAACATTCGTATTACAGGAATCTCTCTTTCCATTTATCCCTCTGGCATCCGCATTTACGACACTCATGCTATCCTTACTTTGGATGGAACTGGAATCATACACATTTATCATGGTATACCGAAGCCTGAATATTATGAATCTCAACCGGGGACGGTTGTGAACTAATTCAGATGGCATTTGTGAACTTTGAAGTAAAGGGTATATCTTGATCAAGCGACAGGTCTTGTAGGTGACCGGTGACGGACCGGCAGGCCCATTACTTGGTCGCTGATGAAAAGCTTCTTTACTCTTTCACTCGAACCACTGGGACACCCTCAATCTCCGAGGCAGATTGGGCGTCAGCGCTTCCGCGATGAGAGTCGTGCACCTGCTTTCATAACGACGATGGGAAACTTGAACACGACTTTTGGAAATCGCTTTTGGTTCTGCGCTCTTGCACTTGGTTTTACGTCTATTGGAGCGTATGCGCAGACATGGTGAGAGTACATCTAAGGTTCCAGAAAAAAAATGAACCCTCCTCAAACCTGTATAGGTGTGGAAAGAACTACCAGCAAGGACAACCCGTCCTACCACCAAAAGGCGCATTCCGCCATGAAAACCGTCGGCAACCGGTGTTCCGCTGTCTCCCTCGGGTTCGCCCATATCTGTCAAGCGATGGTTGTTCATCTACCTCGTTCTTGATCGAATACACTCCGCCCGCTGGTTCGGATGATTCGGCCATTGTCGACCCACTCGCCGCGACGCCCTCGACCCTCACGCTGACTGTCGTCGGTGAGAGGCTCCGGAAGGTCTACCACAATATTGGTCTAGATTATCCAGCGGAGTTGCCGTTTTCTCTGTGCGGCCTCCCTGCAAGGAAGCAGAAATATACTATCAAATGTGTACTCGACATTCAAGACACCAGCTCCGAGACAAGAGCATTTGAATACAAAACCTCAGTTTCATTCCTACCTGTGCCACCCTCGGGTTCTGTGACGAAACTTGATCAGAAAACTGGGGCATTGATGACCAGATCTCCTGGAGGCTCTTTTGAGCCGATATTTCCAATAGGATTTTACATAAATTTCGGGGGCTACCTTGCTCGTAACCTGGCTATCCTGGATGAATTGAAGGCTCAAGGGTGAGTAGCTGTCTGCATCTTTAAATTATGCTAATACAATGTGTAATAGCTTCAACACTATACACCCAGTACCCCCTTTCGACGACCTCAGAGCTTTCAATGCTGTGCTCAACCGTGTAGAAGAACTCGGTTTGTTCCTCATGTATGATATGCGACAGTGAGTATACATAGTCGACATTTTCAATGAACATCTCCAACGCATGCTTCAGCTCCTATCAAAACGTAGCGGAACTCGCCAGCCAAATAAATACCCTCAAGTCATTTCCCAATCTGCTCCTCTGGTACACTGCAGATGAACCTGACGGTCCAGGCGACCCTCTCGAAGCCACAAAGGTTGCCTATGACCTCATTCACTACTTGGATGGCTATCACCCAGTGTCCATTGCCCTAAACTGCGATGACCACTTCTTTGAAGAATACGTCCTGGGGGCAGATATTATTCTGCCCGATGTGTACATGATTGGGAACAACGCAACCTTCTCGACGAAGTATCATACACCTTGTACGAATGACTTTGGATGCTGCGGATGTGATAACTGTCAGGGCCGATTTCAAGACATATCAGAGAGGATGGACGAGGCTTCGCGTCGTCTGAAAGTCTTGGGATGGGACAAGAGTAAGTACTTATGGGGCGTCACACAGGCTTTCGGAGGCGACGAGTAAGTATCCTCTCTTGATCCAAGTCTTTTCACTGACTCTCAACTTGAAAGATTCTGGAGTCGACCTCCAACAGGGAGGGAGTGGCTCATTCAAGCACTACTGAGTATCAACCATGGGGCTCGTGGTATAGTCACTTTAATCTCCGGAAGCCACTTTATTTAGGTTCAAATAGGCATAATCCCTTGGATCGATCCAACGCCGGAAGATGTCAAACGTTCGGCGTCGACACTCGCCAAGCTTCTCCCTCGCATGATACCATATATCTTCAACCCAGATGCTTCCTTCACACACTACAGTTTCGACACTGTAGATGCCGGATTCTGGAGGACAAAATATGGGACACTTGTCGTTGCGACCAATCTAGCAGACCGACGAGTGAGAGTGACATTTCCCCAAGAGAATATTGACAGGATTACCTGGTTGTTACAAGACGATGTTCAGGTTTCTTATGCCACGTACACTTTCGAGCCTTTGTCTTCTGGTATTTTGGTTCTTTCTCAGACTTTTGACAGCCATTCGTATGACGAGCTCTGAACCTGTTGCTATTACTCCTTTCAGCTCCCCACAGCTTATAAGAGGACCTTATTCCGATCTCCTAAACATATTTTTTCAGAATTCAGAACTTTACTTTCAGTCCTAACGGCAAGGCATTGCGAGTTCTCGCCGTTGATAACGGGAACTGTATAGAACAACTCCAAGATCGCACTGAGGTTGCTTTTTTCGCCAACGTCAATTCGCTATTCAGAACTTGTGCAGAAGGCTTTCTTTACGATTCGCCTTGCGATGGCCTACCTTGTGACCCCTGCTGACCCGCCGTCCCGGCGACTTGGGCCTTGATATTCAACTACTTGACAGTGGAGACTCAGCACTCAGCTCTCGACGTGTTGGCGATATATCGAACCGTTGGCATCGCGAAATCCAAATCTACTCAGTGTCAATGCTAAAGAGGGACAGTCAAGTCTTCCACCCTATCTCCGCCTATGATTCGTTCAGTCTTTGCCGTGCATGTGAGAATGGCTTTAATTCTATCCTTCGCCAAGTTGTCCATCCATACGGGTTGACCAATATCTATCAGAGGTTGTCCATCGGTAAACTGTAGAGCCGCATATTCCACGTCTGCACGGCGGACTCGTGGTCCCCAAATGCTGTTCGTATAAGCGTCGACGAGATTGACACAGTGTAAGTTTTTCATTTCTAGGTGCATAATCAGAAATGGCGTCAAATTTGACTGAAAGCGGTGCTCACTGGGACTTAGAATAAATTTCGCGATAGTGGACGGCTGCATGAAAATGGCCTGTCCAATATGAAGCTTCTTCAACGACGGTAATATTGGTATCCCTTTATCGTTTTCATAGGTCATACTGAGATGTGTTAGCGTGAGTTCTGTAAGATTTGTGTAGCCCTCTATGGCATGGAGGGCGTGGCGAAGTGCTGTTGGAACGATCTGTACACCTTGATCAGAAGTAGCAGAAACGGAGAAAATGATATCTGACAGCCAATGAAAAGTGGTGCGGAGGGTCCACACCCGTCCAGATGAAATGACGAGGGCTGCGCAATGATCATAAATAATTGCTCCAAGAATGAATGAATGTCCACACACTTGATCAGGGAAAGAGCGGAATATATCATCTCTATCCTTTTGTCAAATGCATGCGAATTTAAGCGCAAGCAGAGGAGGTCAAGTGAGATCCTTCCAAGTTCATCCCTTTCAGCTCCGTCAAGAGGTAGAGATAGACAATCCGAAAACAAGGCGAACAAATCAGTGAAGACGAGTTGCGACTCCTCTCCAGTAATAACTACCTCGATTGTACGAGGCGCATATGGAGCTGTCTGAGAACGGTAGATAGAGATAAATGAGCAAAGCTGGGCCTCAGACTTGAAGTATAACTGGGTGTATAATACTCGCTCTACGATAACGCGAAAAACGGAGCAAGTAGTCATGAGGACGGCAGGTGATACAAGGTTGCACAGCGAGATTTTGAGGATTTGGCAGAGAATCTCCGCTGGTAGCTGTCCATACCTGGTGGTGGCGAAGACGGTGATTCACCTATGAAGGTGTCGAAGGGGCCTTGTCATTCTGATGGCCACGGTACTTAACTGGTTGCTTGCCTCCTTCGGCATCCCACGATAGGTTTCTTTAATGATTCACCTGAAATCCTTCAAAAACAAGATGAAAAATTTCCTGACATAATTCCTCAACCATCCATGCATTGACATCGTAATACGATAGTGCAAGGGAAGACAAAGTGATCATAAGCAACACTAAACACCCTGGCTACAAAGGCCTTTCAAACGGTCAACCTGCCACAAGTCATGTGCTTTGCGCATTATGCCATATCCTCGAACTTCTTCGGCCCAAGTGTTGCTCTTATTGAGCGATGCTGGATATCGGCTTTCACCATCCTTCCCAGGCCAGTCAAAGTCAACGAGGGTCACTCTGCATTTTGACGAATCCTCAGACGCAAGAAAGAGAATATTTGGGTCCCGCAGATCTCCAAAGACAAGGCCGTTTGCATGGAGCAGAGATGCTGCTTCCTCGACCTTTTCCCCAACAACAGCAGGAATTGGCTTCTTGTCCCGCCGCAGCTGCCAAACGGAAGGCGCATCAACACGCTCCATAACAACCATGAATAATCCATCGACAATAAGCTCGCAACAGTATAGCTTCGGGGCAAGTTGAGCCTTGGCGAGCAAGCGATGTGCGTCAGCATTGTAACGTCCAGTAAATTTGACGATAACTTCCAGGCCGGATTCTTCTAAGGTGGCAATATACATGGCAGTATTCACCTTTCCCAATTCCAGGACAGTCGATGCGGGTTGGCCCGCTCGCGAAAGAAATTTGCGATACCTGACGAGAGGTAAAGATGTTCCGGCACCAACGGGGACCGGATTGGGGTATAGACATAACAATTTGGGTGGAAGCGAGACCTTGATTTCGTCGTAGTACGTCCTGAGCGAGTCGTTACATTGCCCAAGCACTTTGAAGACACGGGCCAAGCGAATTATGTTATCGGAGGCATGAAAACCAAAGGAGAGATCTAGTACGAGCAGCCTAGTCACATAAACCCGTCCAATGGAAACGGCCACGGCGATTTCAAGACGATTCGCTGTGGCGCCGATGAGAACAATTGGGAAGTTGCAGTACTCTCGGAAGGGCTTGCACTGGAATGGCCGTTAATCGAGGAATTCATACAGTGGAAGGTAAATCTAGCATCGAACCTCGCGAAAAGAAATCAATTTGGCGTAATCGACGGCCGCTTGAAGAACCGCATCCCCGGATAGACCTAAGGTGTTCTTGAGCTCCAAGATCAGCGTCGCAAACCCATTGTGCGACCAGCTTGCAGAAGGTCTGAAGTTGGTACGAGAGCCCCATTCGCCCTTGGTCCCAATCGCCGTATCCACCAAATCTTTGATTGCGCATTGACGCAAGGATTCATTGCTATGAAAACCGACAGCCTTGCCAAGGTATTCATGTGCATTGTCCACTTCTTGGGGAGTCACTGTAATCTGTTCGAGGTGCTCAAGATCGTTTTGCAGCTTGGCGAGGACGGGGTTGAAAATGACTGCAGGGACACCACCAGGCCGACCGATGTGGATGATTGGTTCGTCGGCGCCTAGTAGGGCAGCTATTTTTTCGGACCTGTGGACACAGTCCGAAGGAGCAGGTAGGGAAGCCCCTTGATCCATAGACTTGAAAAGGGCTAGGAAAGGGTTAGAAGTAGGTGAACAACTAGAACAACATCTAATGTGAACGCACCCTTCGCGACTTTCTGCTTGTAATGGTAGTCGGGATCTTCAAGCTGTTCCCGAACTACCAAAGAGTTTAAACAGACAGCATTAAACGAAAAAATATGACCATGCCTTCCGGAGTGGCAACGACGATATCCAACTTTTGGCTCGGTACAGAAGGGCCATCGGGAAAGTAGGTTGCAACCAGGTTTACTCCCCGGAGCTCTTTGTCGTCTGACTGTCGGCGAAGCCATTGAAGGACACGCATGATCAGGTCGTCTTCAGGATGCTGGGGAACATCCGTCTGTTGACGCATAAGTGAATGTTGCCACTTAGAGAATAAACCTACTTTGAACAAGTGGATATCAAACAGTTTCACGTCATATTCGTACGATTTCAGTTCTTCAAAGACGGCGCAACGTAGCTCATCGACGA
>Ga0247735_1001156_pt1 | contig 10374 bp, 11 predicted proteins | sample UWRJL178409R2_FD_180934 | JGI IMG/M metagenome (GOLD analysis project Ga0247735, IMG submission 180934) | Plant litter microbial communities from Arlington Agricultural Research Station in Wisconsin, United States - UWRJ-L178-409R-2 | ecosystem: Environmental > Terrestrial > Plant litter >...
TAGTATGGAAGGTGTTGGCGAGAAATGCTGGGCTTTTGTTGTTCCTAGTATGGAAGGTGTTGGCGAGAAATGCTGGGCTTTTATAAGTTGAAAAGTAAAGACATTTGTACAGGACGGTGGCCTGAGCAGGTTAATTCTTCGGCCTTATATCTTCTTAGCGCGCCTTTCAGCCCAGGCGGAGATCGAGACTTCCGTTGTTAATCCCTCCATGACTCGGCTCCTCAAGAAGGTTTCGAAAAAGGACCGAAGTATACTGCGGATAGGTTACCCGCAGCGCATAGACACTACAATCCCCCACGAATCTGGGGGTTGTAAGTAGAGCCTAGGAACCTTATCATTATTTCGTGTTTAGCATAGAGTCAATGAAATCCTCTTATCTTTTCCTCATGTCTTCACCTGCCTGTCGTCTTTTTACTAAATAGCCCCCAAATACACATTTCAACCGCAAGACCAAGACTCCGGCGTCTGCCGATTGTTCATCGTTTTCGCCTGCACATCATGGCTCCGTCGGCTGCAACTGTATTGGTATGTTTTAGCACGATTTTCATATACTAGGTACAGCACAGGCACTCACTCCGTAGCACGCTTGCGTCTCCGCCCCGCTGACGACATAAATGTGCTCCATAGGCCACATATTGGACACTTATTGCAATTGCATTCGTCATGATATCTGCCCGACTGTACTTGCGACTCGGGATCCACAAGGCTAGGCAGCTGCTTTTGAGTGACCTGCTGCTGGTTGCCGCGTGGTGTGCCGCCGTTGCGACGGCGAGCCTCGACATCGTCTTCTACAAAAAGAACGTACTGCGGCCGGATGTTAACTACACCTTGAGCAATTTTGAAGCTTCGCCTGCAGACTTTGAGTACATACTAAGAGTAAGCCGCACAGCTAGATCGGCAGCATTACGAGCGACCTGCCACCAATTACTGGCGTTCCCCCTTCTCTCTCTCCCAGATTCGAGCTCCTTGACTCTACTTCTGGCTAACAGGACCCCGGTCTTTCAGATGATCTGGGCCAGTGTTATACCCTTCTACGCCACCTTTTATCTTTGCAAGGCATCTCTCCTGGCTGTGTATATCCAGTTGATTCCCGTCTACATGGTCAAGCGGAGAATTGCGCTCTGGGTAACCATATGGTATTGTGTCGCTGCATTCATCGTTTCTATCTCTTTGCTATTTTTTCGTTGTTGGCCAGTACAAAGAAACTGGTGAGTGCACTCAACATTACCTTACACAAAACCGCGGATGACTCTACTTACACAGCGTGTGCTCAGGCAAATTACAAAACCGGAGGTTATGTGCAGTTCTGATGCAATCTACCTAATTTTCCACGTTGGTTGGGTGTTGCACTTTATCGGGAATGTTCTTAGTAAGTTTTACTCCTAGTGGTTATGAGTTGCAGGGTCTATTGCAAAATCGAAACTCTCCTTCACCCTCGAAGAATGTACAGGATCTGACACCTGCATCTGCTTTACTAGTCTTCACCCTTTTCTTTTCTGTGGTCCAGAATCTACAGATAACCAAGAGCACGAGGGTTAGCGTTTATGGCATTCTCTTACTCGGCGCTATCGATATCGGATTCTCTATAACCCGATTCCTGATAATCCAGCTGAGTAATGTGCATGAGTTCCGCTCCATTACGCTTATCGGTATGTCGTTTCCATTTTCATTTCCCATGTTGCAGAACATCGACCTTCGACATCGAACCGCCATCAACCTCTGTTCGTATCACCTCATCTACTGACCATAGCCCAACCCGACAGAACTGTGGTCAGCTCTAGACGCCAACGTGGGTCTCATCGTGACCTGCCTCCCTTACCTGCACCCCTATGTCCAACGCAACAAGAAGCCAATAAATTCTTACTCGAAAAGCCACAATACCTCCTCTAACAAAACGACCGCCAATCCCTTGCAAGATGATGATCTGTTTGAAGGAAAAAATGAAGACAGTCCTAGCGAAAGGATTGGTGTTGACAGGATTAGGGAAAGCTCCGAAGTAGGCGAGATTACGCTTTCACCAGACCTCCCAAGACTGGAATCCTGGAACGATGATAGTAGGAGCGATGTGGAGCTCGTTGAGTTTGACAGGAAATGAAACGTGCGGAATATATATATGAGTTGGTGCATGCAATCGCGTTGTGAAACTTACATCTGCCTCTATAAGATTTTCCCGCGCGTACATATCACCCTTCTCGCCTTGCTATGGCACCTGCCCTGCTTCACGTGTCCCAACTGTCTGGAACTCCTTTTGGATTTCATGGAGTATCCCTGGATTACAAAGTGCGGGCTGTTAGCGCTGAAATCTAGAGGATTGGACTGCATATGCACCACATATTCTCCGTAGGAACAGCAGTGGAGGGAACCGACAGACTAGGAGGACACAAAGCATTTAGCTGTCGCTCGCTGGTTGTAGGCATGAATGAAGTCGTGCTACATGTGGATTTGTCAACTCAGACTGCAACATTGGAAATACTTGCACTGTTTGATTTAGCTCTATGTCTTTATTACAAATATTAGCGATTTTGCAGCGTAGCTTTAGCAGAAAGGACCAATTATTCCTGCACAGTTGAAGCGAACTGGCCTTGGGATTATATGCTAGTTGATATTCTTTGATTAAAATATACTCAAAACACAAATTCGACATTTACGCCTCTGCTATGCAAGGCCTAATTAGCCGAGGGCGACTTGCAGTCGAGAGAACACCGTATCTGCAGGTACACTAAGGCGATTGGTAGCACTTTCTACGGACCGATCAAACCGATAGTAAGAAGAGCGAGTCAAGATGGAAAGACGTAATCGCTTCTGCAGCGTGAAGCTGTCTTTCGATGAGTACTAAATTCGTATTGAGACGCCAGCCGAGCTTTGCGTATAGGTGGAAGAACTTCGCTCAGCAAGTTGAGTCCGGGGAAGAGGTTGGCGCCATCCTCATTGTGGGGTCAAGGTCATCCCGCGTGATCTAAGGAAGGAAGTCGGGAACCATTTTGTAGCTTCTAGAAGACGTCTGCGTTCCCGCTCTAGGGGAGACCAGGTCCGGCGGCCCATGAGCCGGGCGAAAGGCGCCCGTTCTGTCAGCGTGACATTTTGGGTGATGAGCAGCTTACTTTAGTAGTTGCGTGCTTGTAAAGAAAGCAACAATGATGGAGTTTAGAGAGAGGCTGCGCTCTATCACCGTTGTAGCAGAGATACGGTCTTTGAAGTGCGAGTGCGAGGAGGTCGCTGATCAATGAACAACTCCATCGAGAGCTGCGGAAATGGCGGCTCGCGAACGGGTCGTAAAAGTGACATCGCAAGCTCGGGCCGCTCCATATCGTTCGTCCATTGTTTGGTTCACCCGTTTCACACGCCGCCAAGCAGATGAGCCACTGGCGATGCAAAAATACCATCAGGACTAGGCATCTAGCTCAGCTGTGAGCCTCTGAAACCTGACAATTAGCCAGCAGACAGATCAATGGCTGCGCGCTCAAAACTGGCCATGCGCCTGAATGCTGCATTCTTTGCCCAGCACATCATGTCTTCACACTTCGTCGCATTAATGCATTGCCAACATTAATGACAAGGAGATATAAAGACAGCAATCTGCGCTTCCCAGGCTTCAATTTCCAGCCAGAATCACGGACCCCAATTGTAGATCCCCCGCTCATCGCATAACCCAATAAGCACCGACCATTTCACGGGAAAGCGTCCCTCCTGGCCGCAGCAGCTCTCTAACCTTGCAACTTGGCAACCTTCGTCTTCCCATCAGCACGCTGAGCCCTGTCTATTCCCTGACTGTTCCTGGAGCTCCAACGTGGCCAAGAGAAACGCCTCCGGATCACAGGACTACGTGCCCGGTAATACTTCACGTAGTGTTCTTTATATACCTTGCTTGCCGCCGTGTCCCTGACTATTTGATCAGCGGCCTTCACCTTTCTCTCAACGGCAGTCCAACATCTACTTGTTCAATACTCAGCATCAATGGCCATTTCAACCCTTTTGCTCGCCGCATTGGCGAGCTCGGTCTCGTGTACCAAGCTTTACGTGACATCGTATGTAAACTTGATTGAGGAATCCATGACCACAATATACTTACAAATATCGCAGGTACGCTGCAGGAACAAGTACGCTCGGCGACGTGTCCACACTTGATCTTAACCCGGGGCTTGGCCAGGGCGCGCTCACCGTCAAATCAGTCAACAGAGAGTGTGGTAGTGCGCCCACATGGCTTGACACGACCTTCAAGGATTCGAACAATATACTTTACTGTGTCGATGAAGGCTGGCAAACACCCAATGCGTCAATCAACACCCTCAAGATTGCAGCCGATGGTTCCCTAAAGTCGGTCGCAAAAATCGACACTATCCAGGGCCCCGTCTCTACCCAGTTCTACAACAAGAACAAGGCCCTCGCACTTGCCCACTATGGAGGATCGGCTATATCCACATACACCCTGTCTTCGGACAAGACCACCTTCACGAAGCTCCAGAACTTCACCTTCGTCGCCAAGGGCCCTCTCCCACAACAGGAAGCTTCCCACGTCCACGAGGCCATCATCGACCCTACTGGCCAGTACTTGCTCTTCCCCGATCTCGGTGCTGATGTTGTTCGCGTGTACTGCGCCGACCCCAAGACTTCGCTGCTCACTGTAAAGGAATCTCTGCAATCACCTCTGGGTTCCGGTCCCCGCCACGCTGCGTTCTGGACTTCAAAAGACAACACCTACCTCTACGTGCTCCACGAGCTTGCCAACATAATCATTGCCTACAAAGTCGAATATCTCAAGGCTGGCGGACTAGGCTTCACCAAGATTAACCAGTATAGCAGCTACGGTAACCAGGTCGCGCCTGTTGGATCCAGGGGTGCTGAGATCACCGTGTCCCCGGATTCCCGCTTCATCGTTGCCTCGAACCGTAACGGTACCCTATTCCAGATTGCCAACCCAGATCCCAAGAACAGCACCAAGATCGGTTCGGATGCGCTTGCGACCTTTGCACCCCAGAAGGATGGCTCGCTTTCTTTCGTGCAGCTTGCTCCCAGCGGTGGCTCGTTCCCCCGTCACTTCCAGTTCAACAAGGTATGTGATCTTTAACAGTCTTCAATTTTGGGATAGCAGATCTAATTAAATTTACAGGACGGATCCTTCATCGCCGTTGGCAACCAGAACACATTCACTGTTGATGTGTTCACCCGCAACATCAAGACCGGAAAGCTCGGTGACAGGGTCGCTTCAGCCTTGATCAACGCACAAGTCAACAACATTGTCTGGGATGAGCGGAAGTGAGGTCTCGGAATGTAGTAGCGCGTGTGATTTATACTCTTCTGTGAACCAGCATTTGAAAAATATGGGTGTTGATAAATAAGAACAATGTAGAGAATTTGAGATCAAGCATTAGCGAGGTCCTGATACATACAGCGATATCCACATGCGGTTTCCCCCAAGCTTGGTGCTTATAGGATTGCAATTGATTCATCTTCTCCACCCTTCCTGTTCTACAGCCCAATTCACTGCGTCCCAAACATCATTCACCAACTTCCTCGGCATATGCTTTGGTGTTGTTCCTTTCACATGCACACCCGTCTCCAACAAAATGCTCGCCCAATCCGTGCCATGCTCACTCTTATAATTATTTCCGCCTAGGATGTCACTCTCAGGATTGTCGCCCACCATGTAGACTCTCTTCAACGCCCCCAATGTCCCATCGCCACTAAGCTTCCCAAGCAAACGGTTCCGATATGCAATCAACCGTTTTTCCGCAAAAACATAAGTGGGTCGATGCGGTTTCCCCATCACTGTCTTTTGTAACTCCACTCCATTCTTCTCGCCACCAGTCAGCGCTGTCCATACGCCTTCAAGCGCTTCACGGAAACCGCCCTGGCCAAGCCGAGGGAGGTGGTATTTTGCTGCCCACAATAGATCGGGGTTAGAGAAGTACAACGGTGGCTGCCCGTCTTGTTGGTAGCCTTTGTTTGGTAGTGTGGTATCTCCGTTCTTCTCTGAATAGGTGCCCATAATCCCCTGCTTCGACAATATCACATCTAACATGATCTGTGTATCCAACCCCCAATCCCTCGGATCATTATACACAAACACGGCATCGATCTTCAAGGATTCCGTTGGAGATGTGGGATCAATAGGCCTCGGTAGCGGTCTTGAGAACCCCTTATAATACGATAGCAACTGTTGGCTAAAAGGCCACACCTCCGGATATGCAGTCAAAATATCCCCGGGCGTCACCACACTCTTGAAGCCATACTTCTCCGCCACAACTCTGCACCGATCCTCGACGCCTCCAACCACCATAACTGTCCTTTTTTTGTATTCATCCATATCCGCGAACGGGGTATGCGATTGCACAAACATGCTGGTAGATATAGGGATATCAAGTTTGGAAGAGAGCTCTGCGACGCGTTCGGACTCGTGTTTGCCGCCGCCGTTGGTAAGGAGGATGAATGGGATCGATTGGGATTGGAGGTACGAGAGAGCTTTATGGGCGCGGGGAAGGGGGTCGGAGGAGCGGAGGAGGACGCCATCGATGCTGAAGTTTGTCAATAAATTATTTTTACAAAAGGTGATCTTGTGAGGAGTGGTATGCTTTACCTACTCAAAAGCGAAGGCGAACTCGGGGATGCGTTTTGGAGGGGCAGCGTTGGATTGGAGAGAGCGGCGCGGCTGTCTCTGGTGGTTTGTGCATGTGAGGAAGGATTGAGATGCTTGCGAAAGACGGATTCTCGATGCTAACCTGAGCATGTTCGCCCTGGGTACCTGTATTGCCATTGTGGGTGGGGGGAGGTGTTGAGAATGTCGGTGGTCCGCAGATGGCGGGATGTGAGTGGTCGTAGCTTTAGTGTGTCAAGCTACGGCGTACCATTTGAGCCAAAGACGTACATGGGCGCCCCGCAATGCTGGAAGTCACCGACTCAAATCTGACATCGAGTCAAGAAGATCAATATTTCCAGCGCTGAGCTTTACATCTTCCATAAGGAACATAGACTGTATGTACGCTGTCTTCTTTCTCTACCTGCTATTGTGTCACCTGTGTTAACGAATAAACGCAGCGGATAGCTGCCTACTCAGCCACGGCTTGCGGTGAATTTACAATTGAGAGAGCAACACCGCAGCAGAAAGGGTCTCAACTAGTCTAAACACCCGTAGTGCTTGTCGATATGACAGAGCCGACTCGCTCTAACAGTTCTGAGGATGGTAACGGCAGTTCTATCTCACCCCAGCCTGCAGCTACTACAGACATCCTTGGCCGTGCACCTATCAAGAGAGCGAGACCTCAACTCAGCTGCACACCGTGTCGCCAGGGAAAGCTGAAGTGTAACCGAGAGCACCCCATCTGTGATCAATGTGCCAAGAGATCTCGCCATGAAGCTTGTCACTACGTTCCTGCACCTACTCGCAACAAGCAGACACAGAACATGCGCGGCAGAATCAAGAATCTTGAAAGTCTAGTCGTCAACTTGATCAATCAGAAATCACAGGAACAAGAGCAAGAGTCAGCCTCGAAGATCGGAGAAAGCGGTGGAGCTATGCCAGAGTCACAGAACGAACCCAACCCTGAATCCCTTGGTCAACTCCGAATCAGTAATGCAGGTACCGAGACGAATTATGTCGGAGCCGGGCATTGGTCCTCGCTGTTGAAAGAGATTGAAGAAGTAAAGGACAGTCTTGAAGAAGACGATGGTATCGAGGAATCGCAGGAGGAGCTTTGGGACAACTGTGAAGCTCGTTCCACCGTTACCTTTGGCATGCCCAGGCCGATCACAAAAGCACAACTTATACAAGCACTACCACCTAAGGAAGAGGTCGATAGAATTATGCCACTATGGTTTAATTCCGCCGATCCATTATTATACATCATTCATGGTCCCACGTTCCAAGAAGAGTATAAACAATTCTGGATAGACCCTTCTTCAACTTCGGTGATGTGGATAGCCCTCTTGTATAGCGCAATGGCTCTCGGCATTATATTGGGCCCACGGAACCCCGGCCTGCACGCATATGCAGGAGCGTATGAGGGTTCGTCGGGGTCAACATTTGACGACAAGAATGATCACCTATCCCCTGGCTCTGTTAATAACTTCCAACAGCTCGCCTCGTCTGCTCTAGTATTGGCGGATATAGCAAAGTGCCAACCTTACACATTGGAGGCGTTGATGATTTACGGTGAATGCGAGTTCCTTCGAAGAGACGATCGCCATTCGAAGATTTGGTTGATGAATGGCGTTGTTCTTAGAGTTGCAATGCGGATGGGGTATCATAGAGATCCTAGTACATTCAAGGGGATGTCACCTTTCCATGGTGAGATGCGCCGACGTGTATGGCACGTCTTAAATATGGTATTTGCTTTCCTTCTCTCTACAGTCATCACACTCTAGATCCGGTTTACTAACATCATCCGAGATGGACACCTTGATATCATTTGCCATTGGACTTCCAACTCTCATTCGCAGGGTTGAAAGCGATGTGCGTGCCCCTCGCAACTTCTACGACTACGACATCTCACCAGCCATGACTGAGTTGCCCAAAGACCGACCGCTCAGCGAAATAACGCCAGGTCTTTACACTATCTCCAAATCAAGAATCTGTGTTATATTTGCCGAAGCTGCGGAACTGTCTCAGAAAGTTGTCCCGCCAAAACACTCTGTCATTATGGCACTGGACAAACGCTTACAGGAGGTACACGAACTAATTCCGGAGGGCATGCGAGTTCGCCCCATGGAAGACTGCATCACAGATCCTCCAACCCTGGTCATGGCTAGATTCAATATCAAGCTTCTCTATCTTAAGACTCGGGTTGTACTGCATCGAAACTACATGACAGCTGGTCAGGTCGATCACAGGTTTTGCGACTCGCGGATGATCTGTGTTGAGGCTGCATTGGAGATATTGAACTATCAGAAGATTATTTTCCATGCATGTGAGCCAGGAGGTCAGCTACACAAGGTTTGGTGGTACATGTCGTCTCTGCAAACATACGACTATCTACTCGCGGCCATGATTCTTTGTCTTGAGCTCAACCATCTTCGAGTGGGAGGCGAGACAACACCAAGAGTGGCCGAACTTCTAGGAGTAATTGAAGCTACTCACGACATCTGGTCAAATCATCCAAACAGGTTCAGAGAGTCGGTTAAGGGGGCGGAGATACTCGGGACCATGCTAAAAAAGTGCTCTGGACCTGATGGGCCATATGCTAACTTACTGAACCCAACACCCCCTAGGTTCTCAAAGAGTACGTCTCGCCAGTATCACTAAGACTCCCCCATGCTGACTTCATGACAGCCAATGTGCTCCCAAATCCAAACAGCCTGACCCCAGAATCAATACCTGAGGAATTTCCCCCTCCAATTTGGGGCGCGTGGCCTACAGTCGATGTACCGTCACTTGAAATGCCTGATATTCCATCAGAAATTGATTGGACTCTTTGGGACTCTACAATGCAAGGACAAACAAATATGATTCCCCAGCAAATTTGGTCTTCGAACAATGCGTTGGAATCTTGGATAGGTGTACCTCCAGATCAAACGCCCGAGAATGGCTTTCATGACTTCCAGGATCCACTCAATCTTTACAGTTCCACATTCTACATCCCGCCTCCCAGTTAGATGGGTTGAGATGGAGCGGGCCATCATGAGGTGAACTCTGTTTTTGTTCACCGAGCGTGGAAGCTGTCGATAGTCTGAGGGAACACGATCTAGTCAAGCCACAACTCACGAAATTATATTGGCCTGCGGTCCCTAGCTTTATGTCAATTTCAATACCTCTGTATGAAAGTAAAGGAGTCTCTCAGCAAATGGATCCCCATAGATGGTGTGCACCGATTGGTAGCTGTCGGCGTCCTAACCAAATCCTGTGGAGGATGGATAGTCATCAACTCTAGGCGTTTCCTTCACCGTGCGGCACTGGATTTAGACTAATTGGGCGTTATTGAGAGGGGTAGGGGAAGTCATATTCTTTGAGATCGCAGCCAGCGTGCTGCAGTTTTCCCCAAATGCGCCATTTCTAGAGGCGGCTGGACATGATCCTCATCGAAAGGTCTTCCAAAAGTTCTAGAGAACAAAAGCAAGCCTTTCCATGAAACTATGTAATCACGTTTCTACTACAACTGGACCGCCATTGATATCCGCTTAGAAGCTTCGAAGACTTTCGACAACCAGGGTCTGATCACCCGGCTAAAGGAGGAGGAAATTTAATGGCAAGCAATATAGCGCCTCAATGGCAATCCTTTGCCTTACTAGTGCGAGGCAGTATCCAATGTGATGGTTGAATCGGCGAGAGGAGTAGTGTGGTGCTGAGAACAATATTAAACACAACAATAGTAAGGGCGCTTGTTGAACCTTGCCACACAAGCGACGAGCACCAAAATGTACCGGACATACAAGCAAACCACACAT
>Ga0247735_1001157_pt1 | contig 10373 bp, 9 predicted proteins | sample UWRJL178409R2_FD_180934 | JGI IMG/M metagenome (GOLD analysis project Ga0247735, IMG submission 180934) | Plant litter microbial communities from Arlington Agricultural Research Station in Wisconsin, United States - UWRJ-L178-409R-2 | ecosystem: Environmental > Terrestrial > Plant litter >...
TACCCGGCTGCCCGCTCTCCGCCGCCCGGCGCAGGTTGTGCACGGCCCGCGGATGCTGGTCGGGTTCCGCAGCCGCGCTGAGGCGGTCCCGGATGCGCCCCCGTGCGGCTTTGGCAAGCGCGCGCGTTGCCGACGTGGTGCGGCCGACAACCGCGCCGACGCTGCTGAAAGGCATCCCGAAAACGTCGTGGAGCACAAAGGCGACCCGTTCGGATGGGCCGAGGGATTCGAGGGTGACCAGCAGTCCCATGGTCACTGATTCGTCGAGTGAGAGTTGATCGGATGCTCGACCGCCCACCGGGGTCGCAGGGAGCAGGGTTCCCGGGACCGGTTCGGGCAGCCACTGCCCTGGATACTCGCCGCGCGGTGCCGGTGGGGCGGCCAGCCGCGCCAGGCACAGGCGCCCGGCGGTGTTTGCCAGCCAGGTGCGGGGGTCGGTGATCAGTGCGCGCTCTGCTTCCGGCAGGCAGTACCAGCGCGCATACGTCTGGCGGACCACCTCTTCGGCCTCCGCCGTCGAACCGAACATCCGGTAGGCGAGGGTGAACAGGTGGCGGCGTTCCTCGGCGATGTCTTCGGCGGATGGCTCGTCGCTGTGGGTAGTCACCGGGGTGTCGAGGCTGCCATGGGGCGCAGCTTCGCGGGATTCATCATCCAGAGCAATTGGTCGATGCCCGACTCGGAGGTGGTGACGCCGAGGATGGTGAACGGCACACCGTCCCGGGACAGTTCGACCGAGGGGCGACCGTTCGCTTCGACCCAGGCCAGGTCAACACCGGTCCAGAAGTGCGAGGAGAACGCTGCGACGAATTTGGCGACCCGGCTTCGGCCGAGGATCGGGATGCGGGCGGCAAGTTTCACTCCACCGCCGTCGGAGTAGCTGACAACGTCGGCGGCGAAAAGTTTCTCGAGCTCAACAACATCGCCGGACTGGGCAGCGGTGAGGAAGGCACTGAGCAGCCGGCGGTGCTCGGCCGCCGGGGCGGGTTTGCGGCGTTCGGCCGCCAGGTGTTTGCGGGCGCGGCTGACCAGCTTGCGGGTCGCCTGCTCACTCGACTGCACAATGTCGGCGATCAGCGGGTACGGGTAGTCGAACGCTTCCCGCAGCACGTACGCCGCGCGTTCGGCCGGGGTCAGCTTCTCGAGCAACAGCAGGACCGCATATTCGAGGGCTTCCCCGCGCTCGGCGCCCAGTTCGGGATTCGCACTGGTGTCGATCGGGTCCGGCAGCCACGGCCCGATGTAGGTTTCGTGCCTGGCGTGCGCGGACTGGGCGAGGTTCATCGACAACCGGGTGGTGATGGTAGCCAAAAAGGCCGGCGCGTTGTCAACCACGGTATGGTCGGTGCCCTGCCAGCGCAGCCAGGTCTCCTGCACGATGTCTTCCGCCTCGGCAACGCTGCCGAGCATCCGGTAGGCGATGCCGAACAGGCGCGGCCGCACCGCGCTGAAGGCCTCGAGTGCCTCGTTTGTTCCCTGCCGCATCGATTGCTCGTGCACGTGTCCGCCTGTTCCACAAATGCTTGCTGTGCCCACCGGGTCGGGCTGCCCCGGTTCGGGGCAGAAGGGCAATCATGAGCTAAGACCGGGCACCCTCTGGGTTTGTGACCACATTCCCAAAACTTCTTTCGCCGCGAGGCCATCTTGGTCGAGATTTCTTCATCCGGGAAGATGCGGCTTGACCTATAGCGCGCTAGAGGTACGAGGATGAGGGCATGAGCCGACTTCTCCTCCCCGCCATCACCGGCGACATTCCCGCAGACGGCCTGTCGATTGGGCAGGCCGCCGCGGTCACCGGGGTGGGGATCCAGACGCTGCGGTACTACGAGCGGGAAGGCCTGATGCTCGACCCCACCCCTCGCGATGCCGGCAATCGGCGCCGCTACACACACCACGACCTCGCCTGGATCGCCGGGCTGGTGATGCTGCGGGAGACCGGGATGCCCATCGCCGAGATGCGGGTGATCGCCGACCTCAGCAGACGGGCGAACACCGAGGACAAGCGACTGGCTTTTTTCGAGAAGCACCGGGCCACGGTGATCGCGCAGTTGGATAAAACCACGCGGCACCTCGCCGCCATCGACAAAAAGATCGCCGACTATCGCAGGATTGCGGCGCAGGAGGACCACCGATGAGAACAACCACCCTGGGTGACGGACTGGCCGTCTCGGCCATCGGCCTTGGCGCAATGGGGATGAGCGCCTTTTATGGAGCATCCGACGAGCGTGAGTCGATAGCGACCCTGCAGCACGCACTCGACATCGGCGTCACCTTTATCGACACCGCGGAGGCCTACGGCCCCTTCGAGAACGAGAAGTTGATCGCCCGGGCGCTCGGCAGCCGGCGAGGCGAGGTGACGCTGGCAACGAAGGCCTCGGCGGAGACCGACGACGACGGCACCGTGCACGGCCGTAACGGCTCCCCCGCGTATATCCGCCGGGCGGCCGAGCGGTCGCTGAAGCACCTCGGCACCGAGGTGATCGACCTGTACTACCTGCACCGGGTCGACCCGAACGTGCCCATCGAAGAGTCGGTAGGCGCGATGGCCGAACTGGTGACAGCGGGCAAGGTGCGTCACATCGGGTTGTCGGAGGCATCGGTGGAGACAATCCGCCGGGCGCACGCGGTTCACCCGTTGACCGCGGTGCAATCCGAGTTCTCGCTGTTCTCGCGGGACGTGCTCAACAATGGCGAGAAGGCAGTGATGGATGAGCTCGGCATCGGGTTTGTCGCGTTCTCGCCGCTCGGCCGCGGCACCCTGACCAGTGGTGTCCGCAGGCTGGAGGACCTTGCCCCCGAGGATGCTCGCCGCGGACTGCCGCGCTTCCAGCCGGAGGCCTTCGCCCGGAATCGGATGCTGGTGGAGCGGGTCGAGGACATTGCCGCGAGTCGCGGTGCGACCGTAGCCCAGGTCGCCCTGGCCTGGCTGCTTGCGCAGGGGGTGGTACCCATCCCCGGCACCCGACGTCGATCGAGGCTGGACGAGAACGCCGCCGCCGTCGAGGTTGTGCTTGGCCCACTGGAGCTGGCGGAGCTCGCCGCGGCCCTGCCCGTCGAGGACATCTCCGGGCACCGCGACTACGCACCGGTCGCGGCCGGCACCGACCGGTAGCCGGCCGGCGCACGATCGGGAGGTCATTCTTCGGTCGCCAGGCGGGCCCTCCGACAAGAAAGTGGCGGGATGCTGCCGGGCACACACACAGCCCCGATCCTCCCGGTTTCCCGGGCGGATCGGGGCTGTGATATGCGAGGAGGTTACAGCGTTGCCGCCGAGGGGTCCCAGCTCTCGGGAAGCGGCGCGGGCTTCTCGACGGTCGAGCTGACGGTGACGGTGTCACCGGATTCTGCAGCATCCGAAATGGCGAGCAGCACGTCGAGCACGTGGGCGGCCACCGCACCGGTGGCACGCTCGGTGTCGCCGCCACGGATGGCGCGGGCGAGGTCGAGAACCCCGGAACCGCGACCGAAGAACGAACCGGTCGCCTTCAGGGTTGTCGGCTTTTCGCTGCCGAAGGTCCACAGCGTGGAGTCACCGTCGAACATGTTCGGGTCGGGAAGCACAATGGTGCCCTCGGTGCCGCTGATCTCGACAAAACCCATCCGCGGGAGGGCGTTCTGGAAGCTGAACGTCGACTGCGCAGACTGGCCGCCCTCGAAGCTGATCACGGCGGCGTGGTGTGTGGGCACCCCGACCGGGAATTTCTCGCCGGTACGCGGGCCGCTCGCGATGGTGCGCTCGAGGTGCGACTTCGAGGAGACCGCGGCGACGCGGGATGCCGCACCGAACGCGTGCACCAGGGTGGTGATGTAGTACGGCCCCATATCGAACAGGGGTCCAGCACCGAACGCGTAGAGGAAGTCGGGGTTCGGGTGCCAGGCCTCCGGGCCGGGAACGTGGAACATGGTGGTCGCCGTCAGCGGCTCACCGATGTCACCACGGGCGATGGCGCGCAGGGCGGACTGGATGCCGCCGCCAAGCACGGTGTCCGGAGCGCAGGCCACTCGAAGGCCGGCGGCAGCAGCCGTCGACAGTAGGGTCGCACCGGACTCGTGGTCGAGCGCGATCGGCTTCTCGCTCCAGACGTGTTTGCCGGCGGCAATGATCTGGTGGCCAACCTCGGTGTGCGCGGCGGGGATGGTCAGGTTCAGCACGATTTCGATGTCGTCGCGGCCGAGGAGTTCGGCGACGGTTCCGAAACCGGCAACCCCGTACGCGGTGGCCTGGGCTTCTGCCCTGGCCAGGTCGAGGTCGGCGATGAAGCGCACCTCGACATCTTTGAACTTCGTCAGGTTGTCGAGGTACTGCGTGCTGATGACACCGGCACCGATGATGCCGACGCCGACAATTCCGGTGCGGCTCATTTGTCGTTCTCCTTCAGCCAGGCGAAGGACTGCGCAACGCCGTCGAACACGTCACCGGTATAGCCGTCGAACTCCACAACGCGGAGGGCGTGCGGGGCCGCGGCGAGGATCGACACTACGTCGACGTCACCCTGGCCGGCCGGAAGCTGGCTCTCGAACGCGTTGGCGAGGGCCTCCGGCACCTTCAGCGCACTCTCGCTGCTGGGCAGCACCGCGGCGATGTCGCCGGCGATGGGGCCGTCCTTGATGTGCAGGAACTGCACGCGCGAGCCGAGGCGGGTGAGCAGCTCAGCCGCGTTGGTGCCGCCCACGGTCGCCCAGTAGGTGTCGAGCTCGAGGACAACCTCGGGGGAAAGGCGGTCGAGGAAGAGGTCGTAGACGGTGGTGCCGTCGATCTTGTTCGCAAACTCCCACTGGTGGTTGTGGTAGCCGAACTTGATGCCGGATTCCGCGGCGATGACCTGCAGGGTGTTGACGCGGTCGGCGATCCACTCGACGTCGTCGAGGGTCTGCCACCGGTCGGTCGGGATGAAGGGGTCGATGACGGTGCCGATACCCAGCTGTGCCGCTGCGGCGAACGCGCGGGCGGGGTCTTCCGAGTCGATGACCGGGGCATGGCCGGAGGGAGCGGTGACTCCGGATGCTGCGAAGGCACGCTCGAACTCGTCGGCGCGCTCCACAAATGCGTAGGGCTCCACCTTGGTGAATCCGATTTCGGCGATGCGGGCGACGGCACCCTGAAGGTCCTCAGCAATCGCATCACGAACCGTGTACAACTGCACGGATGGGGAGGTGGCCATGTGTTAACTCCTTTGTCGGTTGAGGCGTCGCGAGCCGCTTCCAGGAAGCGTGCCCAACGACCACGTGGGTACTCCCACCCGTGGGCGGGGACATCACGTCCGTCCGATAGTACTACCTACCGTTGGTAGGTTTTAAGGAATCTGGCCCGATCCCCAGCATCCGTATGAGATCGCAGACTGGTGGTTCGCGCTGGCGCGACATCACAACCACCGCCCGTGCAGGCGCGGGGCACTGCGGGGACGGTGGACGGATGGTGCGGTATTACGCTGCGCAGTCCTGGCAGACGGGCATCTTCGACGTCGGGTCGTCGAAGCGTGCGCGGTGCAGCACGAGGAAACATTCGACGCAGGTGAGCTCGTCTTCCTGGGGCGGAAGGACAACAACATTCAGGTCAGCATCGCTGAAGCTCTGGAGGTCGAATTCCATTCCGGCGAGGTTGTCAGCGTCGACATCGACGGAGCCGCTCGGCTTCTCGGACGACCGCCCCTGAAGCGCGGTGATCGACTCCGGCTCGGTGTCGTTGTTGCGAGGTGCGTCGTAGTCGTTGGCCACGGTAATCCAGTCCTGTCGTCGCCATCGAAGTCGATGGCAGCACATAGCATCGCATTGATTTGCTCCAGAACCAAAAGGGTTTGACCCCATTGCGCCCACAGCGAGAAAAACTTTTCTGCCCGCACCTTATATAAGGTGCCAATTACCGCGTTTCCGGCACTTCCCAGCCCGGCTGAGCCAGCGAAATCCACATCAAAGTACCAGCTCAGATCGGGTTACCGGGAGAAACAATCCCGGCCGGCTCTTGCAGGTTTTTTCGTTTGGCGCGCTGCGCTCCAATGGCCCGCGACCGCACGGGGACAAAACGAAATACTTCCTCCCGTTACGCCGCGGTCAGGCACGGGGATCGGTGCGACCGTATCCCTCGGCGAGCGCGAGGGCACCGAGCGCCTCAAGCCCCTGGGTGAGGGCGCGCAGGTCGGCGATGGCGAGTTTCTCCAGTGTCGCGCCGCGCAGCTGGTTACTGCTGGCCATCAGGTCGCGCAGCACCGCGGTGCCCTCGTCGGTCGCGACCAGGTTGAAGGCCCGGTGGTCTGCGGGATTCTCCTCGCGGGTCACCATCCCGTTTTCCGCCAACCGGTCGATGATCCCGGACACCGTGGCAAGGGACACCCCGAGGATTGTGGCGAGGCGCTGGGCAGTCACGCTTCCGCCCCCGGCGACGATGATGCCGAGCACCTTGAGTTGACGGATGGTCAGCGGCACCGCCAGCAGGCTGGTGACCGCGGCGTTCAGCCGCACATCGTCGACCTGCGCCTCGAACAGGTCGATCCGACGGATCAGGTCTTCCCGTTCGGCGGCGAGGGACTCCTCGGCCGGGGATGCTGCGGGGGAAGGGTTCACGGCGGGTTCGTCCGATCTGGGAAAACACTGAACGGGATTTCGCGATACTTAGCGTCAGGCTAAGGTTAGCGCGCAGCTAACTTTCTGATCCTACTGCGCTTATCTTCCCGGGGGGACCTTCGTGTCTGGACTTGCTCGACTCAGTTTGGCCAACCGTGCCGTGGTGGCACTCGTCGCCCTACTCATCGCGGGCGTTGGCCTGTTCTCGATGCTGTCCCTCAAACAGGAGCTCATCCCCTCGATCAGCATCCCGATCACCTCGGTCATCACCGCGGCACCCGGCGCTGACCCCGAAGTTGTCGACGAGCAGATCGGCGAACCACTCTCGGTCGCCCTGAAAAACGTCACCGGCGTCGAGTCGGTCACCTCGACCTCCTCGAGTTCCATCTCCTCGATCACCGTCTCCAGCGAGTTCGGCCTCGACCAGGCCACCCTGAAAGCAGACATCCAGGCCGCCGTCGACTCGGCCAGCGCCCAGCTGCCCACCGACGCCGACCCACAAATCGTTGCCGGCAGCCTCGCCGACCTGCCCGTCATCTCACTGACCGCCTCCTCAGACGCCGACATCAACGAGCTCGGCAGCCGCCTCAGCGCCGGCACGGTCAGCGCCCTCGAGGCGATCGAGGGGGTACGCGAAGTCACCCTCAGCGGTGTCAGTGTGCAGAACCTCACCATCACCCCGGATGCCGCCTTGATGGCCGCCGCCGGCCTCAGCGTGCAGGACGTCTCCACCGCACTCGACGCCAACGGCATCACCCTCCCCGTCGGCAGCATCACCGAATCCGGCGTCTCCGTGCCCGTCCAGGGCGGCACCCCGGTGGCCAGCATCGCCGACCTGCAGGGCCTCCCGCTGGCCAGCGCCACCTCCCCGGGCAGCACCGTCACCCTCGGCGAGGTCGCCGCGGTCGAAATCCTTACCGAGGCGCCCACCGCCATCACCCGCACCAACGGCCAGCCGAGCCTGTCGCTGTCGATCACCGCGCTGCCCGACGCCGACCTCGTCGCGATCTCGCACGCCGTCACCGAAATGATCCCGGAGCTCGAACAGCAGCTCGGCGAGGGTGCGACCCTGACGGTCGTTTTCGACCAGGCGCCGTTCATCGAGGAATCCATCGAGCACCTCGCCATCGAGGGGCTCCTCGGCCTCGTCTTCGCGGTCATCATCATCCTTGTGTTCCTCTTCTCGGTGCGCTCCACCCTCGTCACCGCCGTCTCCATCCCACTGTCGGTGCTTGTCACCTTTATCGGCCTGAACCTTGGCGGGTTCTCGCTGAACATGCTCACCCTCGGGGCGCTGACCATCGCCATCGGGCGGGTGGTGGATGACTCGATCGTGGTGATCGAGAACATCAAACGGCACCTGAGCTACGGCAAAAACAAAAAAGAGGCGATCCTCACCGGGGTGCGCGAGGTCGCCGGTGCCATCACCGCCTCCACCCTCACCACGATCATGGTGTTCCTGCCCATCGCCCTTGTCGGCGGCGTGGTTGGCGAACTCTTCCGCCCCTTCGCGGTGACCGTTGCCATCGCCATGGCTTCCTCGCTGCTTGTCGCGCTGACCATCGTGCCCGTGATGGCGTTCTGGTTCCTGCGCGGGCCGAAGGGTGACGTCGACGTCGAACTCGTCCAGGCAGAAGCCGAGGGCAAGGAGCAGCGCGGCCTCCTGCAGCGCGCCTACCTTCCGATCCTCCGCGGCACCCAGAAGCGCCCCGTCGTCACCGTGGTCGCCTCGGTGCTGCTGCTTGCCCTGACCGCCGCCGTTGTCCCGCTGCTTAAGGTCGACTTCCTCGGCGCCAGCGGCCAGAACACGCTCAGCGTCACCCAGTCCTTCCCGGCGGGCACCGAGCTCGACACCATCAGCACCAGCGCGGAGAAAACCGAGCGCGTTATCATCAACACCCCCGGGGTGCAGACGGTGCAGCTGACCGCGGGCTCCGGCGGGGGCGGACTCTCCGCCTTCCTCGGTGGGGGCGGCGGAGACGCCAGCTTCCAGATCACCACCGATGCGGATGCTGACCAGGCCGCGCTGCAGGACGACCTGACCGCCCGCCTCGCCCAGCTCGATGCCGCAGACGACGTGACCGTCGGCGCCGCAGCATCCGGATTCGGCGACTCGACCGTGGACGTGGTTATCACCTCCACCAACGATGAGGCAGCACTCGCGGATGCCACAACCCAGGTCACCGAGGCCCTCGCGGGCACCCCGATGGCCGACGGCATCACCAGCGACCGCACCGCCGACCAACCGACCGTGCAGATCACGGTCGACCGCGTCAAGGCGCTGCAGGCCGGCCTCACCGAACTGCAGCTGACCGGGATCGTCGCGGCAACGCTCAGCCCCTCGAGTGTGGGCAGCATCCGCATCGACGGCAGCGACCTCGACATTTTTGTGAACACGGGAGAGGCACCGCAGAGCCTTGACGACCTGCGCGCCCTGCAGCTGCCGACCCTCACCGGCATCGTCGCCCTCAGCGACCTCGCCTCGGTCGACGAGGTCAGTGTGCCGACCACCATCACCCGGGACGGCGGCGACCTGACGGCGACCGTCTCCCTCACCCCGGCGGAGGGTGAGCTCGGCACGGTCTCCACTGAGGTGCAGGAACGCCTCGACGGCCTCGACCTGCCCGCGGGTGTCACCACCAGCCTCGGCGGAGCATCCAGCCAGCAGACCGAGGCCTTCGAACAGCTCGGCCTCGCCATGCTGATCGCCATCGCCATCGTGTACCTGCTGATGGTCGCCACGTTCCGCTCGCTCATCCAGCCGCTGATCCTGCTGGTGTCCATCCCGTTCGCGGCCACCGGCGCCATCGGCCTGCTGCTGGCCACCGGCCGCCCGCTCGGCGTCGCCTCGCTGATCGGACTGCTGATGCTGATCGGAATCGTCGTCACCAACGCGATTGTGCTGATCGACCTGGTGAACCAGTACCGCCGGCAGGGGCAGGGTGTGGCCGACGCCGTGATGAACGGCGCGCGGCAGCGTCTTCGCCCGATCCTGATGACGGCGCTGGCGACGATCTTCGCGCTGACGCCGATGGCGCTCGGCGTGACCGGCTCCAGCGGCTTCATCTCGCAGGACCTCGCCATCGTGGTGATCGGCGGACTGGTCTCCTCGACCGCGCTGACCCTGGTCCTTGTGCCGGTGCTCTACCGGCTCATCGAGGGCCGCCACGAGCGTCGCGCCCACAAACACGCCCGCGTGTAACCGCCCGCCGCCCAGGATCGGCGCCCGCCGCCTCGCTCTCCCGGCGAGGCGGCGGGCGTGTGCGCACCCGGCAAACCACTACCGTTATTGCATGCTTATTCGCGACGCCACCGCCGAGGACTGGAACCAGATCTGGCCGTTTTTGCGCCTGATTGTCGCGGACGGTGAAACCTACTGCCTGCCGGTTGATACGGCCGAGGATGCTGCGCGCACCTGGTGGATGGCGAAGCCGGGCGGCAGAGTTTTTGTCGCCGAGGAGGACGGCCGGATCCTCGGCACCGCCGAGATGCACCCCAACCAGCCGGGCGCAGGTTCCCATGTGGCCAACGCCGGCTTTATGGTGTCTCCCGCGGCAGAACGCCGCGGAATCGGCCGGGCGCTGGCCACCCACGTCATCAGCGTCGCGACCGCCTCCGGTTACCGGGCGATGCAATTCAACGCCGTGGTGGAGACCAATGCCGGAGCGGTACGCCTCTGGCAATCCCTCGGGTTCAGCATCCTCGCAACCGTCCCGGAAGCCTTTCTGCACCCCCGGCACGGCTATGTCGGCCTGCACGTGATGCACCAGGCGCTCCCGCGCGGCTAGCTCGGGCGGCCGCAGGGCGGCAGATTC
>Ga0247735_1001159_pt1 | contig 10370 bp, 6 predicted proteins | sample UWRJL178409R2_FD_180934 | JGI IMG/M metagenome (GOLD analysis project Ga0247735, IMG submission 180934) | Plant litter microbial communities from Arlington Agricultural Research Station in Wisconsin, United States - UWRJ-L178-409R-2 | ecosystem: Environmental > Terrestrial > Plant litter >...
TGCCGCATTCACACGAGCCATCTCGAGAACGACATCAAGAACGACTCCTTACGCTCTACGACCTATGATTGTCGAATAAATAAATGTGTCATATTTAGAGCATAGCCTGATTCATCTTGATGTCTGAATGTGCATTCAAAGCACTTTGTGTCTCGAAAGCCTGAGCCCTAAGGAATGCGCTAAGTCCTGCGATAAAATATTCACATGGAGAAAAATATATGTTCCAAGTCCATTTATATTCTTTTAAAATTATTTTTTATAGGTCCACCGTCTCAGGTTCTGTTCATTTAACAACCCACGAAAGTTATCGCAGGTCGAGTCTCGTTTCCTCGCCGGCATGATGCGTGGCTGTGCTTGGCATAAGGGGCCCTGATTAGCGCCCGTCTCGAACGGCTGAAATCTTTCAGCGTGAGAATAGCCAGGATATGCTTAGAGATATGTCTAATCTCCCTCAAATCCCCGGCACACACTACAGGTTCCAGCCTTTCGATACTATAGCGAATTAATGGACATGGTCTATGCGATGCCGTATCAATAAACCCATAGCGTCTCGTGAACACAGATATTAACTTGCCATATCAGCCACCCACGCAACTCGCCTGTGATTGCACGCGAACAATTTAGGTATCGCAGACATGAAGATTTATATTGCATAAATCAAATGAGTAATGGGAATTATATTTAAATTCAATTCGTTCCTACATGAAACAGCGCGAATATTTGCGGGAAGGCCGGTACCGGGTACAGCTGAGCACTCACCGACACAAACGTCGAGTCCTCATCCTTCAAAACTCAAGCTTGACGGTCTAATCTGCGCACCTCTTTACGTATAACACTGAAACTATACCGTGAGCGCTGGTTGACGAAGTGGGAAGAATTTGACAAACGAACCTAGATCCACATCCTGAACCTCCGTTTCCCAAATCACGGATTATTTTCAACGGGACTCACTTCCGACCCTATCGACAACAATTTATTCTTGATAGAAATGATGAGATGGCCAAGTATGTGTGGCAAACACGATCTATACTCAGAAAAAGTAAGAGCTCTCGAGCGGTGTGATGATGACCGTTGAGAGACGACCATGCGTTCGCCCTTGGATCAGACGGCACTTGGGGAAAGAGATGCTTGGAGGAGACATAGACCTGGTTAGAGGGAAATAGTCGAAGATTGTTGAATACGCCCATAGAAGATTCGGAAAATGAGGATCGTTCTGCCACTATGTTCGTCCTTCGAGATATTGAGCATGGTTTGTACTACCTGATCCTCAGCCACAACATGATCACGCTAGAGGTAAGAGTGGTATGACCTCCAAATACGCTGACACAATTGCTATCCTCAAGTAGAGAACAGTATAATAGCGACACCACTGGGAGTGTTAGCAAAGTGCCTGCGGCAAAATTCGACGGTGGCTTGAATCCTCAATGACTCGCGTCTCGGCGATGCAAACTTGAAGTCGTATTTGAATGATGATTCAGCTCTTGTTGGGCGGTGGCCATTCGTAGGTTGTACTGTGAAATTCTACGCGGCGTGATGAAGGAGACTGTAGACTATTGGATTGAGGCAATGGGGTGAGGTCAAAGCAGTGCCTCTGAAAGCGCAACCACTGGATAGGGTACACCACTCGCCGATCCTACGCAGGTGGGTTGGGTTGATAGAGTCTAATTCGAGTCCGAAGTTCGAACCCTGTTGTGATGACAATGACTACTGAATATAGTTTCCGACCAACATCGCTTCGAGGTGGGTGATCGTACACGACTGGCCGAAACTAGCACATGTTCTGAGCGCTCTGTGTTTGAGGTCGACACTTGGTCGACACCGCTGGATGCAGATAGGCCGGTTTTTTTTTCAACTGAGGGTACTAGATGATGTAGCTATCTGTATACTGAAATATGTGAAAGGCGTCATATCAGAGGAGTAAATAAAGCAAAATGTTCGAAATACGTCAAAATCAATTAAAATTTGCAAAAGTGCTGTATGAGGAATCATAAATGTCCATAAATGAAGCACACAAAACCTAATTGCATCCCAACCAAAGAATGGCATCCACTCCAATGAATCTACTGGCATCCGTCCAGAATCTTCAGGCTGTCGCACCATCGCGATCCATCGTCAACCAGGAATGAGCGGATGCATTGTCTCGCAAAGCTCGTTTGCCAAGTGGGTCAACTCGAACTTCAAGAACAGCATCACCAGATGACGAACACCGTTCTTCTTGGACCTGGGCATCTTCGAGGGGCAGGGGATCTTTTAGTAGCTTCACTGCTGGTGGAGGCAGCACAACACCAAGTTCCTTGGCATGTTCGACAAAATATGGCCAGTCGCGTTCAAAGGTGAACCCGTGAGTGTTATAAAATCCTTCTTCTATGTCCGTTCACAGTCGAGTGACGCGCGCATGATACCGTAATATGGCGAGAATGAGATCTCGACCTGCGTCCGTTTTGATTGATTCTTTATCCCAACCATAAAAGAGAGGCCAACGAACGTAGAGTAATGATGCAAAGAATAAGTAATCAGGAGGAGGGTGGACTGCAAGATCATCGTGGAGAACTTGAAGGCTGGTCGCCAAAGATTTGAGAAGATTTTCGTGTTGAGAGAAAAGTGGGGATGTGGGCTGTAATCCTTGCAGAGCCTTGGCTGATCTGACAAGGAAGTCCACTCCAACCTGAGAGAAGTATGTGGTTTCTCCAGCATCGTCAGGCTTGGGGTGGTATTTTTCAGCGTGACGGAAGTAGCTCTTAAGAATGTTGAGCAATTGCTCTTGGCCCTCTACGCATTCAATATCGAAACACGTATATTAGCCAAAGTGCCGGAAAATAAAATTACTTGTACTCACCTGAATGTTCACCGAAGTTGAAGTAAAACAATGGAGACCACGGCGGTAGCCAAACATCGACCAAGGGTTTGGCACCGTCGGCCAATAAAGTATGTGTAACATTGACAAATGGGTCTATGACAGACTTTGGTGCAAGCTCCAGTTGTCGAGAGCCTGCTATCTCGAGATGAAAACACAGTGCGTTATAATTTGCGAGGGTATCAAGGGGCATCTCCGTGGCTCGTGAAATATCCACGTACATATCAAGGTCTATTAGGAGAGAGAGGTAGCTCATGTAGTCCATGTCCGACTTGTTCGCGTGTACAACAGGCTCAACGCATTTGTGCGCAAGGAAGACCTCGCGCGGAGCTCCATTTACGCCAACATCAATCAGTGCTTTGACTGTGTCGAAGACAGGTACCGGTCAATGGTTCTCATCCAAGCTTGATTCTTTGAATGTTGTGTTCTGTCGCATGAAATCAAGGTCTCGTTGGAACAGCCATGCAATTCCCATCTTGGCCCAGCTTTCACCTATATTATGGCGGAAGATCAGATTAGTAGGACGCCTTTGCCGACGTGAAGTGGTGTCATAGTATTCCTGGAGCCTACGGTCCTTCTCTATAATCATGCTGTGAGACACAAGAGCATGGGCCGCCCATTTGTCAACGTTGGTGCGGTTGAAAATATATACCAAACTGGCAACCAGTGGTCGTAGAAGCCGATAGAATGCCCAAGACTGGGGAGACCTATACGGACACGGCGATCGAGGTAGAGTAGCCCATGGCCAGCGAGGAAGGAGGAGGGAAAGTGCCTGCATAGTGGGCAATATTGTTGTCCACAAAAGAAAGAATATACTCAATCCGACAGCAATGGCAATAGGGACCGCAACAGTATGGTTCAGACTCCAAAGGAAATCGAGTATGCCAGCAAAGAATAGGACGAGACCGACCTGCAGGAGGAGAGGAAGTGCCGTGAAGATCTGAGGTACACTCGCAAGCGAAAAGAATGCACGTGGGAAAATTTGGGGCTCACTCAAATTGGCGTTCGCATTTCTCAAGAAGTACTGCAGCGATTTCCAATATAAAAATAGATTTGGGTAGATGATTAGGCAAAGCGTTTACGATTGTATTTTGACATGGTTTCAATCAATTTAGACCATGTTATAGATGGATTACTGAGGATGGAAATCTCGCAAAATTTGCCTAAGAAAGACCATGGCTGCATTTCACCATTTTTGAAGCAAATTACATGATCTAAAACTGGCCTCAAAAATCGATAGTATGTTCATAGTCTCCGTAATTTATAAGTCTGTAAGTAGCCTTATTGTATATCTAGAGGGCTATGAATTTGGACACAAGATAAGAGGCTATCATTTGAATGCTGTCTTCCTGCACCACGAAAAATGTTCCAGATGTCTTGAAATTTGTCAAGCGGTAACTTAAAGGGCTCAAGTGTGCAATAGAATTGAAATTTTTACCCCAGGTATGAAGAAGTGGTGTAGAGGAGGTCACGTCTTCTTGTGAGCTATATTCAGAAAATCATCGAGCATTGAAGATATATTCATTATGCAACTCTCATGGCTTGCATGACATTGAAAAAATTCAAATGCACTCAATACATACCTGAGCCTTATATAGTTGAGTTCTATGATAACCCATACCAATTTGACCAAGTTATGGCCAGTTGTCCTCGAAAGGAGTCATGTTGATGTGTACTCTAAGATATGTATCCTCATATCTCAAGAAAGAGGCGAGTTTTTCACTTGAAATTCAGAGGACTAGCTCCTTAAGTACTCAAAATGCTCTCAGAAATTTTTGGGACCGCTGCAATGAAATCTAACTGACCTTTGATACTGCCTGCAAAATTTGTGCCTCTATGGGATGTTAAATGTCACCCAATATTACTCAAGCTTCTGCTATGCATCAAAGGTCGAAATTTTTATGGGCTACTTAGAATGAATCCTCATTTAATGTGTCCAAATTCCAGGCCGTTGAAATTATTATTCACGAAGTTATTATGGGAATGAAACTCTGTAAAATATGAGAAAAGGACATGCAAATTGTATCGTCTCTAACTATATTATAAATAGATTAGAATCACCCGATATTTTAACGGTTATTTTATTGGAAGTATGACTCTCGGATTGCGTACTTACTTAGATAATCTACTGAGAAATAATGGAGAAATCGTGCATCGAGTTGCGACGCGCGACCATTAGTCACGTGCATTCTTTTCGCTCGCCAGTGTAGATACCATCGATCGAGAGATTCGACATTAGGGTGGTTCACGCTAAGCCAACTTGGGTGCAACTTGAAGCGCAACTTGGGTCCCAACTTGAGTAAGTTGGAAGCCAAGTTGGAGTGTAAATCGTGCTCGGGAGCACGATTTGCAGCCGAACTTGAGGTCCAACTTACGTCCCAATTTTTGGGTGTATTGGTCGTCCTAGCCTCGTCCCTTGAGTGAATCGATCCAAATTTTTCCAACTTGAGTAGAATAGCTTCGAATAAAATTTCCTCCCAAAATTTCGGAATATAATTGCGGGAGAGTACATCAAGAAATGGGAAGTCGGAAGGCAGGTCTGCCAAATGCGGTGTGAAGTTGAAAAGTTCCAACTTGCCAATTGCCTCCGAAACTCACTTCGCAACTTGATCCAAGTTGGCCTCAAGTTTTAACTCAAGTTGGACCCAAGTTTGCCTACCGTGAACCACCCTATTGAGGTGATGGAGGGAAAATGCGATTTGGGGCTCCAGATCTGTTTGCGAGCAGAGATGCTCTCGGAGCCACTGCAGCGCGATGATTCCTACAAGAACGGTGGCGAGGCTGAAGATGAGACTGAGGAACCATAGGATATTAATGCGAACAACAGTGGACGATGGAGTGAACGTGGGCACTGCGAGGCTCTGAATGGTGGCTGTTCCGTTTGTACTGCCTTCAAGTTGGGTGAGGATACGGAGCAAGATTTCAGTGGCGACGTCGCCCGAGTCTTGCTTGAGTCCCTTGTAAGACTCAATAATGAAAGCAGTGACGACCGCTGAGAACAGACCGGCCTTGACATACTCTGGTGTTAGCTCTGCCACGCAATATTGGGACGAGGCTCACGAAAATCAAGAGGTTCTGGACCTCATCCTTCCATGCCTCGCATCTTGCTTTATCCTTCTCTTTCTGTATTTCCAATAGTGGGGTGAATGGATCCACATCTGTCTTAGGGGGTGATTTCTGGAAAGGTTTGCTCTCTTTCACTGGCTTGAACTAGATGCATTTCGTCAAGCATATGCGACTAAAACCTCAATGATGTTAGACGCACCTCTTTTTCTGTCTGTTCTGGCTCGTTTCCTATTGGATCACCCGATTGCGGTGTTTGCTGCGTTTGTGACATTAAGAAGTGAGAGTAGGCAGTCTCTCTGGATGCTAGTTCGGTGGAAACAAAGGATGTCCCATGGGAATCGCATTATTTCTTGCGGTGCAGTCAAGTGACATGTGTGGGTGACGGTGTCCAGCCGAGATTCCGAGTCGTACCAAGGACGAGTCCTGCGTTATCTCCATGACAAGATTGACATCTAGCAAGGTCCATAGCCACAAGGATGAGCGTCCACAGTTAGTTGAGAGACGATGTAGACAACTGTAGCTGTTTATTTGTCAACCCCAACCCATACAACTTTTTCCAATAAAGATTCCTTAAGCTACGTTCACTCAAACCCGTAAGAAAACAGAGTCTATATGAACCAAACGAATGTATCAGGGCCACAATCTCTTCCAAAACCTGATGTCTCTTCTTTCGCTCCCCAACGTAGCTCGTTGCACAGTGTACTCAGCGAGGCGGACAGGGTATGGAACCAAAACGATAGCAAATTCTCGTTCTTAAACTGATAGGAACTTGAAACCGCATCGCTACCTTGTCGGCCACATCACCTAGCATTCGCTTTACTAGAATGCAAACGCTGCTTGCAAAGACGCCTCCTCCATCGAATCTGCAGTTAATCGCTAAGTATAGGGACTATTCTTGACAGGAAAATTAGAACGTACAAGAGTCGTGATAATCACAGCCTTGCCCTCCGAGATAACATATATCTTTTCACTTTAGGGTCGATGCCAGTGGAAAATCCGACGATTATGATTGCAGACAGGTACTCAATTAGCACAACTGCCAGTGAGTTTCCGTTGGTTTCCCTCCTGAAAGCTTGCTGGCTGGGCGGTCGGCGTAGGTGATCAGAGATGTTCCAATAGAACGGCGTCAACGCTCTCAGCAAGCTCTGGCCCGTTGCGGAGTGCCATCAAGCGACCATGAATAATTGAATGCTCAGGAGCGGCGAGTAGTATGTCGATGGCAGAAAACTGAGGGCAAACTCCCAGTACAGAGCGAGCAGTACGAGGTATCGAATAACTGATGCTCTACCAATGATCACACCCCTAACGTTAGGCAAACATCATCACCTGCGGCTGATGTCAGAGAAAGGCTCATGACGCAAATAGAGATATTTACGAATAACATTAAAGCTGGTGCTCTTGATCCATAAGCCTTGGCTGTCGTAAATACAGACACAATATTTCTCTTATAATGGGTCTGCACGACGAAGAACTGCGTTAATCTCCATCGAGTCGCAACGGCTAGATGCGAGCAATGAGCGCGACCAGACGAGAAAGAGGATGTGGAGTAAAACGTACTCTCGTTTCAAACCTGAGAACGCTTAGGAAATCACAGGTGAGAGGTCATGCTAGTATTCGACTTCATGTTCCCAGCTGACTGGACACCCGAGTCAATATCGACTTCAGGCGTAAGATTTCGTGGTCGATCAAACTTGGGGTCTTGAGGGCTAATAACGTCGGTTTGCTCAGGTCTGGACAATGCTGAGCCTTAGTTGGTGTGTCGTAGGCATAGGGAGCGACGACGTGTCGACCTATCTATGGCACTATTTCAACGTTAGACGGAGTGCGTGAAAATTCAGGTTGCCTACCTGCTGGACCTGGACTTTCCCGGCTCCGCTGTCCTTGAACCCTCCAGAATCTGATATCGTGGCCAGATATTTGGACGCAACTTTAAACACTGAGGACGAAAGTCCACGGCAGATGAGCGGGCGCATGCAAGGAGTCGAGACTCATCCCAGACGCAACGTAGTAACCTTGAACGTGGTGGAGGGCGCCGAGATAACGCGACGAAAGGTAGTGGCACCCTTCGGAAGATAGAGGCTTTGAACATGGCACAGGTCGGTCGTGAGCGGATAGACAGCCAGAAAACCACACATATATGTGCAAAAGGACGACTCAAGAGAGGTTCTGGAGGCGAATTTACGTGTTAGATATCATGAACTGGCTTGACAAGGTAGATACGCGACATACCCAGACATTCAGCGGCGCCGATACCTCATTCTCCCTCGGGAAATGATCTTGTCCTCCATCACATTTTCAAACTTTGGCCGTAGAGTGTAGACTCGTTGGGAACCAAAAGGCGTCCGCGGTCTACAAAGTAAGTTAATCAACGGCTGAAAATCAATCGAACGGAGAGCAAACCTTTGAATGAACCATCCTGCTCCTCCCACGACGGGTAGACAACGATGAAAGTGGTATTGAGGATGGCAAAGTTCAACGAACGCCAAAACACGCATAGCCGTGGCAAGGCACGAGAGAATGCGGAGGCTGCGACGTTAGAAGACGGATGGGCTGCTTAAGTTGGGAACTGCAGGCAGCAGGGGGTATGCCTCGATGTTTTGACGTTGGGTAGCGGCGGCATGAAGATGCATGACGCGGAGTGCTATTGACGACCGTGGGCGAACGATGTCCAATGGCAACCGTTGAAGATGTAGATTTCGGCAGCCGCGGAAGGACGTTCCAGCAGTTGCAGTTCGGGATAGCTGGGCAGAGCGACGACGGTATGAATATATGTGATGCGTAGAGCGGCTGGTGCGATCTTGTGGGTGTTGCGGGCATCGGGATGCGCGAGCGGACGAAGGTGGTGCTGGATGTGTTCCGAAGCATTGTTTTTGGGTGGACAGTATAAAGGCGTTCTCCTTTCCGATGAACGAGCGGCGTCCCACTGATAGAACGGCAGCTTCAGTCTGGAGTTCGCAGAAAATGTGGTGAAAGACACACCTGATATCGAGCCACGAGGATTTCAGGCTTTGGGCCTAGCATCCCGCGATGAGTGGAACGTTGATAGTTTTTGATACTAATAGCTCGGACGCCAGTGGAGCCTTGGAGACGCGGGAGAGGATACTGCAGAGTCAACACGAGAAAGGGAGAGGTCGTTTCTGGAACGAAAGAGTTCTGCGGTGATAACTTCACCCAACTAGGTAATTCTCGAGATCACACGGCATCGTGCCGGATTCACACGAGCATTCATGCTTTCTTTTCCCTTCTTGCTAAAGACTGGCCTGTTTCGCGTCTCTACTCTGCACTCACTACTCTTTCTTTGGTGAACCATCCTTTGTGCGAATTCGGGAGATCTTGTCACACTATGACCAGCCTATACTTAACCTAAACACGTTACTGCACACCGCTGAACTCCAGGTTTTAGGAACTAGGCGAACAAACTTTGAACATAACCATTTGAATGGCTCTATCAACCAGCTGCCGAATTCTTGAGCCTCTACGTGGTTGCATCTCTGTCGATACCAAGTCGCTTCCAACAACACGACTACCCTCACGGTATTACTCTATCGTGACCCAGCTACATTCTTATGCGGTCATAATCATGTTGGATTGTTTACAGGGTTTTCACATAACCTTGGGAAAGTGTGATTTTTTGTGACACGCGTCGCGTCCTGTCGCGTCGCGGCTGCCATTTGGGTCAGCACCGTCAGAAGTTGAACCTCAGAACACGGTGTTGGCCTTACTTTCTGGCATTTTACAGCACTCGTGCTACTTTTAGTATACATCGTGCATAAGCTAAGATGTCTGGCCCACAGGAATAAGTGACGTGCGTGTTCCAGCAGCTCACAGCAGTGATGTTATTTGAGAAATGGTCAACGAAGTTACAAGCAATGTTTTGTACTCCTTTCGTACTGGTTAGCGGCCTCGGAACGTCCATCACGCTCATAAGCCCACTCTAATTTAGGAGATTCTAAGCGAAAACTTGAATGGCTTTGACAAAATTGCGACGCAGGCTTGAGATGAAATGGGTGTGTTACGGAGGTATTTGCTGCCTGATACCATTCGAGCTCGTCGAGTTGGAACGTCTGTGAGAAGAATGGTCTCTGATAACAGTCATTGCTGAAGTTGAAGAATACGAGGCTGGCCGCTGAAGTCTGTAAGTTTCCCAGTCCAGCGATAAAAGATTGGTTTTGTCACGCGGAGTGCCGCAGCCTAGTGGTAAAAGTTATGCTCCCTAGCCTCCCAGATATGAGAAGAGCACTTCCTGAGATTACTACTGATCGTACGACACATTCTAGCTAATGGCAATCATGGTAGGATACGAACTTACGAAGAAAGGACGGGGATTCTGTTGGAATTTATTGATAGCGAGCTTGGCGCCTGCGCGTATCTCTGATGGAGGTACCCGACGTTTCGTGTACATGTGCTACTTAGATGTAGATATCGTATATAATCGTAGGTACATCTAATG
>Ga0247735_1001160_pt1 | contig 10369 bp, 11 predicted proteins | sample UWRJL178409R2_FD_180934 | JGI IMG/M metagenome (GOLD analysis project Ga0247735, IMG submission 180934) | Plant litter microbial communities from Arlington Agricultural Research Station in Wisconsin, United States - UWRJ-L178-409R-2 | ecosystem: Environmental > Terrestrial > Plant litter >...
ACGCAGTTGAAGGGCAGCGAACTGAGGAACTTATCGCCGCTGGCCGAGGCGCCCTCGGTGGTTGCGGTGGCGAAGCGCTGCCACTCGTCACTGACCGTGACGGTGCAGCCCTGCGGACTCGACACCTCGTGGGGCGACGATGCGGTCGAGGTGGTTTAGCGCATCGCGACGTCAGCGCATCCGCCATCGGGGACGGCACAGTCGGAAATTGTGGCGGGCCGAAGGCCCGACCGTCGCGAACTTGTCACCGCAGGGCTTGGGGACCAATCGGAGCTTGTTGACGGTGTGCTTCCCCCAGCAGTCGTGGCGAGGTTTGTGGAACTAGAAAACCGGGAGACTGAAACCGCGGTGGTCAATGTCCGGCAAATTGTGTTGCCCGATGGCCGTGTCGAAGTTGTCATCACGCTGGAGACGAAGGAGCACTGATTCCCGGATGATGGTGAGGTGAACCAGAAGAGGACAATCAGTCAGGGTTTCACCGAAGAGGGCGAGAGCCGGCCACAGCCCGACTCGCCCAACGATGTGGCGCACATCGATGCCGACAACGGATTTAGTCGCTAACACGTAAGCGACGTACGCCAGTGCTGGGACCGCTCCGATGAGCACCTCGCCACGGGATAGCCTGCGTATTTTCTGTTTACTTCTGGGCCCGGTGGACAGAGTCCCGGTCAGCCCGGCCTCGGGCACTTGACCCTCGGGACTTCGTTGGTGGTCAATTCCGACGAGATAGAAGGAAATCGTTCATCTCGATGGTGAATTCTCCGTCGACCTCGACCGCTCGTCCATCGAGGGTGTGTACTGGGGCGGCGAGGCGCTGGCTATTGGTGAGCCAAATGCTATCGGCCGAGGTGAGTTCGTCCGTTCGCACAGCGCGGTACTCGGTTGTTAGGCCCTTCGATTCACAGAATGCGAAGGCACCCAGCTGTGCCGTACCGTGTAGCACTCCTCTGTCAGTGCGGGGTGTGACGAAATGATCGCCGAAACGAAGCAGCACGTTAGCAGTCGGCCCCTCGAGAACGAAGTCATCGGTTGTGGTGAACAAGACATCATCCGCTCCACGCCTATTAGCCTCCCGGATTACCGAGCGGTTGATTGCGTAGGACAGGGTCTTGGCGCCCTGAAGAAGCCACGGCGCGGTCTGCGCGACGTCTAGGGCGTATCCACGGCTGAGGGTAACTACGCCGATGCCGGCGGTACGCTGCGCAGTCCAGTCAGGATTTAGATCAAAGAACGCATATCCGGTAGGGCCGCTGTCGCGTCCTTCAATGCCTCGGGTCAGAACGTACTTGCAGTAAGCGTCCGGAACATCTCCGAGCAACTTAATCCCCAGCTCAACTGCCGCGCGATATGCCTCGAGATTGGGTCGGGGGAGCTCCAACAATGACGCGGAATGCGCAAAACGGTTGAGGTGGGCGTCGACGGCCTGTGCCCGACCCCCGTAGATGCCAACTGACTCGAACACACCGTCGCCGCGTGTGATGCCGAGGTTCATCGCATCAACGATCGGATCGTCAAACTTTGCGACTCTCAGTTCAGTTGATGCAGAAGGAAAATCGAGGCTCGGCTGGCCAATAACAACTAGGGCGGGTAACGGCATGGGAATCTTCTGCTCCTTGGGTGGCGATGGTCGGTCACGAAACATGATGTTCACATTCCGAAACCTGTCCGGAATGTAGGTCTCTTAGTATTCCACAAAGACATCACGAAAAACATCGACTGATATATTAGGAGTTTCTGTGAAATCCAAGGCAATCATTCCCGTCGCCCTCGCCGGTATCTTCCTGCTGGCCGGATGCGCAGCCTCCGCTGACACGACGGAAGCCGCTGAGACCGAACCGGCGAAATGTGTCGCCGAGGTGCCCGATTCTGCATTGGTCGAAGCCGGCAAGCTAAACCTTGGAACGAACGCGACACTTCCGCCACTCAGCTACACGGATGAGGCGGGAGCGCTGCTCGGACAGCGCATCGAGATGGGCGAGGAGATCGCCGAACGCCTCTGCCTTGACGTCGTGTGGACGAACGCCCAGGCAACAACACTGCAGCCCAGCATGGACGCCGGTCGCATTGACGCCGTCAACATCGGCTTCTTCGTCACGGACGAACGCATCAAGGTGATGCGGATGATCCCGACGGAACAGATGGGTATCAGCATCTCGGTCGGTGAAGGTAACCCCAAAAAAATCGAGGCCGTAGAAGACCTATCGGGACTCGCGGTCGGTGCTGCTGTAGCCAGCTTTGAGGAAAAAACCCTCATTGCCCTTTCAGACGAGCTGGTTGCTCAGGGTCTCGAACCAATGAAGATTCAGACTTTCAACGAGTACAACATCGTCTTTCAAACGTTGTCGTCCGGTCAGATCGACGCGGCAGCGACCACGAGCCCCGTGTCCGCCTACTACGAGGAGAAAGGTGGCTTCACCGCTGCCATCACCGACCTCTCACTTACCAACACCGCTATCGCCGTCGGCGGAGACAACGCTGTGCTCGGTGATGCCATCGTGACGGCACTGGACTCGATGAAGGACGACGGAACCTACGAAGCGCTGCTCGAAAAATACAACCTCACGGCGGTCGACACGTTTGAAGTTCTCTTCGCGGGCTGACCCCATTTTCGAACAGAGATACAAGGGAGACACATGAATCTTGATTGGGACGCGGTGCTCAGCGCCGCAACAAATGTTCGGCTCCTAGAGGGAGCGATAACGACGGTGTGGCTGTCGATCGTCTGCATGGCCCTCGGCTTCGTGATCGGTATTGTCATCGCTGCCATGCGGGAATCGAAACTGGGAATCATCTCCGGTTTGGCGCGCTTTTACATTTGGGTCTTCCGCGGAACGCCGCTGCTGGTGCAGCTCATAATCATTTATACGGGCCTTCCCCAGGTGGGCATCAAGCTCAGCGTTATCTCTGCGGTGATTATCGGGCTCGGACTCAATGAGGCCGCCTACCAGGCCGAAGTTATTCGAGGCGGCCTTCAGAGCGTCCCACGCGGCCAGTTCGAAGCGGCCCGCGCACTCGGCATGACCGATTACACCCTGCTTCGGCGCATCATTGCGCCTCAATCCCTTCGCATCATCTTGCTGCCGCTGGGAAACCAGTTCAACTCCCTGATCAAAGCGACGTCCCTTGCTTCTGTGATCTCGATGGAAGAGCTGCTAAGGCGCACCGAGATGCTCGGTCAATACACGTTCAAAGTGCTGGAGACCTTCCTGGTCGCCGGACTGTATTACCTGCTGATGACCACGCTCTGGGGTTTTGTGCAGAACTGGCTGGAGCGCCGGCTCAATCGTCACAACCGCGTTGACGACGTGAAAGCCCAAAAAGTCGTTCAGCCGGCGGTGGTCGGCAGTGCTTGACAATACGAAAGACCAGATTCCTATGACCCCTCCAACGTTGGCTCCGCCCGGATTCGTCTCGGCGCGCGGCATTCATAAGTATTACGGCCACAACCACGTCCTGAAGGGGATCGATCTTGATGTCCGTGCGAGTGAAGTGGTCACGATCCTCGGGCCGAGCGGCGGTGGAAAGAGCACGTTTTTGCGGACACTCAACGCGCTCGAGCTTCCTGATGCCGGCCAGGTCGAAATCGAGGGCGAACCCTTCGCGGTCCCCTCTCCGTTCAAACGCAAGCTGGGTATCGGATCTGCCCGCATCGCCCATCAGCGTCGGCGCGTGGGGATGGTGTTCCAGCAGTTCAACCTGTTCCCGCACCTGACCGCTCTGCAGAACGTGGCCTCCGGACCGATGTTCACCCTCGGGATCGACCGCGCAACCGCGATGGAAGAGGGACGGGCGCTTCTAGAAATGGTGGGGCTTGGCGAAAAAGTCGACAGCTACCCGGACCGTCTCAGTGGTGGTCAGCAGCAGCGCGTCGCAATTGCACGGGCGCTTGCTATGAAGCCGCGCGTTTTACTCTTCGACGAACCGACCTCTGCACTTGATCCGGAGATGGTTTCGGAAGTGCTTGATGTGATGGTTCGCCTCTCCACCGAGGGAATCACCATGATCGTTGTTACCCATGAAATGGGCTTTGCGAAGGCGGCGGCGGACCGCGTCGTTTTTATGGCCGACGGGATCATCGTCGAAGAAGCGCCAAGCTCGGAGTTCTTTACTAATCCGCGGGAAGAGCGTACCCGGCGCTTCCTGGAGAAGCTGCTATGACCAGCATGCGTCCGGAATTCTGGATTCGCGGGTTCGCAGTCGTGGATGTGGAATCCTCCTCGATATTTCCCGCCGCGGACGCTATTCGAGTTGCCGAAGGGGTTGTCGTCGAGATAGGAACCGTACCCGACACATTCGACGGGCACGTCGTTGAGGCTCCTGGGCTGCACCTTGTGCCAGGCCTCGTAAGTTGTCATGCGCACCTTTCGGTGGTCTACCCGTTTAGCGCGATCGATTCAAGCGAGTCACCGGCAGTAACGGTGCTTCGCGCCGCTCACCGCGCGGAGGAAGCACTTCTCGCCGGCGTCACCACCATCCGGTGTGTACACGAACAGCACGCCGTCGACATGACGTTGAGAGATGCTGCAGAGCGTGGTTGGATTCGAAGTCCCCGAATCATTGGTGCCGGGCGGGCAATCTCTGTCACCGGCGGCCACGGCGCGGGCTTTGGATCGCTCGAAGTAGACGGGGCCGCGGCGTTCGTGTCGGCTGTGAACATGGAACTCGACGGAGGTGCCGACCTAGTAAAGATCTTCCTTAGCGGCGGAATCGCTGCTCCCGGCGAAGACCTCGATGACCCACAAATGTCGAACGAGGAACTTGGCGCGGCCGTCGGTGCAGCGCGTGCCCGGGGCGCTTCCGTCGTGGCTCATGCTGCGGCTTCAGCGCCGATCCAGCAGGGTATCGCCGCAGGAGTGCGCTCCTTCGAACATGGTTACCGACTCGACCGGGACACAGTTGAGCTGATGGCTGAGACAGGGTCTTATCTCGGTGCAACACTCTGCGTTACCCGGCTCCCGGAATGGATGGCGCAATCCGGATTTACGCCGTGGCAGATCGAACATTCGCAGGCCTCCGGCGAGGAGCACCTGGCGAGCATCCGCCTGGCCGTGTCTGCCGGGGTAAAGATGGTGAACAGCACCGACTACCCTCCTGGCTCGCCAGTCAGCGGAACGTTCGTCGCCGCGAAGGAACTCGAGTTCCTCGTTGACGCCGGGTTGACTCCAGCGGAAGCCCTCTATGCGAGCACGTTGCAGGGAGCAGAACTGCTAGGAGTAGCGGATATTACGGGCTCACTGCAGATTGGTAAGGCTGCAGATATCGTTGCGGTCGACGGAAACCCTTTGGAGGACGCCACGGCCATGGGGCGCATCCGATTGGTGTTGCAGGGCGACGTGGTTGTGCGGGATGCCACGTGAACTGCAATGAGTTGTTAGCGCGAAATCGCACCACCAACACGACGGCGGAAGTCCTGTACGTGTTCGGTCAGAATTCGCTCCAGCGCGTCCCGATCCTTGTCGGCCAGGGCATCCCGCACAGCAATCAGCGTCGCACGCTGGTCGGCTCGAGTCTCCATCTCACAGCGGGTCAGATGAAAAAGACGCAACGAAGCATCGTGGAGATGCTTGTAGAACGTGTTGAGATACCGATTACCCGTGATCTCAAGCAGAGTGGCGTGGAATCGACTGTCGATCGACGAGTCGGACTCGGGGTCGTCACGGCGCCCCACTTCTTGGATCAGGTCGTCAAAAACGAGAACATGGGCAGGAGTGACTCGGGTGATCACAGCGTCGGCGACGACTCGTTCCAGGGCCTGACGCAAATCGAAGATCTGCTGCACGTCATCAAAATTGAGTTGGCTGACAAAGGTTCCGCGACGTGGGCTGATCTCGACGAGATCTTCCTGCCCGAGCCATTGCAGCGCGTCTCTGACCGGCGACCGGCCGAATCCCGTCATTTCGATGAGTGATTGCTCCGTGAGCATCTCACCGGGTCGAAGCTCCACCGAAATGATCTTGTTGCGGATCATTTCGTAAGCCTGCTGGGCCTGCGTTTTTTGAGTGGCCACAGTGGCATCCTTTAGCAATTCATGTTGCTGCCGTAACAAAAAAATTTCGAACTTCTAATATATCACGTAATGCACGAAGGGCAATTTTATGGATCGCAACACCGTTAACTGGCGCGGATACTGGCCAGCGGCGCCTACCCCGTTCGCCCTCGATGGCTCCATCGACGAAACCGCCATGCGCGAGATGCTCGCTCTTTACCGTGCCCAGGGCGTTCACGGAGTGCTGATTAATGGAACTACTGGCGAGTGGTTTTCCCAAAGCGTAGAGGAACGCAAACGCGTTGCTGAGATCGGAGTCCAAGCGTTGGCCGGCTCGGGAATCACCGTCGTCATCGGTTGCAATAGCTACACCCCGACAGAAACGATCACCTTAGCCGAACACGCCCGCAGCATTGGTGCTGACGGTGCCCTCACCACGCCACCACCGTATGTACACCCGAGCGACGATGAAATTTTTTCGTTCTACAAAACTGTCACCGACGCTGTCGATATTCCCTGGATGGTCTACAACTGGCCGCGGGGGACTGCGGTAGACATGTCAGTCGCGCTCCTAAGTCGACTCGCCGACCTGGAGAGGGTAGTGGCGATCAAGGACAGCACCGGCGACGAGATCAAAGCCTTGGAGGGATGTGAAGAAGTAATGGGGCGCGTGCGTTTCTTCGGGCGGTTTATCCACCGCCGCGGAATGGCATTCCTCCTCAGCCTCGGCGGCGACGGAAACATCGATGGTGGGGGAGTCGGTGCACCTTTCGCTGTCCCTTTCTACGACGCCGTCTGGGCGAAAAATATCCCCGCAGCAGCTGTCTGCTCCGATCAATACACCGCTCTTGTAGGCTCTCTGGTCAACAACGACTACAGCGCGAAATTCGCTTCACCCACGTCCCAAGTCAAGGCTGCGATGTCGGTTCTCGGGCAGTCCGGTGGAACCGTACGTGCACCGCTGCTACCGCTTGTCGATCCTGACCTTCTAGAAAAGCTCGCCGCGGCGCTCGAAGAATGCGGGCTGCGCCCGAATGCTGTTTCTGGGCGGGGAGTCTCCGCGTGACGTACACCGCGGACGTCATCGTTATCGGCGCGGGAATCGTGGGAGCCGCCACTGCCCACCGGTTTGCCGCCGCCGGCCGACGCGTCGTAGTCCTCGACCGTGGCGTGCCAAATGGCGAGGGATCAGGGGCTAGCGCCGCCAACATTCACGTTCAGGGAATCCACACCCGTCGTCCTGGGCAGGGTGTGCCGGTAGACGTTCGCCGCCTCCTCCCCCTGCAGAAAGCTGGGCGGGATAAATGGAGCGATGTGGCGGATGAACTCGGCGAGAGCGTCGGGTTCGTCACCTCAGGAGGGTTCATGGTTGCCGACACTGCCGCCGGAGTGCTGGCGCTGACCGAGAAGTGGGAATGGGAGCAGTCGGTCGGGCTCGATACGGAGATTATCGACGGGGATAGTGCTCGCTCGGCACTGCCTCTACTCGGCCCAGAAGTTCTCGCTGCCACTTGGTGTTCCTCCGACGCATTCGCCGACCCGGCTTTAGTTGTGCCTGCCTACCTCCGCGCAGCGCAACGCAACGGGACTGAGGTTTTTGCCGGCCACGCCGTAACGGCACTTCGGAAATCTGGGAGAATCTGGACCGTAGATGCCGGTGACAAGTCGTTTGAGGCCCCCCTAGTGATCAATGCAGCGGGGCCATGGATGGGGCGGATCGCATCGCTGATCGGTCTCGACCTGCGGTTAGCACCTTTGGCCATCCAGATGCATCGCCTCCACCCCACTGACCTGTCGTTGCCGTTCCTCATCCAGCATGTCTCGGAAGGTCTCAGCGTCAAGCAGGATTCCGCCGGCCGCATTATCCTCGGAGGCGGCTGGCCAGCCAAACCTTGGTCTCTCGATGAGAGACCAGAGATTCTCGAGGAGAGTATTGCCGGGAACATTGCGCAGGTTCGCCGCATTCTTCCCCAGCTTGCAGAGCTTCCGTTGGAATCTGTCTGGCCGGGCGCCCTCGGCGCGACTCCGGACGAAATGCCCGTCATCGGACAGCTCGCTGGTGTCGAAGGAATGTTGGTCGCCGGTGGTACGTACTCCTTCACTTTCGGCCCGTTGTGGGCCGACACGCTTCTCGCCGTGACCGAGGGACTCGAACCGCTCGTTCCTGTTGCTGCGTTCAGCCCCGATCGACTACTTGCTCAGACAGCGCCAGCTACCGCTGTAGCTGTTCTTACCGAAGGAAGCCTCACGTGAATGACAGCGCCCACATCGAACTCGTAGTTCACGGAGGCACCGTGGTTGAGTCAGACTGGATGGGCGAAGCTGACCTCTATGTTGCCGACGGCAAAGTTGTCGCTGTCGTTGCCCCCGGTGGTCGACCTCCCGAGGGTGCCGAATCCGCGTACCGCATCGACGCCACCAATCGGTTGGTTCTTCCTGGCGGCGTCGACCCGCATTGTCATGTCGGCTTCACTTCGGGGGAATTCACTTCCCTCGATAACTATCGGGAATGCACCACGGCGGCGGTTTTTGGCGGGACCACCACGATCGTGGACTTCGCCATCCCCCGGTCGGGCCAGGCTCCGCTGGAGGTTGCACGCGCCCAGCGAGACCAAGCATCCGAGGGGCTGTGCGACAGCGCGCTTCATGCCTCTGTCGTCGACTGGGACAACAGCGTTCCGGATCAGCTCCGTTTACTCGCCGCTGAAGGAATCGTGACAGTCAAAATGTTTACGACCTACCGGGGCGAGTCCATGGCGAGCGCAGACACAATCCTAAAAACAATGCAGGTCCTCAACGAGGTCGGCGGGATGGTTGTCATTCATTGTGAGTCCAACCCAATCATTGAGGAAGACCAGCGACGCAGCAGCGAGCGCGGCCAGATCGGTGCCGCACACATGACGACCACTCGATCAGAGCTCGCTGAAACCGCAGCAGTTGCCGAAGTTTTGGCGATCGCGGAGTCAATTGATGCCCCGGTGTACTTCGTCCACCAGTCCACCCCTGCGGCCATCGAACTGGTCGCAGCCGCGCGACGACGTGGCGTTCGTGCGTTTAGCGAGTCCGTAGCCCACCACCTGGTACTCGATGACCGCTCCTACGCGGGTGAGTACCCAGAGCGCTTCGTCTGCTGCCCGCCGTTGCGCTCTCAAGCGACCGTCCATGCCATGACCAAATATGTATTTAATGGCGAGATCACAACGGTCGGCAGCGATCACTGTTGTTACGACACCGCTCAGAAAGAAGTCCACCAGCACGATGTCCGCGAGATGCCCAATGGGCTCCCCGGAGTAGAGACTCGGCTCCCGGTACTTTTTTCGGAGTTCGTGTCTAAGCGAGGGTTGAGCGCAAGTCATTTCGTCCGCATCAGCGCCGCGAATCCGGCACGCGCTAACGGCATCTATCCTCAGAAGGGGTCCCTGCGACCGGGATCAGACGCGGACATCGCCATCTGGGACCCGCGAGCTGAGTGGACCGTCGGTATCGCCAACCTCCATATGAAAACCGACTACACACCCTACGAAGGAATGAACCTTATCGGTCGTCCCACTGTTGTGCTTGTCAGAGGAGTTGTAGTTGTGGATGAAGGGAAACTGGTCAACAATTCTGCGCGCGGACGGCACGTTCCAGCAGGACCAGTGGGGCAACTGCGCTGAGCTCAGTCGTCCGCGGCGCCGGGGTACGGAGCCCTGCGCGGAGTGGATTCGTGGGGTTGTAGACACTAATTGACCTGCTTCGGTTTAGGGCGGGTAGCTATTTTCGCCATCTTTTGCGAGCGGTGTAGGTCATGTCCGTCGGTAGCGTCACGGTCAGAAGCGGAGGTTGTGCAGGTGGAAACCAAAGTTCCCCTGGACATCCTCTCGACGCGCTTGGGCTGATATCGACTATCCGGGCGCTTTAGGTTGGCAACTCGAAGCGAAAAACTTACAAAAAGCGGCACCTTACCGCACGTTCCTGGTCGTAAATCTATCCAGACCTGATGACGTTACCGACCATCAAGATTGGGACTCACATGCACCCGTTCGTACTGCGGAGGGCGGGCACAGGCCCCGATCCTGAAGAAGGGAATCCCGACGGCGTACTGGCAATGGCGCTGTGCTGCGCCCGAGCAACTGTAGTCATTGTGGCAGCGTTAGTGCACTTGAGCCGGAACTCTGTGCTCTGGAAAGCGCCCGTCGTCTGGCAAAGTTCGGCTACATCACGCCGAACGCGACGAGCGACTGCAGGATTGCCGGCGCGATGTGTTGGGACCACGCGTCGGTGAGATGCACCGTGTCGTATTTGGTGGGCACGGTGCCGCCGAAGGCGGGGCAGCTGGTGTCCACGCAGTTGAAGGGCAGCGAACTGAGGAACTTATCGCCGCTGGCCGAGGCGCCCTCGGTG